>Ga0187892_10000169_pt1 | contig 168245 bp, 178 predicted proteins | sample MA1701073metaG_FD_139345 | JGI IMG/M metagenome (GOLD analysis project Ga0187892, IMG submission 139345) | Bio-ooze microbial communities from a basaltic lava cave in the Kipuka Kanohina Cave System on the Island of Hawaii, USA - MA170107-3 metaG ...
CGGAAGACTCAATCAGGAGCTGCGAGCCACAATTCAAGGCAGCCAATTGGTAGAGCGGGTCCTTCCGGGGAAGGATTAACCGCTAGGTTAGAGGTTCGAGTCCTCTCCCGGGAGCCAAACCTTCTCTATTTCACGGGCTCCCAGTAGCGCTTGCCCTCGCCCATGAGGACGCGGCCGAAGGTGAGGCCGGGAAAGTGGGCGGCGGTGAGCAGGGCGCCGGTGGCCTCTGCCTCCCTGGCGACAACTTCCTGGGATTTTCGGGCGAGTGCTTTGTCCATGTCGCCCATACCGGACCACTCGGTCTCGGTTAGCTGGACGGGGCACGAGATGGCGTCGCCGAGGACAAAGGCGCGCTCCGTGCCGGAGGAGAGGATCACACCCGCATGACCGGGCGTATGGCCGGGTGTGGCGATGACGTTGATGCCCGGAGCGATAGTCTCCCCATCATCCGTAGTCTTCACGCGGCCGTCGACAGCGGCGAACATACCTCGCATGTAGTCCTTCATTGCGGGAGCCAGCGGGGTGCTTTCAAGGCTGGTCGTCCAGAAGTTGTGTTCGTCCGCAGACCAACGATAAGTGGCCTTTGGGAAGGTGGCTTTGGCAGACTCGCCTTCGACTGCCGCCACCGTCCCGCAGTGGTCCACGTGGAGGTGCGTGATGAAGACGGTATCGATGTCCTCGGGCCTTGCGCCCGCCTTAGCCAATTCGCTGAGGAGGTCGCCGCCTTTGAAGCCGAACATATCGACGGGGCCAAGGCCGGTATCGATGAGAATGGTCTGGCCGCCGGTGCGGACGAGGAAGCAGCTGAAGGGGAACTCGACGTTGCCAGCATGGTCGAGCCAGCGCTTGTGGGGCTCCCACTGCTCGGCCGTCGTGCCCTGGAAATACATGGTGACCGGGGCGCGGGCCGAGCCGTCGCTGAGGACAGTTACATCGAGGTCGCCGATCTTGAAGTTGTTCACGGTTTTCTCCTTCAGGTGCGAATGTTGTGCTCTGGTATCTCGGTACCGCCGAGATCGGCGAGCCTGGTACGCACAGTATCGGCGTCGATATTAGCGCACTGTATGACCAGCATCACAGGCCGGGCGCGGCCGACCTCGCGCTCCGTGCGATCGGCAAGTAGGAAGTAGCCCGCCAGCATGCCGATTATGAGATGGGAGAAGATGGCCCGAGCTGACGGCCTGGATGATGAAGCCGGAGGTGCCCTTCGGGCCGACGAGGAGATGGAGGACTATGCCCAGCAGACCTCCAATGATTGTGCCAAGCACGCTGGCGAGCACAATGATGACGACGATGCGAGCCATGGTGCGGCCTTCGCGGACGGTGTCGAGAACGGGGCTTGGCGGGGCGACTTCCAGATTGCTGACCACGTCTAGGAACGACTTCGCGAGTATCTCGGCGGCGGACTGTGCTTCGCTCTGGGTAGCGAACGTTGCCTGGATTTCGGTCATCGTCGCTTATTCTAGGCGGCGATGGACACGACGAAGCGGTTAGTCGAACTGGGGCGCGCGGACCTCAAAGGGCGGTTCGACCCTGTGCTTGACCTAGTGCGCGACCCGTTTCGTCCAGACCGGCATCAGCCGCATGCCAGCCTGTGGTATGCGGGCGCGTCAATCGAGTCGGGTGATGTGTCAACGGCCGAGCGCATCATCGAGCAGGTGCTGACGATGCAGGAATTGCGGGGAAGCGACTCGCACTACGGCAACTTCCGCTGGCACTATGAGGATGAGGTCGTGATCGACCTGAACGCGTGCCAGTTTGTCATGGAAGCGATGCTGCGGCTGCGGCAGGAGCGGCTGGGCAATGAGCTGCGCGACAGAGTCTTTGCATCAATAAGGCTGGCGCTGTCGGAGGCAGAGCGGCTGGATGTGCACTGGACTTACACGAACATCTACCTGCTGGATGTGCACAATCGCATCCTCGCCGGGCAGCTGCTGCGTGATGACGACGTGCGACGAGCAGGCGAACAGCGATTGCAGGAGTGGGCCACCCGCACCAAAGCAGTTGGCGCGCCTCATGAGTTCAACAGCCCAACCTACGCTGCGGTGGACTTAAATTGCCTGGCCGATATCGCGAATCGGGCTGAGGATGCCGAGACCCGAGAACTGGCGATGGAGATGGAGCATCTGGTCTGGAGGCATACTGCGCTCCACTGGCACGCGCCGACCCTGCAGTTGGCCGGGCCACATTCGCGCGCGTATCGGAGGGACGTGGTGGGGGCTTCAGGATTCCTGAAGGTGGTGCTGTACAAGCTGTTGGGCGACGAGCGCCTGCTTGCACCCAGTCCGTACTACGAGGGCCCGGATGCTGAAGGGCATCTGATCGTTGCTGGCATCGATTACCACTGTCCTCCGGACGCGGAGGCGATGTTTCGCGAGCCGGCAGCGCGCGATGTGAGGGAAACGGTGGTGCTGGCGCCACGGGTAGAGACAGTGACGCACATTACGCCGGAGTTCGCGCTGGGAACGATGTCGCGCCCGTACGGCGTGGGTGACCCGCCCGAGCCGTGGCCCATGGATAACGCCTGCATCGCCTATTGGCGGCGAGATGGTGACGCGCCGGGTGTGCTTTACACGCGCTATCGGGTAAACGGGGGTCCGATCGGAAAAGCGTCTAGCGAGTCCCTGCCGAGGTGGATGGACATCTGGGAGGAGGGCGTCTTTCGCACCGCGCAGGTGGGTTCGAAGGCGATAGTCGCCTACGGGTTCATGCCGCGGGGTCAGCGGTCGGCAGAATCGCTGCGACTCGACATAAGACTGCTCGGCCTGAGTCCGGGCGTTGCGGATGACGGGGATGCGATAGTACTGGCAGACGGTGAGGTATATGTAGGGATTGTACCGCTGAAGCCGGACAATCTGGGGCATTCGCCCCATGTAACCATGTGGCGCGATGGGGAGGAGACAGTGGTTTCGATCGTGAACTACGAAGGCCCCGCGAAAGTGTTCTGGGAGTATCGGAGTCTCTCGGGGCCGTTCTGGAAGGAGAACGTGCGCAACGGTTTCGCGCTATGGATAGCTTCGCGCTACGAATTTTCCTCGGCCTCGGATTTCAGGTCGGCGCTGGAGTCGGTCGGGATATCTGATGAAACGCGAGATACTGGACGCGTCATCAAGTTCGGTGATGTGACATTAGAGTATGACCTTCGCCAGATGTGGCCGTAAGCTAATCTCGTGAATCTGCCCCGCGCGATACTGATCGATCTAGACGACACGATTCTGGACGACGGAGGCTCCACTGAGTCCTGCTGGACCGACGCATGCGCGGCAGCTGAGGCGGAACACGGCTTCGAGCGAGGGCGCCTCAAGGCGGCGATTAAGGAGTACGCGAGCGTCTGGTGGAGCGATGATTCACGGCACCGACGGGGGCGGCTGGACCTGCGGGCAGCGACCACCGAGATCGTCACAGAAGCGCTGATCAGGCTCGGACACGGGACCGCAACAGCCGGCGCGATTGCCAACCACTACCGGGACTTGCGGGAAGAACGGGTCGTGCTCTTCGATGGTGCGCTGGATACGCTCGCCTGGCTTCGAGAGCGCGGAGTCGGGCTCGGGATGATGACGAACGGCGCCGGGCCCGCGCAGCGAGCGAAGATAGAGCGGTTCAAGCTGGCGGAGCATTTCGCGCACATCGTAATCGAAGGCGAGTTTGGCGCGGGGAAGCCGCAGCGCGCCGTATACGAGACCCTTCTGCGGGAATTAGATGTATCACCGGCTGACACCTGGGCGATCGGAGACAACCTGCGGTGGGATGTTTACCCGCCGATGGAGATGGGGATGCATGGGATCTGGGTCGATCCCGCCGATCGAGGAGTCCCGGTGGACTGGTGGGAGCCGGACCGGATCGTGCGAACGCTAAGCGACTTGCGCGGCTAACGACCGGTGGAGCCGTGGCCTCCCGAGCCACGCTCCGAGGCGGTGAGTTCGCCAACTTCCCGGAGTTCGAGGTTGGCCGTCCGGCCGATCACGAGTTGGGCGATGCGGTCGCCGTTCTGAATGAGGTGCGGTTCACGGTAGGGAAGCGTGTACATCGTGACGAGAAGCTCGCCGCGGTAATCTGCATCGATCGTGCCAAGAGTGACCATCACGCCTTTTGAGGAAAGGCCAGAGCGAGGCCTGATCTGGACGTCGTATCCCTCCGGCGCCTCGATTGCGATCCCGGTAGGTACGCGTGTAGGCTCGGGGCCGACGGTGAGATCGGCGTCGAGGCAGGCGTAGAGGTCGTAGCCCGTCGCGCTGTTGGTGGCTCGAGACGGCAGGATCGCGTCGCCGCGCAGTTTCTGGACTCGGATGACGTCTAGCACACCAATAGGGTGCCATCTTAGAGCGCTGAAATCGGCCCGCCTTTCGACATCGCGGCGCTTCGGATGTGTAACGGTGCAGATATTACGTGGATTCGCTGTGAAGGAGGTGTGGATTACGGTATGTACAACCCGCTGTCGCGGGTTTTGCCGCGCTCGATTCGCTTGGGTGACGCCTTCTTTTCGGGAGCTGCCTCCCCTTTCGCGACGGCCAGTATCTGCGCGGTAAGGTCTTTCTCGTGGACCATGCCCGGGATCGCTACGGAGTCGTTGATGACGGTTAGTGGCACCGCCTGCACCTTGTACTTGTCGGCAAGGTCGGGAAACTCGTTGACTTCGATCGTCTCGGCGTGGACTCTTGGTGAGACCATAGCCATCTGGAAAGCGGCTCGCATCATCGCCGGGCAGTAGGGACAGGTGGGCGTGACGAAAACCCTGAGCGAGATGTCGACTTCTAGCTCGAAAAGGGACTTCGCTGACTCCTCGGATAGAAGCACCTCGGCACGCGAAAGGTCGATGATGCTCTCGATGAACATTGGGAACTCGGTTCCGCCCGGGATGCCGTAGAACTTGACCATCGCACCAGGCTGGTTACGCAGGACTATGCCCGGGATGCGCTCGACTCCGAACTGGGCCTTCTCCGGAGTGTTGTCTTCGAAATAGTGGACGCGCAGGCTGATCATCTCGTGCAGGCCGGAGATTTCCTGTAGCATCTCGCGTGCGGGCTTACAGAACTGGCATGGCGATTTACCCGGCAGGGTGATACCGAGATTGCGCTCAGTGAAGAAGTCGATCTTCACCGGGCCGAGCATTTCCGCGGCGAACTTGGCGCGAATCTGTTCCTGGTCAGCGAGTGAGATCATCGGGCGGATCGTTTCTAGTCTTAACGTACACGATAGCAAGCCGTTGCAGCGCGGTGAAGGACGCAAGGGCGGCGAGTATCCACAGAACGGGTGTCAGTATGTTCTCGCCTAAGAGATCGTGCGCGATGAGGCCGATGCCAAGGATAGATACACGCTCGAAACGAGTGAACATGCCCTCCTTCATGGAGAGGCCGAGTATCTCGGCCCGGGCTCGCACATAGCTGACAAGAATCGAGCTAACGATAGCGACAAAGATGAGAAGTTCCTCGGTGCGCGCGCCTCGGTCGCTCGTCCAGATGAGGAGTCCAAAGAAGACAGCGGCCTCAGAGAGCCGGTCCATGGTGGCGTCGAAGGCGGAGCCGAAGCGTGTCGCCTGATTGGTGGCGCGGGCGAGTGCGCCATCGAACATGTCGAGTGCCGACGAGAGAAGAAGAACGATGCCAGCCCAGAAGAACTCTCCGTTGGCGCAGAGGACGCCTGCGCCGGCGTTTCCCAGGAAGCCAAGAACAGTGAGCACGTTGGGGGTCACACCGAGCGCGGCCAAGGGGCGGACGACTGGGTCCGTGATCCACTTTGGCGCGCTGCGGGGAAGCGAGATCCTCATGCTCTGTCAACCGCCGTGCGATTCGCGGTGTCTCTGTACATCTGGAGGACGCGCCCGGACATTTCGTCCCAGGAGTAGTTTCGGGCGTCGTGGGAGCCCGCTTTGCCCATCTCCTCGCGCATGGCGGAATCGGAGAGCATTCGCTTGAGCGCCTCGGCCATCGCTTCGCCGTCGCGTGGCGGTACCAGGAAACCGTGTACTCCGTCTGTGAGGACGTCGCGGAACCCCTGGATCTTGGTGGCAACGATGGGCGCTCCCGCAGCCATCGCTTCGAGGATGATAAGTCCCAGGCTTTCGTGGCCGGTGTTGGGGGCGCAGAAGACGTCAGCCGTTCTGTAGAAGCGCGGAAGGTCTTCATAGGGAATGAAGTCCGTGAAGACGACGTCCTTGACATCGTTCTGGGCGATATAGCGGAGGGCGCCAGGTCGCAACCCGCCGTCCGGCCCGACGACGATGAGACGGGTATCGGGCATCTCCTTCTTGAGGAGGGCGTAGGCCTCCAGAAGATACGGCAGACCCTTGCGCTGCTCCTGACGACCGACGAAGAGGATGTTCTTCTTGTTGTCCATGAATTTCGGGATGGGCGGATTCTCGGCGGCGAAGAAGGCGTAGTCGATCCCGCTGGGGATGATCCGGTAGCGCCCAGTGAAGTACTTGCCAATGAGCTTGAGCGCGGCCCGGGAGTGGGCGATGCGCCCCTCGATACGCGGCCACCAGGGTTGGATAAGGAAGCGGGTGTAGGCATAGATGCGGCTGCCGGTGTCACGCGCCGCGTGGAAGGTGGCCACGGTAGTGGAGCGAGAGTAGCGCACGAACTGGAAGGGGAGGAGCGGCATGAACGGCTCGTGGATGTGCACGACGTCGAACGGCTCGCGCGCGAGGTAGTTCTTAACCCGAGGGCCAAGGTTGTATGAGAGGGTCACGTTGGCGACGGACCCACTGGCAGGCAGCCCGATGGAGCTATGACCGATGATGTGCAGCCATGCCGGCTGTTGCCGCACGCGCTTCGAAGCGGGTGCCACCACTTTAACGTCGTTTCCTCGGCGCATGAAGTGCTGCGCGAGATTCACAACGTGGCGGTTCACACCACCGGGAACGCACCAGTCATACGGCGAGACGAGAGCGATTCTCATCTGAACGTAGCGATCCGGCGGACGAAGCTGACAGCGGTGGGCCCCCAGCCCAGTGCGCGGGGCGTAGACATGATTCCGCGGTAAGTCTGGCGAATGACCTGTGAGTATCCGATCTCCCTGAGAGTTGGTGGAGACACGCTGATGCCGCGTGTTGTGCGGGAGAGGATTGCGTTCCGCAGATCTTCGGCAGAACGCCCCGCGAACTCCGTGTATCCAGCGCTGATGCACTGCAGGAAGTGCGCGTCGCTGCCGCCGACCTCGGCGAGGCCGAAAAGCATTGAGTTGAGCCGACGCGCCCGGGCTGCGCCGATCCGGCCGGCAGGCGTCCTGTTCGTGACTTCGAGGCCATCCAGGTCCGAAGCGACACGTCGAACGTCACGCAGACCCATCCCACGGGTGAGCCAGGTGAAGGGATGAGGGACGACGCAGATGCCGCCGATCCGGTGGATGGCGTCGATCGTTTCTGCAGCCGGACGGAGACAGGGGAGAGGCTCGTCGACGAAGAGCGCGAGCAGGTGACCTTCGATGGTTGTCACCTCCATGCCCGTAATGACCTGGAACCGGTAGGAGTTTCGCGCCCACCTGTCTCGAACTTTCAGAGCGCCGCGAATGCTGTCGTGATCTGTGATCGCGATGACATCGAGGTCAGTATTCTCCTCAACATAGCGAAGCAGGCGATTGGGGCCTGCCATACCGTCGGAGTGGGAAGTATGGATGTGGAGATCTGCCTTTCCCATCAGGCGGCCACCTTGTGCGGTTCGTTTTTAGTCGCAGGCTCAGGCGTGGGCGCATCCCAGAGGCGCTCGAAGACGGCCCATTGGTGTGGTTCCCGGCGGAGGTAATCTTCATACCGGGCGATCCACTTGAGCGCCATCGCGCGAACGTCTGCCTGGAAGTCGTCCGAGCGCTCGATGACCACTGGTTCTTCCAGCCAGGCCTCAATCTTGTACTTGCCGCGACGGACGCTGAACGAAGGAAAGATCGGTGCGCCGGTCCGCAGGGCGACTTCGATGGGTCCGGTGGGCATCCACGTTTCCTGGCCGAAGAACGGCAGGCGCATGCGAGGCCCTTCAATGTCCCGGTCACCCATCAGCGCGACTGCGCCACCTTCACGGATGGTGCGGAGTAGTTGCTTTACCCCCGCGACGCCAACGGGCATAAAGCGGACCCCATGTGACGATCGGATCTCGTTCAGCATACGGGCGAGGGCGGGTGGATCGACAGGCTCAGTTACAGCGAACCCGCGGATGCCAAGCGGGATCACCGCCTGGAGCACGAGCTCGGGATTACCGAAGTGGCCGCTGAGCATGATCGCCCCCTGCCCCGAACGAACCGTTGGAATGAGCCGTTCATGTACTCCGTGCAGGACGAGATGATCTTCCAGTAACTCCGCGGGATCGATCCTCGGAAGGTGCGCCATCTCAGCGTAGTAATATGCCACGTTGCGAAAGATCTGCTTTGCAGCGCGCTCGACCCTTTTTTGCGGAGCGTCCGGAATGACGTGCCTTAGGTTATCGTGGACGTTAGCGCGGGAGCTGCCGGCGAGGCGATATCCAGCAGCCGCCACCACATCCGCGACAAAGTAGATTGCCGGCAAGGGAAGTCTCCCGAGCACACGAAAGACCAGCCAGAACACGAGGAACTTCAGCAACTCTCATCAAGTATAAGGTCGGGCTTGAGCGCCCGCATGAGCCTATCCAGTGGAAGTGCCGATGGCTTCGCATCCGAATGGAGGGGCGAAGTCTTCTCCAGCCCCGGCAAGGTGAGCGATCAGCAAGAGCAGGTCATTGTTGCTCAGAACGCCGTTGCAGTCGATGTCGTGCCAGTACGGGGGAGGCAAAGATGTGCCGTATCCCACCGACCCGACGGAGCCCCCCTCATGATCGTTCACGCTGTCCTCGGCGTTCCCATCAAGGAGATATTGGGCGACGAGTCCAGTAGGTGGGAGGATGGGAGGATTGGACATGACACCCTGGACCTCTTCAGGGGTCAGCGCCCGATTCCATATGCGCACGTCATCGAGTGCCGCCCAGGGCTGAAAGTTCCAGTTGAAGTCGCTTCCGATACGGAGCGGGTGATCGTTCGTCGCCAGCGGAGCTGGGTCGTTTGAGAACTCGCTGTCCAGTTGACCGTTGATGTAGAACTTGAAGCCTGTATCATTCGCGACAACGGCGACGTGCGTCCATTCACGGAGTGGAACAGTCCCAGGTGAATCTTGGCTGGAGCCTGTCCCTCTTGGATAGAAGCGGAGCCGACCGCTGCAAATCCCGAGCCAGTAGGCAGACTGGTACCCTTTTCCGACCAGGCTGGTGCAAACGTTCTGGTTGTCGGGTGATACGTAGCTCCAAAGGTTGATCCAGAGCTCAATCGTCAGCACGTCAGTTGGATTGAGGTCCGGGTCATGGGGGATTTCGATATAGCCGGCGCCCGAAGACGCGTCCCACCAGGAATCGTCAACGCCCTCAACCGAAAGCAGGAGCGGCGGATTTTCGCACGGTGGGACGGAGTTGACTGAACCAGAGAGGCGCTCAAGCAGCGGGATTGCATCGGCCGGGGTGGTGACATGGTCGCAGTTAATGTCGCCTTTGTCGTATGGCGGCTCTTGCGTTGGCGGCGCGGTAAGCGGCGTCCCGGCGAAGCCGGCATCGCCGACAAGGCTACCGCTAAAGCCCCCGACATCAGCATCGGCGGAACCTTCCATGTTCCAGACTCCGACGAGGCCGCCCTCCGGCGACATGATCGTCGCCATATCGAGGTTGATCGCCTGCTGCGAGCGGACGATGTTCCAGATGTGGACTTCGTCGATATCACCGATTGGCGAGGAGTCCCATGAGACGTCGTTACCGATACGCAGCGGAGACGTATTGCTACCCATTGCTCCGAGGTATGGAACTGTGGAGTCGAGAGCGCCATTGATGTAGAAGTTGACGTTCACGGTTTCGTAGGTCACCGCGATGTGTGTCCACTCGTTCAATGGAACAGAGCCTGTGCTGTATATTGCGTTGCTGCCGCCGACGTAGAAAGACAGCCTGGTCGATCCGAAGCACTCCAGGCCGAGCCAGTAGCCCGTCTCCAAGTCTTTCCCAACAAATGTCGGGCAGCCCTCTGCCGCGGCATCCACACCCCACCCGTTGGCAGAGGCGATACGCACCCAGGCCTCGATGGTGATTTCAGATATCGGGTTGAGAGCTGGAGAATCGGGGACTTCGAGGTAGCCGGAACCCGGGCCGCCGAAGTGGAGGTATTGTCCTTGCTCTGCCGAGGAATGCGATGCACTTCCCGCGAAAACAACCACCATCACCAGCGCGAGCCCACAAAAGGCACCGAGTGCGGCCAGCGAGCGCCGGGAAGAGTGAGCGAGTGTCATAGGGAACTCCATCCTCACAGACGGGTGCGTCCTTCGAAGTCAAAATAGCACAGGGCACGCGCGCTGCCGATGCCGGTGTTGTTGATAAGCGGTTAGGAGCCGCGCCTGCTAGGCCCCGATCTCACGCCGGATGGCCTGGACTGCTTCGACCATGACGCGTAACTTCGCCTCGCTCTCCTCCACCGTACGGGTCTTGAGTCCGCAGTCGGGGAGTATCCAGAGGCGGTCGGCAGGAAGAAGCTCCAGCGTCCGTCGGAGGCCATCCTTCACCTCGTCCACGTTTTCGATGAAGCGCGTGTGGATGTCGGTGACGCCGACGCCGAGGTCTTTGCCCGCCGGGTATCCGTTCTCGCGGATGAGGTCAAGATAGGAGAAGTCTGTGTTCTTAAAAGCGAGGTGGATCTGCTTCACCGGCAGCTTGACCATCTCCGTGTAGACTTTCTCTACCGGACCATAGCAGATGTGAGTGTGGAACTCAGCATCGATCCCATCTACCGTCGCGTGCATGGCTTCGATGGCGAGCTGGAAATCCTCCTCTGGTCGCGTGTGAATTGCCGGCTCATCGATCTGGATGTAGTAGCATCCGGCCTTGACCAGTTCCTGCACCTCCGAGCGGATGATGCGCGCCATATCAAGCACCGCTTCTCGGCGGGTTGGATACGCCTCATCGAATGACCACTCGACCATCGTGTAGGCGCCGGTGAGCATGCCCTTTACAGGCCTGTCAGTCAGGCCCTGGGCATACTTCCACATGTCTACGGTCATCGGCCCGGGATATTCGAGTCGATCGTGGATGATGGGCTTGTGGTAGTAGCGGTTGCCGTATGAACGGACGAGTCCGCCTAACTTCATGCCCTTGATCGGATTACCGCCCTCTTCGCCCGAGAAGTAGGCGACCATGTCTCCGCGCTCCATCTCTCCATGGACGAGAACATCGAGGCCCACCTTTTCCTGAACGCGGATCCAGTACTCCGTCGCCTTCTTTTCGAGTTTGTCCAGCTCCGCGCGATCGATCTTGCCCTGAGTGAACTCGCTGCGTGCCTTCGTGAGGTAGTCTGGCTTAGCGTAACTGCCGACTGCCGTCGTCGTCAGTGGGAGAGGTCTGTCGAGCTTAGCGGCGTTCTTCGTCTTGGTTTGAGTGGCCATCAGGCGGGAACTCCTTCTACTCGTCTTGCTCCTTCGACGAGCACCTTCAGCTTTTCGAATGCCGTCTCGCGCGGGACGTATTCGAGGCCGCACGAGGGGCCCGCGTATATACGCTCAGCCGGCACGGACTCGGCCGCGCGTTTGATCGCTTCCGCGACGCCGTCCGGTGATTCGAGACGGGTGTTGCGCGCGTCGACGATGCCGAGGCCAAGCTTCTTGTTGAATGATACCGTCTTGAGCGCGTCCCAGTTGGCACGGCCCCAGACGAAGTCGAGTCCGATGACGTCGATCGGCAGCTCCAACATCTGCGGAAGAATGCTTGCGCAGTCGCTGAACCAGGTGTAGACGCCGGTCTCTGCACCGCTGATGCCGTCGAGAAGTTTGACGATGGCTGCCTGGAAGAACTTGAAGTCCTCCTTGGCAAAGGCGATCACCGGATCGTTGATCTGAATGTTCTTGCAGCCGGCAGCGATAAGCGCCTGAATCTCTTCCCGCAGAGCCTCGGCATAGGCGAGCGCGAGCCTCTCACGGCTGTTGTAGTGCTTGTCGACCGATAGCGAGGCCAGGGTGTAGGGGCCGGGGACTATCGCCTTGACCGGCTTCGAACTGTTCTTATGGGCGAACTCCCAGTCCGGCGCGAGGGTGGGTTTCTGGAAGCTGACCGGGCCATTGACTTCCGGTTCGCGGTAGTAGGTGTTGGTGTCAAGGTAGCGCTGGAGAGCGCCGATTTCGATGTTCTTGAAGTTGCGAGCCACGTAGGTCTGGTCATCGTCCCAGCGGAGCTGGCCATCGGTAACGAGGTCGATGCCGGCCGCGATTTGTTCTGCTATCGCCTCAATCGTTACCTCGTCCTTGATTTGGGCGAGCTCTTCGTTAGTCAGGTCGCCGCGGTCGCGCTTGTTGATGGCGTTACGGAGGCGGGCGGGCTTCGGACGATTGAGGATTTTCGGGTAGTTGCCGACGACGGTGGTCTGCATGGATCTCCTTGAAGAGTGCCGGTGGTGTGTTGGTATTGAGGCGCCCGGATTGGATACGGCGCCGGTAATGCGAGACGGAGTCGAGTCTAGCAAATCCAGAGGGCGCACGTGAGGGAGCTTTATTTGAGCACCCGCCAAATATTCGCAGTAAATCCTTGCAAATTTGCCTTGACAGTAAGAAAGTATTAGTACAGGCTAATGTCCCGAAGGCACAGATGAAAGTGGACAAAGAGACGGGACCGCGATGACATTCTCGCTACTGGTGACGGTTCGCGAGGGCCTGGAGATGGCCCTTATCGTGACCATATTGCTGGGCTACCTTCGCACGGTAAATCACAAGGAGCACTTCCGCCAGATCTGGTACGGAGTGCTTGCAGCCGCGGGGCTCAGTGTTCTCGTGGGTGCGGGCCTCAAGCTGGCGTCGCATGAACTCGATGGACGATTGCGGGAAGGCTTTGAAGGTTTCGCGATGCTGTTCGCGGTCGGAGTGCTAACCTGGATGCTGTTCTGGATGAAGCGCCAGTCATCCGGGATCTCGCGAGATTTGCGCGAGAAAGTGGATACGGCGCTTTCGACGGGATCGGTCACTGCCCTTACGGTGCTAGCTTTCACGGCCGTTGCCCGTGAAGGTCTGGAGACGGCACTGTTTCTATTTGCCGGGTCCACTAGTCACGGTTCCGACATGGAGTTCGTGGCAGGCGGCTTGATAGGTTTTGGAATTGCCGCCGCCGTTGGGGTCACGCTCTATTACGGCGCGCGCGGGCTGCCGATCAAGCATTTCTTCAACTTGTCTGCTGTGCTGCTCATGATCCTCGCTGCTGGAATGCTTACCCGATCTCTCACGGAGCTTTATGAAGCGACGCTGATCCCCAACCTGGGTCACCGACCATGGGACATGGACAATCTCCTGCCGATGACATCTTCGCTTGGCAAGTTCCTGCACGCACTGGTTGGATACGACTCGGCGCCGGCGATTAGCCAGATCGTCCTCTATTGGGGATATCTCAGCGTTGTAGTTGCGATTTACCTGGCCTGGCCGTACCTCGGAGGCCTGAAACGCAGCGCCACTACGGTATTCACGCAGATCCTTAAGCTCTAGGTATCACGAAGGAGGCACCATTTGTTTCGGACCTTAGCACTCGTTTGCCTGACGCTGACCGCGCTAGCCGCTATCGCGTGCTCGAGCAGCGGCGAAGGCGGAAGAGCCGTCGCGGTGGAGCAGAACGATGACGGCTGTACGCCGACAACCATTGAAGCGACGGCCGGAGAGAAGCTCGACCTGCAGGTCAGCAATAACACTGGCAAGGACTACGAAGTGGAGGGGATAGACGGCACTGGGTTGGAGGAGGTAATCGTCCCTGGCGGACGCGATCGCTCAGTGGGATTTAACGTGCCGGATGAGGGCGGAACATTCAAGATCAAGTGCTACGTACCGGGTGGGACGTCAACGATCATCGAAGTGCACGCGGGCGAGGGAAGCGCAGTAAACGGCGAGCCCTCTTCGAGTCAATCGCCGACTGACGCAGGGTCTGCGGACGAGACGGTAAATGTAACGCTCAACGAGTGGGAGGTTGTGCCAAGCTCTTCCAGCGTCGAAGCGGGCAACATTAGGTTTGAGGCCGCCAACGAGAGTGGTGGCCAGATTCACGAACTGGCGGTTCTGCGTGTGAAGGAAGATGGATCTTTCGAGGTAATGGGCGAGGTCGAAGACATTGACCCCGGCGCGGCCGGCTCGGTTGTGCTGGACCTGGAGACTGGGCGCTATGAGCTGGCTTGTGTGATCGTCCCAGGCGAGGCCGGCAGTACCGTCGATCACTACGAGCAGGGAATGCACGCCGACTTCACGGTCGAATAGGCGGAGAAAAAACTCAGGCCGGTTGTCCGACCCACAACCGGCCTGATGTGCTGCGTCGCGTGAGGGGGTACAGACGCGCCGCTTCTTACGAGATTCATGTTAGGCGAGGGCCTGTTTACACGAGTTAACGAACGGTAAAGCGAGAGTAAGAGATGAGTGACAACGGAGGCAGGGCAAAGAAGAAGGGCCGGCTACGGGAAACCGGCCCTTCCGGGATTGCGGGGCGGGAGGGGGGTTCCGCACCGCTGACTGCTCGTGTACATAATTATTGACTTAGCAATTGCGAGGGTTAGAGAACGGTTACAGAGCGGGAATAAGTAAGTGAGTATTCGTTTACAAGTTCACTACTTCGCGCTATGCTTCCAGCAACATAGTTAGGAGTTTTGCGATGGCATCCGGAACGGTTAAGCGGACTTATCCCTGGCAGACGACGATCAACGGCAAAGAGGTGACGTTCCGGTTGATGACGCCGAGCGACGAGTCAGAGATCACTCGATTCGCGAAGCAGCTGCCGGAGGAAGATCTGATGTTCCTCCGCAGCGACATCACCCAGCCCGGCCCGGTGAAGGCCTGGATGGGCTACCTTAAGAACGGTCGCACCATCAGCATCGTCGCTGAGATCGGCGGGCATATCGCCGGTTACGCCAGCATTCACATGAACGAAGCGACGTGGACTCGCCACGTGGGTGAACTGCGCGTGCTTGTAGGGCGAGACGCCCGGGGCATGGGCCTGGGCAAGCGACTGACTAATGAAGCCTTCGCGATGGCGAAGGACCTGGGGTTGCGTAAGATCACGGCCCAGATGTCAACGGACCAACGGAGCGCGCGCGGTGTGTTCGAGCACCTCGGCTTCCGACCCGAGGCGTTGCTGGCGGATCACGTGATGACTCGAGACGGCAATACGCGCGACCTGCTGATCATGTCTTACGATGTGGCCGGCTTCTCCAACGACCGCTAGGCTCGCATAATCACTGGTCGGCAGCGACCGGCCCTCAACTCTTGGATTAAGTCCGCCAGGCCGTCTATCTTGCGGTCAAATTCCGTGGCGCAAACTCCAACATCGGATCGCTGATGAGCGTCGCTACCTGCCGTAGCGGGCCGGGAGGCACGACGGCAGATCTCTCGTGCAAACTCGTTTTCTCGCGCAGAACCGCGCCCGTTATACGACTCGATCGCATCGACGTGATCGTGGGCCTCGTTGGCGAGAGCACGCGTGAGGGGCTCTGACCAGTCCCCTTCGTTGCGTAGTTCGAAGGGGAGCTGGCGGCGGTAGGGGTGAGCGAAGACCATGGCCCCGCTGGCTTCGCGTACCATGCGCGAGAGGTCATGAAGACGGTGCATGCCATAGACGAAACGTTCCAGGCCGAAGACGAGAATATGGCCGTACTCTGTGTTCACTTCGTTGCCGGAAATGACGAGGAATTCGTGACGGTTTGCGAGATCGGAGGCCTTGTCGATGTCCCAGAAGAAATCGTGTTCCGTGAGGCAGATGCCATCGAGTCCCGCCTGTTTCGCTGCATCAACCAAGTCATCCGGCGTCAGGGCGCTGTCGTGAGAGAGCGGGCTGGTGTGGCAGTGCAGGTCGATGAGAGGCACGAGAGCGATCAGTCCACGCCCAAAACCAGTGTCCCGGTGGAGGAGAGCGCGCCGCCGGTGCCGTTAACCAGAGCCAGCTTCGCTCCCTTCACCTGGCGCTCGTGGCACTCGCCGCGGAGCTGGCGCGTGGCCTCGATGAGGAGAAACATTCCGTACATTCCAGGGTGAGTGTAGGAAAGGCCGCCTCCGTTGGTGTTGAGGGGGAAGTCGCCCCCTGGAGCGGTCCGCTGGCCAGAGACGAAGGCACCGCCTTCGCCCGGCTTGCAGAACCCGAGCGCTTCCAACGTTGCCAGCACCGTGTAAGTGAAGGAGTCATAGACCTCAACGACGTCGAAATCTGAGTGGGTGACGCCCGCCATCGCCATGGCGCGCGGCCCCGAGATCGCAGCCGGAGTGGTTGTCAGGTCGGGCATGTTGGCCAGCGTGAAGTGCGTGCTCGCCTCGCCTGAACCGAGCACCCAGACCGGCTTCTTCTTGCAGTCGCGGGCGCGGGCGGCGCTGGTCACAACGACCGCGCCGCCGGCGTCAGTTACCAGGCAACAGTCGAAGATGTGGAACGGGTAACTGACCCAGCGAGAGGAGAGGACGTCGTCCTGAGAGAGGGGGTCGCGCATCATCGCTTTCGGGTTAAGGATCGCCCATTTGCGGGTGGCGACGGCGATCTCGGCCAGTTGCTCGCTGGTTGTGCCGTACTGGTGCATATGGCGCATCGCGGCGAGAGCGTAGGTGGTCGCGGGGCCGCCCACGTGATAGGGCGCTTCGAACTGCGAGGCCGGGAACCAGGGATCGTTTGCGGGACGACCGGTACCCGGCCGGAAACGGCCGGAGTGGCCGCTCTCGCCGTGGGTGATGAGGGCGACGTTGATGAGTCCGGCAGCGATCGCCCCGGCGGCGTGCTCGACGTGAATCACAAAGGAGGATCCACCAACCGCTGTGCTGTCGGTGTAGCGCGGCTCAATGCCCAGGTATTCCGCGATCTGGAGGCTGGCGGCGTTGCCAGCGCCACAGGTGAAGATTCCATCGACCTCGCGCTTATCGATGCCGGCGTCGGCGAGGGCGTTGAGAGCGGCCTCGGTGTGCAATTGCAGCACACCCTTGCGGGGGACGATGCCGATTTCGTCCGACTCATCAGCCCCGACGATGGCGACTTGCCTGAGCCACCCGCGCGTCTCCTTCGGATCGCTCACACCTGCTCCTTGAGGTCGATGATTCGTGCGTCGCTTGCCTTAACCAGGGCACGGGGTTCCACGGCAAAGACTGACATCGGGGTGCCTCCTGCGGCCCAGACTTCGTCGTAAGTGAGGAGGTCTGGGTCGCAGTAGACGGGCAGCGGCTGCGGATGTCCGAACGGCGGCGTGCCGCCCACCCCGAAGCCGGTGGCTTCGCGAGCGACGTTGGCATCTGCGCGGGCGATCGTCGTAGCTCCAATTGCTGACGCGAGGCGCGTCGTGTCGACGCGATTGGCGCCGGAAACGAGGCAGATAATTGGATTGCCGTCCGCGAGGAAGACCAGCGATTTCACGATTTGGCCGACCGAGACTCCGACTGCCCGCGCCGCGTCTTCCGCCGTGCGCGTGCCTTCAGGGAAGTCGCGCACTTCGATAGTGAGCCCGAGAGAGGCAGCAGCGTTGACGACTCGCTGCGAAGAAGGGTGAATCGTCACGTGGGCCGCCACTTCGGCAGCGTGACTTCCGGGGTAACGTCTTCGAAGACGACTTCAACAGGCATGTCGCACCGGATGGCGGCTGGATTAGCCTCCACGCCAGTGAGGTTGGAGAAGATTCGGACGCCCTCGTCAAGCTCGATGAGGGCGGTTACGTAGGGCACCTCGCTGCCCCAGCCCGGGTGGAAGGCTCGGTAGTGTATGGCGAAGGTGTAGACCTTGCCTCGGCCGCTGGAGCGTCGCCACTCAACGTCACGGCTACCACAGGTGGGGCAGAAGTCGCGCGGGTACCAGTACGCCTTCTCGCAGCTGCGGCACCACGGCAGCCAGAGCTCGTGGCGCTTGCACCCTTCCCAGTAGCGCTGGGTTTCGGGGCTGGGCGAGGGCAGCGGCTTCGCGTATTTTTCCTGGGTCACGATGCTTACGTTTACGTTAGCGGTGGAGCGACTGTCAACGCGCTCGACCCCCGAAAGGGGAGGTGCTATACCCACGTATATGTGGGTGCTATACTCGCGTTCGGATAGCGCAAAAATTCACAAAGTCCGATTTTAACTATGCTGCCAGAGTGGGGACAGGCCGGCTTCATGATCTTGCTGGCGCTGATTTTCCCGATAGGGGGAATCGGCTCCTCGTGGCTCCTTGGCCTTCTCAAAGTCCGTCCAGATAAGCCCGACGTTATCAAGGAAGCCACGTATGAGTGCGGCGTTGAGACAGAGGGGCCGACCTGGGTGCAGTTCAACTTCCGGTATTACTACTACGCGCTGCTCTTCGTGATCTTTGACGTCGAAGCGGTGTTCCTCTACCCCTGGGCAGTCTCGTTCGAGCGGGTAGGCGTTGCGGCTTTCATCGAGATCTGCACGTTTGTGCTGATTTTGATGATCGGCCTGCTGTATGCCTGGCGTAAGAAGGCGCTGGAGTGGATGTGATGCGGACGAAGGTGCTAACCGGCCTGGACATCGCACACAAGATAGAGCAAAAGCTGGCCGGCGCCGTTGAGGAAGCGCTACCTGAGTTCGCGATGATCAAGGCAGACCGCCTCATCGAAACGCTAATGTACCTGCGCGACGACGAAGAGCTGAACTTTAAGTTCCTCAGCTCGTTAACGGGGGTGGACCGTCTGGAATGGTTCGAAGTCGCGTATCACCTGGAGTCGTTCAAGCTGAACCAGTCAACCTGCGTGAAGGTACGGACGTTTGACCGCGAAACGCCGCTGGTGCCGTCAGTGGTCACGGTCTGGCAGGGCGCTCACCTACAGGAACGCGAGGCTTACGACCTGATGGGCATCTACTTCGACGGCCATCCGGACCTGCGACGGCTGTTTCTCTGGGACGGCTTCGAAGGGTTTCCGCTGCGAAAGGACTATCTGGGGATGCCTGGTGGCCTGATGCCGGGGTTGGAGCGATTCCCGGGTGAACCGGGTGTCGAACTGTCTGGACGGGGGACGGAATGACGATCAAGTCAGAGCCGTTCGTCGTCAACATCGGACCCCAGCACCCGAGCACGCACGGCGTCTTCCGTCTGCGCCTGACGCTTGACGGCGAGAAGATCATCGACGCCGATATGGTGATGGGCTATCTCCACCGCTCGATGGAGAAGCTGGCGGAGGAGCGCACTTACACACAGAACATCCCGTTCACAGACCGCACCGACTATCTCGCAGCGATGACAGGCAACCTCGCTTACGTCATGGCAGTCGAGAAGCTGATGAGGGTTGAGGTACCGGAGCGCGCATTGTGGCTCCGCACGATCATGGCGGAGCTGCAGCGCATCGCGAGCCACGCTATGGCGGTCGGCATCTTTGCCAACGACTGTGGCGCCTGGCAGACGCCGGTGATGCACATGTTCCGTGACCGCGAGAAGATTCTCGACCTGTTCGAGATGGCTTGTGGCGCGCGACTAACGTTGAATTACATGCGAATCGGGGGAGTGTCCAAGGACATACCGCCGGAGTGGATGCCACAGGCGCGGAAGCTGCTGAAAGACCTGCCGAAGCGTTTCGAGGAATACGAAGACCTCCTGCTTAACAACGAGATCATCATCGCGCGCTCGCGCGGAATCGGGACGCTAACGCCTGAGCAGGCTACGTCTTACTCCGTTAGTGGGCCGATGCTGCGCGCGAGCGGAGTCGCCTGGGATGTACGTAAGGCGGACCCCTACGGCGCGTACGACAAGGTGGACTTTGACATCGCGGTCGGACGGCACGGCGACGTGTACGACCGCTTCGTTGTGCGTGTCGCCGAGATGCGACAAAGCCTGCGCATCCTTGAGCAAGCTCTGGATATGATTCCGGAGGGGCCTGTACACGCCCGGCTGGGCACGGCGACTGTTCAGCCGTGGGGGCAGCCCGTTGCGCCGCTTGCTTATCGCCCACCTGTGGGCGAGGCGTACGCGCGCATCGAGTCGCCCCGCGGCGAACTGGGCTACTACATCGTGAGCGACGGGAGCCCGGCGCCATTCCGGTTCCACATCCGCTCGCCTTCGTTCATCAACCTCTCGCCGCTCAAGCTTATGAGTGTGGGTATGACGGTTGCGGACGCCATCGTGATCCTGGGCAGCGTCGATATCGTTGTAGGCGAGGTCGATCGCTGATGTTCTTGCTGAAAGGCGAGTGGTACGACCTGAGAGACCTGGGGAATACCGTCGGCGGTCTCCTGGACGACCTGCGAGATATCGGTGCGCCGGACTGGACGATCTACGTCACGTCCAGCCTGATTGGCGCTGTTGGCATTCTGCTCTGGACAGTGTTGAGCTGTCTCGCCTTTATCTGGATCGAGCGGCGAGTTGTCGCTCTCATGCAGAACCGGAAGGGGCCGAATCGTGTGGGCCCCGCGGGGTTGCTGCAACCAGTTGCTGACGCCCTGAAGCTGCTGTTGAAGGAAGCGGTCACTCCTCGCTCAGCAGATCGAGTGATCTTCTGGGCGGGCCCTGTACTCATTTTCATTCCGGCGCTAGTCGTTTTCGCTGTTATCCCGTTCGCGCCGAAGATGACATTGGCAGATTTGAACGTTGGGGTATTGTTCCTGATTGCCATCGCCGGGATCAACACCCCGGCGGTCTTCCTCGCTGGATGGGCGTCGAACAACAAGTATTCGATGCTCGGCGCGATGCGGACTATCGCGATGCTCATCAGCTACGAGATCGTGCAGGTGCTGGCGTTGCTCGGGCCTGTGCTATTCGTTAGCAGCATGAGGATGGGCGACGTGGTCGCGTGGCAGGACCACTTCAACACGTGGATCTTCTTTATACAGCCGGTCGGACTGCTGGCGTTTATCATCGCCGGTGCAGTGGAGACGAACCGTTCTCCAATGGACATCTCGGAGGCGGAATCTGAGATCGTGGCCGGCTACCACACAGAGTACGGTGGGATAAAATTTGGCTTCTTTTACCAGGCAGAGTACCTGGCCGGGTTCGCCATCGCCGCTTCCATCGTGACGCTGTACATGGGTGGCTACACGCTATGGGGACTGGAAGACTATGTACCTGCCTGGCTGATCTTCCTCGGCAAGCTGTACACGGTCTTCTTCGTTTACATCTGGACTCGAGGAACGCTACCTCGCCTCCGCATCGATCAACTAATGGCGTTCGCCTGGAAGTTTCTGCTGCCACTCATGCTGATCAACGCGCTCGTCGTCGGCGCTGAGGTGCTGATCTGGCGCGAGAACGATATTGATGCGACGCCCGCCCTGCTCGCGATCGGCGCTGTAAACCTCGTGTTCGGCGCGATCCTGGTTGCAGGTTGGGCACGCTTCCTTGGCCACGGCACCGGTAAACAACGGGGCCAGCGAGCTATTCTCACTCAAGAGGTCGGCGCTGTTCACTTTACGCCGGAGCCAGCGCCCTGATGGACGACGCCGGAACGATCATCGCCTTCTACGTCCTAGCCGGGATGACCATCGGGTCGGCGCTGGGCGTCGTTGTTGTCCGCAACCTGATCCATGCGGTGATTGCGCTCATCGGGACATTCGCCGGCCTGGCAGGACTCTTCGTGACGCTGTCCGCGGACTTCATTGCGATTACGCAGATCCTGATCTACATCGGCGCGATTTCGATCCTATTCCTCTTCGCAATCGTACTGACGCCGCAGTCGGGCCGAAACAACCAGGAGACGTTTCTGCGCTTCCCGGCGCTGGCCCTCTCGGGGCTGGTGCTGGCCGTGCTCGTTTACGTTGCGGTCGATACGAAGTGGAACGTGACGGAGCAGGATGGCTTCGCGGAAACGGCGGGGACGATCGGCGAACTGCTCCTCGATAAGTACGTGCTGCCGTTCGAAATCGCCTCCGTTCTTCTTCTGGTGGCAGTTCTTGGATCGATCGTGCTGGTGCGTCCAGAGCCTGCGGAGGAAGACTGATGTCGGTCGACCTGGAGCACTACCTGATCGTTGGGGCGATTCTCTTCTCGATCGGGCTGTACCTGACCGTCGCCAAGCGGAACTTCGTTGGGGTGCTGATGGGCATCGAGATGATGTTCAACGCAGTGAACCTGACGTTCATCGCGTTCTCACGGTTCGCTGAATCGGATCAGCCGCTGGCCGGACACGTTTTCGTGGTTTTCGTGATCACGGTGGCGGCTGCGGAGGCAGCGACGGCACTGGCGCTGGCCGTGATGGTCTACAGGACACGCGACACCGTAAACGTAGATGAGATCGACCTTCTCAAATGGTGAGCGGAGAGAACTGACATGTGGGCGAAATTGATGGAAACGAAGAACGGATACACAGCGGAAATCTGGAAAGAACTTTTCTACGCCTGTGCGCTCTCGGTGCGAGTGATCCCCAAGACCGGCTATGTGAACGCGACGGCGGCCGACCCGTGCGAGATATACGTGCCGTGGGGGAAGACGCATGTGGCGGCGGAGATCGTTCGGAAAAGCTGATGACTGAGAGTGGGCGTTAGTGGACGAGATCAAGGAAGGGTTCGTTTGGGCGATCATGTTCGCCCCGCTGACATCTTTTGCCATCATAGCGCTGGTCTCGCTTCTTGGTTTGACGAAGGCGAAGGATGGACGGGCCGCACGGTGGACCGCACAGTACAGCGGTTACCTGACGATCCTGGCGATCCTGATTTCGTTCCTGCTCTCGCTGTGGGCCTTCGCGAGCGTTGCTGATGAAGACGGCCATGCGATCGGCTATGCGGCACATGAATGGCTGACGATCGGGCCGCTGGAGATCAACATCGGCATCAACCTGGACGGATTGACCGGCGTGATGCTGGTGGTGGTAACAGGTGTCTCGCTGCTGGTGCAGATCTACTCGCAGGAGTACATGCGCGAGGACGAAGGATACAGCCGCTACTTCGCATTCATGTCGCTGTTTACGGCTTCGATGATCAGCCTGGTGCTGGCGTCGAGCATCGTCCAGCTATTCCTTTCGTGGGAGCTCGTTGGCCTTTGCTCTTACCTGCTTATTGGGTTCTGGTTCCACAAGGACTCGGCGCGGAAGGCGGCGACGAAGGCTTTCCTGGTCACACGCGTCGGCGATCTCGGGTTCATGATCGCTCTCGTCATCATCTTTGCGAAGGCGGGCACGCTGGACATTGCGGGCATCCACGAAGCCGCGATCGCCGGCACTATCAGCTCGACGTGGCTGACGCTGTTCGCGCTCGGGTTGTTCGCGGGCGCCTCTGGCAAGTCCGCACAGTTCCCGCTCCATGTGTGGTTGCCGGACGCGATGGAGGGCCCGACACCGGTTTCCGCCCTCATCCATGCGGCGACGATGGTCGCAGCTGGCGTATATCTGGTCGCCCGATTCTTCCCCGTGTTCGCGGAGTCTGAGACGGCGATGGTAACGGTGGCGGCGATCGGTGGCACCACGACAATCATTGCTGCTCTGCTGGGCATCGTTGCCACCGACATCAAGAGAGTGATGGCCTACTCCACAGTGAGCCAGCTCGGATACATGATGATGGGCCTTGGCGTCGGTGGGATGGTCGCCGCGATCTTCCACCTGTTCACACATGCCTTCTTTAAGGCGTTGCTCTTCCTCGGGTCGGGTTCGGTCAACCACGCAACCGGCACGTTCGACATGCGCAAGATGGGCGGCCTGCGCAAGTACATGCCTATTACTTTCGTGACGGTGTTTGTCGCGAGCCTATCGCTGGTTGGCATGTTTCCATTAGCCGGCTTCTGGAGCAAAGACGAGATCCTGGCTAACGCCTGGGAAGACAAGTGGTGGGTCTTTGCGATCGGAATGACGGGTGTGTATCTGACGGCACTGTATGTCGGCCGGATGATGATTCTCACGTTCTGGGGTGAGTACAAGGGCGGCGAAGAATCTGAACACGGCGGGCACCATGGAGAGCCGCACGAATCACCGCCGCTAATGACACTACCGCTCGTTGTGCTGGCTGTCCTGGCGATCGGAGCAGGGGCTTTCCAGCTGGACCACTGGCTGGGACACATCATCGAAGGGTGGTTGCCACAAGAGACGCATGAGCACCTGAACGAAGGCGGGTTTGAGTACTGGATTGCGATACTGTCCGTTGGCCTGGGTCTCGCAGGGCTGCTGACGGCCGGAGCAGTCTACTACTGGAAGGTGTTCGACTCAGCGAAGACCGGCGCGTTCCTCGAGCCGCTGCCGGAGATCCTGGAAAAGAAGTACTACCTGGACATCCTGTACCAGGATGTCTTCGTCAAGATGTTCCTACTAGGCGGTGCGGCCTGGTTACTTTCACTGTGGGACAAGTACGTCGTGGACGGCGTAGTAAACGGCGCCGGACGCGCGACCACCTGGGTCGCCGGCCAAATCCGCGTGGCGCAGGCAGGACAGACGCAGATTTACGCCAGCGTCGCTCTCTTCGGCGCCGTGGCGGCGATCGTTGGAATTCTCCTGGTGAGCGGTAGTTAAGCCTGTGCCAGACTTCGCGACGATCATCATCTTTTTCCCACTGATTGGGGCTGTGCTGGTCGCTACGCTCCCGAAAGAGCAGGAGCAGCAAGCGAAATACGTCGCTGCGGTCACAGCGGCCGTTGTCTTCGCGATCGCCGCCTTCATGTTCGTGCTTTACGACCGTGACGACAGCGGCTATCAGTATATCGACTCGATCGTGTGGCTGGACTCAGCATTTTCCGACTTCAAGCTGCACTACGCGGTTGGCGTTGACGGTCTTTCGCTCCCACTGGTGGTGTTGAACGCCTTCCTGACGCTGGTGGCGGTGCTGATCTCGTTCAAGGTGGAAATGCGCCCGAAGGAGTACTTCGCCTGGTTGCTGGTGCTGGAGACGAGCCTGATGGGAGTCTTCTGCGCGCTGGACTTCGTGCTCTTCTTCCTGTTCTGGGAGGTGGAGCTCATCCCGATGTACTTCCTCATCTCGATCTGGGGCAGTGGGAACCGCGTGTACTCAGCCTGGAAGTATGTGCTGTACACGTTCTTCGGATCCGCATTCATGATCGTTGGCATCCTGACGTTGGGCTTCACTGCGGGGACGTTCGATATCCGAGAGCTGGGCAACATCGACGCTATCCACGGTGCGATCATTCCCGCGTGGATGATCTTCACGCTGATCATCATCGCGTTTCTGATAAAGCTACCGGTGGTGCCGTTCCATACCTGGCTGCCGGACGCCCACACGGATGCGCCGACTGCGGTGTCGGTAATCCTGGCCGGCGTGCTGCTAAAGATGGGCGGCTACGGCGTTCTGCGGCTGGCGTTCAACATCATGCCGGACGTGGCATACGACGCGCGAGACTACCTGGCCGCGTTGGCGGCGGTGAGCATTATCTATGGCGCGCTGATGACGCTGATCCAGAAGGACTTGAAACGGCTGATCGCCTACTCCTCCGTAAGCCACATGGGATATGTGCTGCTTGGAGCGGCCTCAGTTGGTGTGGTCGGATTCACAGGCGCGGCGACGCAGCTGATTACGCATGGCCTCATCACTGGAATGCTCTTCGTCATCGTTGGCATGGTGTACGACCGGGCACACACGCGAAACATCGGCGAGCTGTCGGGCCTCGCGCACCGGATGCCGTTCATAACGGTGATGATGCTTGTCGCGGGGCTCGCCTCGCTTGGTCTGCCGGCACTGGCGGGCTTCGTCGCAGAGATCACCATCTTCCTCGGAAGTTTCGAGAGCCAGAAGGTTGCGACGGTTGTTGCCATCACCGGAGTCGCGTTTGCTGCAGGATACATACTTTGGACAATCCAGCGTGTCTTCTGGGGGCCGCCAGACCCGAAGTGGGCGGAGCTCACGGATGCGGATGCCTGGTGGGAGCGCGGACCGCTACTGGCTCTGACTGTGGCAATCGTTTCTATCGGCGTTTATCCCGCGTGGGTTGTTGATCTGCTGCGTGACGGTGTGACGCCAATCGCCGGGAGATTCGCCGGATGACGGACATCTATCGCGCCTCGCCGGAGTTGGCGCTGCTGATCGCGGCCGGCTTGATCGTGGTTGTCGATGCGCTGCTGCCGTTGCTCGGAAGAGAAGCGTGGTCGCGTCGAAGGGTGATCGCGGCCGGACTGGCGCTACTCGGCGTGGTGGCTTCGTTCGCGCTGTCGGGCATCCTCATCGCGGACAAGGAGCGCGGAACCGCGTTCGACGCGATGATCGCCCTCGACGACTTCACGCTGTTCTTCAACTTCCTCTTCGCCGGCATCGCCGGGATGATCGTGCTCGGCTCGATCGATTTCCTGCAGCGGAACCGCTTCCAGGCGGAGTACCTCGCACTCGTCCTGACAGCGGCAGCCGGGATGATGCTGATGGCGGCGAGCCAGGATCTGATCATGATCTTCGTCGCGCTGGAGACGCAGGCGCTGGCGTTCTATGTGCTGATCGGTTTCCTGAAGGACAGTCGCTCGAGCGAGGCTGCGCTCAAGTATCTGCTTTTGGGCGCGGTAAGCACTGCCCTGACGCTGTATGGCATGGCATACCTATTCGGTATCTCTGGCGAGACGAGCCTGGAGGGCATCGCGCAGTTCGTCTCGCGTGCGGATTCCGATTCACGGTCCGCCCTGGTGCTAGCCGCGGCATTCCTGGGGGCGGGTCTCGCGTTCAAGATGGCGGTAGTGCCGTTCCAGATGTGGGTTCCGGACGTCTACGAGGGCGCGCCGACCCCGGTTACTGCGTATCTCTCGGTGGCGAGCAAGGCGGCGGGCTTTGCGGTGGTCATGCGCATATTCCTCGTCGCGCTGGGCGAGGGCCTCATTACCAGCGACTGGGCGAATATGTTCGCGGCTGTGGCCGCGGTCTCGATGACCCTGGGCAACGTCATGGCTCTCGTGCAGACCGACATCAAACGCATGCTGGGTTACAGCTCGATCGCCCAGGCCGGGACGTTCCTGATTGGGCTTGCAGCTGTCGCTGCTAAGGATCCGCAGCTCGAACTCGGCAGCGCGTCGGTCGTATTCTTCCTGGGGACGTACGCTTTCACAAACCTCGGTGCGTTTATCGCGATCATCGCGATCTCCAGCAAGATCCACTCGGACAAGATTGCGGACTATGCGGGCGTGTATAAACGCTCTCCGTATCTGGCGCTTGGACTCGCTGCGTGTCTGATCTCACTGACCGGGATTCCACCGACCGCGGGATTCATCGCTAAGGTGTACGTCTTCAACGCGGCGGTGTCCGCGGACATGGTGTGGCTGGCAACCATCGGCGTGATCAACAGCGTGATCTCGGTTTACTACTACCTGCGCGTGGTGATGAACATGTTCACGCAAGATCCGGAAAGTGATGTTTCGTTCCAGCCGAGCATGTACCTTGGCGCGGCGATGACGATTGCAGTGGTGGGTCTGCTGGCGGTCGGGGTGTACCCGAATCCGCTGATCTCGGCGTCCGAGCACGCTGCCCGGGTGTTCGCTTAGGAGGCGCTCATGCGCCTCTTGGTGATCGCTGCTGCGATGCTTCTGACGGCAGCCTGCGCTGAGTCGAGTTCACCGTCTCCCACACCGGCGCGTGACCCTGCGGAAGTCGCTGCGGACGTCCCGCTGGCGTTGGACGAGATGCCAGGTGGGTGGGAGATTCTCCCGGAGGGCGGTGACCTCGGTTCCGAGGTGCAACTCTCGGCGGAATGCAATATTTATGACCTTGGTGTTTCGCTGCCGGGGGCGCTCGCTACTGCTAGATCGGAGGCCTTCATCGGCCAGCGAGACCAGCAGATGCAAACGTTCGGAGCGGTCTACGCGTCTGAATCTGAAGCTCAGGCGGCCGTCGACGGTACGGCAGGGCTCGTCGAGCGTTGCGGTGATGAGTTCAAGGAAGTCCTAAAGCAGGCTGCGAAAGATCAGATCGAGGCGTTGGGCATCGACATCGGGTTTCTTGGCCGGATCGATGTGGCGCTTGAGGAGCGCGATGCGACCTCGGCCGCGGATGAATCGGCGGGCTACAGGATTTTCGTCGAAGTTAGCGCGGTTGGTCAGAGTCAGTCGTTCTCAGTGGACTTCCTGGTGCTACGCGCGGGCCGGGTGGTGGCCGCATTACAGTACGCGACGTTCGGGAGCGTAGATGAATCGGATGAGGCGTCGATCGAGGCAACGTTGCTGTCCTCGGCTAAGCAGGCAGAGTCAGGCTAGAATCGCATCATGCGCGAGACGCTAGAGGACATCGAGCGACTGCAGAAAGTGCTAGACGAAAGCTACGAGGGCGCGCGCCCTCACCTGAAGTCGATCATCACACCGGAACGCCGGCTGACCGCCAACGAGGTCTGTCAGGAGCTACAGGGGATGACGTTACTTGCTCTAGCCACCGTGAACTCTCGCGGAGAGCCGATGGTATCGCCGGTGGACGGCATATTCTTCCGGGGCACCTTCATGTTCGGATCCGCGTACAACTCGGTTCGGTTCCAACATATTCGCAAACGGCCGCGAGTCAGCGCGACGCACACGCGCGGGGAAGAACTGGTAGTGACTATGCACGGCACGGCGCGGACGATAGACAAGAAGGTGGGTGACTGGGAAGACCTGAAGGAAGTGTTTCGCGAAGTGTACGGAGTGGATTGGGACAGCTGGGGCTACTGGGACAGCGACGCGCCATTCGCCTGGATAGAACCGCGCGCCATGTTTGCTGCGTCGTTCAAGGGGCTGCGTCAGGAATAGACCGCGAGCACACGGTCACGTCCGGCGAGGTCTGGTCGGACGTCGAAGTGGGCGTTCGGGAAAGCCTTCCTGGCGAGATCGCGAACAGCTTCGCCCTGCCAGTCGCCGATCTCGCAGAATAGCGCGCCGCCTTCGGATAGCTGGGCAGGCGCATCGGCGATCAGACGACGGACTACTTCGAGGCCATCAGCGCCACCGTCGAGTGCCATGCGTGGCTCGTTGTCACGGATCTCGGGGGGAAGGTCTCCCCATTGCGCGGTGGTCACATAGGGGAGGTTCGCGACAATGATATCGACGGATTCCGTTAGCGTTTCTAGAAGGTCGCCGAGGCGAAGTTCAACTCGGTCAGCCACACCAAGCGTCTGAGCGTTCCGGTTAGCCAGCGCCAAAGCCTCTGCGGAGATGTCGGTGGCGATGATGCGCGCGGCCGGGAGGTTTTGTGCGAGCGCGATAGCTACAGCGCCGGTGCCTGTCCCGATGTCCGCAATAGTTAGTGGAGCGCCCCGTTCGCGGGCGAAGTCTATGGCCAGCTCGACCAGCGTTTCGGTCTCCGGTCGTGGGATCAGCGCGGCAGGAGAAACTTCGAAGTCGAGACCGAAGAACTCGCGGTGGCCGGTGATGTAGGCGACCGGCTCGTGGGCAAGGCGCAGGCGCATAAGCGCAGCCAGCCGCTCGTCAGCCTCGGCGTCCAGAGGCTGGTGCAGGCTGGCATAAAGCCTCGCACGGTCGATACGCAGCGCGTGCATCAGGAGGAGTTCGGCTTCGAGCGCGGCCTCATTGCTACCCGTCAGCTCGATTTGGTGACGAGCACCGATGAGGGCATCGCGGAGTGTAGTCACGGCCGGCGCCGGCATCTAAGCGAGCTGCGCTTCGAGCTTCTCGGCCTGCTCGGCTTCTTGCAGGGCCTGGATGACGTCATCAAGGTCGCCGTCGAGGAGGGCCGGCAGGTTGTGGCGCGTGTAGCCGATACGGTGGTCCGTCATCCGATCCTGGGGGAAGTTGTAAGTGCGGATCTTTTCAGCCCTGTCGCCGCTGCCCACCTGTGTCCGGCGCGATGAATCGATTTCCTCGCGTTGCTTTCGTTGTTCGATGTCCATAAGGCGAGTGCGGAGGACGGCCATCGCCTTGTTACGGTTCTTGAGCTGAGAGCGCTCGTCCTGGCAACTCGCGACAATGCCGGTGGGCAGGTGGGTTATTCGCACAGCGTTGTCGTTCTTCTGGACATTCTGGCCGCCGGCGCCACCGGCGTTGAAGGTGTCGATACGGAGATCGTTCGGGTTGATCTGGATGTCGACTTCCTCAGCCTCGGGCAGGACGGCGACTGTGACGGTCGAGGTGTGGATGCGTCCCTGCGCCTCGGTTTCGGGGACACGCTGGACGCGGTGTACGCCGCTCTCGTACTTTAGCCGGCTGTAGGCGCCCTCGCCGCGAACCTCGAAGACGATTTCCTTGAAGCCTCCGAGGTCGCTCTGATGCGAATCGAGGACCTCAACCTGCCAGCGATGCCGCTCCGCGTAGCGGCTGAACATACGGAAGAGATCGCCCCCGAAGAGCGAGGCTTCTTCGCCGCCGGCAGCAGCTCGGATCTCGACGATGACGTTTTTGTCGTCATTCGGGCCCTTCGGGATTAGCGCTCGGCGGAGCCTGGTTTCAAGTTCGCTGATGCGTTCCTCCGCGAAGGAGATCTCTTCGCGGGCGAGCTGGATCATCTCGTCTTCATCTGACTCGGCGACGATTGACCGGGCCTGATCGAGAGCTTCTGACACCTTGCGGTACTCGGCGCCGATTCTTACGATCTCGCCGAGCTGAGAGTGCTCGCGGGCGAGCTTTTGCAGGCGCTCGTAGTCGTTCGCGACCTCAGGCTTAGCCATCTCGTTTGTGAGGTCGTCGTATCGTTGCTGAATTGAGCTAATTCTGTCCCACATGGCTGTCTTTGAACATGAATACGCCCCCTGTCCGGGGGCTATTTCAATTATATCACCGGGGTGGTGGTGGGTAATCGGTTAAGGCCGCTAACGAACCGTACGCAGCCTGCATCGAACTTGGTGAGATGCAGGCGACAGCAGGGGAAAGCACGGGCCCAAACTGGACGCTGGGGGCGCGAGCGCTCTTAATGGCGATGGCGCTGGTCGGCGTGGCAAACGCTACGGGCAGTACTCTTCCATTCGGGGGCGCGATCCTGATCGCAGGTTGGACCGCTTTGGGTCCGCTTAAGTTCGGAGCATTCGTCCGGTCTCGGCGAGTCCAGAGCTGGTGCGGGTGGATGGCTGTACGCGCGTTTGGGCTTTTGCTCTCGGCAACTGCGCTGGGCCTGGCGGTGAACTCGTCGATCGCCGCACTGTCAATTGCCGGGAATGTGATGTTCATGTGCCTGGTGATTGCCGTGGCTGGGATAACAGCATGGCACGCCTGGCGATTGGCATCGGAGATGGCGCCGCGGGCCTGGTCTCGCGGCAGCGAGAGCGCGTCACACGCGCTGGCGCAGGCGATGGCAGTCTGGCAGACCGTCTACCAGCGGTAGCCGCGACCAACCACGAAACGGAAAAGGGGACGCCATGATGGCGTCCCCTTCGCTATTCAGTTGACCGGCACTACCAGACGAAGTTGCGGACCTGTTGGTAGACCGTAAGGTCAGTCCTGAGCGCTGAGTGGCTCATGCATGAGGTCTGCGTGTTCGTTGCGCCGCTCAGGATGGTGCTGGTATCTGGGTTGATGAGCTCGTCACAGGGCGACCACCAGGTACCGTAGGTGATGGCGCCAGGCGTCTCATCACCGGAGTTGAGTTGGTTGAGGAAGCTGCTTCCCGGGAGCATCTGGTTGCAAGGCGAGAAGAAGAAGCAACCGTAGGCCCAGGTTGTGCCGTGGTTGGGGCCGCCGAGCGAGACCCAGTCGTCAACGTTCGCCGTGCCGCCGAGGTTCTTCAGGTAGTAGCGGCTGCTAAGACCGCCCATGGAGTGGGTGATGATGTCTACCTTGGCGGCTCCGGTAGCCGCCTTGATCTCGTTGACGCGCTGGGAGATAACGTTGGCCACGTTGGCGTTGGAGGTAGTGCTGCTGAATGTGTAGGCGTAAAGGTAGTTCGACTCCCAGCCGTCCGCGAGGAAGCGGGCCTTCATAGTGTCCCAGGCGCTGGCGTTAGATGTGTAGCCGTGGACGAAGAGAATTGGGTTGTGGTGGCTGGCCTCGGTAGTGCCCCCGCTCCCGCCACCGCTGAAGAACGCAGTGCTTACAAAGACCGCAAAGATGAACGGAAAGACAAAGCGTCGCCGCATATATGACCCCCTTTAGTCTAGTTGGCCGGAGTATGGGTCGGCCCGTAACCGATGTCAAGCAGGCAGGTGCTCACGATTGTGGACGTTTGGAAGAGAGTGCCTGGTCGTAATCGAGCCTCCGAGTCAGCCAAATGGAATTGCCCCGGGCGGTAGTGGCCGCCCGGGGCATTGAGCTCGAATCGATGACGAGTCTAGGCTGGAGCCACGCCACCGACGGAGCGGCGGCGCGAGGTGTTCTGGCGGATGTAAACGATGCCGCTGAATACCGCGCCGATTGCGAAGACGGCGCCAGCGATTACCATCCACTGGGTCAGACCGTCGGCGGTTTCAGCGTCGTCGCGGGCCTCGGCGGCGAGAGTCTCCTGATTCTCGATGATGCCGTTTTGGGTTGCCTGGAACTCCTCGAACTGGGTCTGGAGCGCGGTAAGGCCTGCGATGGCACCCTGGACGTCTCCCGCCTGCCGGAGGGCAATGATCTGCCCTTCAGCCTGAACCAGCGCGGAACCACCTTCGAGTAGGGGAGTGCCGTCAATGCCGGCCTCCTGAACAGCGGCCGTCAAGAGAGTTACACCGCTGCTCGTACGCTCGTTGATCTCCTGGATCTTGGTGGCGTCGCCGGTGGCGATGAACTCCTGGAGCGCCGTCCCGGCGGCCTGGGCTTCCCCTTCGGCCTGACGGAACAGGCTTGCGGCTGACTCATGCTGCTCGGCGTCGTCAACCTTCGATTCGGCCGCTGAATGCTCCAGGAAAGCACCCACGGCGAACACCGCCGTGAGTACCGTGCACAGGACCGCGGCGATAAGTGCGATTCCTCTCATGCTTCTCCTTCGATTCTCGCCGCGAGTTTGCTTATGCGGCGGGACATCTATCCAAAGGACGCCGAAGGCTGAAGCCGCGTTACAGTGCTACATGGCCTTTATGCGCCGATATCGAGCAGCCAGTCGGCAGCGAGCGCAACACTAGCTAACATAACGCCAATCCAATGGACTCGTGGAATACGGAGGCGATCCGAAACTATGCCTAGCCCGAGTAGCCCGAGGGCGATGGCGCTGAGGACTCCCGGTGCGCCACCGTCGGGCCAGAAGGCAATTGCGATCGCGAAACCCAGGAGGAGCGACCCCCAACAGAGCGCTCGCGCCCAGGCTGGACCGATTCGGGCGACCAGACCCCGAGACCCATGCGTTCGATCACTCTGTAGGTCGATCAACGAGTCGGCAATGTAGACGGGCAAGACCAAGGGAAGGGCCAATGGGTAGGCCAGCAGCAACTCTTGGCTAGTCGCATCGACGACAGCAAAAGAAGCCACGGCCATAGTTGGAAGGGCGATTGAGAAGGGTGCCCACGCCCACACGGTCGACTTCGCCGACGCGTTGTAGAGGAACCCCATTGCCGTTCCCAGCACGCCGAGCGCGACAACGTGCGGCCCAAGCGGCATCGCAAACACGACACTGAGCACGATGAGCACGGCCGTTAGCTCGAGAGCCCGCCGAGGGCTGATCAACCCGGACGGGATGGCCCGACCCTGCTTTGCAGCGCCGTCCAGAACCCGGTCGCAGTAGTCGTTGTGGACGCCAATCGCCATCTGCGAAGCGAGCACCGCGGCGAGGTAGAGTGCGATTCGGCCGTGAGGAGGTTGGCCATCAGAGGCGATTACGGTGAAGAGGCCGCAGGCGAACAGCACGACGAGGATCGGCGGGAAGTGAAACAGCTCTACGAAAGCGCGGACAGTCTGCCAGCGGTTGCTAGCTGAACGAGCATCCGAGGGGCGTGCCGCTTGAGTTGCGGGCAATCATGCCTCCAAGCTGATTGTACGCCCGCACCAGAGCTGAGAATCTGTATGCTCATGGCATGACCATCGAACGACGCGGCCCGCTAACGGACATCACGGTGCTGGACCTGACGTGGGTGCTGGCCGGACCGTACGCTTCGATGATCCTCGCCGACATGGGCGCGAACGTGATCAAGGTGGAGCGGCCACCCTATGGGGATGTGGGGAGAACGACCGGCCCCTACGTTGGCGAGCAGAGTGCGTATTTCTTTTCGATCAACCGCGGCAAGCGGAGCATCGCCATCGACCTGAAGTCGGAGGAAGGACGCGTGTTGTTTCTGCGGCTGGCCGATAAGGCAGACGTGGTGATGGAGAACTTCACGCCAGGGGCGATGGGCCGCCTGGGGCTCGGCTACGAGACTCTCCGGCAACGAAACCCGCGCCTGATTTACTCCGCGACGTCGGGGTTTGGCCAGACCGGACCGGACCGCGAGAGGCCGGCGCTAGACGTGATCGTCCAGGGTATCGGCGGGATCATGAGCATTACAGGTGAGCCGGACGGTCCGCCAATCCGCCCGGGAATCTCACAAGGCGACATAACGGCAGGGCTGTTTACGGCGATTGGCATTCTGTCGGCGCTTCACGAGCGAGAGCGTAGCGGCGAGGGGCAGATGCTGGACTTGAGCATGCTTGACGCGCAGATCGCGATCCTGGAGAACCCGTTCGCGCGCTACTTCGCGACGGGGGAGATACCCAGGGCGTTGGGAACGCGGCACCCGTCCACGACTCCATTCCAGGCCTTCCCGACGCAGGACGGCTGGATCGTGATCGCGATGGCGTGGGGCGTCGAGAACATGTGGGAGCTCTTCTGCGTGAAGATCGGACGGCCTGAGCTGATCGATGACAATCGGTTCGATACGCCTGGACTGCGCACAAGGAACCACGGCGTCCTGGAGCCTATTCTGAACGAGGCGCTGCGCTCGAAGACCACAGCGGAATGGATACCAGGGTTCGATGAGATTGGGCTGCCGTGCGGCGCGCTGAATGACATTGCGGCCGCTGCGGAGTATCCCCAGATTAAGGCGCGCGAGATGCTGAAGGACGTGACGCATGCGGACGGCACGCGTCTCCGGATCACGGACACGCCGGTCAAGTTGAGCCGCACACCGGGCGGAATCCAGGGACCGCCGCCGATCGCCGGAGCTGACACGGACGACGTATTGCGGGAACTGCTGGCGCTCTCGGATGAAGAGATCACCGCGCTTCGAGAGAGGCATATCATTTTCGGTCCCCTGCCGAGTCCCGTCCCGCGAATACTTGAGCACGAAAAGCGCCTGGGATAGACGCTTTTCCGTGAAATAGTGAGCTTGAAAAGCGGAATTGCCTGCGGGTTACAGTTTCGTTTCAATTTCGGCGGCCCGATTCCGCCCCCGCCGCTTGACCCCTTATCCGGATTCGCCTAGAGTACCGGCAGGCAAGGCGGGGGTGTGGGACCGCGGGCCCCGGAGTGCGGAAAGAAGGTGCCCGGACCTACCGACGCTGATGGGCCACCTGTGGGGGTGCAGGTGGCCTTGCCTTTTCCTGATCTAGCCCTTCTTCCGCGCCTTCCAGATCTCTTCGACTGGCCACTTCTTTCCCCACTCCGGCTGCGGCATCGCGACGAACCGATGTGGCTTCGCATCGGGAGGCGCCTGCAGAGCGATGAGAGCTTCTACTTCGAGGCCATGCTCGCGGAACAGTTCGATCCACTTGCCATGCGGGAGATGAAACTCGACCGAGTTGTCGTTCTCGTCTGACCATTCGAAGCGGTGCATCCCGAAGAGCGGGCGCAGCAGTGTTTCGCCGGGCGGTTCTTCGGAGTCCGGAGCGCAGAGCATCGCCAGCGTTGAGTTCAGGAGAAAGGCCAGCTGTCCTCCGGACCGAAGAACGCGAGCGGCCTCCGGGATCCAGAGGTAGGGATCGCACCAAATGCTGGCACCGTACTCGGAGAAGACGATGTCGAAACTGGCATCATCGAACGGCATCGCCTCTGCGGTGCCGAGATGAAGCGGGAACTCAACGCCGAACTCCTTCTGGAGAGCGCGCGCTGTTTCGAGCTGCTTTGGCGAGTTGTCCAAGCCCACGACATGTCCACCCCGGCGAGCCACGTAGGATGACCAGTAGGCGGTGCCGCAGCCTGCTTCAAGCACCCCCTTTCCACTGACGTCATCGAGCACCTTGATTTCCAGCTCGGAGATGTTCCAGACCCCCCACGTAGGGTTGTTCTCTGCCCAGCCACGGCGCCCGGACTCCACCCACTGATTCGCCATACCGTCCCAGTACTCCCGGTTGCGCTGGGCGTGTTCAGTCAGGTTCTCACCCATGGTCGAGAGCTTATCGCTTGCGACTTGTTACCGGCTACTTGATACTCGGCGGCATGAAGATAACCGACGTCCGCGTCCGCCTGTTTGAGAAACCTCTCGAGAAGCCGTTCCACCCAACATGGGAGCCATTCCCGCACACGAAGGCGCGGATGCATGTGGTCGAGATCCAGACGGGCGAAGGGATCACCGGCATCGGGTCGGGAGGCGTGCCGGTGCGCTGGGATGTCGCCGGTCGCTTCCTGGTGGGACAGGACCCGTTCAAGGTCGAGCAGCACGTCTACAACTTGCGCTCGATGGCGTTCTTCACCGGCCGCGTCTGGCCGATTGAGATCGCGCTGTGGGACATCATCGGCAAGGCCTGCGGTCAACCGATCTACAAGCTGCTAGGCAGCGGTAGCGACAAACTCCGGGCCTACGCGTCGAGCGGGGAGTGCCGTCCAACGGCGGCACGAGTCGAGGCTGCGCAGCAGAAGGTGGCCGAAGGCTTCCGTGCGATGAAGATCCGCTTTCACAGTGACGACTGGCGCGACGATGTGAAGACGCTGGAGGCGGTACGAAAGGCCGTCGGCGACAAGATCGACATCATGGTCGACGGCAACTGGGGCTGGCGTATCCCACCCGACCAGCAGCGCCACCGCTGGGACTTGCGGACGGCGATTGCGGCGGCGAAGGCGATGGAAGAGTATGGCGTGTACTGGCTGGAAGAGCCGCTGGACGCTTACGACTACGAGGGGCTAGCCGAGCTGCGCCGCCACCTGACTACGCTACGCCTGGCCGGAGGTGAGCTCAACCGCGGGCCGGAGGAGATCAAGACGTACCTGGAGAAGGGGTGCTTCGACGTTTACCAGCCGGACTGTACGATGATCGGCGGTATCTCGACGACGCGGAAGATTGCGGCGATGGTGGAGTCGCACGGTCTCGTCTTCACGCCGCACACCTGGACGAACGGCATCGGCATGATGGCGAACCTGCACGCCGCCGCGGCCGTGCGCATCGTGCCCTACATCGAGTTCCCCTACGACCCGCCGAACTGGCTCCCGGCAGACCGAGACTTCCTATTCGCCGAGCCCATCACCATCGACGCCGACGGCTACATCCCGATGCCGCAGAAGCCGGGCCTCGGCGTGGAGATTGATGAGGAGGCGGCGAAGCGCTGGGAGGTTACGCGCTAAGCGCCCCGAGCAAGTAGTTTTCGAATTCGAGAACGCGCTCAGCCAACGCGCGGACGCTGGCGCAGCCTTCTTCGTCTGGCGGGATGGCGTAGGAGTATTCCTCCCGGCAGACGCGATCGATTTCGACAAGGAGATCGGTCCAGTCGTCACCAATCTCCTGACGATAGATTTCGATCACGTCGTCTCTACTGGGGGTGAATTTGCCCGCGCGACGAGCGATGAGGGCTGATGCTCCCCAGTATGCGATCATCGATAGCGCTTTGGTACTGGGACTCCAGGCGCCATCGGCGCTCCGGAGCGGCTTCGCTTCATAGCCCAAGAGAGGCAGCGACTGGTTGGGTGCTTGCAGCGGCGAGGAAAGCAGTTGACCAGGTCGAAGAGACTGCACCAGCGAGCGAACGTCCGCGGTGAGTGCCGCAGCGTATTCGTCGGCCGTTGGGAGAGCAGGAGAGATCGACGCATCGCCGTAGACCGTGCGGCCAGCGGTCAAAGCCACGGCCCACACCGGTGGGCAGTCATCCGTCCCGCAGACGGCAATGTCGACATCGAGCGTGATCTTGCGGGCGATGCCGTTAGCTAGAGTTTCCGCACGTTCCTTGACGTCATCGCTCAGTTCTTGGCCGAACAAGACGATGAGGTCAAGGTCGCTGGCTTCGTGCGCCTTTCCCGAAGCGTAGGAGCCGAGAAGGACTATCCGGAGTTGGTTCGGGGCGACAGCTTCGAACTCGCTGACAATGAGCGCGAGCGCGTGGTCAGCGCGAGGGTAACCAGTGCTGAAAAGCAGTTGCATCGCGGCGTCATGATATCCCCCCGAAGCCCGCCGGCATGCCGGCCAGATGAGCGACATCGTTCAAGCGCCAAATCACTCGGCGGTCGCCTTTCGCGCGAATCGAGGCGATGCTGGCGTTGAAGGGGTAGAAGATGTAGTCGCGCGGGTGGTCCAGGACCACTGAGACGTACGTCTGGATGAAGCCCGCATGGCAGACGATGGCGACTCGCTGGCCGGGGTGGGCTGCGATGATCTCGTCGATGGCGGTCTTGCAGCGATTGCGGGCGTTCGCGCTGCCTTCGCTGCCGGGGAACGCGTCCCATGTGCCGTCTTCGACGATGCCCTGCGCGATCTTCGCCTGGTCTGCTTCCGGTAGCGTGCGGATGTCGAGGTCGGCGCGGCCCATCACAACCTCAACAAGGTCGTGTCGGGGAATGACATCGAGGCCGAGGTGGTCCGCGATGGAGAATGCGGTCTCCTGCGTGCGCCTGAGCGGGCTGGCGTAGATCACATCCAGCTTCGTCTCCCGCATTCGCTCACCGAGCCGGCGCGCTTGCTCCATTCCCACATCCGTCAGGTCGGGGTCGCCGGTGGTCATGTCCTCGCCGGTGTTCCCCTGCGACTGTGCGTGCCGGATCAGGTACAGGCGAGTGGCATCGCCGCCGGTAAGCATTACCTCGCGGTAGAAGTTGAAGATCGGGTCGCCGGGTGGGTCGGCTCGCTGTGCGGACATACGGCGCCCATCATAGCGAGGCGGTCTTGCCGTGCGCTATCCTCGGAGAGTGGTTGATACGAGCATCGTCAGCATTCGTGCGATTCGCGAGGAAGACATCGATAGTCTGGCGGAAGGACTGGGCTTGGCGCGTCACCATATCGACCAGCGATGGCAACAGCAGATCGCTGGCGGGCGAGAGGTGTTCGTGGCAGAGATGAGTGGGCCAGTCGGAACTGTGAGTGTCAACGAGCGCCCGGAGCGGCCAGATATGCTTCACCTCTTCGCGCTCGACGTGGCCGAACCGAACAGAGACCGCGGCATCGGATCACAGCTGATCGCGTTCGTGGAGGCGGAGGCACGGCGGCGGTCGCTTTTCGGCGTGTACCTGGAGGTGGCGGTCACCAACTCCAATGCGCGTCGTCTGTATGAGCGCGTGGGGTACAAACAGGATGGCGTGCCCTTTCAGAACTCGTGGAACTATCACAGGGAGGACGGCTCGGTGGAAGAACGCGTAGAGGAGATGGTGCGCCTGTTGAAGAGGTTCTAGAGCACCCTATCCTGCTTCAGATCCGCAAGTGAGGTTTCGAACGCGGCGATCGTGGCGTCGATATCGGATTCCGAGTGGACGCCTGATACGAAGCCGCCTTCTCCATGCATGAGGTCAACGCCGTGGTTGATCATCGCCCGCTTGAGGGCGGTCTGGATTGGCGCTGGCGAAAACGCCGGCAAGTTGGCCGCCTCCCACTCGATCCCGTTGCTTGGCCGGGGCAAGTCCTGGCCCAGAGCGATATGGAAGTATGACGACAAGCCGTAGGCGGCACCCGGCACATCGGTTGAGTCGATGGCCCTGTTCAGGCCACCAATCAGCCGGTTGTTCAGCGCGTTGGCGTACTCGTGGTGCTCGCCGCCACAAACCATGCCAAGCATTGTGGACCCGGCTGCGGCGGAGACCGGGTTCGCGTTGAAGGTGCCGGGGTGCATGATGCGCTTTTCGGCGTTCCAGCGGCGGTCCCGGAACTCGATCATCGAGACTATATCGACGCGGCCGCAGACCGCCCCGCCGGGCATCCCGCCAGCGAGTATCTTGGCGAGCGATGTCAGGTCCGGTGTGACCCCGTGGCGACCTTGTGTGCCCCCTGGCGACACGCGAAAGCCCGTCACCACCTCATCGAAAATAAGGACAGTGTTGTGCTTCGCGGTGACCCCACGCAGGTCGGTGAGGAAGGACGAGGGAAGCGGCAGCGTGCCCCAGGATGCGCCCGTTGGCTCCAGGATCACCGCAGCGACGTCGTCGGAGGATAGCTTGTCCTCCACGAGCTTGATGTCGCCCTGCGGGATGCTGATCGTATTGGAAAGCGTGGCGGTAGGCACCCCAGATGAGTGCGGGTTCTCGTCTTCCGGAGCGCGTGTGCCGACGACGCCGTCGTGCCAGCCGTGGAAGTGGTAATCGAATTTGAGGATCTTGTCGCGGTCGGTGTAGGCGCGGGCAAGGCGGATGGCCATGAGGGTGGCCTCGGTGCCGGAGCTGGTGAAGCGGACTTCTTCGGCGCATGGGACAAGCTTCTTGACCAGCTTGCCCCATTCCAGTTCGAGCCGGTGGTTCGCGCCGTAGTGCGTGCCACGGGCTGCCTGGTCAGCAATGGCCTTGGTAATGGCGGGATGCGCGTGGCCCATAAAGAGCGCACCGTGGCCGCTGACATAGTCGATCAAATCGTTGCCGTCGACATCCCATTTGCGGCTGCCTGACGCGCGCTCGACGAAGATGGGAAACGGCGTCAGGTAGCGGATGTCGTGGGTGACACCCGAGGGAAAGATGCGCGACGATTCTTCGTAGAGGGCCGCGGAGCCGGGATGCAGGCGGACGTAGGTATCGATGATGGACTCGGCCATTTCGAGCCCATTGTAGCAACGGGCGTTGGTTATTCGAGGTCGCGGGGGACGGGGCGGGGCTTGAAGTAAGGCAGCAGCGGTAGGTCGCGCATCGCGAGTAGGCCGGTCATCCGGCTGCGGGCGATCGCCGGTACGCAGTTCGCGAGGATCGCTGCGGTGGCTTGGTCCCCCTGCAGGGCGCCAGGGATGACCGTGCGGATCGGTGGCGAGGCGTCGATCTCGATGACGTCACGCGGGTTCTTCGCCCCGAGTGACATCTCAAGGTCGAGCCGGATGGCTTCGTGGCCATTCATGATGCCCCGAGCCGACTGCTTGAGACCCAGCGCGTAGCCCTTTTCGACGCTGTAGTACTCCGTCTTGCGCCGTTCGGTGGCCAAGACTGGCTCGAGCGTTTCAATTACGTCCTCCAGCCGCCAGCCGATCGTGTCGGCGATCATGAATACGGACTCGCGCAGGCCGACGTGCCCAATCGCACCATCAGTTGCGCCGCGTTGGAAACCCTGCGCGCTGAGGCCAACCCCCGCCTTCCGTTGGAGCTGAATGCGGCGGGTGGACACGTCCACGATCCGCTCCACTCTTATCGTCTTGAGGCCCTGGCAGGCTGTGAGGAGCATCAATGGCAGCAGGTCCATCACGAAACCGGGGTTAACGCCAGTGCCGAGGACCCGGACTCCGTTGTCGCGCGCCTTTTTGTCGAGCTTCTGCGAGATCTCCGGGTATCGGGTCCAGGGGAACGACAGCTCCTCGCAGCTGGAGACGACGCTCTTCTCTGCGCTGACTATTGCCATTAGCTGAGGGTAGACCTCGGTCAGCGATGAGCCTGTGCAGTGGACGATTACGTCCGCGTAGACATCCTTGAGGACCGGCTCCACCTCGTAGTGAACGGGGATGCCTAGCGTGTGGCCGATTCCAGCGGCTTCGCCCAGGTCGCGGCCGGACTTCGAGGGGTGAGCGTCGATCGCGGCGACGATCTCGACATCGGGGTTCGCCAGGCATGCGCGGACGACCTCGGAGCCGATGGCGCCGATCCCGTAGTGAATCGTGCGAATCTTGTCCTGCTGCAAGTACCGCTCCACATCCCAGGGGAATGCCTTGCTGCGGCTGCGTCCGAACTCGCCGAAGGTGGTGTCAGGGGAGTCCACGCTGGCAATGATAGCCGTGAGGAGGCCCACGAGCCACCGGCGGATTCACCAGCCGCTAACTAATAAGAACCTTCACTGGCTTTGGGGTGTTACATCCAGGCAGGCCCCAAAGAAGTCCATCGCTACATTCGTGAATATCTCGGGGGCCTCGAAATAGACAGAATGGCCGGCGCCGGGCACGACCACCATCCGGGAGGAAGGCATCAGGGAGTGGGCCACTTCCATCAGAGAGACGGGGAAGACCTCATCGTGCTCGCCGCCGATGAAGAGCACGGGCACCGTGAGGGCTGCGAGCCGTTCCTTCGTGGCAGGCAGGTCCGGTGAGCGTTCCATGGCCCGCAGGCGGGTAATCTGGGGCTCGGAATGAAGGCGGTTGGGGCCGAACTCGTTCAGGAGCCTGATCTGCTTGTAGAGGAACGCTCGCTCCTTGTGCTCCCGCGCGAAGCCGGGGCCGAGCGCTCTCTTGATGCCATCGCTGCGCCTTCGGTCCCAGATCGCCCGGACGGCCTCGCGCTCGTCGTCGGCGGAGGCCAGCCAGACCTCTCGCCGCATGCCCGCGAAGGTGTTCGACATTACCAGGCCAGCGATGCGGTCAGGGTGCTCCAGCGTGACCCCGAGGCAGGCAAAACCGCCCATCGACTGGCCGACTAGCAGAACCCGCTCGATTTCGAGGTGATCGAGGAGCGCGCGCAGATCACCCACAAAGGATTCGGGTCCGCCGTCATTTGTGTCGACCGATAGACCCCAGCCACGATGATCGAAGCTGATAGTCCGATAGTGCCGGGAGAAGTACGGCACCTGTTGCCACCAACTGAGGTGGTTCCCACCGGCGCCGTGGGCCAGGATGAGCGGGAAACCTTTGCCGTGCTCCTCGTAATAGAGTTCGATTCCGTTGACCGGCGCGTAAGGCATTGTGACGGGATGGTAAACCGCGCTGGAGACGCCTGCAACAATCCACAATTGTGGACAAGAAATAGGCAAAAGCCATAGCAATTGCCGAAGCCGCCAACATACAATGCTCGTAGATGGCACAGGCCGAAGAAGTGAGGGCGCTCACAGGCGACAGCGGAGACTTTCCGGCGTCGCAGAGCCGATCACGAAACCGAGTCGCAACAACGACGAGAGGTGAGGGCGGCCCTCGCCGCCGCGGCACCCGAGGTGGTCGCAGACACCGGAAGACTACCGGCGCAGAACCGCCAGCAAAACCCGCAGCGGCAGCCGCGCCGTCGCCCCCCGCCGAACCTAAAGCGAAGCCGGAGCGCTCAAGGGGCAGCCGAGGAGGCGTTGGGCGAAAGCGCAAGACATCGCCTTCTGCGAATGGGACGGCGGCCGCAGCGAAGGCGCCGTCCAGTCCAAAGCGCACGGTGCGTAAACCCGAACCCCCAGCAGCCTACGACGACGTCAAGCCTCGCGCGCGGGCAGCGACTGCTCCTGCCCGCGCCCGGGTTCCCGTCACTGGCGAACCGAAGGACGTCCCGGCGCCGTTTGCACACAACGCGGAGTATGAGTTCGCGCGCATCCTCGACTTCTACGGCATCACTTGGCAGTATGAGCCGCGCTCGTTCCCGCTGCGCTGGGAGCGGGGGCACGTCACCGAGGCGTTCACGCCGGACTTCTACCTGCAGGACCTCGACCTCTACGTGGAGCTGACCACGCTCAAGCCGGGGCTAACCGCGGAGAAGAACCGGAAGATGCGGCTGCTCAAGGAACTGTTCCCCGAAACCAACATCATGATGCTCAAGAAGCGGGACTATCTCCGCCTCCTGGCGAAGTACGGCTACGGGGCGATCGCACCGGACCAGGTACCGGACATCGACAAGGTCCTGATCCCGGCAACGAAGCTCTCTCAGCGGGTGCAGGAGCTCGGCGCGCAGATCAGCAAGGATTACGCCGGAAAGCAGCCCGTGTTGGTGGGTGTGCTGCGCGGGGTAATCTGCTTTATCGCCGACTTGATGCGACAGATCTCCGTCCCCACGTCGATTGACCTCATGGCAGTCTCTTCCTACGACGGCACGACGCAGGGTGCCGCGCGCATCCTGAAGGACCTCGACCTGAGCATCAAGGGACGTGACGTTATCCTGGTCGAGGACATCGTCGATACCGGGATGACGCTGAACACCCTGATTGACTACCTCCAGACGAAGAAGCCGGCCTCGATCAAGGTGGCGACGCTGCTGGACAAGCGGGTGAGGCGGCTCGTAAACGTTCCGGTGGACTACATAGGCTTCGAGATACCCGACGAGTTCGTCGTCGGGTACGGGCTGGACTTCAACCAGCGGTTCCGGAACCTACCGTTCATCGGCACGCTGAAGCACGAACTGCTTCCCTAGGTTTCGATTTCGTAACAGCCAACATATTCACATGATTTTTGTGAATATCTCCTATTGACAGCGTCTCTGGCTCGCGCAATAATCCGTTTTGCCTGAGCGACAGGTGGCGAAACCGAAGGGACTGCGGCGCAAGCCGGAGACCTGGAAAACAGAGCCAACCGGCGCACAGGCGTTTTCTTTGTCCGCCGCCTACGCTCCCTCGTCCGTGACCATCAGCTTCGAGCCCAGCCTTTCATCGATCGCTGCTGCCAGGGAGAAGTCCCGGTCGGTGAGCGCCTTCTCGGAGTGAGTGATCAAGCGCAGCGTGACCTTGTTGTAGTTGATGGTGATGTCCGGATGGTGACCGGACGCCTCGGCAAGGTAGCCAACACTGTTCACGAACGCAATCGCCCGTAGGAACGTCCGGAAGGTGAACTGCTTTCGCAGACGGCCGTCGCGTAGCTCCCAGCCGGTGAGCTTGGCGAGTTCCGACTGTGCTTGCTCTTCGCTGTAGACTTGGGGTTCTACCATGGGGCACCTCCAACGATCCAGATTACAACGATAAACGTCGGGCATAATCAGGACGAGGAGGTACTCGATGCGGATATATGACGCGAGCGTCCCGCTACGTGAAGGCATGGCCACGTACGGCGGCAGCGAGCCGGGGCCAGTCCTGCACTACCATTCGCTCATCGGCGAGGGCCAATCCGCCAACGTGAGCGAGCTTTCGCTTGGCTCGCACACAGGGACACATGTCGACTCGCCGCACCACTTCCTGGACAACGGCATCGGCGTCGACCAGATGCCGATCGACCACATGGTCGGTCCCTGTTATGTGGCGGAGTTTCCTGGCGAGGGTCACATCACAGTCGATATGCTTGAAGAAGCGGCCATTCCATCGCAGACGACGCGCTTGCTGGCCAAGACCACGAATGGCCGCTTCTGGGACGACCACGCGTTTCACCCGGAGTTCGTCGGCTTCGATGACAGCGCGGCGCATTGGCTGGCGGAGCGCTTTGTGTTGGTCGGAATCGACTACCTCTCGATCGAGCGGTTTCATTCGCCAACGCATGCTGTCCACCACGCGCTGCTGAGCAAGGGCGCGGTGATCGTGGAAGGGCTGGACCTTCGTAAAGTGCCAGCTGGTGAATACTTCCTGGTCTGCGCGCCGCTTAACGTGGTGGGTGCAGACGGGGCGCCAGCGCGGGTGTATTTGTTGGATCAGGCACCTTAAGGGGGCGGCAAGCAGCGCCCCTACAACGTTTGGGTGCGTGGCTCGGTGAGATTCCGAATTGGGACTCTATCAACTCTTCCATCGCGCGCTACAAACAGTTCACCGCTCTTCATCGCAACCGGCTTCAAGGAGATACTTAACATCTTCCCATCCCACTTCTCCGATTCGATCTCCATCGCGCCCATCGTGATGTGAAGGGTGGAGCCGACGATCTGCGGGTGATCATTGACAGCAGTAAGGCGAAGCAGGCGACAGCCGTGCGGAGGGACGGGAAGCGTGACGGAGGCCTCGTGGACGCCGAGGTACTCGCGCTCCCAGAACTCAAAGCCGTGCCAGCGTCCGTCGAGAAGCGGCACCGTGACCTCGCTTGATTCGTCCTCCCAGTTGAACACGCCAAGGAGTACGTGCGTACCGCAGTCGAGCAAGAGAAGCCTCGGTATGTCCGATGTGTGGAATAGGTCCAATGGCACCGCGCTCTTCCCGTAGACAGGCAGCAGCTGCGAGATGACCTCTCGCCGAGGGTCGCTCAACTTCGGTAGGTTGTCGCTGTTCAGGACCATCCCGCCGGTGAGACCGATGACGGTGGCCAGCGCGCGAACCTCATCCCCGGCCATCTGGGTGTCGGTCTCGCGGACGAGTAGACAGTCAGGATCGTTGGCCCAGAGCCGCTCGTGTGCCCAGAAGCGGGTGATCGAGTTACGGATGCTGTTGATGACGGACGGTGCGGACAGGGACATCGCAGAGTTGTCTGGAATCGCAGACCGCCAGAAGGGAGCTACATCCGGCCCGATGCGTGCACCTTCGACGAGTCCGACTGTCGGACCAACGGGGTTTCCGCAGGCGAGAACAAATCGGTTGCCAACGACGTCGCGGATTGTTTCAAGTCCCTGTCGATAGGTTTGGGCGCGAGTGACGTTCGGATCGTGACGAACGCCGTCGATTGCGCCGCCGTATATGAAGTCGATCTTGACGTAGTCGTAGCCCCAGTCGTCGCAGATGGTGCGGAAAGTAGTCTTCAGCCACTCGATGACATCGGGGTGTGTGAGGTCCAGCGCGTGACAGAGCTGTCCCCAGTTCATCGTGGCGATGGCCGGGCCGCCGGTAGGGAATTGCACAAACCAGTCAGGATGCTCGGCGAATAGTTTAGAGCGCTTCCCGGCGATAAACGGCGCGAGCCAGAGGCCGGCCCTGTACCCGCGCGCGTGAATTTGGTCTGCCAGCCACTTCATGCCGTGCGGGAACTTCTCGTTCGTGGTCAGCCAGTCTCCGATCTCGGACTGGTAGCCATCGTCGATTTGGACATACTGAAGAGGCAACTCTTCCTTGTGCGCGGCCAGGAATTCGAGGTTCGCGATGATGTCCGCTTCAGTGACGTTGGTGAAGTAGTAGTACCAGCTGCACCAACCGTTCGTGACGTCGCCGACGGGAAGCGCGTCCATCGCCCGGCCGAGTGCGCTCCCGTAGGACTGGAGAGCCCGCACGGGATCCCGCGATGGGTGTAGATACAGCGTCTCAGACGACAGCACCGCCCTGGGCGCAAGTTCGATACCGTCCGGCCAGGAGATAGCGCTGAGTGCCGAGTCATCGCGGTCGAAGTGCAGGTGTGAGAACTGGTTGGCCGTCGTGATGAAACCGGCAACCAACCCATAGTGACTCGCGGGATCGACAAGCGCGGTCACCAGATCCGACACAAATCGACCAGGTCCCGGGAAAGGCTGAGTGCCCGGCCCGCTGACTGGAGGTGACACGACGAGGTCTTCGCCTGCACACTTCAGCACGATCGTGGGAGACCAGGACTGCCAGCCGTGCTTATAAAAGCTGAGGGTCTCCGGACTCGCACCAACATCGACGGTCGCCCTATCAAGGACGAGCAGCGAGTCGATCTGGATCGGGGCGGGGAGCAGGTTCTGGACCTCGGCGTGGACGGTGGCGAATGGTTCGTTGTCGCGAAGAGTGACAATGAACGAGAGCTCTGGCTCGTCTTCGACATCGGTGTCGCGGAGAAGGATCATCTCGATCCCGCCTCCTTCGACACTTCTGCTGCCAGCGAAATCCAGCTCTTCTCCCCGTGTTCCGAACCGGGGGCCATCCCGCAGTGCTACCGACACGGATACGTCCCGCAGGACGGTGCTTTCGGCTTCGAGGTCTATCACATCGAAGGTGCCCTTCTTCAAATGCGCCTGCACTCTCAGCAGCCCGTTGTCGAGCGCAGGGCCCAGGCCGGCATCCTCCAGGCGTGTTTCAGGCATCGCTCACTCGCAAACCGTCGACGGCGCGGCAGACGCATATCTCCGGCGTGAGTCCGGTCTTGCGTTCGTAATCACCTGCGATCTGTTCCGCAAAGTGCTGGACCGCCTCCTGGCTCACAAGGCTTACCGTGCACCCACCGAATCCTGCTCCGGTAAGCCGAGCGCCGATGACTCCGTCACAACTCGCCGCCAGATCGACGAGCAGGTCCAGCTCTGGGACTGAGGCCTCGAAGTCGTCACGGAGGCTTCGATGCGACTCGTGCATTAGCCTGCCGACGCCTTTGGGGTTGCCGGCCTTGAGTGCTGAGACTGTCTGTAGAACACGAGCGTTCTCGGTGACTACGTGACGCGCGCGCTTCTGCAGATCGCCCTCAAGACGGGGAAGAACCTCGACGTCCGCGTCACGTAGCGACTCCACGCCAAGGTGGCTGGCAGCCTCACTGCACTCTGCGTGCCGTTTGTTATATGCCGTCTCGCCGAGCCTGCGCCGCAGACCCGAATCGACGATGACGATGGCGACGCCGTCAGGAAGAGGTACCGCTTCAACCTCCAGAGAACGACAGTCGATGAACAGCGCGTGCCCGTCCACTCCAAGCGCGGAGGCGAACTGGTCCATGATCCCGCATTGCACACCGACGAACAGGTTCTCGGCCTTCTGGGCGATCAGGGCGAGGTCCCGGGGAGCGATGCCTAAACCGCGTGTCAGCGCGCCTGCAACAGCCAGCTCAGTCGCGGCTGAAGAGGAAAGCCCGGCACCCGGCGGGACATCGCCGCTGATGGCGATGTCCGCGCCCGCAACCGGGATATGTGCATCCTGGAGGGCCCAGCAAACGCCGCGCACATAGTCACGCCACCCACCGCGTGTGCCCATGAAACGGCGCACGCGTTCCACCTGGAATTCGTCACACTGCTCGTGATCGAGTGAGTACGCGCGGAGCAGAAAGTCCTCTCGTCGCGCTAGCGCAACTGCAACCGTCCTGTCGATTGCGGCAGGCAGTACGAAGCCGCCGTTGTAGTCGGTGTGCTCGCCGATGAGGTTCACGCGGCCGGGGGCCTCGGAGATTAGTTCGGCTGGGCGCCCGAATTGCTGCTCAAACGCTCGCCGGAGAGACGCTTTGTCCGCTGTCATGGCCGCGCCCCAGTATATGGCGTCGGGGTGCGGTTGCCATCGACGTTAGCTGACGCCTATCATTCGCTCACCATGCCGGAACGCGCACTGGAAGGCATCACTGTTGTGGAGCTGGGCAAGACTGGAGCCTCAGCTTACGCAGCGAAGCTCATGGCCGACCTGGGCGCCGATGCGATAAAGGTGGAACCGCCACAGGGCGATCCGGCGCGGGCGCTGGGCCCATTCCCCGGCCACAAGCTGAATCCCGATGCCAGCGGGACGTACCTCTACCTCAATACCAACAAGCAGGGCATCACCCTCGATATCTCGTCTGAAAAGGGACGCGCCGCGCTCGACAAGCTGATTGGGTCCGCAGACGTGTTGGTGCACGACTTTACCCCGAAGGAGGCAGAGGGGCTGGAACTGGTCTATGACCGAATCCACGCGCTGAACGGCGACCTGATCATGACGTCGATCTTCCCCTTTGGTGCGAGCGGGCCGCTGCGCGACTACCGGGCGGAAGAGCTTACCCTCTTGAGCGCAGGCGGCTGGGCGTGGCTGAACGGTTGGCCGGGCATGCCGGAGCAGCCGCCTCTAAAGCCCTACGGTTTCCAGACCGCGTACCAGGGGGGTGTCAACGCCGCGCTCGCCACGATGGGCGCGCTCTTCGCGCGCCAGCGCGGCCTTGCCAGGGGCCAGCACATCGAGGTCTCGGTGCAGGAATGCATCGCTTCGATCCTGGAGATGACGCTTCCGTCCTGGAGCTACATCAATGTGATGGCGGTGCGATATGGGAACCGACCGATCCAGCCGATCGAGATGATGCAGTGCAAGGACGGAGCTTGGATCTTTGCGCTCAGCATCGAGGAGCATCAGTGGCAGCGCCTCGTTGAGCTGATGGGGACGCCGGAGTGGACGACATGGGAGGTTGCAGCCAATCGATTCGTACGTGCCTCCAACTGGGACGCGCTCCGACCCTTCTTCCAGGAGTTCGTTTCCCAGTGGAACGCGGCAGATCTGTATCGCGCTGCCCAGGAGAAGCGCGTGCCGTTCGCGCCGGTGTCGACGCTGGCTGACCTGGTGAGTTCCGAGCACCTGAACGTACGGGGCTTCTTCGTCGAAGTCGATCACCCCAGCGCAGGAAAGCTGAAGCATGCCGGCGCTCCCTATCAACTTGGCGGAACCCCGTGGGAGATCCGCACGCCAGCTCCCACCCTCGGCCAGCATAACGAACAGGTGCTGGGCAAGATGCTTGGCCTCTCGAAGGACGAGATGGCCGCAGCCACGAAGGGAGCAAGATAGTGCCCGGCCCGCTGTCGGGTATCCGCGTCGCGGACTTTACATGGGTCTGGGCCGGCCCCACATGCACGATGCAGCTTGCCCACATGGGCGCCGAAGTCATTCGCATGGAGACGACCAACCGCATCTGCACCTTGCGTATGCTCCCGCCGTGGCATGGCGGTGGTCCGAACCCCAACAAGGCGGGCTACTTCAATCAATACAGCCAGGGAAAACGCGGAATACTCCTAAACATCGCTGATCCTGAAGGCGCCGAGATCGCGAAGAAGCTCGTCGCGATGAGTGATGTTGCTGTCGAGAACTTTGCGGCGGGAGTGATGAAGAAGCTGGGTCTGGACTACGAGCAGCTGGTCAAGGTGAAGCCGGACCTCGTGATGATGAGCATGTCCGGCTATGGCCAGTACGGGCCGGAGTCGGCATACGTGTCCTACGGGCCGGCGCAGGTACCGATGTCGGGTCTGTCGCAGCTAACCGGGTATAAGGACATGCATCCGATGCACGTTGGAATGTCATACGGCGACCCAAACGCTGGCTTGCACGCGGCATTTGCGGTGATCGCGGCGCTCTTCCATCGTGAGCGGACCGGCAAGGGACAGTACATCGATATGTCTCAGTGGGAATCGAGCATGGCCGTCATCGGCGAGGCGTTCATGAACCATGAGATGAACCGGGAACAGCCGGAACGCAACGGCAACCGTACCGACCGTATGTCGCCACACGGGCAGTTCATGGCTGCAGGCGACGACGCCTGGATCTCGATCGTCTGCACCGACGACCAGGACTGGAAGGCCTTATGCGATGTCATGGAAAAGCCCGAGCTCGCCGATGATGCGCGATTCAAGACGCTGGCCGATCGCAAAGCGAACGAAGACGAACTCGAGATGGTAATCATGGAGTGGACCCTTCAGCACGATCCGTTTGAAGCGACCGTAAAGCTTCAGGCACGCGGGATTGCCGCCTATCCGCCGCTTTCCAGCAAACAGGTTCTCTCCAACGAACACATGGAGGGCCGCGGCTTCTTCGTGGATAAGCCGGCGGGCGCCGTCGAAGAGCCCGTGCGGCACGCGGGTATCCCGTGGCGCTTGTCTGAGACACCTGCCGAGGTGTGGCGTGGCGCGCCCGCCATGGGCCAGGACAACGAGTACGTCTACGGCGAGCTTTTGGGTTACTCCAGTCAGCAGATCGCTGACCTCGCCGAACGCGGCATAATCCGCTAGCGGCGCAATTTGAGCGCGGTAGTATCATGGGCAGGCCATGAAGTTCGGTATCTTTCACGAGCTCTCGGTGGGGAAGCCATGGACAGCCGAATCGGAGTCGACAGTCTACTTCAACGCCCTAGAACAGGTGGAGCTAGCAGACGAGCTGGGCTTCGATCAAACCTGGGCAGTTGAGCATCACTTCCTCGAGGAGTACTCCCACTGCTCTGCCCCTGAGGTTTTCCTGGCAGCTGCCGCGGTTCGCACGAAGCGCATCCACCTCGGGCACGGCGTGATGATGGTGCTACCGCCATTCAATCATCCCATCCGTTGCGCAGAGAGGGCCGCGGCGCTCGACATCATTTCGGGAGGCCGCCTGGAGTTCGGCACAGGTCGCTCCGCCACCTGGACCGAGCTGGGCGGCTACCGCTGCGAACCAGATGAAACGAAGAACATGTGGGATGAGGCAGTGCGGGCGATCCCGAAGATGTGGACGCAAGACACCTATGCTCACAAAGGGAAGTACTTCTCGATGCCGGAACGGCCGGTGTTACCAAAGCCGTACCAAAAGCCCCACCCACCCATCTGGGTAGCGGTATCAAGTCCCGAAACCGCAATCCAGGCTGCCGAGCGCGGTATCGGGTGTCTCGGCGTGTCGATTGGCACGCCCGGGGAGTACGAGAAACGAGTTCAAGACTACCGCCGAGTGGTGAAGGGCTGTGAGCCCGTCGGCGAGTTTGTTAACGAGCAGGTCAATGGCGTGACGTTCCTGTACGTCGATGAGACGGACGAGGAAGCTGGCACCTGGGGCACGAAGCTCGCGTACCAATTCGCCTACCTGGCAGCTCACCTCATCGGGATAAGCTCCGTCTATCCAAGCACGGCGTATAAGACGCCTGGTCTGCTGTTTGGCCTGCGCGCTGGCACCGAGGAAAGGGCGCCGGGCGGCGGCGGAGTTATCCGCGAGGGAATGGGCATCGGGAGCCCGCAGACGGTGATCAAGAACCTCAAGATGTGGGAAGAGATTGGCGTGGACCGAATGGTGTTCATCATCAATACGGCTGAGGTGGTCCCGCAGAAGAAGGTACTCAATTCGCTGCGCCTGTTTGCGGAGCATGTGATGCCGGCATTTGACCGCGACCCCCAGGCGGAACGCGCAACGGCTGCTTCGTCCACGGCGGGTGCCTGATGCCCGACCAGGGGAGACTGACCGAGGATCAGGTCACCCACACGATTCCCACGCTTTCGCCGCTGTATCCGCCGCCCCCGTGGAAATTGCCCGGAGCACGGATGCTGCGGATCGTCTTCGAGACGGACAAGGAGCCGCTTCTCGCCAACCTGCCGGCAAAGCTCACGCGCTCGTCACCGCCATACGCGGTCGTCAGCATCGAATCGTATTCGGATTCACCGGTGGGTCCGTTCGCAATGGCCACGCAGCTCATTGGCTGCCGCGCGGGATTTTTCATCCGAGCATTTGCCCTGCAGACGGTTGTTAATTCGGTGCCAGCGATGGCGGCACTGCGAGAGGTCTGGGGTATCCCTGCCAAGCAGGGTAAGGTAGGACTCTCAGTCAAGAAGACAAAAGTCAGGGGCAGCGTATCCCGCGACGGAGAACTCGCGGCGGTCGAGCTTATCGGCCGCGAGCCGATCGCGCCGGATCTCTGCAGGATTGACCCGACGCTTGCGTTGAGGCTGGCGCCTTCGCTTCAGCAAGACACGCGGCACGATTTGATCCAGCTAGTGCAGTTGGATCCGGAGTACAACATTTCACAGTCCTACCGGGGACGGGGCTCAGTGAGCTTTTCAAGCTCCAGCGAAGCGGACGCTTGGGACATCCTGCCCTCCCGGAACGTGATCTCAGCGGTTTACTGTGAACTAGACACGGAACTGCCCCTCGCACGATTCGTGATGCCTTACTAATGGAGCGGCCGTACGAGGGAGTAAAGCAGGCGTTCGATAGTTCCGCGCGGGAATATGATCACCTACGCCGGCAACTGATTCCTTGCTTCGATGACTTCTATGGCATGGTCGTCCGGCAAATGCCATTCGACCCGTCGGCGAATGCAGCAGTGCTGGACCTTGGCGCTGGAACTGGCCTCCTTAGTGGACTGTTACTACAAGTGGTTGGGATTCGTCGTGTACGGTGGGCGGAAGCCCTCCAGATAGGGATCGCAGCTCAAGTTGACCCCCGAATAGGCCGGTGTTACCGTTCGGGCATCCCTTAGTAAGCGCCCAATAGGGCAGAATTACCGGTATGACAGTCAGGACCACCACAAAGCGCACGCGCCGCGGCCCCTACACCCGGCAGCAGATACTGGACGCGTCCCTGCGCCTATTCTCGGAGCGTGGATTCGCGCGCACGACTGTGCGTGACATCGCCCGGCAAGCCGGGATTACTGACGCCGCGATCTACTACCACTTCGAGTCAAAGCGCGAATTACTTGAGGCGCTGGTCGAGGAGCGGGGATTCCTGACAAGCCTCCAAAACCTGGAACAGGTGGAGGCACAGCTTCCACTACGGGAGATGGTGCTCTGGATGTCCGCCGGGGCGATAAATCTGATGGATGAAAACCGCGATTTCCTGCGGTTGATCATCATGGAAGGGCTCGGCGGAGACGAGGCAGCGCTGGAGCAGTACACGCGGCTCTTGGACCTCTGGGAGAACGCGTTGACGGTTGTGCTGGGCCGCTACGAAGCGAAAGGCGAACTGCACAGCGCGGCCCCGGCAGATGAACTTTCGCGACAGATCATTTACACGATCTTGATGGCGTTTCAGGACAGCCTCCTGGGCCGACACGGCTTCTTTGGCCCGACATCGTTTGAACGTCAGTCGGCCATTCGAGATTTCCTCGGTCCCAGTCTCCAGAGATTGCTGGATGGGGCTGCTAACAACGTCCAGGCGTAGGACATGACCCTCCGGGTCGGTCTCATCGGCTGCGGCTGGATCGGCCGCTTTCACTCGACTGCGATCCGGGCGATCGCCAGGCGGGAAGCTCTCGACATAAGTTATGTTGGCGTTGCTGACCTGGAACCACAGCGAGCGCTGACATTCGCCGAGATAACGGGCGCGCGAGCCTATTCGTCTCCGGACTCTCTGCTCGAGTCCGGAGAGATAGATGTCGCCTACGTTTGCGTCCCGACGGGAGGGCACAAGGAACTCGTGGTGAAGGCGGCCGAGAGGGGACTGCATGTCTTCTGCGAAAAGCCGCTTGCCACGAACCTCGCCGACGTGGAGGAAATGGTGACGGCCGTGGAGGCTGCGGGAGTGATGGCTGGCGTCGGGCTTGTGCTGCGCCACTCACCGATCCTGACCGTGATGAGGCAGCTTATGGACGACCCAACCCTTGGACGCCTGATGACAATCATGCTCCGGGATGACCAGTTCTTTCCGATACAGGGACACTATGCGAGTGAATGGCGCAAAGACCGCGGGATCGCTGGTGCAGGCGCGCTCCTGGAGCATTCGATTCATGACGTCGATGTCCTTCGCTGGTTCGGCGGGGAGGTAGTGTGGCTACACGGAACCACTCGGAACTTCGCCGGCTATGAAGGTATCGAGGATCTCGCCTCTGCGCATTTGGAGTTCGAGAGCGGAGCCCAGGCGGACCTGGTATCGGTCTGGCACAGCGTGCTCGGGCGGCCATCGACACGGCGCCTGGAAGCCTTCTTCGAAAAGGGTTTCTTCGCTGTCGATGACGATTTCATCGGACCAATCCATTACCAGGTGCATGCGCAGAACGCTAAGACGATATCGGCCGACGAGGTCCGTGATCGGTATCTGGAGATCATCGGTCGGAAGGAAGAGATGTTCGAAGGGCTGCTGCGCTACTCACTGGAAGACTACTTCTTCTTACGCTCATGCCTGAGCGACGAGACGCCATTTCCTGACTTCCGTGTCGCCCTGGAAGCGCACCGCATTGTGGATGCGATCTACCGTTCCGCCGATGCGGAAGGTGAACGGGTTATCCTTTCCTGAACTCTTGCGTCACCCTGCATTCCCCAAAATGTTCACTCCATACGATTCACGTCTGACGGAATCCCGCGTCTTACTTGTTGAAGTGGAAGGAAGGTAGCCGTGTTGAAGACGCTGAAGCGATACTTTTCAGAGGCGCTGCGAGATGAAACAGGTCAAGCGCTGGGCGAATACGCGCTGGTCCTCGGCCTGGTTGCGATGGCGGCGGTGATCGCATTGGGGCTTCTCGGGACGTCGATCGGGGGGTTCTTCACAGACTTCATCAGCCAGGCGGGATTCGGCGCGAGCTAGCGCGGGTCGCCGTCGGTCTGAAAGGAACCCAGTTCTTCGCCCCTGCTCCAGTCAAGCATAAGCACATCGACCTCTTGTCCCGGCTCGACGACATCGACGTCGGCCGGGATTATTGTTAGGCCGTTAGCCAGGCTCATCGAAGTCAGTACTCCGGACCCCTGCGTCCCGGTGAGGCGGGCGTAATAACGACCGCCTCGTTCCGTAACGACGCACCTGGCATAGAACACACGTGGATCACCGATGTTCTCAATGCGTTCCTCGGCGACCGCCCTGATGATGGGGCGCCGGTAGTCCGTCTTGCCCATCATTTTCAGGATGGCCGGCCGGCCAAACAGCTCAAACGCCACCATCGAGCTCACGGGGTTGCCAGGCAGTCCGATGTGAGGGACGCGACGACCATCCTTCTGAAAAACTCCGAAGGCGAGCGGCTTCCCGGGCTTCACGGCTACGGTCCAGAACGCGACCTCTCCTTCGCGCGCCAAGACGTCCTTCACGATGTCGTAGTCGCCTCGCGAGACGCCGGCCGACGTCACCAGCATGTCTGCTGAGAGTCCTTCGTGAACGCGGGTAGTGAGGTCTTCGATATTATCCTTAGCAACCCCAAGCAACATCGGCACTCCGCCGAAGCGCTCCACCATAGCGGCCACACTGTACTGATTCGCGTCGTAGATCTTGCCTGGAGCGAGTGGCTCTCCGGGGTCGAGCAGTTCATCGCCGGTAGACATCACGCCGACGACGGGGCGTCGAAAGACGCGCACGCGGTCCAGTCCCAGTGAAGCGATCACTCCCACGTCCGCAGCGCGCAGGACTGTACCTCTTCGGAGGACAGTTTGTCCTTTTCGAACGTCTTGCCCGGCCCCGCGCACGTTGTTGCCTGGACTTGCGGCTTTGAACACACGCACCGTCTCCGCAACTATTCGCGACTTCTCTGGCGCCTTCTCGAACGGTTCGTCTGTCTCCTCGAAGGGGACGATGCTGTCCGCTCCCGCGGGCAGGGGAGCACCGGTCATGATGCGGATCGCCTCGCCGCGGCCGATAGCCCCTTCAAACAGGTACCCCGCGGCGACTTCGCCAATCACTTTCAGGTCGCGCGGCGAGTCCTGTGTGACACCAGCCGTATCGGCCGCGCGGACGGCGTAGCCGTCCATGGAAGTGTTCGGCAGAGGCGGGATGTCGAAGCCGGCGACAAGATCCTCGTCCAGAACCTGTCCGAGCGCGTCGAGCGGGTGCTTCTCCTCGGAGTCCAGGACGTGGACATAGGAAAGGATGCGCTCACGCGCTTCTTCAATCGAGATCACGATGTCATTGTAGGGCCGTGCGGTAACCCGGGCTGCAGGGAACCGAGGAAGACCTGATCAGCCCAGATGGACGACCAAGCACGTGGTGGTGCGCTGCACCCCTTCGACCTGCTGGATCCCATCCGTAATGCCGCGACCCAGTTTGTCGAGGTCGTCCGACTCGAGCAGGGCGATGACGTCAAATGGGCCGGTTACCGCGTCAACGGAAACGATTTTTGCGTCGTCGAGCTTCAGTTTCTGGACGCCGCGGGCGACGTCGTTGGCTCTGCCGACTGCAGCGTCGATGAGCACGTAGGCTCGCATAGGCGGGTGCCTCCTTGGCGCTAGGCGGGTCAGTAGGCTCAGAATACCGCGAGAGCACCCCGTGTCAACCGCACCGCGTGATAGGCTTGCCCCATGAAGACCGTACCATTCGGCAAGACGGATATGCCGGTATCGAATCTGTGTTTGGGCACGATGCAGTTCGGCTGGACAGCAGACGAGGCCGCCTCGTTCGAAGTGATGGATGCCTTTGTGACTGCTGGGGGGAACTTCATCGACACGGCCGATATCTACAGCCGGTGGTCAGCTGGCAACCCTGGCGGTGTTTCCGAAGAAATCATCGGGCGGTGGATGAAGGCCCGTGGCAACAGGAACAGCCTAATTATAGCGACTAAAGTACGCGGTCCGATGTGGGATGGTCGCGACGGCGAAGGGTTGAGCCGATCACACATTACAAGGGCCGTAGAAGACAGCCTACATCGTCTGCAGGTCGACACGCTCGACCTCTACCAGACTCACTGGCCTGACGAGAAGACTCCCATGGAGGATACGTTCGCGGTCTTCGGCGAGCTTGTGGCCAGCGGCAAGGTCCGCTACATCGGCGTATCCAATTACACGACCAAACAACTGAACGAAGCCCATGCGCTTTCCCCACAGTTCGTCTCGCTTCAGCCGCACTACAACCTTGTCTGGCGTGAAGAGTACGAGTCCCGCAAGATGCTATTTTGCGAAGCGAATGGCATCGCGGTGATCCCGTACAGCCCTCTGGAAGGCGGTTTTCTGTCCGGCAAGTACCGCCGAGGTCAGAAGCCGCCAAAGTCTGCACGTGCGGCCGGTGCTCGCCGTTTCATGACCGAGGATGGGTTCACGGTGGTCGAGGCGCTCGAAGCGATAGCATCGCGAAAGGGCTCCAGCGTCGCGGCTGTGGCCATCGCCTGGCTACTTCACCGGCCAGCCGTCGTTTCCCCGATTATCGGCGCCAACAGCAGGGCGCAGCTCGCGGATCTCTTACCGGCGGCAGATCTGACGTTGGAGGAAGTGGACATGCGGCTGCTGAACGACGCCAGCGAGCTGTTTACACGGGCGCAGCCCGTCGACTGATTGATTGCCGCTCTGAAACGGGCGGCCATATACTCGATTGAGAATGAGTTCCGACACTGAATCAGTCAAGACCATAGAAGCGGCTGCGCTACGCGACCTGCAAGCGGTCGCGAAACTCGATGCGTTGGAGGAGTGGCGAGTCAGCTACCTTGGTCGCAAGGGACGTCTTACGATGCTGCTGCGCTCACTGGCCGACATGTCGATCGACCAACGAAGGAGCCTTGGCAAGGAGGCGAACGAGGCCAAACAGCGACTCGAAACTGCCCATGACACCCGCAGGGACGCGCTTGAACGGAAGCGACTGTCGGAGGTCATCGAGCGAGAGAGCATCGACGTCACATTGCCAGGATCGACGCTACCTCTGATGCGCGGGCGCATGCATCCGATCACTCAGACTATGCGCGACATGCTGGCGGCTTTCACCAGCATGGGTTTCCAGGTCGCCGAAGGGCCGGAGGTAGAGTGGGATACTTACAACTTCGAGAAGCTGCGTATTCCGCAGGACCATCCGGCGCGTGATATGTGGGACACCCTCTGGATCGACTACGAGAAGGACGGCCGCCGTCCGATGCTGCTCCGTACGCATACCTCACCTAACCAGATCCGGGTGATGGAGCAGCGCAAGCCACCAATCCGCATCGTTGTGCCGGGGAAGTGCTATCGCTTCGAGGCGACCGACGCAACACATGAATGGCAGCTCACGCAGATCGAAGGTCTGGCGATCGACGAGGGCATCGGCATGACCCACCTCAAGGGGACGCTGGCGGAGGTCGCTCGGCGTATCTTCGGTGCGGACCGGCGTGTCTCCTTCCGCTGTTCGTACTACCCGTTCGTCGAACCCGGCATGGACGTGAACATCGACTGCTTCATCTGCCGCGGCGAGGGTTGTCGTACCTGCCATTACAGCGGCTGGATCGAAATCCTCGGCTCTGGGATGGTGCACCCCGAGATCATCGAAGCCCAGGGTTATGACCCAGAACGCTACACCGGTTTCGCCTTCGGAGTTGGTATCGAACGGATCGCCCTGCTCCGCTATGGAGTCGACGACATCCGCCACTTCTACGCTAACGATCTAAGGTTCCTGCGCCAGTTCTGACATGCTCGTACCTCTGAGCTGGCTCGCCGACTACGTCGACCTAACGCTGGACCCGAAAGAAATCGCACGCCGCCTGACGATCGCGGGGATCGAGGTCGAGGACATCATCACGCCTGCCGAATGGGACGGTATCGTTGTCGCACACGTGGAATCAGTGGAGCCGCACCCGAATGCGGACCGCCTACGGCTCGCGACGGTGGATATCGGGAACGGCGAGCGTCCGCATGTGATCTGTGGGGCGCCGAACATCGCGGCAGGGCAGAAGGTGGCGTACGCGTCGCTTGGGACGAAGTTGATAGATGGCCACACCGGCGAGGTCACGGTGCTGAAAAAGGCGAAGATCCGCGGTGTTGAGTCTCAAGGGATGATCTGCTCCGAGAAGGAACTCGGTCTCTCCGGCGAACACGAGGGCATCCTGGTCCTGCCCGAGGACGCGAAGGTGGGTGCGCCGCTCTCACAGGTGATGGGCGACACGATTTTCGACCTGGATCTGACGCCGAACCGGCCGGACTGGTTCTCCGTGCTGGGAGTGGCACGCGAGGTCGCTGCGCTAACCGGCCAAGGCTGGCGTGATCCCTCGTTGGAACACCCGGAGGGTAAGAAGAAGGCCAGGGACTTCGTCACCGTGGAAATCGAGGATGCCGATTTGTGTACTCGCTATGTCGGCGCGGTCATCGAGAACCTAACGATCGGCGACTCCCCCAAATGGATGCAGAAGAGGCTGGTCGACGCGGGCCTGAGACCGATCAATAACGTCGTCGACATAACCAACTACGTGATGTTGGAGATGGGACAGCCTCTGCACGCCTTCGACTACGAGAAGGTGCGAGGGAAGAAGATTGTTGTACGGCGGGCAAGGAAGGGCGAGAGGCTGCTTCTTCTCACGGAGGACAAGGAGCGCGAGCTGGCCGATGACATGCTGGTGATCGCGGATGGCGAAGGCGCGACAGCGGTCGCCGGGGTGATGGGCGGCGGAGACAGCGAAGTGACACCTGCCACCAGGACGATCCTTCTTGAGGCGGCGAACTTCAAGGCGACGAGCGTGCGGAGGACGAGCCATGCGCTCAAGCTGCGAACGGATGCATCAGCGCGGTTCGAGAAAGGATTGAGCCGCCACCTGCCGCCGTTGGCGGCGTCGCGAGCGGTGAAGCTGATGGTTGAGTTGTGTGGTGGGACCGCGGCAGAGGGCCTGGTGGACGCGTTCCCGGGCAGGGAAGGGGAGCGTGAAGTTCCGGTAAGGATGGGGCGCCTGGCGGCGGTGCTTGGGCTGGACGTGCCGCCGGAGCAGGTGACCTCGATACTGTCGTCGCTTGGTTTCGAGACTCGGATGGCGGAGCAGGACAGTCTCGTCGCGCGAGTACCTTACTGGCGCACAGACGTGGTACTGGACGTCGACGTGATTGAAGAGGTGGCGCGGATCATCGGGTATGACCAGCTGCCGACCACCCAGCTGCGCGGCCAGATACCAACCGATGTGCCGCAACCGATGACGGCGCTCCGTGAGCGCGTGAAGAACATCCTTGGGTCGTTCATGCAAGAAGTTATCACTTACTCTATGTCAGACCCGGAATCACTGAGAAAGGTGCTTCCGCCAGAGGAGCTGGCGATTAATCCGCCGCTGAAGCTCGCCAACCCGCTCAGCCGCCAGTGGGAGTACGGGCGGACAACCCTGCGACACTCGCTGCTGCAGACGATGGAAGCGAACATCCGTGGCTCGCCGGAGCTGCTGACGTTGTTCGAGACGGCGCGCGTTTATCTGCCACGCGAGGATGATCTGCCGCACGAAGTTGAGTCACTCTGTGGGGTGGTATCTGGCCGGCAACCGGACCGTTGGGGATTGCCCACCGGCGCCGAAGCTGGCTTTTTCGAAGCCAAGGCATGCCTCGAGCGCCTGTTTGACGAACTCGGCGTGGAGGGAGAGTATCGAGCGTCACACGACTTCGTGTACCTGCCGGGCCGCACTGCTGAGATCGTCTGCGGTGAGACGCAGGTTGGACTCATCGGGGAGGTGCATCCGCACATTGCGAGTGATTTCGGCATCGAGAGATCAGTGGCAATGTTCGAGGTGAACCTCGAGGCGTTGTTGCCGCACGTGGCTGGCATCGCACGTTACACGCCGGTATCTCCGTACCCGTCCGTCGAGCAGGACCTGGCGGTGATAGTGAATACAGAGGTTCCAGCGGGACGGATCCTGCAGTTGATCCGGGCGTTTCCGATCGTGGCGGAGGCGATGGTGTTCGACGTTTACACGGGCGATCAGATTCCCGCGGGCAAGAAGTCGCTTGCGTTCCGGATCACCTTTCAGTCGAAGGACGGAACTCTCACCGAAGAGGACGCCTCGAAGCAGAGAAACCGGATCATCGAGCGGTTGAGGCGAGATGTCAACGCGGAGCCACGAGCCTAAGCTCTCCGCCGGATCGCGCGCTGGATGCTGCGCTCGGCTTCACGCCTGGCGATGGTCTGACGCTTGTCATATTTCCGCTTGCCGCGTGCCAGGGCGATCTCCAGTTTGGCCTTGCCGTTCTTCAGGTAGAGCCGAGTGGGGATGATCGTCGCGCCGGATGTGGTTGCCTCACGGTCCAGGTCGTGGATTTCGCGCTTGTGCAGGAGAAGCCTTCGGCTTCGTGTCGGGTCGTGATTGAGACGTGCCGGGGGATAGGCAGCGATGTGTGCGCCGACGAGCCACATCTCACCGTTTTCAGGTCGGACGTAAGCCTCCCGAATGCTGACGTGGCCCTCGCGGATGGACTTGATCTCGGTCCCGGTCAGTGAGAGTCCGGCCTCCACCGTCCGCAAGATGTGGTAGTCGAAGCCGGCTTTCCGGTTGCTGGCGACTGTCTTCTCACTTGCTGACATGGCAGAGAAGTAGTCGACATAACCCAATCATGGGTTAGCAGATGGCGCTGGAGTCGTTGATGGCCCGGGGGTAGGCGGCGGAACGAAAGCCGTGCCGTTGATCTCTGAGCGTAGCAAGTCCACTGCCGCGAATACCTGCGGGCCGATCAGACCCGGGAAGTCGTTCTCGGTCTGTTCCATCCGGTAGTCGGGGGAGAGGCCAACGCCTTCGATCAGCGTGCCGTCCGGCGTGAGCCAGCGAGCGATGCTGACGTAGACTGCGCCGCCGTTGGAGAGCGGTCGGAGCTGGTTTACGGTGCCTTTGCCCAGCGTCTGGGTCCCGATGATCTTGGCGCGGTCATGGTCGCGCAGGGCGCCGGCGAGGACCTCGGAACCGCTGGCAGAGAACTCATCGACGAGGATGACGACAGGCAGGTCTGTGGCCTCACCGCCGTCCTCGGAGTTGTAGTTCGAGCGCTGTCCATCGCGGTCCACCTGGGTAAGCACAACGCCTTCGTCGAGAAACATATCGGCCACCGAGACGGTTGCGTCGAGACCACCACCCGGGTTGCCGCGAAGGTCCAGGATCAGGCCCTGTTTTCCACTGTTGACGATATCGTTCAGCGCCTCACGCATGTCGCTGACCGTGTCATCGGTAAAGCGCTGCATCTGGATGTAGGCGAGATCGGTTACGGGTTGGCCGGCAGCGTCGGTTATGTCGGAGACAAAGACAGTTGGCACGTCGACCGTATCGCGAACGATCGTGATGTCTTCCTGGGTCCTGTCAGCATGACGGATCGTCAGAGTGACGGGAGTGCCTTCGTCTCCGCGAATGCGGTTGACGGCAGTCTCAAGAGACCAACCTTCGGTCGACTCGCCGTCGACCGCGAGGATTACGTCACCGGCCTTGACGCCGGCTTTCTCTGCGGGCGAGCCACGGAATGGCGCCACGATAACGATCTCGCGAGTGGTTTGGTCCTGGTTGACGTTGGCACCTATCCCTTCAAAGCTTCCCGTGATGATGTCGACGCCGCCCTGGAGCACCTCCGGCGGGATATAAGTCGTGTGGGAGTCGTTCAGGGACCCGATAAGCCCGTTTATGGCGCCGGGCTGGAGCGTGTCGATAGTCACAGCGTCCGGATTGACGAACTCCTCTTCGAGAATCTTCTGGATCTCCTCCAGGATCGCGTAGTCGCTCGCGGAACCCGCGCTGCCGGAGCTGCTGGATGAGTTGTCGTTGATGGCATAGCCCGCCACGCCTGCCAGAGCGATCAAGAGGACTACGACCAGTCCAGCGAGGCTCCATTTGAGTGTCGTCCACATCTTCTTCAGCCCACCTTGGTTTGGCTCATTACATAAGACGCTGCCATAGAATCAGATTTTCGGGAAGGTCAAAGGAAGCGGCTGTGAAATGAGCGGGAAGTCCTGGGCGCGAGGCCCGAATGCACTCATTCAGTCTAGCATCGGCGTTGAATCAGCTTCAATTCGCGAATCAAGCATGTCAGAGGTAATACGGGGTGTCGACGGCGTGCGGTTCACGTGTGCGTCAATCGAGGGGGCTCCATATCTGTCCGCGTACATAACATATATAGTGCGAACATATGAAGCGGGCAGGGAAATCCCCCCTTTCCGATATGATCGGCCCGTGAGTTTCAGCATTCGCATTGAACGCAATACCCTGCGGTTCGCCGCCGCTCATTTCGTGACATTCGGAGGAAAGTGTGAGGCACTCCACGGCCACAACTACGACGTTCTTGTCCAGATCGACGGTGCCCTATCGGACGATTCCTGGGTCGCTGACTTCGGCGAGGTCAAACGGATCGTCCGGGAGATTATCCGGCCGCTGGACCACAGATTCCTGCTGGCCACAGCCAACCCGCATCTTACAGTTTCCCGATCAGCTAATGCGTTCGAGATCCACTTCCGCGGCCGGCGGTATGTAATGCCGGCTTCCGACGTTGTCGAACTGGACATCGACAACACGACGGCCGAGCGGCTGGCGGAGTGGATCGCCTCCCTCCTCGGAGAAGAATTGGCGCGTCTGGGCGCCAGTAACGTTATGTCGATAGCTGTGGGAGTGGAGGAAATGCCTGGTCAGGCGGGGTGGTCCACACGGCGAATTGAGTGACCCCCGCTGCGGCACTCCGCACTGCGACTCAATTCGTCGTTGCCTCTGGCAGGTTGACACCCCCCTTAAAACACATACTATGTACTCTTGCCCGGCGCTCCTTACGGACGCGGGCGCTGGGGGAAGGGTCATGCAGATCGACTGGCATCGCGCTATCAACGACATACTAGCCAAGAAACTGTCGTGCCCGCGCTGCGGCAGCCTCGCCGACGATGTGCTCGTCGGCTATCTCCGTCTCCCTGAGGCCTCCGAGTGGGCTCCCCTCTGCGAAGGTTGCACGAAGAAAGAGAATTGCGACGCGCGCAAGTTCGTGCTGCTCTGCGAGAACTGCGCCGTCGAACTCCGCCTTCGCGGCCGCAAGGTGAATGAGGAAGGTTTCATGACCGCGCTCCTGGACGAGTGCCGCCGGAACATGGAAGAGACGTTGGACTACCTGGCCGACTATTGGCGAGAAGACCTCGACATCGATCCGGACGAGATGGACAAGAGGCTGGACGAAGTCGACCCCGACCTGTTCGAAGAAGAGAACAACTGGCGCACGTACCTCGAGGAACAGTATCTGAAGATCCACCGCTGGTTCCGCGAGCGCAAATTGTCTGTCCCCAGCCCCGGCTGGCGGTCCGAATACGTCGAAGACATCGTCGCGCTCGGTTATCCCAGCCTGCTTGGCGACTAGACCTTGGCAGCATCTCCGCCCATAAGGAGCAGATCATGACACTCCACTACAGCCCCTGGTTTTCACTCGCGCCCTACGCGGAGATCCCGCTTACGGACCTCCTGGCGCCTTCTGCGGAGAAATACAAGGACCGCCCAGCGCTGGTGAACTTTGACGGGACGTCCTATACCTTCGGCCAGACCTGGGAAGCCTGCAAGCGAATGGGCCGCTTCCTCCAGGACAACGGGATCAAGAAAGGTGACCGGATCGCGATATTCTCTGCGAATTGCCCGGAGTACTTCGTGGCGTTTTACGGCACACTGTTCGCGGGCGGTGTGGTGACGACTCTGAACCCGCTGTACAAGGAGCGCGAGCTACTGCACCAGCTGGAAGACTGCGAAGCGTCGGCGATCTTTGCGATGGAGCCGCTGGTGCCGATGGTCCAGCAGGTCCGCGAGCACCTGCCGAAGGTGAATCACGTCTTCGCTATCGAGGACACCTGGAAGATGTGCGGCGAAGCTCCACCCGAGCCGAAGCCCGTCAAGCTCAACCCGAAGAAGGACCTCGTGGCCCTCCCGTACTCCTCCGGGACGACGGGCGGGCCGAAGGGCGTCATGCTCAGCCACTACAACGTCGCTTGCAACGTCCGCCAGACGCTTAGCACAGGCCTCAGCAGCGGCTACGGTGTCTACCTGGACTTCCTGCCGTTCTATCACATCTACGGAATGGTGGTGCTGATGGCGTGTGGCTACGCTCAGGGCGTCACGCAGGTGATCATGCCGCGGTTCGATCCGGCGCTTTGTCTCGACCTGATCCAGAAGCACAAGATAACCAACCTCTTCGCCGTCCCTCCGGCTCTTCTGGCGCTCTCGCACTTCCCCGACGCCGCGAAGTATGACACCTCAAGCCTGACGATGATCATGAGTGGCGCGGCTCCGCTTCCCCAGGAAGTCGCACGCTCCGCGGCTAAGGCGCTGGACACGACGGTGCTACAAGGCTACGGCATGACAGAGACCAGCCCGGTCACCAACGTCAACCCCGTCACGCGCATCAAGGACGCCACGGTCGGCCCCCCTATCGCCGACACGGTCGAGAAAGTCGTGTCCCTCGACGACGGCCACGAGCTTGGCCCGGGCGAGGTTGGCGAGCTGCTGGCGTACGGCCCGCAGGTCATGGGTGGGTACTGGAACCGACCCGAAGATACGGCCGAGACGCTAGCCGGCGAAGGTTGGATCCGCACCGGCGACATCGTCTCAATGGACGAGGAAGGTTATGTCACGATCCTCGACCGCAAGAAAGAGATGATCAAGTACAAGGGATACCAGATCGCTCCTGCGGAACTCGAGGCGCTGCTGATGGAGCACCCGGCCGTCCGCGACTCAGCCGTGATCCCGAAGCGAGACGATGAGTCGGGCGAAATCCCAAAGGCATTCGTCCTGCTGCACCCTGACCAGAAGGCGTCGCCGGAAGATTTGATGCGCTTCGTCGAAGAACGCGTGGCTCCCTACAAGAAGGTCCGCGAGATCGAGTTCGTCGAGGCGATCCCGAAGACGCCTTCCGGCAAGATCCTTCGCCGCGAGCTGATTGAGGCGGAGCGCCAGAAGACTGCCGCCAAGAACTAAGGCTTGCGCAGCAGGGGAAGAGAAAGTCCGGTCCGCGAGGGTTTAGGCTCTTGTCCAGTTCTTTCTGGAACGCCTCCTCGATATGCTCGTACTCACCGTAGTACCGTTCGAGGAAGTCTGACATTTCGCTACGTCTTGCGGCCGAGCATGAAGACGAACTCACCCGGTATGTTGAAGCCGGACCCGTTTTTGTAGGGGGTGATACTCTGCAAGAACTCGGTATGGACGGTCTCGCGTACCTCCGGCGAGAACTTAGAGTAGGCCAGTGCGACCGGTCCGCCGGCGAAGAACGCAGAAAGCACTTCTCGCTCGCTGGTGAACTCCAGCGGCCTGTCGACGCGGACCTCGGTCGTCTCCGCGAAGCCGGCTTGCTCAAACGCCAGTTTGAGCGCGCCTGGCAGGCCGAGTTGGAAGAACATAGGGCAAACATCTGACTCGACGCGTGCGTCGGTGATGGGAAAGATCTCCGCCCATCCGCAGCGTTCGCGCCGGCCCCAGACGGCCACAGCGACACGTCCGCTCGCCTTCAGGACCCTGTGCATCTGCTCGATGGCACGCTGGGGATCCGCCGGATACATCAACCCGAGAACGCACAGGGCGACATCGAAAGTGGCGTCTGGATAGCTCAGTTCTTCAGCGTCCACGCGTTCTAATCGCATATTAGTGATTCCTCGGCGATTGGCCTCGTCCTGAGTGGAATCCACCATCTTCTGCGAAAGGTCCGTCGCGACCACTTCTCCCTCGGCGCCAACCCGTTCTGCAGCAAGGAAGGCCGCGACGCCCGTCCCCGTCGCAACATCCAGGACCCGCTCACCTGGCTTTAAATCAACCATCTCGATGCATCGCTCAGCACAGTGTCTGAGTAGCGGAAGGAAGTGGCGATCGTAGTCCTCTACGGCCAGGTCCCAGCCGTATCGCTGAACGCGGCGATGGAGCTTCGGTTCCATACGCTAGCCTCCATTGCTCTGAGTTATACAAACGGTGCGCTGAACCTCCAGCGGCCTCTGGAAGTCGTCCAGAAGCGGGCTGTGGCGGTCTGCGTGGTTGATGAGGCGTAAAACATCGGCCTCACTGGCGGGGCTGTCGATGTTCACCGTGTAGCGAAGCCCTCCCCAGCCAGGCGAGATGCTTTCATCAACGCCAAACATGCCGCGGGCGTCGTAGTCTGCTTCGACCACCACCTCAACATTTCCGATCGGAATCTCGAGGTAGGCCGCCCACTGGACATACCCGATGGCGAGGCAGGTTCCAAGGGCAGCTCGGCCGAACACGCCTGGGTCCGGACCGAGCCCCTGGCCGCCTTCGCCGGGTGACTCGTCGGCGACAAGAGCCCACTTGCCGTCTTCGACGTCGCATGTCACGCCGCTTCGTACGCGCACCCTTGTCGTGGCTGTACCCTGCCCAACTGTCGGTCTCAGACTGATCGCCTTGATGTTCCGCTCGATAATGGTCTTTAGGGCTCCGTCAGTGGTCATAGCGCCACCTCGCTCTCTCTTGGAGGGAAGTATATCCCCCAGGCGTAGAAAACCGGCGCTTGTAGGGGAGCGCCGGTTTCCAGGTGGCGATTCTGCCCGTTACTTGACGAGTTTGGAGCCCGCCGCAAGCTGCGCGCCGATCGCCTTGAAGACCGGATCGAGGTCGGCTGTTCGCGGTTGGTTGTAGAAGTGATCGTCGTCGGTGGCCATCAACCGGAGCAGTTCATTGGCGGATCGGTTGCGCCACGGGCTGGCTGCAGTCTCGCGGGTGCAGTTCTCGTCGACGCCGTAGCCAATGGTGTAAAGCTCATAGCCCAGGGCCTTCGCCTTCTCGCCCATCTTGAAAGCATAGTCGCAGGGGCCAAGCGCTCCGGCAGCAGCAGCCGCTGCTGGGTTCCCGAAGACGTTAGCGGCGCCGTCGGTCAGCAGCACGATGCCGGGCTTGGCATCCGAGCGCCCGTTAGCCTGTAGCTCGTCGATGGCGGCAGATAGTGGTTGTGCCAGATCCGTGTGCGGACCAGGAACGTCGCTACTCCCGCCCGCCAGGTCGAGGCAGTTCATCTCGGACACGAGCGGAGAGCTGTTGTTCAGGACGTTAGGGCTGGTCTGATAGTTGCTCGTAAGCGGAATGGCCAGCCATGTGAGGTCACGGTCGGTCCAGGTCTCGCTGGTATCGCAGAGATTGCTATTGTGAACGGGGGGAGTGACGACGAGGCCAATGTTGTGGACCTGCGCGTCAAAGACAGTCATGAGCTGCTTGGCGCCGTCCTTCGCGTTCTGTAGTTCAGTTGCGGCCATGCTGCCCGTGTGGTCGATTACCAGTACAGCGTCAACTTTGTCTCCCGAAGCGCCGCAGACACCGCGGCAGGCACCGGCGCTTACCGACGTCGAGCATCCCTCTGCCCAGCAGGAGTCACTTCGACCAAGGATGTTCAGAATCGGCCCGAAGAATACAGGAGCCGTGGTGGTGGCGCTGACGATGATGGTGTCGTACTTGTTCGCACCCGGGTTGCAGAATTGCACAAGGGTGCTCGTGCACTCAAAGGTGACGGTCATGTTGTCAGAATCGAAACCGTTCATCTCGGCATAGTCGCGCGCTACCTGAGCCGCCTTCGTCGGATCGTCCGGTAGCTCTTGCGCTCCGGCGAGCGCGGATGCGTCAACGACGTTCTGCACTTCTGCCCGCTTGTACATGAAGAAGCCGCCGTCGATCACCATCACCATGAAGACCACGAGAACAGCGATCATCAGGGTAAACAGCACTGCCGCCTGCCCCTGTTCCCGTTCTCGAATCCCCTTCATTTGCTTTCCCCCCGGCTCGTCACTCGAATTGGTTCAGATTTGGTTTATGTCGAGTGCTTTGATGGTATGCCGTATGGGGTATTAGGTCAGGAAACCGGAAGTGAACTTCAGTTAAGAATCGGTCAATAGGCTATCTGCGGGAGTGCGGGGGCCAGTGGGCAGCTAGCACATTCCGGTAAGAAGTCGACCCGCGGCAGCTCCACTCCCATGCCCGCCTTCCTGAGGCACTCTATCGTCGCCCAGAGTGAAAGCCCAACGACGTTGCAGTAGCATCCCTCATACCGCGCCACGGGCCGAAGCAGCGAGTCCTGGATGGCGTAGCCACCGGCCTTGTCGAAGGGATCGCCGCGGGCAATTGAGGCGGCGATTTCCTCGTCGGCGTAGTCGCGCATGGTTACGCGTGTTACCGGCTGCCGTGCGATCGAGGTGCGACTGCTTTCCGGTATCAGTGCGATGCCGGTGACGACGTCGTGCGTTCGGCCGCGGAGCGCCTGCAGCATCGAAGTCGCCTCTTCGGCGTCGCGAGGCTTACCCAGGAGAGTGCCCGCCGGGGCGACGACCGTGTCGGCGGCGAGGATCGGTGCGTTTTCGTCTACTAGTCGTGCCGCCTCGGCTTTCTCTCGTGCCAGCCGCCGCGCGACGATCTCCGGGTTGCGAGAGCGGCCTGGGCGCTCATCTATATCGACAGGCCTGATGTCGAACGGCAGCCGAAGGCGCGCAAGCAGTTCGCGTCTGCGCGGCGAAGCAGAGGCCAGGACCAGGCGGCTCAATGGGTGCGCAAGCTGGCGACGCACTCGATGTGGTACGTCTGCGGAAACATGTCGACCGGCGTCACATCCTGCAACTCGTAACCGCCTTTGACCAGGAGCCGTATGTCGCGCGCGAGGGTCGCGGGATCACAGGAGACGTAGGCGATCCGCTCAGGATGCGTTGCGATAACAGCCTCGATGGCACGTGGGTGCGCACCCATTCGAGGTGGGTCCAGGATCAGGCAATCGATGCCCTCAGGGATGGAAGGGAGGACGTCTTCGACTTTGCCTTTGTGGTACTCGATGTTCGGTGTCTCTGCCACGTTAATCAGCGCGTCCACAACCGCCGCTGCCGACTCTTCGATAGCGATGACGCGCTTGACGAAAGGCGCAAGGATCACGGCAAACGTCCCCACTCCAGCGTAGGCATCGGCGAGCGTCTCATGCGGTTGCGGGTCCAAGCGGTCCCTGACCAGCGAGATCAGTCTCTCGGCCTGGGGTGTGTTTGTCTGAAAGAAGGAAGCGCCAGAGATACGGAAACGATAGCCGAGAAGCTCCTCGTGGTAGAACTTCACAGGCGCGGGTAATGAGGGGTCGATATGGCTCACATCTGGCTGGACCATGACCTCGCCGGTGTTCACTCCTCTACGGATCGCCACCTGGTGCAGACCACTCCCATGCCCCTGGAGGACTGGCAACGCGCTGTTGATCCAGGGGTCGGCGATCTTGCACTCATCGACTCGGAGGAAGCGGTGTGTGCCCCGGCGAACGAAGCCTATGTCTCCACGCGCTTTAGCCGTGAAACGGATGTGGTTGCGGTATCCCCATGGGTCCTTCGCGCCGACGGTCGACGAGACGGGAGGGTCGTCGAAGCCGCCGATGCGGCGAAGCTGCTGGCGGACGATCTCGCCCTTTAGCTGTAGCTGCCGCGGATACGCGATATGCTGCCACTGGCAGCCGCCACATTCACCGAAGTAACCGCACTTCGGTGTGATGCGATCACGGTCCTCGGTGAGGACTTCCACCACCCGTCCGAAGAAGACGCCAGCGCGTTCGCGCTGCAGCTCAGCAAGGACGGTTTCGCCTGGAAGGCCATAGTCGATGAACATCGTACGACCGTTCTCGTGCGCCACGGCGCCGCCTTCATAGGCCATTTCGCCCAGCGTGACGGTCACCCTTTCGGGCGGGTCGAGTCGTTTTTCCCGCTGCCTTCTCGCCATATTTGCAGTGTAATGCAGCAGCAATACCGACTCTCATGCGTTTATATGGTGAAAGGAGACCGATGCTATAATGGCATTCAGTTTGACCAACCGAACACGGAGAGGCCGCTGATGGAAGACCTCGGCATACTTGCAGCGCTTATCGCAGGTGTCTGGGCGCTTCTTCTCTGGCTCAGCATCATCGTCTGGGTCTACCGTGACATTCGCGAGCGGACGCGTGACCTCGGCCTCCAGGTGTTGGCCGTGTTCGTGGCCATGATCTTCTTCCCCGGCTTCAACATCCCCGGCCTCGCTCTGTACCTGATGCTCCGCCCGCGTGAGTCGCTGGAGGAGGCGTACGCGCGCTCCCTGGAGGAGGAGGCGCTTCTCCGTGAGATCGGCGACGAGGGGATGTGCCCTTCCTGCCGCCGCTTCGTGGAGAAGAACTGGCGGCTCTGCCCGTTCTGCGCCACGCAGTTGAAGGACGTTTGCTCGAAGTGTCAACAGCTGCTGAGCTTCAACTGGGTGGCCTGCCCGGTCTGTGGCACAGAGCGACGGGGATCCACCGTCCCGTCGCGCGCGACTCCTGAGCCGGTCGGCCAGTCTGCCGCGCCAGGGCCGGTTGCCAGCCATGGGCCGGCTCCAGCAAGCTCACCGTTTGCCGCTCGTGCCCGGAGTGCGCCGACCGATGTGGCACTTTCCGACGACGCTGATCCGCTGGCGACTAACTAGCGGGCGGCCGAGCGCTCGACGAGCGCATCTACATTCACGTCGGCCAGCAACTCTTCGATGCGCCGTAGCTTGGCGTCACCGCCGCTGAATGGCCTGGTCCCGAATAGACCTTCGATCGCCTGCACCGTCTCTTTCGTGTCGAGTTTCGTCCGGAGCAGCGGGACTTCGTCCTCACGCACGCGCTCCAGCACGTAGCTGAGCACAGGAAGCTCTCCCGTCACTATCAGGCAAGTCGGTCCGGCGTTGAGCGCTGCGAGCTGCAGGTCCGGCTTATCGCTGCGCACAATGACGGCTGTCGCTTCTGTGTGCGCGAAGTACGTCTGCCCGGGATCCGCGGCAATCGATGCGATGATCGGCCTATCCAGCGGGCGGTCGCGGTTCGTCTCGATGTTCTCCCCTTCCGCGCCAAGCACGTCCGCGACCTGCCCTATTGTCGGCGAGGCGAGGAGCGAGTCTTCAGGTACGACCGCCAGCAGCGGCGTCCCTGCCTGCTTGTAGGCAGCCTGGATGCTGTCTATCTTCTTAGCGGCCGCCCGGTTGACGAGGACGCCCGCCAATCCGGGTGTCGCGGCATGCGCGGCGGGCGCCTCAGAAGCAGCGGCGATCACTACAACACGCCCGTCTACCCCGGCGGATGTCTCGCCAGCAGCCAACTCTGTTATGTCGACTTCTCCCCCGCTCGAGAGACTCTCGAAGAGGGACGTGTCGGCCGCGGCGTTCTCACCCTCACCTGTGCGACGCAGCGTGCTCTGAACGCGCTGTGACGCGAGCTTCCGGGCTAGGCCGGCCGCGACGGTAGTCTTGCCAGCCAGAGGCTGCGACGAAGCTATGAATAGTGTGGGCATCGCGCCACCGAGTCTAGCAAACGCGGCTGTTAGGCTCTATGACGTTCAGTTCGCATTAAGCCCGCCGGACAACTCACCCTCTGAGAGCATTATTGCTAGGGTTCCGAGCTTCTCCTTGTATCGTCGCTCAAGGCTTAGCAGCACCGAATGAACAGTGCTTGATGGAACGATCTGCAAGATTGAATACAAGAATTGTTCCGGGTAGGACGAATCGTCTGCGATCAATTTTTTGAGTAGCTTGTTATCGCCGTGACCATTAACCGCATACGCTGACCAGCGTCCCCAGATTCCCTTTGGGCCGTGGGCGCTTCCTACGTACAACCTCCCAGAAGGTTTCGCGAGGATCAGATAGATTCCTGCAACTGCAGTAAGCCTTCCGATCCAATCAGTGTTCGCCTCTGGGTTGTTTCGCAGTTTTCGCAATTGGGCGTGAGTGAGGGAGAAATTCAGATAGTCATCGAATGGCTTTCCGATGTTTCCTTTCGGAAGTAGTTCCGCGACCTCTTTGTCTACGCCTGGCCGTCCCCACTGGTGCCACCCTCGGACATTCTTACCCCAATCGATGATCGCCCTGCCTTCAAGCTCCTCGAAGCCTGTCAGCTTCTCAAGTTCGTAATAGCAGTACTCTGGTGCCAGCCATCCTTTGCCTTCTTCAGGAAACCCTTTGGGAAGGTCCCCCAGATTGCCAGGGCGTCGCCCGGCGACGGAGTAGATACCGAGAAACTTGGCTAACGTACTCCTAATGCCTAGGAAAGTGAGAATGCAATCCGCGCCATCGAAGACCGGTTTGTGTTGGAACGATTGGTAAACCTGAAGCCAACTAGGCTCAAACTCCTCTAGTTGAAAGCGAGACTCCTTATGACGGACATACTTGAAGCGTTGGTTTATATCAAACCCTTGGATTCGGAGGAGATCCAGGATGCCAATTGCCCTACCCACGCCTGGACCTCACAGTGCCTCCTCAAGCGGCGTATGGTGACGCCCCTGACCCTCTGCGACTGGCTTCGAGGTCAGCTTGCCGTTGATAGTGGCCGCGCCCGCTCCCAGCGCCTCATCGTCTCTCAGCGCCTCCAGGCCGCGTGCGGCCAGTTTCAGCACGTACGGGAGAGTCGCTCCGGTCAGCGCCTCTGTTGAAGTGCGGGGCACGGCCCCAGGCATGTTCGGCACGCAATAGTGGATGACGCCTTCCTCCACGTAGACCGGCTCCCTGTGGCTGGTTACATGTGACGTCTCGCAGATGCCGCCCTGGTCGATCCCAACGTCAACGATTACGGCGCCCTCACCCATCGAGCGCACCATTCCCCGGGAAACGAGTTTTGGCGCGATCCCGCCGGGCACGAGCACGCCCGCGACGAGGATATCGGCTTCCTCCAACTCTTCCGCGAGCATCGAGGGGCTTGTGACTCGCGTCGAAACTCGGTCCGGAAAGACCGCTTCCAGCGCTGAGAGCTTCGCGAGGTCCTTCGACGTCACGGTCACCCGCGCGCCGAGCGCGACGAGCACCCGAGTTGCCGCAGTGCCAACGGTGCCACTGCCGACGACAACGGCCCTGGCGGGCGAGACGCCTGCCACGCCGCCGAGAAGCTTGCCGCGGCCCGGCCCCGGCTTCTTGAGGTACTGCGCGGCGATCTCGCCCGCCATCCGGCCTGCCACCTGGCTCATTGGGATGAGAAGAGGCAGCGAGCCATCTTCTTTCTGCACCGTCTCGTAAGCGATGGCGTTCGTTTTCGACTCGAGCAGCTGCGTAGTGAGCTCCGGCACCGGCGCCAGGTGCAGGTAAGTGAACAGGATGAGGCCCGGCCGCAGCAGCGGATACTCTTGAGGGAGGATCTCCTTCACCTTGATCAGCAGGTCCACGCCTGTGGCAACTTCCGCCGCGCTGCTCACGAGTTTCGCGCCTGCCCGCTCGTACGCCTCGTCGCCGTAGCCGGCGCCCACCCCGGCCGAGCGCTCGACAAGCACCTCGTGGCCATTTGCAGCCAGCGCCGCGACGCCGGCGGGCGTGAGCCCGACACGGTACTCCTCAGTCTTCGTCTCTTTGATTGTGCCGACACGCATTGCCACGATTGTAACGTGACGTATCTTCTTGCGTGCGCTGAGAAGCGAACCTTAGAATGATAAGTCCCTGCCGAGGTAGCTCAGGGGTAGAGCACGCGGCTGAAAACCGCGGTGTCGCCAGTTCAAATCTGGCCCTCGGCACCATCTTGGCAGATACCGAAACCGGTCCTTCCTCGGAAGGACCGGTTTTGTCTTGTTCAGCGAACAGCACAATCGAGTGTACGATGATTCTCCTGAGGAGGTTCCGCCCATGACGAGAGCGATCGACGTCCACGTTCACCCGCCGGATGCTTCCGGAGCGTCCCTGACGTCCTCGGAGGAGACACAGAAATACTTCAAAGCGGGCGCGCCCCCAAAGAGCGCTGATGAGATGGCGGAGCTTTACATCGAACTGGAACTCTTCGGTGTGCTTCTAAACATCGATGCGGAAACGGCTACCGGTCGGATTCCCACAGCCAACGACTACTACGCCGACATCGTCAAGCGCTACCCGAAGCAGTTCATCGCGTTCGGTGGCGTCGATCCACGAAAAGGCGAACTGGCGCTTCACGAGACACGGCGCTGCGCGGAAGAACTCGGGATGAGGGGGCTGAAGCTGATGCCGAACATGGGCCGCTTCTATCCCAATGACGAGGAATTCTACCCCCTTTGGGAGCTCGCTCAGAAGCTCAATCTGGTGCTACTCATCCACACGGGCACGACCGGCGTCGGCGCCGGACACCCGGGCGGAGGCGGCATCAAGCTAAAGTACTCCCGCCCGATCCCCTACATCGATGACGTGGCATCGGACTTCCCTGAACTCAGGATTATCATGGCGCACCCGTCCTGGCCGTGGCAGGAGGAGCAACTGGCATTGTTGATGCACAAGCCGAACGTCTACATGGACTTGTCCGGCTGGTCACCGAAGTACTTCCAGCCCTCTCTCATTCAATACGCGAACACGCTGCTGCAGGACAAGATGCTTTTTGGCTCCGATTATCCAGTCATCATGCCGGACCGCTGGCTCCGCGACTTCGATTCCGCAGGCTTCAAGGATGACGTGCGGGACAAGATATTGCTCACGAATGCGGCGAGTCTTCTAGGAATCGAGATCTAGGTGCAATTGAAACGTCGCCACCCGCGTTCCCGCCCTATACTTTGAGTATGCAGCCAGGTAAGGTTCCCGCCGCCGAACCCTCTGATTATGAGCGCGCACTTGAAGGGATTGACTTCCCATCCGCGAAGAACGCGGTCGTCCGTCACGCCCATGACCGCGGAGGCATCGATACGGAAGTCATCGATATGCTCGGCCGGCTCCGCCAGGACGAGTACGAGACGCTGGACGAGTTGCGGGCCGACCTGCGCGCCCTGTACATCGAGGACGGGTACGACGAGACGAAGCTGCCGCTGTAGATGATTGGAGCTCACCGCTCCCGGCCCGATATCCCTTTGCGTGCGAGACCCAGCCAGCGTCGAAGTCAGCAAGTCACTCGTTTGACACCGGCGTAACCTCGGCTTAGACTCCGCGCACACTAAGGCGAAGGAGTCATCACGTGGCGAAAGTCCTCTGCGTCCTATACGACGACCCGGTCGACGGCTATCCCAAATCGTACCCTCGCGCCGCCGTCCCGAAGATCAGCGCGTACCCCGGCGGCCAAACAACACCGTCGCCGAAATCGCTGGACTTTACCCCGGGCGAGCTTCTTGGCAGCGTCTCAGGCGGCCTGGGCTTGCGAAAGTACCTCGAAGATGCAGGCCACACTTTCGTCGTAACCTCAGACAAGGACGGCCCGGATAGCGAGCTCGAGAAGGAGCTGGTGGACGCGGAGGTCGTCATTTCGCAGCCGTTCTGGCCGGCCTACATGACCGCTGAACGCATCGGCAAGGCCAAGAACCTGAAGTTGATCATCACCGCCGGTATCGGCTCCGACCACACCGACCTCCAGGCCGCGATGGAGAAGGGCGTCACGGTCGCCGAGGTCACATATTCCAACAGCATCAGCGTCAGCGAGCACGTAGTGATGATGATCCTCGCTCTCGTCCGCAACTACATACCCTCCTACGGCTGGGTTGTGCGCGGCGGCTGGAACATCGCAGACGCCGTCTCGCGCTCGTATGACCTCGAGGGGATGGACGTGGGTACCGTGGCTGCGGGGCGTATCGGGACGGCTGTCCTACGCCGCCTCAAACCGTTCGACGTGAAGCTGCACTACACCGACCGCCATCGATTGCCTGCCGAGGTCGAGAAAGAGCTGGGCCTGACCTTCCACGACAACGTGGAGTCGATGGTCAAGGTCTGCGACGTCGTTACGATCAACTGTCCGCTGCATCCGGAAACGGAGCACATGTTCAACGACGCGCTCATCAGCAAGATGAAGCGTGGGGCATACATCGTGAACACGGCCCGCGGCAAAATCTGTGACCGCGACGCGATTGCCCGCGCGCTAGAGAGCGGCCAGCTCGCGGGCTACGCGGGCGACGTCTGGTTCCCGCAGCCGCCACCGCAGGACCACCCCTGGCGCACGATGCCCTGGCACGGGATGACGCCGCACGTCTCCGGCACCTCGCTCTCTGCGCAGACACGCTATGCGGCCGGCACGCGCGAGATCCTGGAGTGCTTCTTCGAAGGCCGCCCGATCCGCGACGAGTACCTGATCGTGGACAAGGGAAAGCTCGCCGGCATGGGCGCGCACTCATACAGCGCTGGCAACGCCACCGGTGGCTCTGAAGAAGCCGCCCGGTTTAAGAAGGACTGACAATGGCCCTTTCGATAGGTCCGGAGCTGAGTGACCTCATGGTCGAGGCGCTCCAAAGTCAAGATCGGGTCGTTCTCGGTGGGATCGCAAGCGAAACGCAATTCGAACGTCGATTCGTTGAACCCGTAATTCGTGACGTCATTCGGGAGTACGCACCACATCTGGAAGTCGCTGTCCACGGCTGGAAGGGAAGAGGCGTTCTGTTGTCAGCTGTTGATGAGGAGACACGGATGCGATTCCTGGGTTGGAAGGAAAGCAAGGCCTGGTCAGTAACATATGCGTGGGGCAAGCACACGCCCGATATGGCAATTCGGGATAAAGATACCGGTGCGACTATGGTCATCGAAGTCAAGTTCGGCACAGTTACACCCGGTGGGGGCTTGAGCACGGGCGAAGTGCAGAGAATGATTGGCCAGTGTGTGATGGCTAAGGTTCACCATACGCAGGTAATAGCAGTGTTTGGCTACAAGGGAGATCTGACCCGCCAGGACGAAGTGAAGCTTGCGGATTGGCTGCGACCGCAGGGAGTCCACGTGGTTCTTCGATCCGTACCCGTCTAGACCGAGCTGTTCCTAAGACGAGTGAAGGCCAACGTAGCACTTCCCGCCTTATCTGCCTTAAGCTCAGGAGCACCATGGACTCAGCAGCCCTGAGCACACGCCCCGGAGACCTCGCACCAGATTTCGCAACTCACACGATCGCCACGCGTGCGCTGACCAAGGTCTATCCCGGCGGCGTCCTCGCAGTCGACGGGCTCGACCTCCACGTCAGGCGGGGCGAGTTCTTCGGGCTGCTCGGCCCGAACGGCGCGGGCAAGACTACCACCGTCGGCATGCTGACCACGCGCGTCGTCCCGACCGGCGGCGATATGTGGGTTGGTGGTTACGACGTCCGCAGACAACCGGTCGTGGTCAAGCGAATCATCGGCGTCGTCACGCAGTTCAACACCCTGGACCGGCGCCTCACCGCCTGGGAAAACCTCTACTACCACGGGAGATACTTTGGGCTCAGCGTTGGCGAGTCCCGCCGGGAAGCAGACCGCGTCCTAGAGCTCGTGCAGCTTAGCGACAAGCGAAGAGCAATGGTCGACTTTCTCTCCGGCGGCATGCAGCAGCGCCTCCTGATCGGCCGCGCCCTTGCCCACAACCCGGAGGTGCTCTTTCTCGACGAACCAACCACGGGAATCGACCCACAAGGGCGAATCGCTCTGTGGGGGGTACTCTCCCGTTTGCACAGCGAGGGACTGACGATCCTCCTAACCACTCATTACATGGAAGAGGCTGAGCAACTCTGCGAACGTCTCGCAATCATGGATCATGGCAAGATCCTGGCTAGCGGATCACCCGCCGAATTGAAACACATGGTCGATGCCGCCACGATTATCACGATCCAGGCGTCAAATGCGAGCGGAGACTTCGTCACCGACTTGCGTGGAATGCCCGGAGTCGCCTCCGTGGACGTACGCGCTGACGAGATAGAGGTGCGAGCTCAGACCTCGCGCGGCATGCTCCCTGCCATCGCCAACGCGGCGATGTCTCGCGAAGTCGAGCTGACGGACGTCAACGTCCAGCCGCCGAGCCTCGAGACGGTGTTCATCGAGCTGACCGGCCGAAAGCTGCGCGAATGACAGCTGAAGCGCGCACGCCATCGACAAGTTCGTTGGCGATCTCGCTTATCACCTTCCGGGCGCTGATGGAGCGCGACCTGAAGGTATTGAGTCGCGAGATCATCGCTTTCCTCGCACGCACTGCAATCCAGCCGTTCCTGTTCGTATTCGTGTTCGCCTACGTCCAGCCGAAGATAGGGGCGGGCGATCCGAATTTCGGCGACGTGCTTGTACCTGGGCTCATTGCCTCTGCGGTTGTTCTGCAGGGGATTCAGGCCGTCGCCATTCCCCTGGTGACCGAGTTCAGCCAGACCAAGGAGATCGAAGACAGGGTTATGGCGCCGCTTCCCGTGTGGGGAGTCGCTGCGGAGAAACTGGTATTCGCGATGTTGCAGGCGTTGATCGCCGCGGCAGCGGTCGTGCCCTTCGTCTACTTTGTGCCACTGAACCGCCCGGACGTAGAAATCAATCCAATTGTGTTGATAACGATCCTTCCGCTCGGCGCACTACTTTCGGCGTCTGTTGGTCTGCTCATCGGGACCACGGTCAGCCCACGCCAGATTCCCCTGGTGTTCGCGCTGCTGGTGGTGCCGCTCACCTTCCTGGGCGCGGTCTACTACCCGTGGTCGGACCTCGAGGTTATTCGCTGGCTGCAGATAGCGACCCTGGCGAATCCGCTCCTCTACATGAGCGAGGGGCTCCGCGGGGGGCTCACGCCTGAGTACGGGCATATGAACTACGTCGCTGTATACGCCGGGATGGTCGTCGGCTGCACGATCTCCACGTATCTCGGCGTGCGCGGCTTCGTGCGGCGAGTCCAGACCTGATCGGCTTGCCGCGCGCCAGAACCTCTGCCTACAATCGCCGCATCGCTCTGGGGAGGTAGGCCATGGCCGGTCCGCTAGCTGGTATCAAAGTAGTCGAAATGGGTCTCTGGGTCGCAGGGCCATCCTGCGCGGCAATGTTGGGCGACTGGGGCGCCGACGTTATCAAGATCGAGCCGCCCACAGGTGACCCGTTCCGTGGCCTCTTTGCCGTGGCGCTTGGGTCTCCCGCCCCGCTGAACCCTCCTTTCGAACTGGACAACCGCGGCAAGCGGGGTATCGTCCTCAACCTCGAAACGGAGGAAGGCCGCGAAATCGCGCTGAAGCTAATCGGAGAGGCCGATGTCTTCGTGACCAACAATCGCCCTCGCGTCCTCAAGGAGTATGGTCTGGACTACGATTCCCTGCACGCGAGGTTCCCGCGCCTTGTCTACGGGCAGGTCACGGGCTACGGGCCGGACGGTGAGGCGCGCGATACCGCCGCCTACGATGTCGGCGCGTTCTGGTCACAGGCCGGCGTCGCCATGTCGCTCACGGCCCCCGGCGGCGCGATTCCGCAGCAACGTGGCGGCATGGGTGACCACATGACCGGTCAGATGTGTGCCGGAGCCATCTGCGCCGCACTCTACAACCGTGAGCGGACCGGCGAAGGTCAGCGCGTTTCAGTGCCGCTGGTGCGCGTAGGCGTGTACATGATCGGCTGGGACGTCATGCTGGCCACGCGGCTGGGCATCCCTGTTCTCACCTATGACCGTCAGCACGCGATCAATCCGATCATCAACTCCTTCCGGGCCGGCGACGGCAAGTGGTTCTGGCTGCTACTACTGCAGGCCGACCGTCACTGGCCGGACCTCGTCCGAGCCATCGACCGGCCTGACCTTGCGGATGATGCTCGCTTTGCGGACATCAACGTCCGCCGCGTAAACAATACGGCCCTGGTCGAAGAGTTGGACGCCGTGTTCGATAAGAAGTCTCTCGCTGAGTGGGCCGATATCTTTCGCGCGAACAACGTTTGGTTTGCGCCCGTCAACATGGTGCACGAAGTCGCCAACGATCCCGTCGTACAGCAGGCGGGCGCGTTCGTGGACGTGCCGGGACCAGATGGCCCAGTGCGGATGGTGGCGACACCGGCCGACTTCTCGGGCACACCGTGGCAAGCGAAGGGCATCCAGCCCGAGCTCGGTCAGCATACCGAGGAGGTGCTGCTCGAGATCGGCTACGACTGGGAGCAAATCATTCCGCTCAAGGAGCAGGGTGTCATTCCGTAGCGCTTACTCATAGCGTAGGGCCTCAGCGGTTGGCACCGAGGCAGCCTGCCGGGCCGGGATCCACGTCATCGCCAGGGAAGCGATCAGTGTCACCACGATAAAGAAGGTGATCTCCACCCATGGAATGTAGAAACGCTGGTCCTCTGCCGGGAAGCTGTCGCTGGTAACCAGGAAATAGGCGAGGAATAGCCCCAGCGAGGTGCCCGCCAGCGTGCCTAGCACCGTCACGAATGAGGATTCGATCAGGAAGCTGAGCGCCACCGTGCTCTTCTTGTAGCCAATCGCGCGCAGCATGCCGATCTGCTGCCTCCTCTCGACAACCGTCCGGAAGGCGATCACGCCGATCGCGGCGATGCCGACGACCAGGCCCAGGCCCATAAACGCCTGCATCAGGTACAGGAAGTTGCGAGAGAGCGCGTTGTTCTCTTCTGCGATCTTCTCCAACGAGTCCGACTGCACGCCGCGAGTTACCAGGGCGGACTCGATCTCCTTAGCGACCTTGTCAGAATCTGCGCCTTCCTCCAGTGACAGGTAGTGCACCTTCATCCCCGGCTCCCCGAATACGCTGGCCCAGGATTCGGCACCCATGAGGAACCCCATGAAGTTACTGCTCGCCCCGAAGGCCGTGATACCAATGATCTTGAGGTCACGCGTGCGGCCGGATACTGGATCGCGCACTGTGACTACCGGAGGCGTGTCATATATGTCAGTGTCTTCCGGGATACCCTTCAGCGAATACGTGTCGCCCCCGAAACCACCGCCCTGAACCGTGAAGCCATCGGCGACGCCAACATCGGGGTCACTCTTCAGTGCCTGCCAGACGGCCCCTTCTGATTCGTAGGCCGCTGCGTGCTTCTCTAGAGGGACGCTACCGTTATCAATGAAAGAATCGGTTAGGCCATTCACTGGATAGTCCGACCATGCCCTGCACGCGATCACTCCGTCGGGGCAGTCGGGACTTTGATCACCGACTTCGGTGGTTGCAACGGGTGAGACCAGATAGACGGACCCTTCCTTGCGGACCTGCCTCGCGGCCTGTGGGTCCGCACTCAATAGCGTTCCTTCGATCGAGTCCAGCGGGTTGTTCGGGTTTTCGACCACCTGCACGTCCCAGCCACCGCGGGAGTCGTCGGCGAGGAACAACTTGTCGTAGTTCAGGTTCATAGCGGACATCATCGTGAGTGCGAAGACGACGATGGAGATCATCGCCAGCGTCATACCGGTGCGAAAGCGGTTCGCAAGCGGGTACGCGATCGCGGTGCGCAGGGCAGGTAGGATCGAGCCAAACGCACCGCCGACGCGCTCCAGGAAAGCCAGAAAGATGTCCGAGTTGTAGACGATGACGAAAGTCGACGCCGTAACCATCGCCGCGCCGCTGAGGAAGAACATCTCGATGTCACCGTCCAGCGGCCCGAATATGCTCTCCAGCCGGTCACCAGCGCCGAGTCCCCAGAGAAGGAGCAGAAGAATGCCTGATGCCGTGTAGATGGGCCGCGCCGGCAGCCCGAAATGTGTCATCAGCACGGCGGTGCCCATTGTTAGCACGGACACGCCGAGCATGAACGAAAACGCCTGGTTGCCAGAAAGTCCAGCCCAGATTAGCAGTGCACTCAGAGTCATGAGGACGATCCAGATGGCCAGGCCACGCCAGCCCATGCGCTTGTTCGACGCTTCGGGAATGTCCCGGATAGCGGCGACAACGTTGAGATTCGACACCCTCCACGACGAAAACACGACCGTCAGGAAGGTGAGTACGACTCCCAGGCTGAATGAGATCGCAACCGTCCTGAGCGTCGCGTGAGGGGTGAAGGAAAGCCCGAAACTGGAGAACATTGCAGAGGCGGCGGTAGTCAGCGCGAAGGCAACTCCTACGCCGAGGATCACGCCAATGACCGCCGACATCAGGTCATACCCCGTCCCCTCCGCAAGGAACATTTCGATGAGGTGAAGGCGCTTCGTCCCGACGGCACGCGCCATACCCATCTCGGACTTTCGTTCCGCAGCGAGCATCACGAAGATCATCACGATCAGCAGCATTCCCGCGCCGATCGAGAAGAGCCCAAGCAGCAGGAAAAACGTGGCCATAAAGTTACCGATCTCCTCGGCATCTTTCACGACCTCGTGCTTGGTGTCGCTGATTTCCAGCGGTAGCATCTGTTCCTTGGCCGGACCATTGAGGATGGCTTGTACTTCTCTCTCGACTTCGCGGGAAGTCTCGAGGTCACGGACGCCGCCTGTTCCCGAGATCGCGATGAAGTCGAGACGGTCGGTACCGACAATCTCTTGCACGCGCGCGAGGCTCGCCACCATTCCCGCGCGGGCCGTTTCATTGACTGCGCCTGATAGTGCGGAGTTCTTGACGATGGCATTGACCGTGAAGGTTTGCTTTTCACCGTTCACGTAGACACTCAACGTATCGCCCGCTTCTGCTTCGAGCTCGTCCTGAGCGTCCTCGTTCAGGTAGACCTCGTTTGGCCCCAGATCAGCCACCCGTAATACGGCACCGGAATCGATGTCAGTGATGTCCTCGAACGGCTCCTCCCGCTCAGCATCGATGCCGGCGAGGACGACATTGGGCTCGCTCAGACTAGTTCGATCGTCAATGACTGGCACCGGCTCAAAGGCAACGCCAGCGATACCGTCGACGTGCGGGGGATCAGCGTCGTCCGCGGCTGCCAGGAAGTCCTCGTATGCCTGTGCAGAGACGCTGTGCCCGCCGGAGTCATCAACAGATGTTGGGCTCTGTGCTACTTCTCCATCAAGCACCACATCCACGTGGCCGAACAACTGGTACGCCTGTTTGGTGATGCTGTAGTCAATTGTGTCGCCGGTCGTGAACGCGGCGGTGATGATCACCGTGCTTAGCATGAGTCCAACGATGATCAGCACGGTCTGCGCGACCCGCCGTGGAATGTTGCGGATGCCGAGCATAAAAATGATCCGGTTTCGCAAAAACACGAGCAGTGAGAGGCCGACTGATACCGCTAGCAAGGACAACAGCACGTAGAGGATCGTCGTCATCGAGAGGCCGAACATCTCGTCCACGATCAGGCCTCGGTCTGTATTCCGGCCGCGACTCCGTCAATAACGGGCTCGTCCGCGATGATCAACCCGTCTTGCATGCGGATAATCCGACGCGTCCGAGCCGCGATCCCGTGATCGTGGGTCACCAGCACGAACGTCTGGTGGTGGTCATGATTGAGTTGCTGCAGCAAGTCCATGATTTCGCCGGCTGTGACGCTGTCCAGGTCGCCCGTGGGCTCGTCCCCCCAGACGATCGCGGGGTTGTTGACCAACGCCCTGGCGATCGTCACGCGCTGCCTCTGTCCGCCCGACAGTTCGCCCGGCTTGTGAGCGGCCCATTCCGTGAGCTTCACGATGCCCAGTGACTCCATAGCCTTCGCGCGGGCGTCCTTCGCCTTTACCCCCGACACGAGCAGAGGTAGTTCAACGTTCTCGACAGCCGAGAGCACGGGCAACAGGTTGTAGAACTGGAAGATGAAGCCCATGCGCCTGGCACGATGCTCCGTCTTGTCGTTGTCGGACATCTTCGCCAGGTTCACGCCTTCCACGTTGACGGTACCGCTGTCCACTACGTCGAGTCCGGAAAGACAGTTGAGAAGAGTGGTCTTGCCGCACCCGGAAGGGCCCATGATGGCAACCATCTCGCCTGGCTGGATCTCTAGATTGATGCCTCGCAGAGCGTTCACTTTCACTTTGCCGGTGTCGTACGTCTTCACGACCTCGATCGCTTCGATGATCGGGCCGCTTCGGCGGGGTGTCGATTTCTCTTGCTGCATTTCAACTCCAGCGCTCACTGCAAGGCTCATGTTCATCCTCCTCGCGGGCTCGAAAACCCTGCACTCCACCGTAGTACCTACGAATATCGCACTATGTGACCGGCGTCACTACGATTTCGAGGCACTGCAGAGCGAAGCGTATGTTTCAGCGCCGTTGGGGTAAAGGGGTACAGATGGGCTTTAACAAGTCGTTGACGTGCGGGTGGTCTCGCTAGTTCCACTTGCGGGACCGCACGGCCAGATCATCTCTCGTCCGAACACAGCTCCGAAGGAACTAGCCAGCTGCCCCGCGACGCCGGCAAGCTCAGGCTTGACACCCGTCTCCGCTGCGATCGACGTCACGCTGCGATCCGCTATCCCGCACGGCACGATGCGCTCGAACCAGGTGAGGTCAACGTCTACGTTAAGCGCGAGCCCGTGGCAGGTCACCCAGCCACCTGACGACCCCGCTGGTTTCCCGACTCGGACACCGATCGCCGCGATCTTGTCGCCCTTCCCGTCCGTCTCGCCGGTCCAGACTCCCGTAAGCCCACACTCGGTGTGCGAAGTAATACCGAACTCACGCACTGTCCGCATGACCGTCTCTTCCAGCGAGCGGACGTAGCTGACCACGCTCAACCTTGCCGCACGCAGATCGATGATTGGATAAGCGATGAGCTGTCCCGGGCCATGGAATGTTATGTCGCCTCCCCTATCAGTTTCGATAAGTGGCGCGCCGAGAGCACCTTCAGTCATGAGCAGGTTCGACCCCGCTCCGCGACGGCCAGTCGTATAGACAGGTGGGTGCTCTAGCAACAACAACGTATCGGGGATCTCTCCAAGCGCGCGGTTGCGCGCCAGTTCTCGCTGGAGGTCCCACGCCTCCATGTACTCGACCCGGCCGAGCCACGCGGACTGGCAGATATCAGTCAAGGCCGGAGTCCGGGCCGTAAGCTTCCATGCGGCGCTTCACGTCCTGCAAGAAGGCGCCCGCCTGGTGTCCGTCCATCACGCGGTGGTCGAACGAAAGGCACATGTTCACGACCGAGCGCACGCCGACGGCGTTGTCGCCGACGACCCGTGCCCGCTTCGTGATCGCCTCAACCGTGATGATCGCAGACTGGCCGGTGTTGATGATGGGTTGGGAAAGGATCGAGCCGAACGCACCGGTGTTGTCCAGGGTGAACGTCCCGCCCTCTACGTCCTCGATCTTCAGTTTGTTATCGCGCGTCCGCTCGCCGAGTTCAGTCATCGCCAGCGCAAGACCCGTGACGCTCAGTCGGTCTGCGTCGTGAATGACCGGGACCATCAGCCCGCGTTCCGTTGCCACGGCGATGCTCAGGTTCACCCGCTTCTTCAGGATGATCTTGTCTTCCGCCCAGGTCGCGTTCAGATAAGGGTGATCCAGCAGTGCCTGCGAGACAGCATGCGCCGCGAAAGGCAGGTACGTGAGGCCGATTCCATGCCGCTCCTCGAACGCGGCCTTCCTGGCACTGCGCAACGCCACAAGACCGGTCACGTCGCACTCGATCACCAACCAGGCCACGGGCACGGCGGCGGACTCCGTCATCCGGCGGGCGATCGTCTTGCGAATCGGGGTCAGAGCCACCGCTTCTTCGTCCGCACCGGCCTTTGCCGGCGGGTGCGGTGTCGCCGCAGGCTTCTGGGCAACTGCTGTCGCCGCCCCCGTCTTCGAGCCGGACTCAGCGAAGGCCCTCACGTCCTCTTCGACGATGCGCCCTCGGGGTCCCGTACCGGTCACAAGCGCCAGGTCGACGCCAAGTTCGGACGCCAGCTTGCGCACACGAGGTGTCGCTCGGTTGGCCCCATCGTCTCGTCCGTTGCCAGCCGTCTTCGTTGTGGCTGAAATCGTCTCCTTCGGCGGAGCGGGCGCCGGTGCCAGTGCCGCGCTGGCTTCCGTTGGCTTCGGCGGCGCGATGTCGGCAGGCTTCTCGCCTGCCACTTCATCGATCGTGGCCAGTGCTGCCCCGATGAGGACGGTGTCGCCTTCCTTGACGAGATGCTCTTTCACTGTGCCACTGACCGGCGAGGGCAGCTCCACGTTTACCTTGTCGGTGTTGATCTCGACGATCGGTTCGTACTTCTCTATCTTATCGCCGGGTTGTTTCAGCCACTTCTCGATTGTGCCCTCGGTCACTGTTTCGCCGACTTCCGGCATCGTCAGCGTGTAAGCCATCAGTACGCCGCCAGCTTCCGGATGCCCTCGGCGATCTTCTCGGGGTTAGGCAGGATGTACTCCTCGAGGACGCCCGCGTACGGCGCGATCGGTACGTCCGGCGAGGCAACGCGCATGATCGGCGCGTCCAGGTAGTCGAACCCTTCTTCGGCGATAGTGGCGGACACCTCGGCTCCGAAACCTCCGGTGATGTTGTCCTCATACACAACCAGCACCTTGCCGGTCTTCTTCACGGACTCCAGCACTCGTTCCTTATCCCACGGTTTGACGCTGCGCAGGTCGATGACCTCAACGCTCGTACCATCTTCCTTCTCGATCGCTTCTGCGGCTTTCAGTGAGTGGTGGGTCATCATCCCATAGGTGATCAGGCTGATGTCGGTGCCCTCGCGCCTTACCTCGGCGACGCCGATTGGGATGGTGTAGTCGTCTTCAGGTATCTCCTGCTTGAACAGGCGATATGCTTTCTTGTGCTCCAGCACCATGACTGGGTTCGGGTCGCGGATCGCCGACTTCAGCAGGCCCTTAGCGTCATAAGGGGTCGCCACACAGACCACCTTCAGGCCGGGCACATGGGCGTAAAAGGCCTCGATGCTCTGGGAATGGTACGGCCCGCCGTGGATGCCCGCGCCATATGGCGTGCGTATTGTCACCGGGCAGGTCCAGGTGCCGTTGGAGCGGTAGTGCAGCCGCGCCACCTCACTGACGATCTGGTCGAACGCCGGATGGATGAAGTCTGCGAACTGAATCTCGGCGATCGGGCGAATGCCATTCAGTGACGCGCCCAGCGCCACCCCGACGATCGCCGCCTCGGCCAGTGGTGTGTCCATCACTCGGTCCTCGCCGAACTCCTTCTGCAGGCCCTCGGTCGCGCGAAAGACACCGCCCTCTCCGACATCCTCACCCATGATGATGATGCTGGGATCGCGGCGCATCTCTTCCTGGATCGCGTCGTGCACCGCTTCGATCATGTTTCGTTCAGCCATGGCTCACTTCTCCTCCACGTACACGTGCCGAAGCGCCTCTTCGGGTGTCGGGTTTGGCTCGGTCTCTGCCCATTCAGTCGCGTCGTCCACTTCTGACTTCACGCGCGCCGTGATCTCTTCGTCCTTCGAGTCGTCGAGCGCCCCCAGCTTTCGCAGTGTCTCGGCGAAACGCGCGATTGGCTCGTTCTTCGTCGCAGCCTCGAGTGCTTCTGCAGTTCGATAGCGCTTGTCGTCGTCGTCGCTGCTGTGCGGGACCAGGCGGTACGTCTTCGCCTCGATGAATGTCGCGCCTTCCCCTGCTCTAGCACGCTCGACGGCTTCCTTCGCTGCCCGATACATCGCGAGGACGTCGTTGCCGTCCACCGTGACGCCCGGGAAACCGTAGCCGGCCGCCCGTATCGCCACATTCTCAACGGCCATCTGCTTTCTCGAAGCAACCGAGATGGCGAAGTAGTTGAACTCGCAGAGAAAGATCACCGGGCACTTATGTACGCCGGCGAAGTTCATCGACTCGTGGACGTCGCCGGGGCTGGAGCCGCCGTCCCCGAAAGTGGTGACCGCCACCTCGTCCAGGCCACGTATTTTCGCGGCCAGCGCCGCACCGACTGCATGCGGAACCTGCGTCGCGACCGGTGCACCTTCCGAGACGATGCGCAGCGGAACACTGCTAAAATGCGAAGGCATATTCTTGCCGCCGCTGTTGATGTCCCCGCCGCGAGCGAAGAAGCTCATTAGCACATCGCGCGGCGACATTCCCAGCGCCAGCACGAAAGCGGTGTCGCGGTAGTACGGGAAGAGCCAGTCCTTTCCCGGTGTCATCGCTGCCGCCATGCCCACCTGCACGCCCTCGTGGCCTTCGCAACTGTAAGTGATCGAGCCCTTGCCCATGCGTTGGAGCAGCCGCTGCCGCTCGCCCATGGCGCGGCCCAATTTCATCTTGTAGTAGATGTCGAGGAGCTGGTCTTCTGAGAGCCCAACTGTATCGATCTTTTCGGAGGTAACCACCCTGCCTCGCGCCATCCTCTCTCTTGTCGCTATTCGTCCGCGTACACGTGCAGCACCGCGCTGGCCGGGTCAGGAGGCGGTGCGCTTTCGGCGTAATGAGTCGCTTCGTCCACTTCCTCCAGCGCTCTCGTTTGTAGCGCTTCGATCTCCCTGGCGCTGGCAACGCCGTGCTCTTCGAGCCAGGCCTTGTAGCGCACAAGCGGGTCCTTCTTCGACCACTCGGCAACCTCCTCAGCCGTCCGGTAGCGGCGGTCGTCGTCGTCGCTCGTATGCGGGACGAGCCGGTACGTTTTCGCCTCGATGAACGTGGCGCCTTCACCGCGACGGGCCCTGTCCACGGCCTCCCTGGCTGCGCTGTAGACTGCCAGGACATCGTTGCCGTCAACCGTTACACCCGGGAAACCGTATCCGGCTGCTCGGAGTGCCACATCTTGCACGGCGCTCTGCTCGCTCCACTTCACTGAGATTGCGTACTGGTTGTTCTCGCAGACAAAGATCACGGGGCATTTGTGGACACCCGCGAAGTTGAACGCTTCGTGCACGTCACCGACGCTCGTGCCGCCGTCGCCCACGTATGTGATCGCCACCTCGTCGAGGCCGCGTAGTTTCGCCGCCAGGGCGACTCCAACGGCGTGCGGCAACTGGGTCGCGACCGGCGCCGAGCCGGACACGATCCTCAGCTGCGGGTGGCTGAAGTGGGAGGGCATGTTCCGCCCGCCGCTCTCGATCGCTTCAGCGCGCGAGAGGTGCGCCAGCAAAAGGTCGCGAGCCGTCATCCCGAGCGTCAATGCAACACCTATGTCGCGGTAGTACGGCAGCGCCCAGTCCTTCCCCGGGGTCAGTGCGTAGGCTGTGCCCACCTGTGCCGCCTCGTGGCCTTCGCCTGTCACCGCGAAAGGCCCCTTGCCCATGCGGTTGAGCATCCGCTCCCGCTGTCCGACGGTCCGAGCCAGGAACATCTTGTAGTACAGGTCCAGGAGCTGCTCTTTGCCCAGGCCCATCGCTCCCGGCACCTCTTTGACGGAGACCATAACTATCGCCTCCCCTCCACTACCAGTAGATGCTAATCCCGGCCGATAGTTGCGCCGCGTCTCCCAGCGCCTCGCTCAGAGACGGGTGAGGGTGAATACTCGTGCCCAACTCCCAGGCGGATGCGTCCAGGAACCGCGCCAGCGCCGCCTCGGAAACGAGGTCTGAGACGTGCGCTCCAACCATGTGGACGCCGAGCAGGTCACCGGAGTCCTGGTCGTAGACAACCTTCGCGAAGCCGTCCGTCTCGTCCTGGATAAGCGCCATCGCGTTCGTCTTCAGCGAGAAGCGTTGCGCCTTCGCGTTGTGGCCCGCCGCCTTCGCCTGCTCCAGCGTCATGCCGACACTCGCGACTTGCGGATGGCTGTATGTCACTCGCGGCACTCGGTTGTAGTCGAGCGGCTGCGGATCCTTGCCGGCGATGGCCTCGGCCGCGATGTGGCCTTCGGCGCCGGCGACATGCGCGAGCAGCAGTCCGCCGATCGCATCGCCGACAGCGTAGATGTTCGGCTCCTCGGTGCGGAAGGTCCCGTCCACCATCACCCAGCCGCGTTCGACCTGCACCTTCGTGTTCTCGATGCCGAGGTCCGAAGTCACCGCCTCGCGACCGGCAGCCACCAGCACCTTTTGGCCCTTCACCTGCTTCGTCTCACCGTTGTGCTCCACGGTCAGTTCCACAACGCCGTCGTATGTCTTCGTCTTGTCGGCAAGCACTTTCGCCGATGTCATGACGTTGACGCCGCGCTCCGCGAGCGCCTTGCCGACGATCTTGCCTGCATCAGCGTCTTCGAGCGGTACGCAGGTCGGCAGCATCTCGATGAGAGTCACCTCGGTGCCGATGTCGGCGTAGAACGACGCGAACTCGCAACCAACTGCGCCAGCGCCGATGATTACAATTGATTTCGGCGCTTCTTCCAGCGCGAGCAGGTGGTCGCTGTTGAGGATGCGCTCGCCGTCCGTCTCCAGGCCGGGGATCTGCTTTGGTTGCGAGCCAGTGGCGATTACGATGTGCTTTGCGTTCAGCTTGCGCTCTCCGACGACGACTTCTGTCGGTGAAGCTATCTTCCCCTGGCCATCGATGATCTCGATCTTGTGCTTGCCAATCGTGCCGAGCAGCCCCTTGTGCAGCGAATCGACGACAAACGTTTGGCGCTTCTTGAGGGCCGCGTAGTCGACCGTTGCCTCGCCAGTGTTGATGCCGAACGTGGAGGCGTGTCGCACGCCGCGCAGAGTCTCGGCGGAGTAAAGCCAGGCTTTGGTCGGAATGCATCCCCTGTGCAAGCAGGTGCCGCCGACTTTGCCGCGTTCCACAAGCGCGGCGGTCATTCCCAGTTGCGTAGCCCGTATCGCGGCGGTGTAGCCGCCGGTCCCACTGCCGATGACTACGAGGTCGAAGTCGTCCAAATACCTGCCTTCGCTATTCCCGCGCCCCAAATACCACTCTCAATTGCAGAAATCCGTATCCTCTGTTCGATTATCCCGCCCTATATGAAGGCCGTCAACGCGAGCGCGGATTGAGGCGTGACGGTTGCGTAAAGAAAAGGCGCTAGTGAGGACGGGCGATACGCCAAGACAGCGCCACCACGGCAGCCACGATAAGAGACCCGGCCAGCATGGCGAGTCCTAGTGACAGTGTGGGCATCCCCGATCCCGACTGCTGGCCTCCAGTCACAGGCAGCTGCACGGGCGTGACAGACGCAGTGCCCGTTGAAGGCGAGACTGATGGCGCCGGTGTCGATGACGTAGGCGTGACTGTTGGTGCCGTCGACGGCTGCAGGATACCCACGTCGCAGCGGTTCAGACCCGGAGGTGCGGGACCCGCCGTCGCGATGTCTGCGGGGATCGTCACCTCCGCGATCGGCGAGTACGGCGAGCGGACTCCGTCGGCCACCGCGTAAATCCGATACTGCAAGTTGAAAACGCCAAAGGGGCCAAGGTCTGCACATTCCTCTGAGTCTGGTAAGGCACTTCCCATCAAACGAAAAGCTGGAGGGTCTGGCGGGCCCTCACGGGTCTCAATGACAAAGCATGACTCGCCGTCTGATAAGTCAGTCCACGTAAGGCGCACGAACACATGGCCTGACTCTGCCTCGGCGATGCCACTGAAGCCCGCGGGCGCGGGTAATTGCCCGATCTGGCTCTCGGGCATGGCCTGGCACGTGATAGCGGCCGCCTGCCCCCTCTGCGCGATTAACGCCGCGACGGCCACCGCGACAAGGATTAGTGCCGAACGAGACATGACACGTTGCTGTAGGGGGGCCCGTCACGCCCGGGGCCGTCTTACCTGCCTTCGCTACTCTTCACGCCCAATTCACACGTCCAATTGCAGAATCCCGTATCCTCTATTCGATTATCCCGCCGTATATGAAGGCCGTCAACGCGAGCGTACACTGTGGCGTGACGGTTGCGTAAAGAATGCCTGCTCAGGCGAGTCTATCGATGCGTGCTTATCTATTCGCGGTCACGGCTGCCCTGATTACTTTCGCCTGGTCGGGAGTCCGCCCAAGCGCGAGTGCGGATGACGATTATCGACTTCTGGAAAAGATTGAGCTGCCGTCGCGCGCACTAAGTGTTGCGGTCAATCCTGACACTAACCGCCTGTACGTCACGTTGGGGTACGAACTGCGTGTGATGGATGCGACTACACATGAGTTGCTGGCTACCTTGCCCGTGCAAGGTACAAGCGCGATGGCCGTAAATCGGGCCACGAACACTCTATATGCCGTCGACTATCAAGGTCACTTGTCTGTAGTCGATGGCGAAACGCACGAAGTTGCTGACGTGATTATTGCGCCCGGTGCGAATGCTATCGCTGTCAATGAAGTCTCGAACCAGATCTACGTGAACGGGGACTATGAGCTCACGTACGTCATTGACGGCACGACAAACACCCAGATCGCGCAGTTCCCTCCGAAAGCTGCCAACTTAGCCCTAGACCCGAAGGCTGGGCGCGCGTACACGATCCCGGGGTATCCACCCCGCACGTCTCATAGGTTATCAATCACGGAGACCGAAACGTTTCATCTGTTGGGTGGCGTAAATATCGGGCTTCACCCGTTCGATGTCGTCGCAGATCCGGGACTCGGCCGCGTGTTCGTCGCTGTTGGCATCAATGACTCGGTGGGGCCGGGCCAAATACTAGTTGTGGAGCCGGAAAGTCGGTCCATTCTGAAAAAGACGCCTCTCGAGACGCAAATTGTGGCACTGGGAATCGATGCGCAGTCACACATCGTTTATGCAGTGAGCTTCTATACAAACTCGGTCACACTATTAGATTCGGAGGGAGTCATCCTCGGAAGCGTGTCCGTCGGGCAGGGGCCGAACAAGATTGCCGTAGACGAAGTCAGACACGTCGCATATGTTGCAAACTCCAACGAGTCCACCATTGCTGTAGTCGGATCCGGTTCCTCCGCCCTACCCGGCCTCGGCGGCCGTCCAGCTGAGCGCTCGGGTGGCACGACCTTCTACATCACCGCGGGCATCGCTCTACTCATCCTTGGCACGGCGCTCCTATCCCGGGCCCAAGGCCGCCCAGCCGTATAATTTCCCTGTATGAACTTCCGCCTCTCCCCTCACGAAGAAGCGCTGCGCAGCGAGGTCTGCGCCTGGCTTACGAAGGAGCTCGGCACGACCCACGACTCCGACCCCGTGCCGATGCCGCCCGGCTACATGCCGGACCGCGCTTTCGAGCTGAAGATGGGCGCGACGGGCTGGCTGGCGATCTCCTGGCCGAAGGAGTATGGCGGCATGGACCGCCCGATCGCCGAGCAGTTCATCGTCGAGAAGGAGATGGCGCTGCACGGCGGGAACGCCAGCGACGCCCTCACCCGCGACATCATCGCCCCGATGATCATCGCCGCCGCCAGCGACGACCAGAAGCGCCGCTACCTGCCGGGCATGGCGAAAGGCGCGATCACGGCCTGCCTCGGCTACTCCGAGCCCGGCTCGGGCTCGGACTTCGCCTCGCTGCAGACCAAGGCGGTGCGTGACGGCGACGACTACGTCATCAACGGCCGCAAGATCTGGACCAGCGGCGCCGAGTCGAGCGAGTACTGCTGGCTGGCGGCGCGCACCGAAGGCGGCAGCGTGAAGCACGCCGGGATCACCGTCTTTATGGTGCCGATGGACGCGCCGGGCGTCTCGGTGCAGCCGATCATCAACCTGCTCGACAAGCACTGGTTCAACGAAGTGGTGTTCGAGGACGTCCGCGTCTCGGCGGGGGACCGCATCGGCGGCGAAGGCGAAGGCTGGCGCGTACTCACCTCTGCCCTCGGCCTCGAGCGCATCACCGTCTACCGCGCGTACCTCCACTGGCGCACTCTGCTCGGGACGATTCGCTGGACAAAAACCCACGCTGTGGGTCAGGGCCCCAGCCCTGATGGCAACGGCACCACCCTTTGGGACGACGCCGGTGTCCGGCGGTGCCTCGGCCAGCTGCGCGTGGAGTACGAGGTCGCCGAGCTTCTGCTGCAGAACGCCATCCAGCTGCACGAGCAGGGCGTCGACTACCGCGCGCAAGCGGCGATGGTGAAGCTGTTCAACACAGAGTTCGCGCAGCGCCTCTACGACACCAGCGTCGAGCTGATGGGCCCCTACGGCACGCTGATGGAGGACTCGCCGCTGGTGCCCTACGAGGGCGCGACTGCCCACAACTGGCTCTCGGCGGTGCAGGACACGATCGGCGCCGGCACATCAGAAGTGCAGCGGGAGATCATCGCGCAGCGGGGCCTGGGGCTGCCGAAGAGTTAGCGCTCCGAAGTTCGTTCCTCCACTTTTTGTCGATAAGGGCGCACTCTGATTCGAGAATTGAATCAACACGCACAGCGCTAAAAGTCCATTTTTGCAAAACAAACTTCGCGACTGGTTCGATGTGGCCGGACCGGTGTCTACAGCTCGATCTCGCGCTTCAACGTCTCGAGCGACGTCTCCATGTTGTTCTGGACAACGCGTGCCATCACCAGCAGTGCACCGATTACGCCTATCGGCCCGAACGGCGGCTTGTAGTCGTACGTCCAGGTCACGCGTGTACCGCCCTCATGCGGCCAGAACGTCATGCGCTCGACGCCGCTGAGGTAGCCGGTGAACTTGCGCGCCCAGACTGCGCCCGGCTGGTACTCCGTCCACTCGGACTCCAGCTTGTTGGTGCGAGGCGTAACAGTAATCAGTGTGCGGTCGGTAGTGCCGGCGCTCTTGCCGTCGCCGCCGGTGACGATCGTCTCCTTGATGTGGATGGCCCACTCGGACATCTTTAGTGGCTCGGCGGCCGCGAAAACGTGGTCTCGCGCGGCGTCAATATCGATATGCGTCTTAATACGTGGCATGCGTCCCTCCGCTACGGAGAAACGCTAGTGTGGCCTCGGGTTACAGTCAAGGCGACTTGAAGTCTCCGCCTGCCAGCCTATAATCAAGAGGAGCGAGCGGAAGTGGCTCAGTGGTAGAGCATCGCCTTGCCAAGGCGAGGGTCGCGGGTTCGAATCCCGTCTTCCGCTCCACTTTTTTGCCCTGCGCCACCCTTCCCCGGCGGACAAGGCTGAAGCCATGTCCCTACGTTCTAATTGCCGACGAAGGCGTCGAAGGCATCGGGCTTGATCGAGTCCACCTGGTCGAGGACGATCGCTACGACGTTCGCGTTCCACCAGCCGACTGCGCCGCCGGGGATACTGCGCCCCTCTTTCGGCGTCACAGTACCGCCGAGGTCGAAGTCTGCGCCCGGGCCTGAGGCATCAGCGTAGAAAAGCACGGCAAGGTGCATCTCATCTCCGCCGCGGGCGAGTGTGACGCTGACCGGGGTCGTTCCGGTGCCGGTCACGCTGTCGTCAACGTCTTCGGCGGTGGCCGTGATGCCCTTGTCCGCCCACGCCGCCTGCAGCGAGTCAAAAGACAGCGGCGAGCCGGTGAGAGCATCCGCGAGGCTCTCCGGCGTCGGTATCAGCGAGGCTGAGGGAGCCGGCGTTCTCGTTCCGCCGTCCGCGTCGGTGGGGGCAGGCGTTTTTTCTCCTCCATCGTCAGTGCCGTCGTCTCCATCGCCACCGCCCGTAATTACGTCGGTCGGGTTGGGCAGGCCGCCGGGTGGCTGCACCTCGACGGAGCTTCCGCCGTCAATCGCATCTCCGAGCACTGTGACGGCCAGGTAGACACCGATGACCGCTGCGCCAAGCAGTGCCAGACCCGCCAGCACGGTGAGTCCGCTCTGCGAGAGCGCCATGAACCCGCCCTTGCGCGGACGCGGCGCCGGGTACTTGATGCCGATGGCAGCAGGAGGTGGGCGTCGGACCTTGGCGGGCCGAGCTGGTTGCTCAGCTGCCTCCTCCGCTTGCGACTGCATCACTCCGCCAAGGTCGAGGAACTTCTGCCGGTCGGCGTCGGCCTGCGGGAGCATTTTGAGTGCCTCGAAGACCTCCGCCCGGTTGCGGTACGAATCTGGCAGCCGGGGGTCGAGCCTGACCGCCTCGTTCAAGACATCGAGCGCCTGGCGAAAACGGCCGCGCGCGATCAACTGCCGCGCGGCAGCGTTCCGGAGTTGTGCGGGCGACTGGTTCAACGTATGCGACCTCTCAGCCTTTGCTACATCAAGTTAGACCCGAGACAGGAGTTCGGCAATCAATTGATTAACGGTAACCGATGCGAATCAGTTCCGGCACAAGAAGAGGCGGGCATCTCGCGACGCCCGCCCTCGTGTTCTATTCGGTTGTTATGGTCGGTGCGTTAGCGCGCCGGCCGTACCTTGTTGAAGCAGTCGCTGCAATAAACCGGGCGATCCTGCCGCGGCTCGAAGGGCAGCTGTGCTTCGTTGCCACAGTTGTCACACGTTGCCGTGTACATCTGTCGCGGTGCTCGGCTGTATCCGCCGCCGCCGCCGTAGCCGCCGCCGCCGCCATAACCACCACCGCCACCGCCTTGTCGGCGGGCCGCACGACAGTTGGGGCAACGCTTTGGATCCTGGTACCCCTTCTTGGCGTGGAACTCCTGGTCGTCAGCGGTGAACGTGAACTCCGCTCCGCACTCTGCGCAGACTAGAGTCCGGTCTGCATAAGCCACTCGATGGTCCTCCTTTTTCCCTGGGTTATCGTCCGGTCATCGAGCGGTTTTCGCGTGGCTGGCGAGAGAGCCGATGCGAGGACTTTAACCGTCTGCAGGCTCGTCCCGCAGACCTATTCCCGTTTGCCACATGGTAACAGCGGCTGGCATCCCCTACAACCGCCTACAAGCACCCGCAACAAAATCGCAACTTCAGACGCGGCGTCGCGGCATGAGCTGTCTCGCCATGCATCCTGGCTTCATGGAAGGATTTCCATCGTTTTCCGTGGCGATTTCCACCGGCGTCTCTCCGATGAGAGAGGCGATACGACGACTAATTTCGTTAAGGTCTGTCTTGTCGAACCCTTCTAGGACAAAGTCCACGCGCCCACCTTCATCGATCAGGAAAAGGCACGGCGTCGACGGGGGATCGTAGAGTACCGAAACGTCGAGGGCCGGCGCGTCCAGCAAGGCCGGCGCATTGATGTCAAACCTCTCGCAATACGCCCTCGTGCGGCCGAGGTCATCCTGCGAGACTGTCCACAGCTGCCACCCACCGAAGTACTCCGCCTGTAAACGGTTGATGTATGGAAATGCCAGGTCGCAGGTGTTGCACGACACGCGGAAGAACACGATCAGCAGTGGCTGCCCTGCCGAGTCCGCTGGCAGCGAATACTCCCGCCCGTTGACCCCAAGCAGCGTGAAGTGCGGCGCCAGAGCGCCAGGCTGGATCATGGTCATGGTATCGCTCCAAATGCTTCAATCAGCGCCGAGCGATACTGCTCCGCCTCAGTCGGTTGGATCAGCTGGTCAGGCGGGGAGAGAATCACCTGGTCAGCGAGTTCGCCATAGGCAGCCATCTTCTTCCGCGCGGCATCCACGTCACCGACCACTGCGAAGGCTTCGATCATCTCCGGGGTCACGGCGTCGATCATCGCGGACTTATCGTTGCGGAGGGCTGCCTGCTGGATCTGCTGCACCTCTCGCGGAAAGCCTGCAAAGAGCGGCTCGTAGGTGTTCACCGTGGCGTAGAAGGCGATCGTCGCTGCTGCTGCTCGCCTTGCTGCCGCGAGGTCGCGGCCGATAGCGCAGCAGACGCCCAGGCAGAGGCGAAACCCCTCGCGTTCACGGTCTGCCTCGTGTAACCCGCGCGCGAGGGCGGGTGTGATGACGTCGCGCACCCAGCGAAGCGGGTAGATCGGGTGACCGAGAAGGCCATCCGCGACCTGGGCTGCAGTGCGGATCATGCCCTCGCGGACGGCGGCAAGGTAGATTGGGAATCGCTCACGCACCGGTTGTGCCGGCCGCTGCCAGCCCTGGATGTCGAGGTCATAGAACTGGCCCCGAAAGCGGATGGGCTCACCGCGGTGGGCGTTCTCGCTGATCAGCCGGATGATCTGGACGACCTCGCGGATATGGGGAGTCGGCTTGCCGTATGCGACGCCGTGCCAGCGCTCGTTAAAACGCTTGAGGCCCGTACCCAGCCCGAGCGTGAATCGCCCGCCCGATTGTGCATCGAGGTCCAGGGCTGCAAGAGCGGTGACCCACGGGCTGCGCACGAACGCCAGCGCGATGGACGTGCCCAGCTGAATTCCAGAGGTTGCGTTAGCGGCGGCCGCCAACGGAAGGAACGGATCATGGAACATTTCGGCCGTCCAGAGCGCATCGAATCCTGCTTGTTCCGCGTGATGCGCCACGTCCGCCGTGTTCGAAGGCCCGAGCGCGAGTCCGTAGCTCATCGCGAATTGGTATAGTCTTGGCTGATCATGATCAAGACCGAGTGTAGGGCATCCAGCCTGTGAAAGCGCTCGTCACAGGCGCTACAGGCTTCCTGGGCAGCCACATCGCGGAACGGCTGGTCCAGCGCGGCGATTCTGTCCGGGTGCTCGTTCGGCCGACCAGTGGCCGACGCTTCCTTGAGTCACTGGGCGGCATCGAATTCGTGGAGGGCGATGTGACCCACGCGCGCACGCTGCCCGCCGCTATCGAAGGGGTCGACGTCATCTATCACGCCGCTGCGATGGTCAGCGACTGGGGGCCGTGGAGTGCGTTCCAATCGGTGACGGTGAACGGCACCCGCAACATGCTGAAAGCGGCTGTCGCGGCTAGCACGCCTCGCTTCCTTGACGTGAGCAGCGACGCGGTGTACCGCTACCAGGACCTCCGCAGCGGCGTGACCGAAGAGTCTCCGATCGAGACCCATTTTGGCCCGCTCGACTACTATCGCCGCTCGAAGACCACGGCCGAGAAGGTGGCCCGTCGTTTCCAGGCAAGAACGAACGTGAGCGTGAGCATCGTCCGCCCGGCCCTGATCCTCGGGGAGCGCGACGCGGCGATGCTGCCCGGCCTCATCGCCTTCCTGAAGACGCCTTCTGCCGCTTACATGGGCAGCGGACGCAATGTTCTCCCCTGCGTCTACGCCGGCGATGTTGCTGACCTCTGCATCGCCGCAGCTACCAGCGATGCAGCTGCCGGGCAGACCTACAACGCGGTCAACCCAGAGCATGTAACCCAGCGGGACCTTCTGGACACGGCGGCTGAGACCGCAGGCGTCTCGCCGCCGAAGCGATCCATCCCTTATCGCGCCGTCTACGCACTGGCCGCGGTGATGGAGGCTCGAGCCCGCCTCCGTGGCTGGAGCAAGCGGCCTGACCTTACGCGCTTCTCGGCTAACCTCATCGGAGTGGACTACATCGAGAGCGCTTCTAAGGCGATGCGTGAACTTAACTGGAGGCCCAAAGTCAGCATGCGAGAAGCGGTACAGCGAAGCGTTGAGTACGCCCGGTCCCACCGACGAGCTACACCAGTTAGCGGCTGAGGCCGTCGCCGCGCTGAAGGAGCGCGGCCTCACCATCGCCACCGCCGAGGCGACGACCGGCGGGTTGATCGGCCATCTGCTAACGTCGGTTCCCGGCAGTTCGGCGGTCTTTCGCGGCGGCGTGGCACCTTACTCCAACTCGATGAAGCTCGCGATTGGCGTCTCGGCGAAAGTCCTCGATCTTCTCGGTGCTGTCAGCCAGGGCGCTGCCGAAGAGCTGGCGATTGCCGTTTGTAGGTGGTCAGGCGCGGACATCGGCCTCGCTGAGTCAGGAATGGCCGGGCCAACCGGCCGCCAACCGGGCTTATTCTGGATCGCCCTGTACGTGGGGAAGGGCGCACGCCCCGGCGTTCGCGCAAGACAGTTCAACTTCGGGGGCGATCGCGTTGCAAATCAGCGATCGTGCGCGGAAGCAGCGCTGCGAATGCTCCTCGAAGCCCCGAGTTGACACTTTCGCGACGTTGATGTCTGAGAGCTCTTTAGGCGGCGTATGCGGAACGACCTTCGGCGGGGGTTGTCCTACGGATCGTAGGTGATCACCGACTCCGGGGCGCAGCCTGTGTGGAGCTTGCCATCTTTGTCGCGGTAGACGGAGGACTCGGTGACTCCATCCCCCCATCTCGCCTTCGACTCGGCGTCTGGGGGTGAGATTCCAGGATCCCCCTCGACTTTCTCCCCCGTGGCTACCGGCAATCCGGGCGAAGTCTCTAAAGCGCGGCCCCACAAACCGTCTGCGATCTCAAGCACCAGTCCGTCCTTGATGCGGACCCAGGCATCATACTCGCACACTAGTTGATAGCCTCCTCCATACATGTAGTCGCCGATGATGAGCTCTGTCGTTCTTCCCCTGACCTGCGCCTCCCCTGGGCGCACGGGCTCTGCTGTCTGCTCCGCCTGCGTGGCGCGGAAGAAGTAGATTGAGGCTCCCACCAAGAGAAACGTTCCAAAGATTGTGCCCGCGGTCTTCATCTTCATCTTCGCTCACTCACTCCCCACTCAGCAGTATAATCCGTAGTCTGAGTAATAGAACATATATACGGGGGTACACAGATCATTGGGGTAAGGACCATGATGTACTAGATCTTCACAGTACTGGACGTTTGGCCCGGAGATCACGGCGAATGGTGACATGACTGACTCCCCGCAAAAGTCGTGGTGACCCAGCGACATCGCGTGACCAAACTCGTGAGCAAACATGTGCTTTTTCTGGTTGTCAGTAGTAAGTAAGCTGTAGCTGCCAGTATTAAAGTAAAGGGACCCTTTCGATACTAACGCCCGCCCATCGGAATTGAGATTGAAGGTGAGTCGGATGCAGGCTGGTACAAGCTGGCCACAGTATTGTGACCCTCCAATCTGGCTACCGGGCACAGGCTGAACCTTCAGATCATAGTTGGTAGTACACCCCGGCGGCATTTGCTGCACATTCGTATCGTGTACAAAAAAGAGAGGCCAATTTCCAAACGCGCCAACGGCAATATTCCGCTGAGGACCAGTCATATTACAGGCTTGCCATTGGATCTTTCTCAAGTCCGGAGGTGTCGAAGATAGGTACTTGATCCAAATTGGCGGCGGACTGTTTGCGTGAGAGGCCAGCGCCGGCGTCGGACGGAGCATCTCCGGGACGGGTGCAACAGACGCTGCTGCGAGGATAGCTAATGAAACAGCAGTTGCTAGAAGGATCAGCCGCATCGTTTTCTGCCTTCGAACCTAATTCTCTCTCTCTCTCTCTCTCTCTCTCTCGTCAAGGCTGCCGCAAATGCAGCCAAAACTGTGCAAAGAGCGATAGGCTTCATTCGACGGGCGGGATCGACGGAACCTGGTTGACAGAGCCGAACAACGGGCGCAAAGTCTGGCTATCGCTCGAAGGAGGTAAGAAATGCCACTGTACATGTACCGTGTCGGCTACACGGCGGAGTCCTGGGCCAACCAGGTTCAAAAGCCCGCCAATCGAGAGGAAGCGATCAAGCCCGCCGTCCGAGCCCTCGGTGGCAGGATCGTCTCGTTCTACTACGCGTTTGGTGAGGACGACGTGATTTTGATCGCCAACATGCCGGACAACAGGGCTGCGGCAGCGCTGGCGCTCACGGCCGCCGCGGGCGGAGCGCTTTCGCACATTGCGACGACGCCCCTGATGACCGTTGCGGATGGCATGGCGGCGATGAGGCAGGCGAAGCGCGCTCGAGGGAAGTACGCACCGCCTTCGGCTTAAGCGTTCGTTCGCGCGTTAGCCCAGGGAACTGATCTCGCTGGTGGCTGGATCAGCGGCTTTATGAGGCCATCCGCGGCGAGGCAGATAAAGTCGATTCCCGAGAAGAGCACCGGGTCATAACCGCGGAGCGCAGTCGACGCGCCTTCTTGCTCGATGCGGGCATATGGCGCGACGACAACGAGAGCCCGTACCGGCTCGCTGGCCGCGCGCAGTTTCGGCGCTGCGTCGACCAGCGTACGCCGTAAGTTACGCCGCACGGCGAGGCCGAGGTCTGTCGTCTCTTTCGGGGGCACACCGATGATGGTGACGCCGGAGGTACCGGAGAGCCGCTGCACCGTCCACGCATCGATCGTTTCGATCGTGGCAATCTGACCGACCTGCAGCTCCTTCGTGCGCTCGACGATCGCGTCCAACAACGCTTCGAGATGCTCTTCGGACTCCGGCAACCGGTGCAGCTGCGTCGAGTCGAGGTCGAAGGAGCCGCGCACGCGCTCTGTGAACTTCGCCCAGTGCGGGTTCAGCCCGCCGGTCACCGAGACGACGCCGCCAGTGTCCTGGCTCTTGCGTAGCCGCAACTCGATCGGGAACGAGACGTATGAGCGCTCGTGCGGACCGAGCTTCAGCGCGGCTTGCCGCACCAGCGCTACGAACTCGCTTACCGCTGGCTCGTCCTTCGGCAGGTTAGCGCCTGCTGGAATCCAAAGTGCGATTCGGGCAGGTAGGTCGTCCGCGATCAGCTCTTCCAGGAGCACCCGCTGCCGCGCCCATGCGGCGTCCTCGTAGGGAACGAGTTCTCTGACAGCGATAGTGACGGTGTGTTCGCCGTCCGCCGCGGTTGTTAACTCGCCTCGTTCGTGCACTTGGAAGCCGGGGCCATAGGTCTCGCGGAGCCAGTATAGGAACAGGCTAAGGGCGGTGTCCTGGTCGTCGTTGCCGCTAGTTGCCGTTCTCGACCACCATAGCGATGCCCTGCCCGCCGCCGATGCACAGTGTGGCGAGGCCACGCTTGGCTTCCCGGCGCTTCATCTCGTGGAGCAGCGTGACCAGGATGCGAGTCCCACTGGCCCCGATCGGGTGGCCCAGCGCAATAGCGCCGCCGTTGACGTTGACGCGCTCCCAGTCCCAGCCGAGCTCTCGCCCTACTGCCAGCGACTGTGCCGCGAACGCCTCGTTCGCCTCGATCAGGTCAATGTCGCCGATGCCGAGACCGATCTTCGCCAATGCCTTCTGCGATGCCGGGACGGGCCCGACACCCATCACTCGCGGCGGCACTCCAGCGCTGGCGTATGAGCGCACGCTGCCCATCGGCTTCACGCCAAGCTCTTCCGCCTTTTTGCGTGACATGACGACGATCGCCGCTGCGCCGTCGTTGATGCCGGAGGCGTTGCCGGCGGTCACAGAGCCGTCCTTCGCGAAGGCAGGCCGCAATCCACCTAGCACCTCGGTTGTCGTTTCGGCACGGAAGTGCTCGTCCTTCTCGACCAGCACGGCACCTTTTCTTCCCTTCACTTCCACCGGCACGATCTCGTCCTTGAACGCCCCGCTCTCCCAGGCCCTAGCAGTCTTCTGCTGGCTCTGGTAGGCGAACTCGTCCTGATCCGCCCGGGAGATCTCGTAGTCACCGGCGACGTTCTCCGCGGTGACGCCCATGTGGCAATCGCCGAGCGCGCACCAGAGGCCGTCCTTGATCATGTGGTCCCAGACTTCGCCGTGGCCCATGCGATAGCCGCTACGACCCTTCGGCAGGAGATACGGAGACGCTGTCATGTTCTCCATCCCACCAGCGACAACGATATCCGCATCGCCGAGCAGGATTGCCTGCGTGGCAAGCGCGACTGTCTTGAGGCCGGAGCCGCAGACCTTATTCACGCTCGTGGCTGGAACGCTGTCGGGGATACCTGCCGCGATCGCAGCCTGGCGCGCCGGATTCATGCCAAGGCCTGCCGAGAGAACATTCCCCATGATCACTTCGTCCACCTGGTCGGGCTGCACGCCAGCGCGGGATAGCGCCTCCTTGATCACCGTTGCGCCAAGCTGGGTGGCCGGCGTATCAGCAAAGGCTCCGTTAAACGTCCCGATGGCCGTGCGCACCGCACCTGTCAGGACAACTTCGTTCGTACTCATGAGCGACCTCCTGTGGGCTCAATCTTAGCTTAGCGGTCGCTCGATTGCGACGTGCTGCGCACTGCTACTCCATCACAACGGATTCGCTTGCTGGAACGGCTCCCTTGAAAGGCGATTCCCTGGCTCTCTCAACCGTTGGGTTCTGCAGTGTGATAGAGATGGCCCCCGCAAACAGGCCACCGCAGATCATCAGCGCCCATACTTTGTCGAAGGCCCGAAGCATTCCGTCCGGGGTCAGGTCGCCCATCAACGCGACGGCAATCGCCACTCCGAATACCGATCCGAGGGTGCGGATCGTCTGATTGACCGCTGAGCCGACGGCGTACCGATGCTGTGGCAACCCGCGCACGGCGGCACTGGACAGCGATGGCATCGCTAGTCCAACGCCGATCCCGGTCATGATGGCGCTCGGCAGCCAGGCGCCCCACAGGTTCGGGTCGACCTCCGCGCGCCAGAGCAGCCAGCCGCTGCCGGCTGCGAAGAAGAGCGCGCCGAGCGGCAAGATGATCTTATAGCCGACCCGGTCGAGGATGCGGCCGGTCGGCCCGGCGACGACTGCAGCGGTGATCGGTCCCGGCCAGATCGTCAGACCCGCTTCCAGGATCGAGTACTGCCAGACGTAGGTCAGAAACTGCACCAGCCCGAAGAACATCGCCGAGAAGGCGATGGCGAACGAAAATGTGGCGAGGTTCGCGATGCGGAAGTTGTGATCACGGAAGAGGTTCAGGTCCAAGGTCGGTGATTTGTGTGTCGCCGAGCGCCAGATGAATGCGGGAAGAACGACGCCAGCTATCACCAGGGCGGCAAGCGTCTTCGTGTTGCCCCAGCCCCACTCGTCGCTCTGGACGATCCCCAGCGCTAGTGCCCCAACACCTGCGGCCAGCATCGGCACGCCAAGGAGATCGGGTGTGGGCTCGGGCGTCTCTGATTTGGATTCGCGCAGGATCCGAAGACCTGCCGTCAGCGCGAGGAGGCCGACCGGGAAGTTCATGTAAAACGCCCAGCGCCAGCCGAGCGTATCGATGATCACTCCACCCGCGGAAGGTCCAAAACCGGCAGCCAGCGCGCCGACACCACCCCAGATCGCCACGGCCAGCGCCCTCTTCTCCGGTGGAAACGAATTCAGCACCACGGCCAGGGAGGCTGGGAATAGCAGCGCGCCGCCCACAGCCTGTAGCACCCGAGCACCGATCAACGTCTCAACGCTGGGCGCCGCACCACAGAGCATTGATGAGACGGTGAAGATCGTGACGCCGACGAGGAACACCTTCTTGCGGCCCACGCGATCCGCTAGACGCCCTGCCGGCACGAGTAAAGCAGCGAAGATGATGGTGTAGGAGTTGATCACCCACGAGAGATCCGCGCGTGAGATATCGCTGAAGGTCTTCCCGATATCCGGGAAGGCCATGAACATGATGCTCGTATCCAGCGCAGCCGCAAACGTCGCGAGGCTGGTGACGGCAAGGATCAGCCACGCTTGTTCGGCTGTTCGCTGGTCCTGCACGTTTGCTCCTAACTATCTGTAAGTGGTACTAACTTGACTTGTACACTCTTGCTTGACATCTGTCAAGTCTCTATCTAATCTTGAAGGTACATGCCTCCCAAAAATGCAAAACGAACATACCACGGCCAGGAAGACTGCCCGGTTGCACGCACCCTGGATATCGTCGGAGATCGCTGGACTCTGCTTGTCCTCCGCGACATCTTTGACGGTAAGCGAAAGTTCTCGGAGCTGCTGGAGTCGCTGCCCGGGATATCGTCCAACCTACTCGCCGATCGTTTGAAGCGTCTGGAGAACCACGACTTACTGACCCGCCGCTTTTACACGTCACACCCGCCGCGGGCCGAGTACTGGTTCACCGACAAGGGTAAGGCGTTCGGTAAGGTTCTCTCTGCGATGCGCGACTGGGGTGAGCAATGGCAGACGGAGCGGAAGTAAGGGCTACTGCACCAGAATCTGCTTGCTAGCTGTTGCCGCGTTATTCGCCACGTTCGCTTCCGAACCCTCCGGCTGACTGTTCTCCGGACAAACGCCGCCGGGCGTTGGCTGAATGGCCGGTCCCGGCTCTGAGGTGGACGGGTCGCAGTGAGTGACGGCAACAGAGACCGTCTCGCGGACCGTTTGCATCGTTGCAGGCGCATGGCACGAGTAGCGGACACGCCAGATCAGCGTTTTCTCGTCACCGGGCGAAAGGAAGAATGAGGTCTGGCCCGGCAAGACCAGTGAGTCGGCACGGACGCAGCCGTCCGGCATCACTCCACCGAAGGTCACGCCCATCTTGATCAGCTCGTTGTGAGCGGAGTGGTTGCGGAGGGCGCTCAGCACCCACATGTAGCGCCCGTTGGTGTCTGAGAGACTAACCGCTGCCGGCCCAACCAGCGAGACGTATTTCACGGAAACGTCGTGGGAGGTCGTCTGCAACTGTGGAGAACTAGATCCGCCGGGACTTTGGACGGCGGCATGGGCCGCGGTCAAGGACAGAAGAAGGAGCAACGAGAGCAGACCACCAACAAATGCGTACCGCACGATACGCCACCTCTCTCATCCTGCCCCCTGTGTTGCGCTCAAAATTATATGCGGCTCCCGAATGGCGTCAACGTCAGAAATGTCTAGGAAAAGTTAGCCTAGCGGAGCTCGTAGTCCTTCTCGTCCACCGGTTTCTTGTATCCGCGTCCCTGCTCTGGCACTTCGACGCCTAACGCCCGCCACATGTACCACGTCCCGACGCTACGGTAGGGGCGCCACGGCTCCGCGATCTCGCGCATCTTGTCAGGCTTCGGTGATTCCTCGAGACCATAAGCGATCTGCATGCCCTTTCGCACGCCGAGGTCATCCACCGGCATCACATCCGGGCGGCCAAGCGTGAACATCAGGAACATCTCGCCGGTCCAGCGCCCGATGCCCTTCACCTCCGAAACACGTGCGATTACCGCGTCGTCATCGAGGTGGTGGAATTCGTCCTCGGATAGATAGCCCGACGCGAACTTGTCCGCGAGGTCGCGCAGGTACGCGATCTTCTGCCGCGAGAGCCCGGCGGCTCGTAGCTCATCATCGGTCGCTTTCAAGAAGCGCCCCGGTGCGTACCAGTGCTCTTCGTCAGTCTCCAACAAGGCAAGGGTACGGTTCATGATCGCCCGCGCCGCTGGGCCCGCCAGCTGTTGGAAAAAGATCGCCCGCGAGAGCGACTTGAAGGATCCTGGCCTGGCCGGAATGTCGAGCGGGCCGACTGCCTTGATAATGCGGCGGACGACTGGATCGCGCCGCGATACGTGACGCGTCGCCTTCTCCGAATCGTATGCAAGAGCCATGCCGCTAGGCTAGCAGATGGGAACGCGCGGGAAACTATACGCGATTGGCACCGTGTTCAAGCCACGCTGGCGAACAACAACAGGAACACTGCCACCATTCCGGCAAGGCGCAATCGGCCCCAAGTGGGATAGCCGCGTAAACCGAAGTAGACGATCGCCGCGCCCGCGAGGGGAGTGGTGAAGAGGCGAATCGGATTGTCGCGGTCTAGCCCGATTGCGATGAGAATAAGCTGGAGGGCCAGGGCAATCGCTGCCGTGAGGACGGCCAATAGTACCACCCGATTTGCCGTTGGTGGTGCGACCTGTCTGTGGCGGTCAGTCATAGTTGGGCCAGGAGTCGTTACTCTGAGCCAGCGCCCGGATGTGATTGATCTCTCCCGCGTGGTAAAGGTCGTGCTCGATCATTGCCCCGATCAGCCAGCGAGTCTCGTACTCTTGTCCCCATGGTGCCTTGCGTGGAGTCATCAATTCGTAATCGTTCTCCAGCGCCGCGACTTGACCCCGGAAGGCCGCCTGCCCTTCCTTCAGCCAGTCGATCATCTCGTCCTTCGGCGGCAGGTCCTTCCAGCGACCGCTGAAGTCGTCCCATGTCATCGTGCCGTCGGCGAAGCCATGGTTGGCGTACATGAACTTGCAGTCGCCGACGTGCTCCGCGATCTGGGCTATCGTGCGGACGCCACCGGGCGGCTGCCACAGCCACTGTTCTTCGCTGACCGAGGCCAGGTTCACGAGAAGGGCGTGCTCGTCGTGTCCCTCGAACGCCTGGTCGAGGAGATAGAGCATATTCTCAATCGCGGTGCGGGACATCGTTTTATTAGGATACAGCCTTGCGTTATTCGTCGTTCTTCTGTCCCAGCGCGCGGATGTGGTTGATCTCGCCGGCGTGGTACAGAAGATGGTCGATCATCGTCGTGACAAACCAGCGCCGCGGACGAAAGTCGCCTACGTCCCAGGTCTCCCGGAGCTCGTCGAGCTGTTCGTCAGTGCAGGCAGCGAGCGCGTCGCTGAGCGTCGTGTGGCATTCGACGAGCCATGACACCAATTTGTCTTTCGAACCGGTGACCTCAGGCGGGAACTTCCTCGGCCACTCGGTCAAGCCTGAACCAAATCCGAATCCCGAATACACCAGCAGGCAGACTCCGCAATGGCCTGCAAGGTGACGGATCGATCTATTGCCGTCCGGCGGCACCCAGTCCAGGTCACCGTCGCGAACGCCTCTCAGGTTCGACAGCAGCGAATGCCATCCATCCGACCAGTTCTCGGGAATCGGTCGCTGAAAGGCGCTGGATAGGATTTCGAGGAGGAGTTGGACTCGCGTGTTGTCGTTATGGTCAGCCACTAGATCGGCGGACAGTCGGAAGTATCACCGAAGTCGATGCAGTCCGGGAGCCCCCCGAAGCAGTCGGCGGAGTCAACCAGGCCGTCGACGTCGTTGTCTATGCCGTCCGAGCACGTAGCCGGTAGGATGAACGACTCTGGTGTGCTGGACGGATCATTCGGATCGGAACCATAGCGGAGTTCTACGTATCTCAGCCACCCATCACGATCGCGATCGCTGCAATTTCGCTTAGCCGTGAAGTCACGGCATGTGGTACGACAACCTGAGTCACGTTTATCACTGCGCCCGTCCTTATCGTTGTCGAGGCCGTCGCGGCAAGTGTCGAACCCGAGCTGCTCATCGAGAAGTCCATATTCCGGCGTGCTAGAAGCATCAGCAGGATCCGAGCCCATCAGTGTCTCTAGGTAATCCAGGTAAGCGTCATTATCGCCTTGACCTGAATTGCAAACTGAGCCGGAATCGAAATCGATGCAGGATCCGATCCCGGTAATCCCGCCGCTAATGAGAAAGGGGACCTCGCCCGTCTTCCGCCCCTTCGCCTCAGCCGCGGAGATCATTCCGAAGGTGAGAACAACCAATCCAACAATAACTAGCAGGCCCATCCGAGACATCTTGGATATAGCCATTAGACAGCGATTGTATCAGCTTCAACACGTCCCCGGCTCCCGAGCTCCAACCACTGAACGGCTCTACTGCATGTACATCCCGCCGTTGATGTTGATCTGTGCGCCCGTCACATAGCCGCCCTCCGTGCAGAGGAAGCGGGTGATCTGCGCCACCTCTTCAGGCTTGCCGAAACGGCCCAGCGGGACCTTGGCCAGGAGCGCGGCCTTCACTTCGTCCGTCAGGTTTATCACCATGTCGGTCTCGATGAAGCCGGGACAGAGGGCGTTTACGGTGATGTTGAACTTCGCGAACTCCTGGGCCGCCGACTTGCTGAAGCCCACGATGCCGGCCTTCGCCGCGGCGTAATTGGACTGTCCGAGGTTCCCCATCTGGCCGATGATCGAGGCCATGTTCACGATACGGCCGCCGCCGCGCTCGATCATATGCGGCAGCGCGGCGTAGGTGCAGTAAAAGACGCTGTCGAGGTCGGTGGCCATGACTTCTTTCCACTCCTCGACGGTCATTCGCCGGATCGTGCGGTCGCGGTTGACGCCGGCGTTGTTGACCAGGATGTCGAGGCCGCCGTACTCCTTGACTGTGGCTTCGATAAGCATCGCGCACTCGTCGGGATGGGCGACGCCGGCCTGGACGACGATGCACTCACCGCCGCCCTTCTTGATCTCGGCGGCCAGGGCGTCTGCTGGTTCTTTGCTCTGGTAGTAGTTAATCGCGACCTTTGCGCCGTGGTCCGCGAATTCTTTCGCGATCGCCCGGCCCAGCCCGCGCGAGCTCCCGGTGACGATGGCGACCTTATCCTTCAAGCAAGCCAAGCTGGTGCCCTCCCCGAGTGTCTGGATGTGAACCCTAGCGCCTGCTAAGGGCGGAGTGATTTATACCACAGGGGGATTCAGGCGGCCAGTTGTCGCGTTAGTAGCTCTGCCCGGACTGCCATTCGCGGATCATCTCCGCGTGCTCGCGGAAGTGGGGTGCGCCGGCGGCCTCGAAGATGCGGTTGGCGGTCTTGCCTTCGCCGAAGCGGTCCTCGGGCAGCTTCAGCGCCGACTCCTTGAAGGCGTTAGCGCCCGCTTCTAATTCACGCAGTATCTGACCTTTGCGCTTTCCCCGCGCGTGCTGAGCGAACGTCTCGTTCCAGTTGTCGACTTCGGTCCAGGGCGTCTCGCCTTCCTGGCTGGGGCGCTCGCCGCGGGCCATGCGATCCATGCCGGCGCTCATCTGGCCAAGCCAGCCCGTCACGTGCGCGGTGATCTCCCGCACCCGCCAGCGACCGTCGAGCCATATCTTCTCGAACTCGGCCTCATCCAACCTTTCGAGAACCGCTCGGAAATCGCCGTAAGACTGGTCGAACTCAGCCAGCAAGTCATCTCTGGAGTCCGGCATGGCGCCTCCTTTAGACAGCAGTCGGCGGGGTGTACTCGCCGAAGACGTCTCGCATGGTGCCGCAGATCTCTCCGACGGAGGCGTACGTCCTCACCGCTTCGACGATTGGGTACATCAGGTTCTCGCCGTTCTGGCAAGCCTCCGCCAGACGCGTGAGGCATGCCTTGACCGCGGCATCGTCTCGCTTCACTCGCACGTCGTTCAGGCGCTTGACTTGAGCTTTCTCTGACGCAGGATCCGGGCGGAAGATCATCGTCGGCTCTTCGCCTTCGTTCTGGAACTTGTTGACGCCGACGATCACCTTGCGCCCCTCATCGATCGCTTTCTGGTAAGCGTAGGACGCTTCCTGGATCTCTCGCTGGACGTACCCGCTCTCGATGGCTGCAATCGCGCCGCCCATGTCCTCAATCTTGTCGAGGTATTCGCGCGCCTTCTTCTCCAGTTCGTCTGTCAGCGCTTCGATGTAGTAGGAGCCGCCCGTCGGATCGACGGTGTCCGCGATGCCGCTCTCGTAGGCGATCACCTGCTGTGTGCGCACGGCGATACGCTGCGCCTGCTCAGTTGGCAATGCCAGCGCCTCGTCGTAGCAGGACAGCGCCAGGGATTGCACGCCACCCAGCGCCGTCGCAAGCGCCTGCAACGCAGCACGGATGATGTTCACCTCCGGCTGCTGCGCGGTGAGGGTCGCGCCGCCGGTCTGCACGTGCGTGCGCAGCATCATCGAGCGCTCGTCCTTAGCGCCGAAGCGCTCCTTCATGATGCGCGCCCACATGCGGCGGAGCGCGCGGTACTTGGCGATCTCCTCGAGGAAGTTGTTCTGCGTGTTGAAGATCCAGGAGATGCGCGGCCCAATCTCGTCGACGCCGACGCCGCGTTCGAGCGCGGCTTCGACGTATGCGCAGGCATTGGCGAAAGTGAACGCCATCTCTTGCACCGCCGTCGAACCGGCGTCGCGGATATGATAGCCGCTGATGCTGATGGCGTTGAAGCGCGGCAGCTCTCGAGCGCAGAAAGCCATGAGGTCAGCCGCCAGCCGCAACGAGGGCTTCGGTGGGTAGATGTACGTCCCTCGCGCGACGTACTCCTTGAGCACATCGTTCTGCGCTGTTCCGGCGATACGGTCTTGCGGAACACCCTGCTTCTGGCCGACGACTGCATACATCGCGACCAGCACCGAAGCCGGCGCGTTGATGGTCATCGAAGTGCTGACGCGATCGAGCGGGATGCCGTCGAACATCGTCTCCATGTCGGCGAGCGTGTCGATCGCCACACCGACTTTCCCGACCTCACCGAGCGAGTATTCGCTGTCAGAGTCGTATCCGAGTTGCGTCGGCAAGTCGAAAGCGACGGACAGACCCGGCTGACCCTCGCTCAGCAGGAACTTGAAGCGCTCGTTGGTCTCCTCCGGCGTGCCGTACCCCGCGTACTGACGGATCGACCACACCTTACCGCGGTACATGTTGGCCTGCACGCCGCGTGTGAACGGGTACTGACCGGGGTAACTGATGTCGCGGCTGTAGTCGAGATGATCGATGTCAGCCTGCGTGTAAAGTGGGTTGACGACAGTCGAGCTCGTGCGGAAGTCAGTGTCTTTGCGTTCTCCGCTCTTCTCGGTCGCGCGGGCGTACGCTTCTTGCCACTTCTTGTGGCTTTCGCCTTGGCCGTTCGTACCGTTAGTGCTCATGTGACTGTCCTGCCTGCCAGCTCCACCAGACGCTTCGCGCGCCAGTAGATAGGCGTGTCCACCATTTTACCGTTAAACGGTATCGCCGCGAGGCCTTTTGCAAGCCCATCCCTTTCGAAGGCCTCCACAATCGCCTTTGCCTCGGTGATTTCCGTCTCGCCCGGCGCGAAGACCTCGTTCGCAATCTGTACCTGCAGCGGATGGATGCAGAGCTTGCCCCGATAGCCAAGACTCTTGGCCAGCCGCATCTCCCTTCGCAGATGCGCTTCGTCCGTGTAGTCCGGATCAGGCGTGTCGATGGCTTCGATACCGGCTGAGCGACAGGCTATCGCCACCTGGCTGCGCGCCCAGAGAATCTCAGCCCCTTCGGCCGTCCGCTCGATGCCCATGTCTGTGGCATAGTCTTCCGCCCCGAAAATGGCCCCGCTCAGGCGCTCCGACGCTTCGCAGATTTCCGCGCTCTTCAGGACGCCCTTCGCCGTCTCAATAAGCGGCATGATCACGACGGAGCCCGCTTCCATATTGTTCTCCCGTTCCAGCATTGCCAGTCGCAAGTCAACGTGCTTGACCATGTCGACCGATTCAGTCTTGGAGATGACCACCCCTTCGAGACCTGGGCGAACGACAGCGTCGAGATCGGCATCGATCAAACCTGTCCACAAGCCGTTGACGCGGACATACATCTGGTAGCCGGAGCGCGGCATCGTATCGATTGCCTGGACGGCAAGCGGACGCGCGGCTTCCTTTTGCTCCGGCGGGACCGAATCTTCGAGGTCGAGGCACAGCACGTCGGCAGCCGCGTCCGGCGCCTTGTCGATGAAGCGCTGTACTATCACCGGCACGGTCATCACGCTCCGCATGACCGGCGCGGCAAACCGCTGCGAGATGTGTTCGATTCCGCCCTCTGCCACGTGTCGCTCCGTAATCTAGCCTGCGCTCAGTTTATACCAGCGTTCGCCTTGACCCTCCGAGATACGGCTACCTATACTTGCGACCGTCGCCCAGCGACATCCTTCTCATGCGAAACCCACGCGCATTCTTCGCTCCACTTGCCGTCGGCGCGCCCACGCCTCCGGCCGATGTACCCGCGCGCCCTTACCGCATGATCCACTTCTTCCCGCCGCAGAACGAGAAGGTGCGGGCGAAGATTCCGGAGCTTATCCCGCAGGTCGATGTGCTCCTCGGCAACCTCGAAGACGCCATCCCCGCCACCGACAAGCAAGCCGCCCGCGAAGGGCTGATCCAGGTGGCCCAGAAGAATGACTTCGGCGACACGCAGCTCTGGACTCGCATCAACAGTCTCGACAGTCCATGGGTACTCGACGACCTGCTATCGGTTATCCCCGCCATCGGCGACAATCTCGACGTCGTCATGGTCCCGAAGGTCGAAGGTCCGTGGGACATTCACTACATCGACCGCTTACTCGCCCAGTTAGAGGCCAAACACGGTATTAAGAAGGCGCTGCAGGTGCACGCTATCCTCGAAACCGCACTCGGTGTGAGCAATGTTGAGGCGATCTGCGCGGCCAGCCCCCGCATGCAGGGCATCAGCCTTGGGCCGGCCGATCTCGCCGCATCGCGACGCATGAAGACGACACGCGTGGGCGGTGGCCACCCGTCGTACCAGGTGATCGCCGACCCTGATCCCGACAAGCCCGATGCGCCCCGCAGGTCCGCGCAGCAGGACCCGTGGCACTACACAATGGCGCGCATGGTGGATGCCTGCAATTCTGCAGGCATCTTGCCCTTCTACGGTCCGTTCGGTGCGATCGAGGACCCGGACGCCTGCGCGTACCAGTTCCGCTCGGCGTTCCTGATGGGCTGCGTGGGAGCGTGGACGCTGCACCCCAGCCAGATTGAGATCGCTCGCCGCGAGTTTAGCCCGGCCGCAGACGAAGTGCAGATGGCGAAGCGGATTATCGAAGCGATGGGAGACGGCACCGGAACGGTCATGCTGGACGGACGCATGCAGGACGACGCGACGTTCAAACAGGCCCAGGTCATGGTGCAAACGGCGAAGATGATCGCCGCGCGGGACAAGAAGTACGCGGAGTTGTACGGGTTATGAGGACTTCCCTCACCCCTGACCCCTCTCCCGCTATACGGGCGAGGGGTAACATGTCTGCCCCGTCAAAGAAGGACGCCGGCATTCCACTCCCAACGCCGGGGGTGGGCGTTCGCAAGGCGGCTCGCGATAATCGAAAATCGCCGACGAAGTCTGAGCGGCTGTTGTGGAAGCCGCTACGCAACCGATCGCCTTCGACGTTCAAGTTCCGTCGGCAACACCCAGTCGACTCGTTCATCCTCGATTTCTACTGCCCTGAGCAACGTCTTGCGATCGAAGTCGATGGCCCGATCCATCGGTTCCAGACTAGAGCAGACGCGATTCGTCAAGAAGCTCTCGAATCTCTGGGCATCCGCTTCCTCAGACTTCCAGCAGACTTAGTCGAAACCGACACATCGGAAGCCCTTAGACTCATCGAAGCTGCACTCACAGACCGCCCCTCGCCCGCGCACGGGAGAGGGGTTGGGGGTGAGAAATGAGATTCTACGAATTCGAAGCAAAGCGCTTGCTCGCGAAGCAGGGTGTGCGTCTGCCTGCCGGCGGCACGGCAGAGCAGCCGCAACAGGCTCACAGGATCGCCGCCGACATTGGCGGAGCGGTCGTGCTGAAGTCACAGGTTCTCTCCGGCGGGCGGATGAAAGCCGGCGGCGTGCTATTCGCCGACACACCCGACGAGGCAGAGGCGGCCTGCCTCAAGATCCTGGAGCTGCCAATCAAGGACCAGCTTCCGGTCAACGTTCTGGTCGAGGCAAAGGCCGGCATCTCGCAGGAGTACTACCTCGGCGTTACGTTCGATGCGGTCGCCAAGCAACCGGTGATGATCATCAGTGATATGGGCGGCATCGACATCGAAGAAGTCGCCGAGACGCACCCTGACCACGTGGCGAAGGTTCATTTCTCCACGCTCGTCCCCTTCAGCGACTACCGCGCCAAGCAGGCCGTGGCCTCGCTTGGCATCACCGGAAGCGAATTGAACCAACTCACCGGAACGCTTGCGCGATTGGTGCGAACGTTCCTCGCCTACGACCTGACGCTGGCGGAGATAAACCCGCTCGGCAAGATGGACGACGGCTCATTCATCGTCCTCGACTGCCACCTCGACATGGAGGAGGAGGCCCGCGAGCGTCACCAGCACAACGTTCTCGATGAGCTGGGCATCGCGCCGGAGGAGACGCGCCAGGGCCGTCCGCCAACCGAATTCGAGATGCGCGGCGCCCGCGTCGACCAGGTCGACCACCGAGGCGTCGCCGGCCGCGTGGTCGAGTTCGATGGCAACCTCGGGCTGGTGATCGGCGCAGGTGGTGGCTCGCTTACGATCTTCGATGCGATCCAGAAATACGGCGGCCGACCGGCTAACTACTGCGAGATCGGTGGGAACCCCAGCGTCCTCAAAGCATGCGAGCTGACGAAGCTCATCCTCAGCAAGCCCGGCGTAGACAAGATCGCCGTGATCATGAACGTCGTCTCCAACACCCGCGTGGACATTGTCGCGCGCGGCGTCGTGAAAGGCGTCGTCGAGATGGGCTTCGACCCGGCTGAAAGGATTGCCGTCTTCCGCATCCCCGGTGCGTGGGAAGGCGAAGGCTTCAAGCTGCTCGAGAAGTACGGGGTCAACTACTGCGACCGCACCGTCTCGATGTCCGAGGCTGCAAAGCGTGCGGTGGAAGCGATCAATGGGTAGAAGAGATCCGAATCGATTCGCTGCAGCCAGCGAGGACGAGAAGATCGTCTTCGGAGCCAGACGACCAGGCTACGAGTCAACCAGTGTATCGGACGGTCTCGTCACCGAGTGGATCGACTCCATGAAGAACGCCGGGATTGAAAGAGTCGTTTGCCTCCTTATGCCGTCGGAGCTCGAATTCTACTCAGGCCTATTGTCCGCTTATGAGACGGCGTTTGGCGAAGAGAATGTCCTATCAGCGGGAGTCGAAGATTACCACCTCGCAGAACCAGATGTGTTAGCTAACATCATGAACTTCTTGAAGGATAGCGATAACCACGGGGCTCGAACAGTTGTGCATTGTGCTGGCGGGAGCGGACGAACAGGTCACATCCTTGCGGCCTGGCTTGTGCAAGGTCGCCGACGTGACGTCGATGAGGCTCTGACCATCGTGGCGTTGACCCGAAATCCCCGTTGGGCAGTACTGGCAGGAAACGCAACTGAACACCAATTGCGAGAATTGCTTGCTGGCGTCGCGGTGAATTAGATGGCCGCTTACGTGATTGCCCAGATGACCGTTCACGACATCGACATGTACTACGAGTATGCGTCAAAGCTGTTCGAGACAACCGGTCCATACGGAGGCAAATTGCGCGCAGCCAATGACGCCGAGGTTCACGAAGGCTCTCTGCCTCACATCCGCACGATCGTCGGCGAGTTCCCTGACCTGCAGTCCGCCCGAGCCTGGTACGACTCTGAGGCCTACCAGGCGATCATCCATCTCCGAAAGAACGCCACCGACGGCACGCTGCTCATGGTGGAGGGACTCACCATGCCTCCGCGTGAGAAGGCAAGCGAGTAGAAATGGAGAACAGCACCGGCCGTCGGAGCCCTCACCCCGTCCGCGGCCGCGGACGACCCTCTCCCGCTACCCCCACCACCGCTGCCCCGGGGAGAGGGTGGAGATCGCAGACACCTCCCACCCTACCGCGGACTCGCCTGACCGGTGTCAAGGTTGCGGCGCGTGGATTGAGAGCGCGATCCACGAAATCTGAGCAACTGCTCTGGGAGGCACTCCGTGGGAATAGGTTCCACAGCCTAAAGTTCCGCAGACAGCACCCGATGGATCGATATGTTCTCGACTTCTACTGTCCCGAGAGGCGTTTGGCCGTCGAAGTAGACGGAAGTATTCATGAGCTGCAGGAAGGAGAAGATAAGGAGAGGCAATCGATCTTAGAGTCGATGGGAATTCGTTTCGTACGTATCTCAGCGGCGCTCGTTGAATCGAATATCGCCGTCGCCCTCGAAAAGATTCGGGCGGCATCGACACCCCTCTCCCCGCAACGGGAGAGGGGTCGCGCGAAGCGCGGGGGTGAGGGCTTTTGAGCATCCTCATCGACGAAAGCACCACCTTCATCATCCAGGGCATCACCGGCCGCGAGGCCGTCAACATGACCCGCGAGTGCCTCGACTACGGCTCGAAGGTGGTCGGCGGGGTGACGCCGGGCCGCGGTGGGCGAGACGTTTACGGGGTGCCGGTGCACGACACTGTCCGGCAGGCTGTCGACGCTGCTGGCGGCAACGTCATCGGATCGGTCATCACGGTGCCCGCCCCGTTCGTGCGGGACGCTGCATTTGAAGCAATCGACAACGGCATCAAGCTCATCGTCATCGTCACTGAGCGCACTCCTCGGTACGAAGTTGCTCAGCTCCTCGAGTATGCCCGGATGAACGGTACGCGGGTGATCGGCCCGAACTGCCTTGGCATCATCACACCGGGCAAGTCGAAGATGGGCGGCATCGGCGGCCCAGCGGCCAACACGCGCCAGGCCTACACTCCCGGCCGCATCGGTGTTATGTCGCGTTCCGGCGGAATGACGACCGAAATATCGAACTCGCTGACTGCAGCCGGCCTCGGCCAGTCGACCGCCGTCTCGATCGGCGGCGACCCAATGATCGGCTCGACCTACGCCGAACTGATGCCCCTGTTCGAGGCAGATCCGGAGACCGACGCCATCGTCATCTATACCGAGCCCGGAGGCCCGATGGACGCCCAGCTCGCGAAGTGGGTGCGCGAGAACAAATCTCGGCTGCCGATCATCGCCTTCATGGCCGGCAAGTTCATGGACAAGATGCCAGGCATGCGCTTTGGTCACGCCGGCACCATCGTCGAGGGCAAATCAGATACCGCTGCCGAGAAACTGGAACGCCTGCAAGAGGCGGGTATCTCTGTCGCTGAAGAGATCGCCGCGATTCCGGACCTGGTCAAGCAGGCCCTGAAGAAGTAGGAGGATCGTCATGAGCAACATCGACACCGTGAAGGCGATGTACGAAGCGTTCGGGCGCGGCGACGTCCCTGCCATCCTTGAGCACCTGGACGAGCACGTCACCTGGGACACGCAGTACAGTTCGCCCGCTGCCGCTCCGTGGCTCGAGCCGCGCAAGGGTAAGGGCAATATCGCCGGTTTCTTCGACGCGCTGTCTCCGTTGCAGTTCACGAAGTTCGCACCGTTCTTCTTCGCTGAGGACGGAGACCAGGTGGTCGCGGTGATCCACATCGAGGCCGAAAGCAAGGGCAAGAAGTACATCATCCCGAATGAAGGCCACCTCTGGACTTTCAAGAACGGCAAGGTCATCGACTATCAGCACATGACTGACACTGCGGTCCACTGGCGGATGGCCAATGGCCAGTAAGGCGCCGGTCGCGATGTTCATCGCGGTCGATATCGACGCAAAGGCTGCTCAGGACAAGGAACTGGCGAAGAAGCTCGTCGAAGTCTGTCCCGTAAACATCTTTGCGACAGACGCTAAAGGCAACGCCACGATCGTCGAGACCAACCTCGACGAGTGTGTGCTCTGCGAGCTGTGCGTTCAGGCTGCACCACCCGGCGGTGTGGTCGTTACCAAGCTCTACTCGGGCGAGAAGCTCCAGCGTTAGTGCTCGTCCACGCCTGATATCCTTAGCTCCGTATGGAGTTGCGTACCCGCTACACCAAGAGCGCTGACGGAACCAATATCGCCTACGCATTGCTCGGGGAAGGGGAGCCCGTCGTCGCCGCTTCAATGGCCTGGGGGGATCTGCATCTGTACCGGAGCGCATTCCGAAACATGCATGCCATGTACGAGTCCTGGGCGGGCAGTGGACTCAGGTTAGCGCTTTACGACGGCCGGGGTTTTGGCGCCTCTGATCACAGCGTAAAGCGCCAGGACCTAGCGGCTCGCCTGGAGGACGCTCGAGCAGTTGTTGACGCTTGTGGTCTCGAAACGTTCTGCCTAACGGGTATTGGAGCTGGAGCCCCTGTGGCCATCGCGTACGCAGCGGCGCATTCTGAGCGGGTCAAGAAGTTGGTGGTCATAAACGGATACGCCAGGGGCGAGGACTACTACCGGTCGATTCCCGCGATGCGCGTCATCCGCGGAATCAAAGACATGGCGGAGGAGGACTGGCACACGTTTCTAATGACCGCGACGAGCGCGGTAACGCAGTTCGCGGACCCAGAGAGTTCAGCAACGATGGCCGCCGTATTCGAGTCGAGCACTTCTCCACGAGAGTACCTGGCCTGGATGAACGCCAGTGCCGAGATCGATGTAACCAACCTCCTTCCGAAGGTAAAGGCGAAGACTCTCGTTGCTGCCGTGAATCAGATGATGCCCGGCTCCGTAAACCTCTCCCGCGAACTAGCGGCGAGCATTCCGGACGCCGAACTCGTCGAACTGGAGACCGGACCGGCGTTTGCAGAAACCCTTGCAATGTTCCTGACCGGCAGGGTCGCTATGAGTCCTACCTCTCCGCGCGAGGGGACAACGTTCCGCACGATTCTATTCACAGATCTCGTCGGCCACACGGAGATGATGCGACGCCTCGGGGACGAGATGGGCCGCGCAGTGCTCCGCGAGCATGAGGCGCTTACCCGTGATGTCCTCAAACAGTACGGCGGCAGCGAGGTGAAGACGATGGGCGACGGCTTTCTCGCCTCGTTCCCATCCGTCACGCGCGGCGTCGAGTGTGCGATCGCCCTGCAGAAGGCCTTCGGTGAGCGAAACGTGGCTGCTGAAGAGCCACTGAACGTTCGCGTTGGACTCAACGCCGGCGAACCCATCGAGGAAGACGGCGATCTCTTTGGGGAGACCGTTATCCTCGCAGCGCGGATCGCCTCCGCTTCAGGCGGAGGCGAAGTTCTCGCTTCCCTCGCCGTGCGCGAGCTTTGTGCTGGCAAAGGCTTCGCGTTCGCTGACCGCGGCGAGCAGGCGATGCGCGGGTTCGAGGATCCCGTGCGTGTGTTCGAGATTAGCTGGCGCAGCTAGTTCGGCTTCTGCCAGTCGTCTCGCGTGACCGCGTACAACTCCATGTCGTAAATCTTGCCCTTGTTCCACGCCGCCCCTCGCTGCGTTCCTTCGTGCACGTATCCGGACTTCTCGGCCACCCGCCGTGATGCACGGTTGTCGGTTGCGATGCAGAGCCGGATGCGATTCACCGGCCGGACGTCCAGCAGGTAGGTTGTGAGCATCTTGCAGGCCTCGGTCATGCCGCCCCTGGTGCGCGACGTCGTGTCGTACATGATGTATCCGATCTCGAGCTCGGTCATGTACTGCACCGTCTTAAAGAAGAACATCTGCCCAACGAGCTTCCCGCTTTCGTTGTCGATGATCACCACGCTGCCGAAGTCGTCCCGCCAGAATCCATGCTCTTTCAGGTCCTTCTGCAGCTGAGATAGCGGCGTGATCGTCGCCGGGAAGAACTCGCCTCGGTTCTCGATGTTCAGCTGGTGCTCATAGAGCATTGGCAGGTCCTCCCCGACAATCGGCCGGACGGTCACACCCTTACCCTTCAGCATCAACGCCTCCTCCTCGGCATCAGCACCGTGTAATCGAGATCCAGTACGACGTTCGGATGGTACCCCTCACGCCCGTCATTGCCCTTAACTCGCAGCGTGACTCCGCCTTTGCTCGGATCGATGTTCTTCACACCGACCAGCCGCAATCGCAGCGCTCCGGCGTCCTTCCGGCCGAGGTCGATGCGTTCCAGCACCTCCGTCCAGGCGAAGAGCGTGTCGCCCGCGACCGTTGGGTTGGCATGTGCGCCTGCGTTGAAGCCGAGGATGCGGATCGCGTTCTCCAGCCCGTCGTAGGAGATCGAGTGGCAAAGCGAGATGATGTGCCCGCCGTAGATTATCCGCGCGCCCAGCTTCGATTTCTTCTGCAGCACGTCGTTGAAGTGCACGCGGGCGTTGTTCTGGTAAAGCCGCGTTGCCATCTGGTGTTCGGCGTCCTCAACCGTCAGTCCCTGCGGGTGCGAGATGCGCTCGCCCGGCTCGTAGTCCTCCCAGAAGGCGCGCCCACCGGTCGCCACGGGATCGAACCTGTCGAGGTTCAACTCCGGCGGAATGTACAGGTCTTCCGTCCTCACTTGCGCCGGCAACTCGGGCGCGTCGTCGTCGCCGGTTGTTGTCTCGGGGTCGCGCTTGTTGACCATCGCCCAGCGATAGAACTGAAGGACGGTCTCGTCTCGCTGGTTGAAGCCCCTTGTGTGCACCCAGACGATCCCCACGTCTTTGCGTGACGTCTCCCGCTTGCCGATGACTTCGGTGGTCGCCCGGAGCGTATCCTCTGGGTGGACCGGTCGCAGGAAGCGCACGTCCGCGTAGCCCAGATTGGCCGGCGAGTTCAGCGAAACATCAGGCACGGCCCGCCCAAACACCATGTGGAACACCAGCAGGTCGTGCACGACCTCGCGTTCAAAGCCCAGGGATTGCGCGAACTCCCGCGCGCAGTGAAGAGGGCGCCGGTCGCCAGTCAGCGCGATGTAGAGGGACATGTCGCCCTCCCAGACCGTACGCGGGACGGCGTGCTTAATCGTGCTCCCACGCTGGAAGTCCTCGAAGAAGTTACCGCCGGTCGTCTTGTCGATAGTCATGTTGCAGATTCGTTCAGTCGGGGCGTGAAACAGAGTAGCGAACGAGTCCGCCATCGGCAATCTGGCGGCGTACCTCACCACGGTTGAACAGTAACTCCAGGTGCGCGAGCGCCTCGGTCAAGGCCATGCGCCGCATGAACGGCGGCCAATGGTCCCACTTCTCCGGCAGGTTCCAGTGCATCTGGGAAGCGACCTCGTACGCGGTCTGATCCGCCCGGCGGGCGAGCACGTCGCACACCTCCGCCAGGCGCTCCCTGTGGTGGGCGAGTAGCTCATCAATGCGCTCGCGGAAGCCGGGGAATTCGTCACCGTGCGCCGGAAGCACCATCTCAACGTCGAGGTCGCGGATATTCTCCAGTGAGTTTACGTAGTCGGCCAGCGGGTTGCCCATTGACTCCGCGTGTAGGCCCACGCTCGGGCTGATCGGGTTGAGGATGTGATCACCGGACATGAAGGTTTTGCGGGTGCGCTCGTAGAGGCAGATGTGCCCGACAGAGTGGCCCGGCGTCCAGATGATCTCCCATTCCAGCTTTCCGGCCGGTATCCGTTCTCCACCCGAAACTTCGATGTCCGGTTTCGCGATGTTGATGCGATTGAGGATTGCCTCCGAGCCCTTGACCATGGCCATCAGTTCGTTCGGCGGGCCGCCGTGAATACGCAGCCAGCGCTCCATCTCTTCTTGCAGCGGCCCGAGGTTAACGTAGCGGCTCTCGATGTGCACCGCATCCAGGTGGTGCATGGTGACGCCGCACTTCGCCAACTGCACGAGCCGGCCAGCAAGGCCATAGTGGTCCGGGTGGTTGTGGGTGATGACGAGCCGGCGGATGTCTTCCAGCTTGATGTCCAGCTTGTCGAGGCCCTTGCGCAGTGCTTCCAACGCATCTGGCGTGTCCCAGCCGCAGTCGATCAGCGTGTAGCCCTCGTCGGTCTTGATGACGTAGGAGTTCACCCATCCCAGCGGGCTGCCGATTAACGGCACCCGGATCTTGCTTACACCTTCTGGCAAACTACTCATCGGCGCCGGGGATTAGTTCACCGGGTCCAGCAGGATAACGGCCTCGCCCTTCACGACGGGCTCGTTGTTCTGGTTGAAACATTCTGTTTCCAGTGTTAGCGTGCGCTTCTCCGGCTCGATACCCTTCACTTCGACGATAGCTCGGATACTGTCGCCGACTTTAACCGGCCGCAGGAAACGCAGCGTCTGGCTCAGGTAGATCGCGCAGGCGTTAGGAGCGAGCTTCGTCCCAAGGACGGCAGAGATAAACCCTGCGCTCAGCATTCCGTGCGCGATGCACTCCCCGAAGCGGGTCTTCTTGGCGTACTCGACATCGCTGTGCAGCGGATTGTGGTCTCCTGTGACTTCAGCGAACTTCTGTATGTCCTCGGCCGTGACCGTCTTCTCGAAATCAGCGTGGTCGCCAATTCGTACGCCACAAACGTCGTTCATCGGGCACCTCCTGCCGGTTTGGACTCTATCACCTGCGCCGCCCGAGCCGCTACGATTGGCCTCGTGCCGGTAACGCTCCGCCTCTACAACACCGAAACGCGCAGGATCGAGGATGTGACGGAACAAGATGTCGGCATCTACGTCTGTGGCGTCACCCCGTACGACACGTCACATCTCGGGCACGCTTTCACGTACACGGTGTTCGACGTGCTTGTTCGCCTCCTGCGCTTTCTCGGCCGGGAGGTAACCTACGTCCAGAACGTCACGGATATCGACGACGATGTGCTTCTGCGTGCTGCCCGCAACGAGGAGGACTGGAGGGCGCTCGGCGACCGCGAGTACGCTAATTTCCGCAAGGCGATGGCTGCGCTAGGGGACCTCGACCCGGACGTCGCGCCCCGCGCGACCGAGCATATCCCGGAGATGCAGGCGATCATCGCGCGCTTAATCGACAAGGGATTGGCCTATCAGAACGACGGCAGCGTCTACTTCGAGGTCGCGAAGGACGCTGACTTCGGCCGGCTCTTCCACGAGCCGTACGAGGCGATGCTGACGATCGCGAACGAACGCGGCAACTTCCCCGCCGATCCGTTAAAGCGCGATCCGCTGGACTTCGTGCTCTGGCAGGCGCAGAAGCCGAGTGAGCCGGCCTGGGAATCGCCGTGGGGGCCCGGCCGGCCGGGCTGGCATATCGAATGCTCCGCGATGAGCATGAAGTACCTTGGTGAGACCGTCACGGTTCACGGCGGTGGCGAAGACCTGGTCTTCCCCCACCACGACGCCGAGATCGCACAGAGCGAGGGGCACACGGGCAAGCGATTCACGCGTCACTGGATGCATGCAGCAATGGTCTACTGCGGCGAGCACAAGATGAGCAAGTCGCTGGGCAACATGGTCTTCGTCGGCAACCTGCTCGAGCGCTACACCTCCGATGCCATCCGGCTCTACTTGCTATCGCATCCCTACCGCCAGCCCTGGAATCACCCGAAGGACGCCGACGTCCCGACCGTAGACCTCGCAGCTAGGCTCAGTGCAGCATTCGCTGATACTCATGACGCCAGTGATACCGATATCGCAACGCATGGCCGGACGTTCCTCGAAGCACTGGCCAATGATCTCGATACGCCAACGGCAATTCGTGAACTCGAGACACTGGCCGAGAGTGACGATGACGGGGCTCGTCGCGTCGGTAGAGCACTGGCGCAACGAATCTTCGGTCTGACGTTGAAGTAACGCTACAAATCGAAGTGGTGAGGCTCCAGAAACCGCCCGTCCGGAGTGCGCATGATCGGGCAAACAACGGCGATCGCATCGCGGTTCAGAGGGCCGAGAATGTGAGGGAAAACGCGGTCGGGGTCCTCATAACGAATCTCGGCTTCCACTCGCGTCTTGTCGATGTACAACACCAGCCAGTCCTCCGTCGAGTCGCCGTAGTACGCAGTCAGTGTCTCCGCCAGCCGCTCAGCACCGTCCGTGCAATGTATAAACCCTTCGCGGGCGAAGTCCGGCGGGACGTAGGGCTCTGCCGGATCAAGCCGGTCGAAGTACTCGACAGGCGTGCCGTGGTAGGTAATGTCCACTAGTCCGGCCGCACGACTCGCTCAGCCGCCGCCCGAAAGCGCGAGAGATGCTCCTCTGACTGCCGCAGCTCTGCGTTGTGCTCGTACTCTCGCTTCGCGGCTTCGCGGAACCCGGAGGCGATATCAATTACTTCCTTCGAGGCAATCAGCGCGGGCAACGAGTGCTCGGCGATCTGCGTCGCCATCTTCATCACGTAGGGCTCGAGTTCAGCCCGGGGCAGCACATGATTCGCCAGCCCAATCCGCAGCGCCTCTTCGGCGTCGACAGTTCGCGCCGTGAAGATCAGCTCTTTCGCCATTGCCGGGCCGACGAGGCTTGGCAGGCGGCTTGCCCCGACGACGAGTCCGTAGACCGCGCCGACGAAGCGGAATTGCGCGTCGTCCGAACAGATGCGCAAGTCACATTGGAGAGCGAATACAGCGCCCCCTCCATACGCGTAGCCGTTGATCGCACCGATGAGTGGCTTGCGCACGCGCGCAAGCCTCACGGCCGCTTGCGCAGCCCAGTCACGAGACCAATCCTTATCGCCTGCCTCCAACGCGGCTTGTACCATGTCCGCGCCCGCGCAGAAAGCTTTGTCGCCCGCACCGGTTAGGACGATGATGCGGACTCCATCGTCTCCTTCAAGCGAATCGAGGCAAGCGACCAAATCAGCCGACATCTGCCGACTGATGGCGTTATGCTTGTCCGGCCGATTCAGCCGGACAACGGCCACCGAGTCGTGGCGTTCGAGAATGATCGCTTCGTAGGTGGTCATAGAGATGACGCAGGGGCGTAGCGCGCTACGCCCCTGCACTCGTTTCAGACAACGCCTTAGACCGTCAGGATGTGCACCGAAAGCGCGGCCGGATCACCCTTTACCATGCCGCCGCCATTTTCGGTCATCCCGACCTTCGGGTTCTTGACCTGTCGCTCGCCCGCCTCGCCTCGCAGTTGCGTGAAGATCTCGTAGATCTGGGCAACTCCCGTCGCGCCGATTGGGTGTCCCTTGGAGATCAGACCGCCGCTCGGGTTGACCGGGATTGGCCCGTCGACGTAGGTGGCCTTCGAGTCAATCAGCTTGCCGCCTTCACCCGGACCGCAGAGGCCCAACTCTTCGTACAAGACCAGCTCGGCCGGCGCGGAGGCGTCGTGGCACTCGATCACGCTCAGATCTTCCGGCCCGACGCCGGCCATTTCGTACGCCTTCCTGGCCACCGTTTGCGTTACGTCAGGGTCACCCGGCGCCCGGTCGAACCCGGAGCCAAGCACTGACGCCTTCACGTATACAGGCTTCGTCGTGAATTGCTTCGCCATCTCAGCCGACATCAGCACCGTTGCCGCGGCACCATCGCCAATCGGCGAGCACATAAGGCGAGTCAGCGGCTCTGCTACCGGGGGTGAGGCGAGCACATCTTCCAGCGAGTATACCTCGCGGTACTGGGCGTGAGGGTTCAGCGAGCCGTGGTAGTGGTTCTTGACGGCAACCCGGGCGAACTGTTCCTTGGTTGTTCCGAACTTCGCCATGTGGGAGCGGGCGAAAGCAGCGTAGAAGTCCATGAACATGGAGCGCTTCTCACCGGCACCCTCTGCTACATCGGGATTGTCGGCTTTCTTCTTCTCTTCGGCCGCCTTCGCCTGCGCGGCCATCTGCTGCACCCACTCGACATCGACCGCCGCTCCGATAGCCTTGAACGACCGCGTCTTGTCTTCGTGGTAGAGCTTCTCCATGCCGACAGCGAGAGCGATGTCGTACATGCCGGAGGCCACGTACATCCAGGCCACATGGAACGCCGTGGAGGAACTGGCGCACGCATTCTCGGTATTGATTATCGGGATGCCACCGATACCCATCTCCCGCAGGGCCACCTGGCCGCGAATCATCTCCTGACCGGTGATCAGGCCCGCCGTGGCGTTGCCTACGACCGCAACTTGCAGCTTCGACTTGTCAATCCCGGCTGAGTCCAGAGCGCCTTTGACTGCCTCTCCGGCGATGTCCTTCATGCTGCGGTCCAGGAACTTCCCGAAGTTGGTCATCCCCGCGCCGACGATGGCGACGTCTCTCATCGTGGGTCCTCCTTAGCGTGGTACAGCGCCAGTATACGTCAGCTAGCCGTTTGCTAGCATCGCATCGACAGCAGCCTTCATTTCTTCATACCGCATCTGCCCATTGAAGAGCTTCGACACAATGCCGCGCTCGTCGATGAAGACGCTGATAGGTGGGCCGCCGATCGTTTCGTATCGCTCATACACGACGCCGCTCGGGTCGATGCCATCGACGGTGAATGACACGCCCTCTCCACCGTCAAGCCTATCGAGCGAATCAAAGAACTCCTCGGCCACGTCCGCAGACTGCTCCCAATTCACCGCTATGACGGCGAGGTCGTCGCCGTATTCCTGGTGCAATCGATAGATGTCCGGCAGCTCGGCTTCGCAGGGTACGCACCACGTCGCCCAGAAGTTCAGGTAAACCGGCTTCCCGCGGAAATCGCTCAGCCTGTGCCGGTCCCCATCGAAGTCAGACAACTCGAAATCCGGCGCGATCTCTCCCGCCCGCGGCCCGAATTCCGTAGCGCCGTCCACCGGCGGCGTCTCGAGAAGCTCCGCTGGCTCGCCCTCGGGCGTATCGAAGACGCCAAGCGCCCAGAGCCCCGCCATCACCGCCCCAACGATCGCCGCGACACCGGCGAGCGCGAAAAGCCGCCCCCTCAGCGTGCGGCGCGGCAAGTCCTCGACGGACATCTACAGATCAGACGCGGGGAGGCCGAAATCGAAGGTACTGTTCAGGTTTGTCACGCTGTCCGTAAAGATCAGAATCCCAATGATGATCAAGAGAGCGCCGCTGAGGAAGTACATGACGCCCGTGTAACGCTTCACCTTGTTATATAGCGGCTGCACAGAGTTGTAAGCCAGGCCCATGGCGAGAAACGGCACCGACAGACCAACGGAATAGGCGAACAGCAGAACGCCCGACTTCAGCGCAGTGCTGCTCGAGACGGCCAGCGCAAAGATAGAGGCGAGCGTAGGACCAATGCACGGGCTCCACCCAGCCGAAAACGCTGCCCCTATGACGAAGGAGCGCGCGTACCCAACCTTCCCTCCGCCATCGATTTCCAACCGTCGTTCTTGTTCAAGGAAGGGGATGGTAATGACCCCGGCGAGGTGCAAGCCCATCACGATGAGCATCGCGCCGGCTACTTTCAAGATGATGTCCTGGTTGTCCTTCAGCACGTACCCGATCAGCCCGAGTGACACGCCAAACACAACGAACACCGCAGTAAAGCCGGACACAAACGCAAGTGAGTGCAAGAACGGTGAGTTCATCTGCATGCGCTGGCGACTGGCGACCGCAATGCCACCGCCTCCTCCAATTACACTCGTTCCACCGGCCCCGCCTTCCAGAGCAGCGCCGGTCAAGTAGCCCAGGTACACTGGCACTAGAGGCAGCACACACGGCGAAGCAACACTGAGCAGCCCCGCCGCGAACGCGACGAAGATGCTGACACCGCCGATATCCAGGAAATCCATGGCTTTCTCTGGGCTAACGCGCCCGCTTCAATAATAGATTCGTGGTCGGTGCCGGACAAACAGCGTGCTAGGTCTGTTCGCGCCAGATATCGCAGCCAAAGGGGAGGGCGACCTGCGGCACTCCCTGTCCTATTTCGTATGGCAGGTGAACGTAGTACCAGTGAGCCGAGTACGTGTATCCGCCGGTCAGCGGTATTTGAGGTCCATGCTCGCGGAGAATAATGCGTTGTGCCTGCCAGATGAGGTCCTTGCGCTTTTCCTCGTCCAGTTCGCGGGACTGTGCATCGATAAGCCGGTCGAGCTCCAAGTTCGAGTAGTTCGTCCAGTTGCCAGTGCCGGTCACGCCCAGCGTGTGATAGAAGGCCAGTGGCCGGTCAGGTTCGTCCGAGGGGACGTTGGCAAACAGTGTCAGATCGAAGTTGCCCGGCAGTAGCGTCGAATTGATGTAGGAGCCCAGCTCCTGCTCGACCAGCTCGACGTTGATGCCAACTTGCCGCCACTGATCCTGCAACAGAGACGCTGTGTCGGCCAACCGGCCGAATCCTGGTTCGTTCGCTGGGAACTTAAGCTTCGTTGAGATGCCGCCTCTGTAGCCGGCTTCTTCCAACAACGCCCGGGCAGCGTCCGGGTCATACTTGTAGAAGTCCCGCAATTCCTGCTGGGGCAGTGCCCATCTCGTCTGCGCCCACTGGATGGGTCCGTTGTAGTCACCCTGAGCGTCTTGCGTTACCCTGATCAACTCATCGCGGTCCGTCGCCAGGTCCAACGCTTGTCGCACCTTTAGCTCATCAAACGGTGGCCGCATCTTGGTGTGGATGACCGTGTAGAAGAACTGTGGTGCGCGCGCCACGATGAAGTCGACGTCGTCCTGCATGTCTTGGTAGTCGACCGCTGTCAGCGCCGCGCCGTTAATATCGTGTTGGCCCTGCTTGAACGCTACCAGCAGCGAGGATTGCTCGGTGATTATGACCCGCGTCACCTTGTCCAAATGCGGGCGGCCAGCGTGGAAGTAATTCGGGTGCTTCTCCAAAACCACGCGCTCGGAGCCACGGAACTCGTTCAACATGAAGGGTCCGCTCCCGTGCGCCCGCTGCGCCAATCCGAGACCATACTCCTCCATTACTTTCGCTGGGACGATCGCCCACGTCGGGTTCGCCATCTCGCGGATCGCCGGCGCGAATGGCTCCGCCATGCTGAAGCTGAACGTGTATGGATCAGGCGTCAGGAGCTTCGGCGGTAGCGCTGCGGGATCCTTGCTTCCCGCGATCTTCTGTGGAAACCGTTTGTCGATCGCGGTTAAGGACGTGCCGCGGCGGATGAAGCTCTGCTTGCAGTCCTCGGAAGTCAGCTCTTCATCCGCGCCGGGACAGTCCCCCGGCTGGGTCATTACTCCACGCCTCAAGTTGAATATGAACTCGAGGCTGTCCGGGTCCGGGAACTCCATGCTTTCTGCGAAGTCGTTAGCGATAGCGGTCTCCGTGAGCGGGTCCCAGTCGTAGAGATAGCTGTATACGAGCCTGTCCACGTCTAGGCCGGTCAGGTCGATGTGCGGATCAATACCTCCGATGTTGGTGTCGCGGCCCCAGACGATACTCCCGCCCGACACCGGGCTGCCCGCCGGCCGACGGGTCGCAGCAGGGCCGGAGCTTCCTCCACCACCGCAGCCGGCGGCCACGGCACCGGTTCCAAGGGCAACAGTCGCGGTTGCGGCCAGCATCTGCCGTCGGGAGATCTTCCGCTGCCAGTAGTTCGGTTGTCCGCTCATCTCGCACACGATACCGCTTCCCAACGCGGTGCGCAGGTTTGTTGGTTTCCAGGTTTGTCCGTATACTCGCCCACCGGAGGGATTCGCTGATGGACTACGCTCCAATTGATAAGCCCGCGCTCGGAAAGTTCAAGGTCAAGCCCAACCTCTGGGACTACGAGGAAGCACGCCGCGACGTCACCTGGGACAAGATTCGCGGCGAACTGGACGGAACGCCGGGCGGCGGCCTGAACCTCGCCTACGAGTGCCTTGATCGTCACCTGAATCATGGCCGCGGCGATAAGCCAGCTATGCTCTGGGAGGGCAAGAACGGCGAGCAGGAAACATACACCTTCGCCGACATGGTGAAGAGCTCGAACAAGGCTGCCAATGGCCTCCGCGCGCTGGGTATCGAGAAGGGCGATCGTGTCTTTGTCTTCCTGGAGCGCATCCCGGAGTGCTACTTCACCGTCTTCGGAACGTTGAAGCTTGGCGCGGTCATCGGACCGCTCTTCTCAGCGTTCGGGCCGGACGCGGTGAAGGACCGCCTCCAGGACAGCGCCGCGAAAGTTCTCGTCACGAGCCCTGACCTCTGGGCGAAAGTGAAGGACATCCGCAGCGAACTGCCCGACTTGCAGCACGTTGTCCTCGTCACCCGCCGCATTGAAGCGGAGGCTGGCGATGGCGTTGTCCTCTGGAGCGATGTCATCGCCAGCCAGTCGGATGAATTCCAGACATTGGACACCGACACCGAGGACTACTCGGTGATGCATTACACCTCCGGTACCACAGGCAAGCCGAAGGGCGCGGCTCACGTCCATAACGCGGTCATCGGCCACTACGCCACCGGTAAGTACGTCCTCGATTTCCACGCCGATGACCTCTACTGGTGCACGGCGGACCCCGGCTGGGTGACCGGCACCTCTTACGGGATGTTCGCACCGTGGTCCAACGGCATTACGTCACTCGTATACGAGGGCGGGTTCAGCGCGAACCACTGGTACTCACTGATCCAGAAGTACAAGGTCACCGTCTGGTACACGGCCCCGACCGCTATCCGCATGCTGATGAAGGCCGGCGACGAGGTGCCGAAGAAGTACGATCTCTCGTCGCTGCGCTACACGATGTCTGTCGGCGAGCCGCTCAACCCGGAGGCCGTCGTCTGGAGCGAAAAAGTGCTCGGCCTGCCGTTCCATGACAACTGGTGGCAGACGGAGACCGGCGCGATCATGATCGCCAATTACCCGATCATGCAGATCCGTCCGGGCAGCATGGGTCGGCCTTTCCCTGGCATCAACCCGGCGATCATCGACGACGACGGCAATGAGGTCGCGCCGGGCGAGGAAGGCAACCTCGCCGTCAAACCGGGCTGGCCCTCGATGTTCCGCACGTACTGGCACCGCGAGGAGCTGTACGACTCCCGCTTCCAGAACGGCTGGTATATCACGGGCGACCGCGGCCGCATGGACACCGACGGTTACTTCTGGTTCGTCGGCCGCGCGGACGACGTGATCAACACGGCGGGCCACCTCGTCGGCCCGTTTGAAGTAGAGAGCGCCCTTATCGAGCATCCCGCTGTCGCCGAGGCAGGCGTCATCGGCAAGCCTGACCCGGTAGCGATGGAAATCGTGAAGGCATTCGTGGCGCTGAAGGACGGCTTCGAGCCCAGCGAGAAGCTCCGCCGCGAGTTGTTAAAGTTCTCCCGCGCCAAGCTCGGCCCGGGCGTCGCCCCACGCGAGATCGAATTCATCCCGACGCTGCCCAAGACCCGGAGCGGGAAGATCATGCGCCGCCTCCTAAAGGCCCGTGAGTTGGGCTTGCCAGAGGGCGATACGAGCACGCTGGAGGATTGACGTCGGAACTTCCACCAGAGGTCACGGCTCTTTCCGATGCCTATGTCTCGGGCCTCACTGATGCCCTAGGCGATAACCTTCTCGGTGTATACACACGCGGTTCGCTGGCGCTGGGTGGGTTCGATCCGGAATACAGCGACATCGACCTACTAGTCGTGACAAGAAACCGCATCACCGACAAGGAGTTCGACGCGCTGCGCCTTCTGCACGAACAAATTCGCACCCGTCGGGACCGTTTCTCCCAGAGCCTCGAAGTTGGCTACCTTGACGCCGCCTCTGCTCACCGCTTCCAGCCCGGCGAAGAACACGTGACGATCACGTCTCACGACCCACTCCGCTGGGAGCGCCACGATACAAACTGGGTACTCGACCGCTGGCAAGCACGCGAACACGGCAAGGCGCTGTTCGGCCCCCATCCGCATAAAGTATTCGACCTGGTTTCGGAAGAAGAGTTGCGGGAAGCGACTCGTGAACGGGTCATCGGCTGGGCCAGGTGGGCGGACGACGTGCCAGCCGAGGATGTGGATTGGCTAAACGAACGCGCACACCAGGCTTACGTGATTGAAACGATGTGCCGCGGACTTTATGCACTGGAACACCCGGGCCTGCCGACCAAAGCGGAGGCCGTCGCATGGGCCTCCGGAGTGCTCGCAGAGCCATGGCGTACGTTGCTAGAACGTTCTCGTGATTGGCGGATGGACGAGACGATTGACAAGAAGACGGCCGAAGAAACGTTGGGCTTTATTCGCTGGGCGGCGTCTAAGGCAGAAGGCGTGTAGAATCAGCGCCGGATGAGCACAGCCTCCAGCAACCGCTCCGACCCCGTCTCCACCATTGTCATCGCCGCCTTCGGGTTGTTCACTCTATCGTTCGGCCTGTGGGCGATGGTCGACGCCTCGTCCTTCTTCGACAACATCGGCGAGTTCCCGCCCTATAACAACCACTACGTTCACGATGTCGGCGCCTTCCAGATCGGCCTTGGCGCGGCGTTACTGGGGGCACTCGCGTGGCGCGACGACGCGATCCTCGTCGCCCTTCTCGGCGGCGCTGCCGGAGCGACCGCCCACGAGATCGCCCACCTCATCGATGCTGACGACGGCGGCCGCGACGCTGACCCGTTCACGCTGGGAATCATCGCGGTCATCCTTGTCGCAACGTTCCTCTGGCGGCTGCGCCTGCGTTACACGTCCGCGTGATCGACTGGCAAGAGTTTCCCTGGGATACCGCCGAGCCTGACCCCCGGCGCGAACGACTTTGCCGGCCGAATCACCCGCGCCGCCCGAACTGTCGCGTCGAAGGCGCGAACCTCACCACAAAAGCCGCGCCCACGAAGGATAAGCTCGTCCTCTGGGCATACAACGCCGAGCGCGGTCTGCGGCTCGATGACCAGCTGCATGCGCTCGCAAATCCAGGCATGCCCGAGCCGGACATCGTGCTCCTCAGCGAGGCGGACCGCGGCTGCAGCCGGACCGGCTCCCGCAACGTGGCCCGCGAGTTTGCCCGGGCGTTCGGCATGTACTACGTCTACGGGCCTGAGTTCATCGAATTGCCACGAATCTGGGAGCCTTCGCGGCAGATATTCCCGCTGCAAAGCATCTGGCGTCGCTGCGAGCACGGCAACGCGATCCTCTCTCGCTACCCCCTGGGCAACGTGCGCCTGATCCGTCACCGCGATAGCCACGACTGGAGCGAGCCGCTCCAGCGGTTCTTCCACGTCGGGGAGCCGCGCTTTGGCGGGCGCATGGCGCTCGCCGCGGACGTCCGCATCGGCGATCGCTTCCTGCGCATCTATTCAGTGCACCTGGAGTCGGGATGGGCAGCTGATCCGCTTCGCGAGTCGGAAATCCGGGAGCTCATCGACGATGCCACCAGTCTGGAACGCGCGGTGATCATCGGCGGCGACATGAACTGCGGCCACTACATCAGCGTCCTCAAGGGTGAGCGTGAGTCTGAGCCCGTGACAGCGGCGCTGTTCGCCGGAGGTTACGTGGACGCCCACGCCGCTTTACCAGTCGCAGAACGCATCACTACGGATTCCAGTGCCGTGATCGACCTCTTGGTTGGGCGAGAAGTGCGGTTCGAGGTGAGTGGTGTCGGATCACACGACGTCTGGGGCGGGCTGTCGGATCACCTACCCGTGTGGTCAGCGGCGCGCCTGGTCTAACCGCTCGCCGCCGCTTCCATCTCCGGCGGTCCCTCTACCAGCACCCTGCGGCCCATCACGAAGATGTCGTGAGTCGAAATGCGGAGCCGCCACATCGAGACACCTCCTGCCAGCAGGCCGAATGCGATTAGCAGCAGGTGCGTGCCGATAGCATATGCCAGCGCTTCTGCGCCGGACAGGCCTAGCGCTGCAAGCAGGCCCGTGATCGTGCCCTCGTAGACGCCGATGCTGGTCGGCACCAGGTGCACCGACATGATCATTGCACCTGCGATCATGACCAGCACAGCGTCCGCCAGCGAAAGGTGCACGCCAAGCGCACGTCCGAAAGCCCAGTACATTCCCGCCTGAAGCGTCCACGCTGCCAGGGAAAGCATGAACCCGCGGAGTGCCAGGCGCGCGTCCGCCAGGATCGCCAGCCCATGCAGCGCCTCCGGAACGAGTCTGCCCAGTGAGTCGCGCAGGCGCTCCGGCAGCGCGCGCAGCGGACTCCGGTCCTCCCAACCCTCCTCAAGCCGCACTCGCGCGAATATCGCAGCCAGAACCAGCCCGATCAGGAGCAGCCCGCTGAACGTCCAGGCAAGGCTGACTACGACACTCGGCGCCCCGAAGAAGGCCAGCGTCCAGATGAACAGGAACGTGAACGCGGCGCCATCGAACAAGGCGCCCGTTACGAACACTGCGCTGGCCACTCCTGCCCTGCGCAGATGGTAGCGGTTCGAAAGTATCTGCACTCGCATCACGTCGCCGATTCGCAACGGGACGAGTGAGTTGACCATGAACGAGACAAGAAACATCTCGAACAACGGGATCAGCGGCACCTCTCCCATGCGATGCAGCGAAAGCTTCGTACGGATCGCCGCAATGTAGTTCGAAGCGAGGAACAGCGGAAAGGCCAGCGCGAGGAAAACCGGGTTCGCGTTCTCCACGGCGTCCTTCATCTCCCCTAGCGGCACACGCCAGACCAGCAGGCCTATGACTGCAGCAGGTATCAGAGCCTGCAGGGCGAAGAGACGCCAACCGGCGTGCATCTAGCTAGTCAACCTTCTCCAACGGCGCAAAGGACAACAGCAGCTTCTTAATCCCGGCCTCTCCCTGGAACGCAACGATCACCTGGTAGTCGCCACCTGACGGCTCGCATGAGACTACCACACCTTCGCCGAAGCGCTCGTGTTTCACGTGGTCCCCCGGCTTGAACCTATCGCCGGGAACCAGGGGCCGCGCGTCGGCCTCGCCTTCCCGTGGAAGGGTCATGCGGTATCGCGCCGGCCCGAACATCTCCCGCTGACTGGCTCGCTGTGTGTGCTTCACTAATTGCGGCGGTATGTCCGAGAGAAAGCGTGATGGCGGGTTGTGCCCGCTGAACGGCCGCCGAAACGCCCGCACAAGGTAGAGGTGCAGTTTCGCGCGAGTCATCCCAACGTAGCACAGCCGGCGTTCCTCCTCCAGCTGTTCCGGGTTGCCGCTTTCGATCGAGCGCATGTGCGGAAGAATGCCTTCCTCCAGTCCGTTGATGAACACTACCGGAAACTCCAGCCCCTTCGCCGCGTGCAGAGTAATTAGCGTGACAGAGTCTGATTCTTCCATCGTGTCGACATCAGTGATGAGCGCCACGTCTTCGAGGAACGAGGCCAAGGCGTGCTCCGGCTTCAGTTCGTCGTACTGGATCGTGACGGCGCGCAGTTCCTGCACGTTCTCCCAACGCTCGTCACCGTCCTCATCGCTCATGATGTGTGGCCGGTAGTCGGTGCGGTCGATCACAGCATCCGTCAGGTCAGACAGCGATGACTTCTTCGATAGCTCAATAAGTTCGTTCAGCATCCCCAGGAACCGCAGCAGCGCACCCGCCGTTCGCTTCTGGAACGGGTGCGCGCTGGTGGGCGCACCGTCGGGAGAATCGCGCTCCGTCTCAGCTACGACTTGTAGCGCGGCGTACGGCGGGATGCCCTTCTCGCGCGACCAGCGGTTGAGTTCGGCCAGCGTGCGATCTCCGATGCCGCGATGCGGCACATTGATTACCCGCATCAGTGCAATTGTGTCGAAGGGGTTCTGGATCAGCCGGAGGTAGGCCAGCAGATCCTTCACCTCGCGCCGCTCGTAGAACCGCGTCCCGCCGACCAGCCTGTACGGGATCGACCTGCGTACCAGCGCCTCTTCAATCGACCTCGACTGGGCGTTTGTCCGGTACATCACCGCAATGTCCTGGTAACGCAGGTTTTCCTCCCGGGCCAGCCGCCTGATCTCCTCCGCGACGAACGCCGCCTCGTCCTCTTCGTCATACGCCTCGTGCACGACGATCGGCTCGCCGGGCCCGTTCTCCGTCCAGAGGTTCTTCTCTTTCCGCTGCTTATTCAGCGCGATCACCGAGTGCGCCGAATCCAGGATCGTCTGCGTCGAGCGGTAGTTCTGGTCGAGGATGACGACGCGCGCTTCCGGGAAGTCGTGCTCGAAGTTGAGGATGTTGCGGATGTCGGCCGCCCGCCACGTGTAGATCGACTGGTCGGGATCGCCGACGACGCAGATGTTCCGGCTACGCGAGGCCCACTGCTTGCTCAGCACGTACTGAGCGATGTTCGTGTCCTGGAACTCGTCGATGTGCACGTACTCCCAGCGGGTCGTGTACTTCTCCAGGATGTCCTCGCGCTCCTGATAGAGCTGGACCGTCTTCGTGAGGATATCGTCGAAGTCCAGAGCATCGTTTTGTTCCAGCACGTCCTGGTAGCGCTGGAACACCCGCGCGGTCACCTCCTGGAAGTAGTCCCCGACCAGCGCCGCGAACTGGCGCGGCCCCTGCAACTCGCTCTTGGCCTTCGATATCGCGGAAAGCACGGCCCTGGGTGCAACCCTCCGCGGGTCGAGGCCGAGGTCATCGAGCGCACGCTTCACCGCGGCGATCTGGTCGGCGTCATCGTAAATCGTGAACGACCGCGGGACGCCGATAGCCTCCCCATCGATGCGCAGTATCCGCGAACACACCGCATGAAAGGTGCCCAGGCTTATGTCACGTCCTGCCTCTTCCCCCACCAGTCCAAACACGCGGTCTCGCATCTCCCGCGCCGCCTTGTTGGTGAACGTCACCGCGAGGATGCGCCGCGGATGCACCTTCTTCTCTCGTACGAGATAGGCAATCCGGTGGGCGATCACGCGCGTCTTCCCAGACCCAGGCCCAGCCAGAATTAGAAGCGGTCCGTCCGTATGCGCGACCGCCTCGCGCTGGCGGTCGTTAAGGTTCTCGAGAATTGGTGAAGTAGGGGCGGTCACACAGGCATTGTACCGGGACGCCATATATGAAATAGCCGTGGGTGTCGCTTACCCACAAACGCCGCTACCGACCCGTTTTCAGCGACTTCAGCAGCTTCTCCGAGGACCGCGCGATCTCCTCGACCGCCGCCTCGAACGCCTCTTCGTTCTTCCGCGACGGGCTTCGGTAGCCACTCACCTTCCGCACGAACTGCAGCGCCGCTGCGCGGACCTCTTCGTCCGTCGCCGGTTTCTCTTCGTTTCGCAGTGTCTTGATGCTTCGGCACATATCAGTAACCCACTGAGGGCATCCAGCAACCCTCGGGTTCATCATACGGCCCAATCGTCATCAGGTTCATCACCTTCCGATTGCGGAACCCGGCCGCCAGGAACTTGCGGTACAGTTCGCCCTCCCGCATCGGGCAGAAGCAGCGAGCGATCTCCGCCGGCACCTCGGTCGCTGCGTGCTGCGCCAGCGCCACCAGATCGTCCTCGCTTTCGGCGCAGCCGTGGCCTACCATCCCGATTACGAAATATCCGACCACTCTTCCTCCACGCTCCCGCACGAACGGCTTGAACGGCCCACTGCCGATGTGCTGTCCGGCGTCGTCCCGGCGGCTCACCTTGTAGATCTCGCGCGACAGCGCCTCCACTGCATCGAGATCACCGGCTACCATCGGCCGGCAGTTCGTATCCAACTTCGGCTCAGGCTGCAGCAGCGTGCAGGGGTGCTTCGTGTCGAAGCCGAGCGATGCGTACAGCGCCAGCGAAGTCATGTTGAACGAGTCCTGCATCAGCCGCACCCGCTCGATGTCCTGTTCATCCGCCGCGTTGAGGAGGTCTTCCATCAGCAGGCGACCGATGCCGGCTCCCTGGCGGCCCGGGTCGACGCTGACAGGCCCGACACCGGCCACCTCATCCGTGAACGTGAAGAAGTTGGATCCGGCCCACCTGCCACCAGCCTTTGCGCCCGTCGCATAGCCGCGCTCATTGGCGATGCAGCTCGAAACCACCGTGTGCGCGAACCGTGGCGTGCCGAAGTCCGTCGGGAATCCGTGCCTGTCGGAGATATCTTTGAACGCCCGGTAGCAAATGTCGCCAAGGGCCTCAGCGTCCGCCGCCGTCGGACGGACCACCTCGATCGTCATTCGAACGCCCTGTTTGGCACACCGGGGGTCGCGGCGCTGCCCAGCTCCCGATGCATCATCACCTGCGTCTTGCTCGGCCTGAAGCCGTTGCGGGCGTAGAAGTTCACCCTCTCCGGTTCGCAGAATAGGGAGACGATGTGCACATCGCCGAGTTGCTTGACGAGCCAGGCGACGATCTTCTCGCCGATTCCCTGTCCCCGGTATCCAGGATCGATCACCACATCCTCGATGTACGCCCGGTGCTCGCCGTCCGAGAGCGCCCGAGCGAAGCCCACCAACCGCTCCCCATCCCATGCACCCACTGCAATGGTGGAGTCGATCGCCCGCTTTATGCCTGCCACGTCCCACTTCGGCCACCAGCCAGCCCCGTCGTAGAGACGGCGGACATCGGCAGCGGCGATGGCCCGCTCCTGGCTCGCCAGGTAATCAATCGACACGCGCCGATTATGCCATGCGTGACATACAGAGAGCCGAGGCATGATGACCCCGGCAATGTGTTTGGGGGAATCGGTTGGTCAGCAGCAGTCGCTGGACGAGCCGCAGCAGGCACCCTGGCTGACGTCCCCGGCGACTACGTTGATCGGCTCCCAGCCTGCGCGCGACACTCCGCCGGGCTTGCGCGCTCGAACGACGGCACTGAAAATGCCGACTCCGCCGTCCGCGTTGGCGAACTCGCGGAGGTCCTTGCCCAGACCTCCGGCCTCGGCGTCGTCGGCCGTGTACTCACGAAACGACTCAATCGCGATGTCTTCGAAGCCAGCGTCTGCCAGCTTCACCCTATAGTCATCCTCGGCCAACGCACCGGCGATACAGCCTGTCCAGGCGGCCATGCTGTCCTTCACCGGCGTCGGCAGATCCTGCCGTGTGACGATGTCTGCAATGGCGATGCGGCCCCCCGGCTTCAGCACCCGGAACGCCTGCTTGATCACGGCGTCCTTGTCCGGCGAAAGGTTGACGACGCAGTTGCTGATGATCACATCCACGGTGTCATCGGGCAGCGGGATGTCCTCCATCTCGCCCTTGAGAAACTCCACGTTTGTTACGCCCGCCTTTGCCGCGTTGGCCCGGGCAAGCTCCAGCATCTCGTCGGTCATGTCCAGTCCGTAGGCCTTTCCCCTGGAACCGACACGCCGCGCCGAAAGGAGCACATCGATCCCCCCTCCCGAACCAAGGTCGAGGACGGTTTCACCTTCGTGCAGGTCCGCCACGGCCACAGGGTTCCCACAACCCAGCGACGCGATCACTGCCTCGTTCGGCAGGTGCTGGAGATCGTCAGTTGCGTAGAGATTGGAGGAGATGCTGTCGTCGCTGCCGCAACAGCCAGCGCTGGCGCTCTTTTCCCGTGCGCGTTTCGCGGCCTTTCCGTACCGCTTGCGGACTTCCTGCTTGATTTCTTGCGGAGCGGCCATGGGGCATCCTCCTATAGAGACTGTTCTATTCCTTCGCTGCAAACATCTGTGAAATCGCGTCTATGACCGACTCGTCTGCGCCAATTCGCAAAGTGACTCCTCGCCCAACGTCCACCGCCCAATCTATCCCAGCGCAACACATCCGTTCGGCCGCCACAAAGGCTTCCACTGCCTCTCGTGCTTCGGCTGGGAACTGCACAGCATACTCGCGAGGAGATCGCGTCGCACTTCGGACAAGGGGCGCAAGGTCGCTGATCGTCGGCGCTTGAGGGCGCTTGTCCAGCTCACAGCCGATCACGTGCAAGACATGTTCGTCGGCTATGCGACGCGACGTCATCCCGAGATCTCCGTCAGGCTGCGAACTGCTTTCAGCACAGCCCGCTGGTTGACCTGGTGCCATACCCATTGCCCGCGCCGCTCGGACGTGATGAGTCCGGCCTCCCGCAGGATCTTAAGGTGGTACGAGATCGTCGGCTGTGTAAGTCCGAACGCGGGAACGATATTGCACTCACACAGTTCCTGCATATGAGAGATAGTCCTCAGGATGCGTACACGCGTCGGGTCTGAGAGCGCCTTGAACACGGCGGCCGTTGCCTCCAATGCGGCGTCGTCCTCTGGAACGATAACGTCGATGGGGCAGCAGATCGGTTCTGGCCTTGTCTGAGTAACCATGGCTCTACCTTAGGGCAGGATATAGATAGTTGTCAATATATGCCACGAAGAGCTCGCTGATTTTTCCTCACCAGCGAATGAGGCCACTCGTCGCTTCCGTTCACAAGCAGGGTATGGCTCGTGGGCCAACACATGAGACCGCCAGCCGCAACGGCGAGGATCGGTGCGTGGGCGGAGACGCTTCTCGTGGCCCTACGCGTGACATCCTAGCTAACGCTCGCTATCGTTAGCGCGTAGCTAGCAAGAAGGAGCACGCCCATGCCCCGAATTTCAAGCACAATCCAGAGTGCCATTAATGAGCAGATCAACCGCGAGCTGTCGTCTGCCTACGTCTACCTGGCGATGTCCGCCTGGGCGGATGAGGAAAACCTGAATGGCGCTGCGACCTGGCTCCGGTTGCAATGGCAGGAGGAGTTGATCCACGCTACCAAGCTCGTCGACTACGTCGCGCAGCGCGGAGGTCGGTTGGAGCTTAAGGCAATTCCCAAGCCTCCGATGAAATACAAGAGCCTTCTGGACTGCTTCCGGGCGGTCCTCAAGCACGAGGAGGCCGTAACAGTGGCGATCAACAACCTGTACGACCAGGCGGCGAAGGAGAAGGACTACGCAACGCAAACTCTGCTCGACTGGTATGTGAATGAGCAGGTGGAAGAAGAGAACGCACCGGCGGAGATCATCAGCATGCTGGAGCTCGCCGGGGACAGCCCGTCCGGCCTGCTCATCGTCGACCGCCAGCTAGCCAGCCGCACGCCGGGTGCGGACGGCAAGCGAGCGTAGCCCTCAGCATTCGACAGATGAACGCCGAGGAGTTCCGTCGCCGCGGCCACGAACTCATCGATTGGATTGCGGCCTACCTCGACGGCGTCGAGCAGCGCCCTGTGCTCTCTCAGACCCAACCCGGAGATGTGCGCTCCAGGCTGCCTCACGCGCCACCAGACATGCCGGAGCCGTTCGACGCAATCCTTCGTGACGTCGACGAAATCATCATGCCCGGCATCACGCACTGGCAGTCGCCGAACTTCTTCGCCTTCTTCCCGTCCAACAACTCGTATCCCTCGATTCTCGGCGATCTCCTCTCGTCTGGGCTGGGCGTCCAGGGGATGCTATGGGCCACCAGCCCTGCCTGCACGGAGCTCGAGACGCACGTCATGGACTGGCTCGTGGACATGCTCGCCCTGCCCGATGCCTTTCGCTCAATTGGCGCAGGCGGCGGCGTGATAGAAGACACCGCCTCAACAGCAACCCTCGTCGCCCTGCTCGCGGCTCGCGAGCGAGCCACTAGTGGTCGTAGCAACCACGGGGGCCTGACCGGCGGCGTCACCGTATACGCGTCCAGCCAGGCGCACTCCTCTGTCGAGAAGGCGGTGCGAATCTCCGGCATTGGCAGCGACAATCTCCGTCTTGTCGATGTCGATGCCTCCTTCGCGATGCGGCCCGATCATCTCGTGTCACTCATCGCAGCAGACCGGACAGCCGGTCGCACGCCGGCATTCGTTTGCGCAACCGTGGGTACGACCTCCTCGATGGCGATTGACCCGCTCCCTGCGATCGGACCTATCTGCCGCGACGCAGGCGCCTGGCTCCACGTCGATGCCGCGATGGCGGGCACCGCAGCACTTTGCCCCGAATTCCGCTCCATCCACGAAGGCCTCGAGTACGCCGACAGCTACGTCTTCAACCCGCACAAGTGGATGCTTACGAACTTCGACTGTAGCGCCTTCTTCGTTCGCGATCGTTCCGCCCTGATCTCGGCGCTCAGCATCGTCCCGGAATACCTGCGCAACCCCGCCAGCGAGTCCGGGGCCGTGATCGACTATCGCGACTGGCAGATCCAGCTCGGCCGCCGCTTTCGCGCGCTCAAGCTCTGGTTCGTGATCCGGACGTACGGCGTCAGCGGTATGCAGGAGATGGTCCGGCGGCACGTCGCACTGGCGAAAGAGTTTGCTTCTTGGGTGGACGCAGATGAGAACTTCGAGATGGCCGCGCCTCCTTCACTGAACCTGGTTTGCTTCCGTCACAAGGCCGGGGACGAGGCTACGATGGCGGTCCTGGAGCGCGTCAACGCGAGCGGGAAGCTGTATATCACCCACACAAGACTCGGTGAACGAACGGCTCTCCGGATGTGCATCGGCCAGCGCAGCACCGAGAGGCGGCATGTTGAGGCAGCGTGGGCTGAGCTCAAAGCTGCGGCACGGGAAGTCTAAAACGAAAGAGGCCTCCCGAAGGAGGACCCTTACGATTGCCCACTACGGCCGTGCACCCGCTGTCGATCTGGCCCAACAGGCTTACCCCCAGCAGCCAACTCCTGCCCGGTGGACCTGCGGCGCCCAGACCGTGCCGCTTACCGTTGCTTCCTTCCGGACCTGGCGGGGTTCACGGTGGCCTGCCGCGCAGGGCCAGGCGATCAACGCCGCTTACTGCAGGCAGTGTCTGCGGTACCAGACCTCGAGCGGGAATTCGACCCCGCTATAGCGGGTTGCGGGTACAGGGCACCGCTAGCTCCCCGTCTAGCACGACCTTTGCCATGCTATGGGCCTGCTCGTTTCAGTGTCAACGCGAATCTGAGGTGCGCACTTTGCTGTAGAACGCAATCGCAATACTTCGACTTGACTTCCTTGTGACACCAATCTGCCTGAAATACACTGACGCCAGAATATGCCCCGCATACGCACCGGCATCATCCTAGCCGCGGGCTTCGGCACCCGCTTTCTGCCTGCCACGAAGGCAGTCCCGAAGGAGATGCTCCCCCTCTACGACCGGCCGATCATTCAGTACGTCGTCGAAGAGGCAATCGCATCAGGCCTCGATCAGCTCGTCATCGTCACGAGCGATGCCAAGAAGGCGCTCGAAGACCACTTCGACCGCAACCAGCGACTCGAAGCGGCCCTCGCCGGAAAACCGCTGATCCTCGAAGAGATCGTCCGCCCAGGCAATATCAGCATAGCTTTCGTCCGCCAGAAAGAGATGCGCGGTCAGGCTCACGCCATCGCCGAAACGCGATTCCTCCTCGGCGATGAGCCGTTCGCGCTCTTCTATCCCGACGACGTGATCTTCGGCGAGAGGCCTGCCATGCGGCAGCTTCTGGACGTTCACGCGAAGTACGGCGGCAATGTCCTCGCCGTCCAGCGGGTGTCGAAAAGTGAGATCGTTCATTACGGCTCGATTGATCCGGAGAAGGTGGAGGAGCGCGTTTATAGGGCGAAGCGATTCGTGGAAAAGCCAAAACCGGAGGAAGCGCCCTCTGACCTCGGCTCTGTGGGCCGCTACGTCTGCTCCGCCGACATCTGGCCGCTGCTAGAGCAAACGCCAGCGAGCGCCAACGGCGAGATGTTCCTCACTGATACCTTCACGCTCGCCATGGAGAAAGGCATCCCACTGTACGCCTGCGAGTACGAAGGCCTCCGCTTCGATACCGGCCGCCCCCTCGGCCTCCTGCAGGCCAGCATCTATGAGGGGCTCAAGCGGTCAGACGTTGCACCAGCGCTTAAAGACTACCTTCGGAACCAGTCTGCCTGACTGTCACCTGTTCTCCGTCCCCTGTAACCTATAACCATGCGAACGCTGGTCATCGGCCTCTCGCTGCCGAGCGTTGATTTTGACAACTATTCCTTCCTTAACGCGCCTTCCTTCGCCGAATACCACCAGATTGTGATTGACGGTGCGACAGTCGGGCGATGCGTCAGTGATGTCACCAGCGGCAACGCGGCCCACTCCACCTTCGGCGGTCAGGCGATCGTTAATGGCCCGGCCAGTCCCTATGCATTCTCCTTGCGTGCGCTGCTGGAAATGCGGCAACGGGAGACGGAGTGGGTGCTCTCCCACGGCGGCATCATCGTGTTGATGTCCTCTGCGCACGTCACTCAGCCGGACATCGAAGGCACGACCTGGCGCAGTTACGATTGGCTACCAGCCGCAGAGGCGTTCTCCCACGAGACAGACCTCCCGGCTGGATTCGGAAAACCGGGTGCAGTCCTCGTCGATCTAGATCATCCATTCGCGCCGTACATCCAGCAACTTGCGCCGCACGTCGCCTACCGGATATACCTGAACGAAGCCGGCGAAGGTGCCCGCAACTGCCACGTCTTCGCGCGCTCCAGCGGCGGGCAAGCGATAGCCTTCGAGAGGCCGTTGAGTGGCGGGACGCTGATCGTTCTGCCACCGTTGCTCAAGCCCGATCAAGAACGGCCACGGACAGCCGCGGCGCTGACCGATTGCCTCACGCGATGGCAGGAGCGCGCGCGCATTCAAACGAAGGAGGAGATAGCGTGACCGACACACAGGTGATTGCGCAGCAAGCCTCAAATCTCCTCACCGGCAAGCGCGCCCTGGTCATGGGCGTCGCAGACAAGCACAGCATCGCCTGGGGTATTGCGCAGCAGTTACACGCTCACGGCGCGCAACTTGCGTTCACGTTCCTTCCGGAAGAAAAGGGCCGCTTCGAGCGAAACCTGCGAGAGCTGGTGTCATCTCTCGGGCCAGACGAGTTCCCGATGTTCCCCTGTGAGGTCACAAGCGACGACTCGATTGCGGGAGCATTCGACAGCGTGAGGCATGCCTGGGGTAGTCTCGATGTGTTGGTCCACTCCATTGCATACGCGGACCGGGACGACCTGAACAAACCGTTCTCGCAGGTCTCACGTGACGGTTACAAGATGGCGCTGGAGATCAGCGCGTATTCACTCTCGGCGCTTAGCCGGGTGGCCGCCCCGCTGATGATGAACGGCGGGAGCATCATGGCACTCACCTACAACGCCGTAGAGCGCACTGTCCCCGGTTACAACGCGATGGCCGCCGCCAAGGCTGCGCTCGAACTGGGAGTGCGATATCTGGCCGTTGAGCTCGGTCCGCAAAAAATCCGCGTCAACGCGATCAGCGCCGGTCCAGTGCGCACGCTGTCTGCCAGCGCGGTGAAGGGCATCCAGCAGCTGCGAAAGTTCACGGAGGAGTGGGCGCCCCTGCGCGAGAACATCACGCTGGAGGACGTCGGAAACACGGCCGTCTATCTAGCGAGCGATCTTTCGCGCATGGTCACCGGGAACATCATCTTCGTGGACAGCGGGACCCACGTGCTGGCAGGCCAGATCGCGGCGATTCCGCCCGAGGAACGCGCCTAAAAGCTGAAGTCCTCGTCCTCTTCGCGGCCGCGGAGGATCTCGTCCCGCAGGATCTGCTCGCCGCGTTTGCGGCGCGACTCGCCCAGGTCGCGGAGCATATCGATCACTTCGCCGATGCCTTCAAGCTCCTCGGCAATCTCCGGGTACTGCTCCGCCTCTTCCAGTTTTCGCTTGCCGGTGATCACGTCCTCGAGGGTGGGTGGTGCCGGCTTTTCGGTCTTCTTGCGTGACTTGCCCTCGGGCAGGCGCCGGAGGTGCTCAGGCGGCGATACGTCTTCTATTCGCTCCTCACGCCCGGCCGGCATGGTGCGTATCGATTGCACCGCAGTCTTCAGCCACCGCTGAGTCGCCGGCGACAGATCAGACACCCGCCGCATCAGCGACAGGTCGATTCGCTCAACCAGTTCTCTCTTCATCGTCGGTTCGATTTTACGTCAACCGATCCTTAACTACCGTTGGAATTGCGTAATAAGTGGCCCTTACAATCGAGCTATGACAGTACGCACGCGCTACGCACCTTCCCCCACCGGAGAGCCCCACCTGGGCAACATCCGCACCGCCCTCTACGACTGGCTCCTCGCCCGCCACTATGGCGGTCGGTTCATCCTACGGATCGAAGACACCGATCAGGAGCGCTACGTCGAAGGCGGCATCGAAGCGATGATGGCGGCGCTCCGCTGGCTCGGCCTCGAGTGGGACGAAGGCCCGGATAAAGGAGGCGACTTCGGCCCTTACGTCCAGTCGCAGCGGTTGGAGACCTACCAGCAGCACGCCCAGCAGCTTATAGACACTGACCACGCCTACCGGTGCTACTGCTCCCCGCAACGCCTGGAAGAGGTACGGAAGGCTCAGCAGGCCCGCAAGGAGCCGCCTCGCTATGACCGCCGCTGCCGTGAACTCACGCCGGAGCAGGGGGCAGAGTCCGAATCCTCTGGTGCAAGGCCCGTGGTGCGCTTCAAGACGCCTCTGGACGGTGAAACGGTCACCCACGACGAACTGCGCGGCACCGTCGTCTTCCAGAACTCCACCCTTGACGACTTCGTAATTCTCAAGTCGGACGGCTTTCCCACTTACCACCTGGCGGCGATGGTGGACGACCACCTGATGGAGATAACCCACGTCCTCCGCGGCGACGAGTGGCTACCCAGCGCACCCCGCCACTTCCTGATCTACCAAGCGTTCGGCTGGGAGCCGCCCAGGTTCGCCCACGTGTCCCGGATCCTTGGCCCCGACAGGGCGAAGCTGTCGAAACGCCACGGGGCGGACTCCGTACTGGAATACCGGCTCAAGGGCTACCTGCCGGACGCCGTCGTCAACTTCCTCGCTCTGCTCGGCTGGTCCCTCGACGACCACACCGAAATCATCGAGCGCGAGACGCTGGTCAAGCACTTCGACGTCGATCGTCTGCTCCCGAACCCGGCCATCTTCAACGCTGAGAAGCTCCTCTGGATGAACGGGGTCTACATCCGGAATCTCTCCGACGAAGAACTCGCAGTTGCGACGATGCCCTACCTGGAGGAGGCGCTTGGCAAGCAGGTCGATCACGCGATCCTGATGCGGATTATCCCTCTTGTGAAGGAGCGTATCCGCCTGCTGACTGAGATCGTCGAGATGGCGGACTTCTTCTTCGTGGACGGCCCGCTCAGCTACGACGCGGCATCGCTACTCGGAAAGAAGTACGCGGGAAAGCCCGGCGAGGCCTCTGAAGCACTGAAGCGCGTGGCTGCCATGGCAGCGGAGGTCAGCGAATGGACTCACGCCGTGCTTGAATCAGCGATCCGACCCCTTGCCGATGAGTTCGGCGTTAAAGCCGGCGATCTCTTCGGCCTGGTCCGCGTAGCCGTGACCGGCAAGAGCGCAACACCCCCGCTCTTCGAGACAATGGAGATCCTCGGGCAAGAGATGACGCTTCAGAGACTCTCAGCGGCGATTCAAAAGCTACGATGACGTCGTAACTAGCTCCGCGCGGACGATCTGGCGGTGCGTATAACCGCCGCCTAGCTCATCGTCGGTCACGAAGTGCTCACCCGCACAAGTGATCAACGTGATCATGTCGACTGGTGTGGACCCCATCGCTTCCCGCGCCGCTTCACCGTCACTGGGATCGACGACCTCGGAGCTAGCGACCCGATAAACAATCTCTTGCCCCGTGTCACGTCCGACGATGGCGACCCGGTCTCCAATCTGCAGGTCGCCCAGGTGGCGGAAGATGGCGTCCCCGTTCCATGTGTAGTGCCCGGCAAAGACCGCGTTGCCGCCCGTCCCAGGCGGTAGGCTGAACTGATACCAGGCCACCACGTCTCCCCGGAACGGCACCTGCGGTGTCCCGTCCTCGTCGACACCGTACGGGTCCACAGGAGCATCGACACCGATTTTGTCTATCACGATCCGCATCGGCTGGTCGCCGAGTGGCGGCGCGGAAACGCCGGCCGCCTGCGCCACCTCGACGGGAGAGTCCCCCAGCGGTTTCGCGAACACCCAGTCCGGGTTTGGAGGATCGGTCGGTTGCAGGAGCTGGTAGCCCGCAAATCCGACAAGCCCGAGGCCAGCAACGAGCCAGAATGCGGCGAGAAAGGTATAGAGCCGCCTTCGGCCTGTTGGTTGCTCGTAATCGGATCCGAAGCGGTTGCGCAGGTGCGGGTATCGCTCGTCGAAGTCCATCCGTTATCTAGGATAACGGCTGGCGGCGTTAGCTGGTTTCGGCCTAACTGGTGACGGCGGAGACTGCGTTACCGGGGGTGACGCGTAAGAGCTCACCCCGGACGACAAGCCGCTCGTTATAGTCGCCCCCGAATACGTGGTCGTTCGGATCTGCCGAGAAGGTGCCGCTGCAAGTAATGACCGTGATCACATCATCGGTGGTCGGGAGCATGACATCGGTCGCGTTTTCGTCGACCGTGGGATTCACGCTGAAGACTTCCGTAACGACGTACTCCATCAAAGTCCCGTCCTGGCCGATCAAATTGATACTGTCACCGGCAGCCATGCTGGTGAGCCGGTAAAACACAGCCACTCCGTTCCATGTAACGTGACCGGCGAAGACTGCATTGCTTCCGGTGCCCGGCTTTGCCGAGAAGTCGTACCAGGCAACGATATCCGCAGCGTTCGATCCGGTAGGAACCACGGGGACAGCGTTCTCGTCGAGTCCATATACTTCCACGGGCGCGTTCACACCTATCTTCGTGATCTGCATGGTGTAGGGTCCGTCCCCCAATGGAGGCGCGGGTACAGGAGTGGGAGAGGGAGCGTCTGTGGCGGCACGGGTACGGCTCGGCCGCGGCGACGGTGTGATAGTCAGTTGCTGGATGGAATCGGAGTTCGGAGGGCCACTATCGTCGCCCGAGAGAGCGGATATCCCACCTATCACCAGCAGTACTACGCCGACCAAAAATGACGCAGCGCCGAGCCCAAACAGCGCCTTTCGTGGGCCGCTGGCTGTCTTGAACGACCGGGTCAACCGTCCTATCGGATTACGAGGCGCTCCTGCGCCCTGCGAAGATTCCTGCACTCAGTCCCTTCCTCTGTCCGCCCGCCGCGACCTTACGTCGCGTCTCGGCATATTATAGGGCAGCCCTATGCGGTAACGTCATCTGATTAGACGCGCGAACCACCGTCTGAAGTTTCATCCGTTATGTCGAAACCTGACTCAATCACTGCTATCGATGGCCTCACCGTCGGTCACTGGACCGATGCTGAAGCTGCTACTGGCTGCACCGTCGTCCTCTGCCCTGACGGCGCTGTCGCATCCATTGACGTGCGCGGCGGTGCTCCTGCCACCCGCGAAACTGATCTCCTTCGCCCCGGCAACCTCGTAGAGCGTGTGCACGCGTTCCTGCTCAGCGGGGGAAGCGCCCATGGCTTGGACGCCGCGACGGGCGTAATGCGCTGGCTCGAGGAACACGGCCGCGGTTACCCGGTCACCAGCGGGGTCGTTCCCATAGTCCCCGCGGCCTGCCTGTACGACTTCAGTATCGGCCGAAGTGAGGTTCGCCCCGGAGCCGATGCGGGCTATGCCGCATGCGAGGCCGCCGACAAGAACCCGGCCTCGGGCTCCGTCGGAGCGGGCGCAGGAGCGACGGTGGCCAAGGCTCGAGGCATCGAACGCGCCCTTAAGGGCGGCGTTGGCAGCGCCGCCGAGAGAACGGCATCCGGCATCAGCGTTGGTGCCCTTGTTGCTGTCAACTGTTGGGGGGAAGTCGTCGATCCTGAAAGCGGAACGGTCATTGCTGGTCCCCGAGGTGAGGCGCCCGGTAGTTTCGAGTCCACCATGGAAATCCTTCGCAAGAGTCCCCCGCTTTCTCCCTTTACCCGAGACAACAGCACGATTGGCATCATCGCCACTGACGCTGTCCTCACCAAGGAGCAGGCCGGTCGCCTGGCCGTAATCGCCCAGACCGGACTCGCCCGCTGCATCCGGCCCGTGCACACACCCGTCGACGGTGATCTCATTTTTGCGCTCGCGACCTGCCGAAACGGCACCTCTACTGATGTGCTACAACTGGGCGCACTCGCCGCGCGCGCCGTAGAGCGCGCTGTCCTGCGTGCCATCCAGGAGGCGTCAGCACTTGGCGGGACTCCGTCCGTACGAGACTGGGCCTCCTAAGAACCGTCTTTACCGAACCTTCACCTGTATTGCATTGCCCTTCACCGGCCTATTAACCCGTGTGCCGGACACTAGCTACACGGCATCACAGGGATCCGGTTATGCCGAACTAACCGGAACCTCTTCTCTGGCGAGGCCAAAAAAGGGAGGGTTTGAAATGGGGATCGTACAGAGCCTTCTTCGGAAGGACAGGAGAGAATCGCGCCCGGGACCCGCGGATCCCGCGCCGAAAGCCGGCCCGGTCGCGTCGCCGCCCTTCGTGCTCCTGGTGCCGGATGCACAGGGCATCGCCACGTACCACATGCACACCTTCCAGACTGTGCGTTCTGCCGAGCTCTACGTTGACGTTACCCTGAGAGGCCGTGTCCCCGACCGTGCTGTGACCTTCTGGGCCCTCGGTACTCAACCGGAACCCGAATACAGTAGCGAACCGCTCGTAATTATCCGCGACATCAGCCTGCCTGTGGTCTATCTATTTTCGTTTGCCAACCGGGACGCATGCCTCGACTTCATCCGCCATGAGATGACCCGCGGCCTCGAGCTGCAGCAGGTGATGTTGTACTGGGCCGTTCCAGCCGCAGTCGAAATGGACTTCTGGGGGCGTGCCGCCATTTCTCCGCAGGCACCTCTACCGGCGTCGAAGCTGCCGGCGGAGACAGGCATAACTGAAAAGCCAGCGGTGCCAACCCCCGTACTTCCATTCGTCGCTCGACAGGAGCCCAACACGGAGCCCTGCTATCTAACAGAAGCAGATATCGCCGACACCGTAAGGGAGATGCACGAGTTCTCCTCGCGTTTCGACGCTGAACGAGCTGATGTCATTGACTTCCCGGTCGCCTCAGACAGCCTCCGCCGTCACAAGGAGCAGCACCGGGCGGTGGTGGCCTGGGACAACTTCTCGCGCGCCGTGGACGAAGCACTGGACGTCCATGTCGCTCAGCAAGTCCGAGTGCGTCTCGCGATCAACCGGATTCTCCGCGCCCTCGCACAGGCCGCCTTTATCCAGCAGGGAATGCCTGGCACCCAGACACGGGAAGCCTCGTCGCAGAGCCAGGTTCACAACCGCCTGTCCTGGTACTACATATGCGTCGCCCTGGCAGACGCCGCTGCTGTCGCGATACGCCGCTCGCTGATGCGAAAAGTCTGGATGAACGCCGCCTGGACGTTAGAGGAAGCGGCCTACACGCACAGGCTAGAGACGAACGCCCGCGCAAGGCGCGCCTGGAGCACATTGTCCTCCGCATTCGCGGAGGCTTGCCGGGCGCAAGAGGCCCGTGAGGCGTCTCGCCGGCATGCCTGGGCGATGCTCAGTTCCGAAATGCGCGTCGCGGCAGAGAAGCAACTCGCGGTACAGCGGGCTTGCCGCGCCTGGTCAAACGCTGCTCGCGCATTCGGCGACGCCTACCGCACACACTCGCGGCGATCGAAGAAGGCCGCAATCGCGTGGACGCGCATGGCCCGTGCCTTTAAGCAAGCTCTGGCCGAGCACGAGAAACGGCAGAAGGCCGCGGAGCGTGCGCGCATAGCCGAAGCGAAGGCCGAAGCCCGCCGGACCATTGCCGCACAGAAAGCGGCCGAGCGCGCCGCCGCAGCTGCGGTCCGTTCAGAAGCCCGCGCCGCAGAAGCAGCGGCAAAGGCCGCGGAGCGAGCCAGGCGAAAAGCCGAGGAAGCCCAGCGCGTTGCTGCCGCCGCTGCCACCCGGTCAGCAGAGCCGGTAGAGGAGCTATCGGAGGCTGAACAGATTGGTCGATGGCTTGAAAAGCAAAGCCTCACCACCGAGGGCGAAAAGCCCCGCTGGGAGCCGCGCGAGGAGCCCTTCCAGGGCTTTCGCTCGCCACCCGGCCGCTTCTAAGGCTAACGCTGGCACTTCGGGCAGAAGTGGGTGCTCCGCCCGCCAACCACAACGCGCCTGATCGGAGTGCCGCAGGTGTAGCAGGGCTCATCGGTCCGTTGGTATACCTTCACGCTAAGCTGTTGGCGGCCCTCGTTGCCCTGGCCATCCACGTAGTCCCGAAAACTCGATCCACGATTGCCTAACGCCTCGTTCAGCACCTCGATGATCGTGTCATGCAATCGCGCTGCTTTTGGCCGCGAGACCTTGTTGCCCGCTTTGCGAGGGTCAATGCCCGCTGCGAAAAGCGCTTCGTCTGCGTAGATATTCCCGATGCCAGCAAGCACGGTCTGATCCAACAGGAGCGCCTTCACGGGCGCTGACCGGCGTTTCAGAAGACCTACGAAGGCCGCGGTTTCGAACTCCGCCTCGAGCGGCTCCGGCCCGAGGCCAGCATGCACCAGCGCCCAGTCATCCACCAGCCACATCATCCCGAACTTTCGGAGGTCGTTGAAGCAAAGCCAGGTACCGTCGTCCAGACTGAATCTTGCTCGCTGGTAAGGATCGTCGTCGCACTGCTCCCCTCGATGAAGCAGACGCCCTGTCATCCGCAGATGAACGACCCAGAGCATTCCCTTATCCAGGTTAAATATCAGGTACTTCCCTCGCCGTGACACGTCCTCGATACGGTGCCCTGGAAGGAGCCGTGCGAACTCTTCTCGCGTCATCAGCTGCACCAGGCGAGGAGCGTTCTCGGAGACCCAGGCACTCGCAATCATCCGCCCCTTCACGAGCGGCAGAAGATCGCGCCGTATCGTCTCGACTTCGGGAAGCTCAGGCATCGGTGGTCTTGTGTATCTCCGCGCCAACCTCCGGCACCACATCCGTCTTCTCATGCCCGGCCGGTTGCGCGCGGAAGAAGAAAATAAATACCCACATCGAGGTGATCACGCCTAATACGATCGGGCTGAGGATGAACCCGCCGCCGATCAGCCCAGCCATCACGAGACTCAGACCGATGAGACTCATCCCGGAACTAACCCGTGGGACGTAGAGTTTCTTGTCCATGACCATCGTAAGGAGTGCCGGTATCACGATGAGATTCCCAATCGTTACGAGGAGGTCCCACATAGCCGTCACCTAGCCTATGAGCGTGAAGTACGGGGGACAACCCCAATCGAATCAGCGGCTAGCCGAACGCCCCCACGTCCACGGGCTCACCGTACTGCATCTCGCCCCAGCTGCGCCCGACCTTTGTGTCGATTTTCAGCGGCACCCGCATCTCCAAGGACTGCGGCATGATCTCCAGGCACAGCGCGCGCATCGCCTCCACCTCAGCGCCAGGGCACTCGAAGATCAGCTCGTCGTGGACCTGCAGGATCATCCAACTCGCCATCTTTCGGCGGCGCATCTCGTCGTCCAGGCGGTTCATCGCCATCTTGATGATGTCAGCTGCAGTGCCTTGCACCGGCATGTTAATCGCCGCCCGCTCGGCGGCGTTGCGAACGTTGAAGTTGCCCGCGTGAATCTCTGGAATGTATCGCCGCCTTCCGAAGAGAGTCTCGACGTAGCCTTCGCGGCGTACCTTCGCAATCGTTTCTGTTGTGTACTCTTTGATCCCGGGGTACTTCTCGAAGTACGTCCGAATGAAGGTCGCGGCGTCTTCGCGCGGAATCTTCTCGCGAATGGAAAGACCGTACTCGCTTAGACCGTAGAGCACACCGAAGTTAAACACCTTCGCCCGCCGGCGCATTTCCAGCGTTACTCCGTCCATCGGCACGCCGAAAACCTGCGAGGCCGTCGCTGTGTGGATGTCCTCATCGTTCTCGAAGGCAGTGACCAGTCCGGGGTCACCAGTGATGTGCGCCATAATCCGCAACTCTATCTGCGAGTAGTCGGCAGAGAGCAGCCTCGCGTCCTTCCCAGCGTCGCGAGCGATGAACGCCCGCCGGATTTGGGCCCCGGTCTCGCCTCGGACTGGGATGTTCTGCACATTCGGGTTGCTGGACGAGAGCCTGCCAGTTGCGGCTCCCGTTTGGTTGTATTCCGTGTGGATGCGCTTCGTGCGTGGGTTCACGAGGAATGGCAGGGGATCAAGGTACGTCGACTTGAGCTTTGAAAGCTCGCGGTACTCAAAGATCAGGTCAACGACCGGGTGCACACCACGCAATCCGTCCAGTGAATCCTTGTCGGTCGCGTAGGCGCCCGTCTTCAGCCGCCGCGTCTTGGGCAAGCCGATCTCTTCGAAGAGTATCGATGACAGTTGCATCGGAGAGCCGATATTGAACTCGTGACCAACCGACTTGTAGATCTCTTCCTCCAACCGCAGGATTTCGACGGACATCGTCTCGCCCATCTCGTGGAGAACACCTGTGTCGAGCGCGATACCGTTCAACTCCATCTGGCCAAGCACCGACACAAGCGGCATCTCAATCTCTTGGAAGAGTCGCTCCATCCCCTTCTCCGCGACCTCCGGCTCAAGCACCTGGCGGAGCCGCCACGTCGCGTCGACGCACGCGCAGGCGCAGGCTGCCACATCGTCGATCGCCGCCTGGTCAATCGTCAGCTGATTGGCTTTCTTGCCGCCCTTGCCGAGCAGCGGCTCCCGGTCCGGCAGTTGGGATCCGAAGCGCCGTGAGTACAGCCAGCCAAGCGACAGATTGCCCTCCTCCGGCCGGCCGGCCCCTCCGCCCTCACCCACCAGAAACGCCGCGATCATCGTGTCGAACTCGATACCCTTCACTTCGATCCCATGGTTCGCCAGAACTACGATGTCAAACTTAGAGTTGTGCCCCGTGATCCTGATGTCAGGCGATGTGAGCACCGGTGCGAGCTTCTCCAGTACCACCGCGAGCGGCAACTGCGGCGGGCCGTCGTCAAGCCTCGGTGCATGGCCGACGGGCACGTAGTACCCTGTGCCGTTCCCCAAGCCGAGTGAGAACCCGACGATATGCGCCGTCATTGCTTCTCGCGTGACGGTCTCCACGTCCAGCACGAACGACTTCAGCTTCTGAATCTTCTTGATGATCTCGCCCAGCTGATGCTCGTCTCGCACAATGTCGAAGTTCTGCTCGGCTGGCGGAGACACGGCAATCGACGGGGCCGCACCCTCCTTGACCGGCAGCCGCGGGATTAACGTACGGAATTCCATCTCCCGGAAGAACTCCTGCACCTTAGCGGGATCGTAGTGCCCGAAGAAGTCCGCTGCCTCTACATCCAGCGTCACGGGAGCGTCACAGACGATCGTCGCAAGGTGTTTGGACTGCCGTATCTGGTCAGCGTGTTGCCGTACCAGTCCCTGGGTCTTCGGGGGCTTCACTTCATCGGTATGCTCGAGCATGTTCTCGACTGTTTCCCACTCGTCGATGAGCTTCACCGCAGTCTTGTCGCCAACGCCCGGGATGCCTGGAATGTTGTCAGACGTATCGCCCTTCAAGGCCTTCAAGTCGGTCATCTGTGCAGGAGTGACTCCGTATCGTTCCTTCACGTCATCCGGCGTCTCGAAGATGACTGAGTCCCGCTGGTAGGGGCGGTACATCCAGAGGTGTACACCGTCTCGCACCAGCTGCGCGATATCGCTGTCCATACTGACCAGATACGTGTCGATCCCTTCTGCCGCGGCTTGCGTCGAAAGCGTGCCCATGATGTCATCAGCCTCATAGCCGGGCAGTTCCACCATCGGCACCCCCATCGTCTCGATCAGCTCCCGCGTGCGCTTCATCTGCTTCGAGAACTCTTCCCGCTCCTCGTCCGGCATGCCAACGCGCGTGGCCTTATATGTGTCCGTCAACTCGTGGCGGAACGTCTTTGCCGCGGAGTCGAGAGTGACGACAACGTGCGTCGGCTTCAGCTCACCGAACATGTGAAGGAAAGTATTCGCGAAGCCGAACGGCGCCCCCACAAGCTCGCCGGTCGCGCGCACCTTCAGCGGCTCGGCGAGCTGCTTCATCGCGTGGAAGGACCGGTGGATGATCGAGTGCCCGTCGATCAAGACGAGGCGTTGTAAGGGCGGGTGCGCTTTCTTAGCGGAGGATTTAGGGGCCATCGGCCCGATTATACGTCGCGCTTACCGGCCGATCGCCTTCATGAATGTCAGCCGATCGTAGTATGCCGTCTCCTGCGCGATCCGCCCCTCTTCGTCGAATTGGAAGTGGGCGATTGTACGGAACTCCAGGTCGTGTCCGGTTGCTTCTATGCCCCGGAAAGTACCCTCATGTCTGCCGGTCAGCCGTAACTCGATCACCACGGAGTCGTCGCCAAACGTCCATCGCCTAATCTCGCGGCGAAGGCCTGGGAACCCGTCCCAGAGGTGCTGATAATTCTCGGAGACGATCGCCTCGGCTCCAGCGTACCGCACACCTGCCGCCACATCCTCGAACACGGGATTCTCTCGCGCATACGTCGCGATAACACGCTCGGGACTGTGAACGTTCTCCGCCTCCACGTGCTCGATGATTATTTCGCGCATCTTGTCACGGGCGAGAGTCATGCGCGGATTATAGCGCGGTGTCTGCTATCATCGCCTCACCATGCCCGAAGACCTTTCGTACGAAGGAATCGTGCTCGGAAAGCAGTACGGGCCGTACTACTACCCCCTGCAGGATCGCATCGCCCGCATCCTCGAGGCAACGGAGAACGAGCATCCGTGGCACCGAGCACGTTCGCCCTGGGGTCCGCCGGTTGCGCCGCCTTCCGCGCTCGGAAACATCTGCATGCGCTTCATCGATTGGATCGCACCTGTCCCGCCCGGCACGCTGCACGTCAAGCAGGAAATCGAGACGCAGGCCGCGCTCCGGCTGGACCGGCATCCGCTCGGCTACGGAAAGTTCGTCGAGAAGTATGAGCGTCGCGGTCGCCGCTGGGCCGTCTTCGAAGCCCGCTTCCGCGACGAAACCGGCCTCTTGATCGGCCATGGCCGCACGACGATCTGCTTCCCCGGGATGGTCGCGACAAAAGACGAACCGCGGAAGGAACATCCGGCTGTCGCTCGCAAGGGTGAACTAGCGCCTGTCACGCGGTCGGTTACACAGGAGAAGATGACCGCGTACTCCGAGGACTCATACAACGCTCAGAATGATCGCTCGATCCACGTGCATCCGGTCATCGCCAAGGAGCACGGGTACGAGAGGACTGTCGCCCAAGGCGCTATGGTCGCCGAGTACATTTCGGAGGTGATGACCGGAGTCTTCCAGAAGGAGTGGTTCGAGTACGCAGACCTCTCGCTGGTCTTCCTGCGCCCTGTGCTGGAAGGAGATACCATCACCGCCAACGGCTCGTTGAAGGCTGCTCCCGCGCAAGGTGCTGTCGTACGTAAGGCCTACAACGTCTGGGCTGAAAATCAAAGCGGCGATGCCGTCGCAATCGGCACCGCCTCTTCGTTCGTGCGGCCGGATTAGCCTATCGTCGGCCTCGTCTGTTACCCCCCCTGCGGGGGTCTTCGAGAACCACATCCATAATGCGGCCGTTGAGATCCTTGCCGCGAAGGCCCTCCATCGCTGCCTTGGCGGACTCCTCGTCCGCCATCTCCACGTGTCCGAATCCCTTTGCCCTTCCCCTGCGGTCTGCGGCCACCTTCGTGGAGATTACCTTTCCAAACTCTGAGAATTTCGCCATCAAGTCTGCTTCGGTTGTGTCATGCGCCAGGTTACCTATGTACAGCTTCTTCAGTTCTCGCCCCTTCCGCCGCCTATCCCTGGCGGCAACTCGCATACCTGTTGCCATCGTTTCAGCTAGTTCCAGTATAGCCTTGCCTAATCGTTAGAACGCTTTGGGAGGAGATTTGGTGTCTTGTTCGCGATATTGTGACGCTCTTCTCTGTATCCCGTCGGCGCGAACCTGTAACCTGACCCATCATGGGTGACCTCGAACGTGATACCCGCTTGTCCGGCGAAAATGGCCGCTACACCATCACGCTATCCGATGAGTGGCGTCTCCTGGGTCCGAACGGCGGCTACATGGCGGCTGTGGCGTTGCGCGCTGCCGGTATGGAGGCCACCATCCGCCGGCCCGCATCGATCTCGTGCCATTTCATCTCTCAAGCGAAGTTTGCATCGGCGGACGTAGTTGTTACCGCACACCAGAAGGGACGCCGCGCGGAGTCCTTCCACGTGGCTATGTCACAGGAGGGACGCCCGGTGCTGCAGGCAATCGTCCGTACAGCCATCGCAGGGCCCGGAGTCGAGCACGACGTTACGGGAATGCCTGAAGTGCCACCACCCTCGGCCCTCAAGTCTTTTCTGGACCACTGGGATGGACCGCTCGACGATACGATCACTTTCTGGCAGAACATCGACTCGCGCATCATCTACCCGGAACGCATCAACGAGATGGAGAAGACGTTCCCACCGAATCTCTTGGAGTGGTACCACTTCCAGCCGACAGCCACGTTCGACGACCCATTCGCCGACGCCTGTCGGATGGTGATCCTCATGGACACCTTCACGTGGCCCGCCGCTTCCAACGCGCACCCTCGCGAGAATCGCACGATTATCGGCGTCAACCTGGACGTGGCTGTCTGGTTCCACCGCTCCGCTAAGGACGCACCCTGGCTCCTCTGCGACTACGAGTCCCCGATAGCCGAAAGTGGCCTCGTCTCCGGCCACGGCCGCGTCTGGTCAGAGGACGGTCGGCTCCTTGCAAGCGGCGGCGCGCAGGTCCTCTGCATCCCCGACCCACGCGTCAACCAGCCCTGACCGCCAAAAGGAAAAGAGCTTCCGGCGCAGCGCCCCTCCCGCCCGGCGTCCAGGTCTCCAGGCGGGCGAATCGGCACGCCCGTCCGCTCCCTGAGTCCCTTCGTCCGGCTGTTCGGTCCAACTTCGTCGGAAGCCCCGGACAATGTAACGCCGCGTAACGTCGCCGTCAACGAGACTCTCGGCGTGCAAAGTTCGGCGCAGCTATCCAGACGACTTGTTCTCGCTTCACCTCGCGCGACCGCACTCAATCGAGCGCATCATATTGATGTCCCCGACTTTTTTTCGCCGGCTCCGCGAACAACACTCAGCGCTAAGAGGAACCGAACTTCTCCAGCAGCGCCGCGATCGCCTTCGTCCCTTTCCGGAAGTCCTCCAGCCGGATGTTTTCGTTCGGAGCGTGGATCGCCGCGTCCGGATATCCGATCCCGCAGTCTGCCGTCGGCAGGCCCAGCGTTGTCACGAACGGGTACAGCGGCCCGGTCCCCGCCATGTTCGGCACGACCAGCGGTTCCGCTCCGTACACACTTCGTACCGCGTCTTTCGTCACCTCCACGAACGCATCCGTCACCGGTGTCCGCGCCGGGTGCTCGCCGCCGAGATTCGTGAGCTTGATATCGCCGAAACCGTGCTTCTCCAGGTGGGTCTGTAGCTTGCGCAGAATGTCGTGTGGGTCCTGGTCGTTCACCAGCCGGAAGTCCACCTTCGCCATCGCCTTCGCCGGCAGAACCGTCTTCGGCCCCTCTCCTTCGTACCCCGACGAGAGCCCGTCGATCGTCGCCGTCGGCTGGAACAGGTGACGCAGCTTGTAGTCCAGCCCCTTCACCTTGCCCAGAAACTCCGGAATCGCGTAGCTCTTCGCCGTCTCGGCTTCGTCGTGTGGCATCTTCTTTAGCTCGGCCAGCTCGTGTTCATTCGGGGGCAGTACGTCGTCGTAGAAGCCTTCGATCATTACTCGCTCATCTGTCCCCTTGATCGTCGAGAGCGCCCAGACCATTCGCCATGCCGCATTCGGCAAGACGGTTCCGTAAGATGAGTGCGCGTCGCGGCTGATCGATTCACACTCCAGTTGCACGTAGAGCAAACCCTTCACGCCGAGCGTGACCTCCGGGATGCCCTCCCACGTCACGCCCCCGCCTTCCCAGATACAAGCGTCCGCCTTCAGAAGGTCCTTGTGCCGCTCGACAAACTCCTCCATGTACGGCGAACCGATTTCCTCGTCCCCTTCGATGCAAAACTTAACGCCGCACGGCAGGTCGCCGCGAATCTCACGCCAGGCGCGAATCGCCGCAAAGCGCGCGGCGATGTTGCCCTTGTTATCAGAGACGCCCCGTCCATACAGTTTCCCGTCATTCTTCACCGGCTCAAACGGAGGCGTCTTCCAGAGTTCCAGCGGTTCTTCCGGCTGCACGTCGTAGTGGTCATAGAAGAGCAGCGTCTTCGCAGACTGACCTTTCGCCTCCGCATACACCACCGGTTGCGCCGGCGGCCCTTCAGGCTTCGGTAGGATCTGCACCTCAAAGCCCAGGTTCCGCAGCTGCTTCGCCACCCAGTCGGCTGTCTCATTGATTGCCCGCCCCTGTGCACTGACAGTTTCGAAGCTGCACAACTCGATCAACGACTTGATAGCGTCATCGTGGTGGTCATCGATGTACTTGAAGACGTCGTCCACGGGGCATCCTCTTTCCAGGGGTTAGGTGTGGCGGATCATCGCGATGATACCGCCCTCATTTTGCCTGCGCCAGAAGATTTCCTCCGCCCGCGCCCGGTCGGTATCCCAGACGCAGCCAGAAGTACAGCGCTAGCCCGTTCCCCGGATCGATCTGAGCAAGGAACCGTGCACGCTTATGCCGGGACTCGAACCGTCGTATCGCTTCGGAGCCATATCCCCGGCCACGATCATCGGCTGCCAGGCCGAGCCACTCGATCGTTACCCAGCCCTCGGCCGGCCAGCCCTCTTCCGCGTCCAGCGCGCCTATCGGCGCCGCTTCGCCCTCCCGCCGCACCACCCAGAGGCCCCCGCCGTCGAAACGTCCGCGCAGGTCTGGACCGCCAGTCGGAATCTCACCGCGTTCAACAGCCCGCGCTGTTTCCTCGTACCACAGCTCTATCAGCGGCAGGTCCCGCAACGCCGCCTTGCCAAGGGTGACCCGTGTCTTCACGCCTATCGCCGGACGTCCGCGTTCGCCAGCCATCCCTCGACCAGATCCGGCATTTGTCGCACGGGCACCTGCCGGATTCCCACGGGAGGCAGCGCCTGTAAGAATGAGCGCCCATAGTCCTTCACAGTGATCCGCTGGTCCAACACTATCAGCACTCCGCGGTCCGTTTTCGTGCGGATCAACCTTCCAAACCCCTGTTTGAAGCGGATGACCGCCTGCGGAAGCATGTACTGGTTGAACGCGTCTTCGTACGTTGCGGCCCGCGCCGAGTAAACCGGATCAGTCGGCACCGCAAACGGCAACCGCGCGATCACGATCAGTGACAGCGCTTCGCCCGGGATGTCGACTCCTTCCCAGAAGCTCGAAGTGCCCAGCAGCACCGTCTTCGGACTCGCCATCAGCGCCCGCACAAGCTGCCTCGGCGATCCATCGACACCCTGCGCCAGGGCCTCAATGCCATCGTCTCGCAGAGGACCGGCGACGATGTCCTTCACCGCCCGCAGCATCCCGTGCGAGGTAAACAGCACCAGCGCCCGGCCGCGGGATGCTCTTGTCAGTTCGATAACCGCCTGCGACAGGTGATCGGTGTAGATCGGCGTGGTCGGCTCTGGTATGTCGCGCGGCAGCAGCACCAGCGCTGCGTGCCGGTAGTCGAACGGCGATCCGAGCGCCAGCGTTTCGCACTCTTCCAGTCCCAACCGTTGCTGCAGGTAATCGAACCCACCCTGCGTTCGCAACGTGGCCCCAGTCAGCACCACGCTCTTTCTTTCGGCGTACAGGCCGTCCTTCAGCAAATCGTGAACGTCCAGAGGCACCCACGAAAGCACCACGCCGCCGTCCTGCCTGTCGGCCTCCAGCCAGACCACCCTCTGCGGGTCATCCTGCTCCAGCCCCGCGCTGATACCATCCACCACTCGTTCCACGTCTTCCAGGCATCTCCCGGCGTCGCCGACAACTAGCTCCTGGTTCAGCATCCCAAGCTGTTCCGCGTCCGAAAGCCGTTCCTGCAGTCTCCCGAGCGCCTGCCCAAGCTGCGAGAGGACACCCTTGCAGCTGTCCCAGGCAATCTCCACCTCGGGCCAGCCCGGTTGTACTCGCATAGACTGCTTAAGGTGAAGCTTCGGTTCGTCACCCGGCGCCGCATGCTCGGACAGAAACCCCGTCAGCGCCTGCAGCATCTCACCCGTGCGAGGCCGTGCGGACCGCACCGCTTCCTTCGTTGCACCCGCCAGCCCAGCCAGTTCCTGGCGAGCGTCCAGTAGCACCGTAGCGGTCTTTAGCGTCCTCTCCAGTTCCGGCGCGATCGCGTCGCAGCGGTCGAGCAATCCCTGGAGGTCCCTCCCACGGACAGAGAACCCGAACTGCCTGGTCGCCTCGTCCTCCAGATGGTGCGCCTCGTCGACAATCAAATGCTGATATGGTGGAACAACGCGGCCACCCGTCCCGATGTCGGACAGCAGCAACGCATGGTTCACCACCAGGATGTGCGATGCCTCAGCCTTCCTCCGAGCGCGCTGGAGGAAGCAGGATCCATCGATCACAAACGGCGAGTTGTCCGATGTGCATTCGGCCCGCTCTGCGCTGATCCGCGCCCAGATCTTCTCTTCCTCCGGAGACAAACGGAGTTCTGCGCGATCGCCTGTTTCCGTCTCACCAAGCCAGACCAGTATCCGGGACGCCAGCTCCGCCTCTTCGTCCGACGACACCGCCTCTGTACGCAAGCCCTGGAATCGCCGCAGGCAAAGGTAGTTCCGGCGCCCCTTGAGCTGGCAAGCCATCAGCTCTCGGTCGCCCATCAGTGCCTGCAGAGCTGGCAAATCCTTCTTCGTTAGCTGTTCCTGCAGGTTGATCGTCGATGTCGAGATGACAACCCGGCTCCCGTTGGCCAACGCCTGGCGAGCGGCTGGAATGAGGTACGCCATCGACTTCCCCGTGCCTGTTCCCGCCTCCACCATTAGCCGCTGCTCAGTGTTCAGCGCCTCTACCACCGCCTCCAACATCTGCTTCTGCTCGGCCCGGTCATCGAACTGCGAAAAGACGTCCGGCCTCTGTGCCGCAGACGCCAGCACGCAAGCAGCTTCCTGCGGAGGTACCGGTACAACTTCGCTGTTAGGCTTCAGCGGGCGAAGGTCGCGGTCGTTCGGCTCTCGCACTATTGGCCGCCGTGATGCGAGACGACCTGCGCTCATCTCCCAAGCCTCCCGGAAGAAGCCGCGCCAAGGCAGCTGCGTCGGTGTAAGCCACTGCGCGATCTGCCCAAGCACTTCGCTCCGCAACTCTGCGGACTGCTCGAACAACGTCAGCAGCAGCCGGCGAGCCGCCTCGGCGTCTGCGCGGGCCCGGTGCTGCAGGGTAAAGTCGATGGCGAACCGCTCCGCCAAGTCCGCCAGCCCATACTGCCCGATCGCCGGCAACAGCACCCCGGCGATCCGCTGAGTGTCGTAGGCCTCCGGCGGGTGCCGAAGCCCGTGCTGGGCCAGTACCGGGATATCGAACCCGCAGATGTTATGGCCGACCAGGATCGAACCTGCCACGAACATCTCAAAATCAGCCGCCACTACCTCGATCGGAGGTGCTTCTCGGAGCATTTCGTCCGTGATCCCGCAGAGGGTCTGCACGACCGGCGGCACCTTGCGCCGAGGGTTCACCAGCGTCTCGTACGTCCCCACCACACCTTCTCTCGTGAACCGCACGGCGCCGATCTCGATAATCGAGTCGCGGGAATAATCGAGTCCTGTTGTCTCGAGGTCGAAGGCTACGTACTGGGGGCCCAAGTCGCGGCCATCGTAGCACGCGACGCGGGCGATTCCGTCAACACGATGTCAGTAGCCTACCCGGGTCGGTCTGCCGCGAACTCTTCCTCAAACTCGTACGGCTGCAGGTCGCCCGCCGGCAGGCCCTTGCAGGCCCGGAAGCGCCTTGCGTGCAGCAGTTCCAACATGTGCGCCTGGTCCCGCAACTCTTCCTCGAACTGAGTCACATAATAGCCAACCCCGTTCGTCGAATGGCAGTCGCTGGCCCCGACTCCGCGTTTGCCCATCACCCGCGCAACCGCCAGTGCGAACTGGTTCTCTCGCGGCGCAGTGCCCCCGTTCGCCACTTCTATCTCGTCCACCAGTGAGAATACCGGCATCTTCTCGGCCGCTTCCTCCGGCGTCATCGAGAACGGCGGTCGCCCGTCCCTCCGAAAGTGGATCGGGTCGAAGAAGTGCCGGAACGGGTGTGCCACGATCATGAATCCCCCAACCTCACTCAGCACGCGGCGCAGCTCTGTCGCGCGCCTGATGCCGGGCATGTACTGCTCCAACCCAACGACAATCATGTGTCCCATGTCGGTCGAAACCTCCATCCCGCGCGAAACGAAGAGCCCGCTAGACGCCCTGAACTCCGCGATCTGATGCGCCTCCCACACGCGGTCGTGCTCTGTGATGTTGACGCCGGTGAGCCCAATGCCCTTCGCCGTCTCGACCAGCTGGTCCGGCGTCAGCGACGAATCAACCGCCCCCCGCACCGTGTGCACGTGCATATCGACGATGGTCCCAGCCATGGTCAAAGCGTCAGGGGTTGAGGGTCAAGGGTCAAGGTTCTTACACGATTCACGATTCCCACACCAGCGTCGCCTCCGCCGCGGACACCGTCCGTACCACATACACCCGCTCACCACGCCGAGCCCGGTTCATCCTTCCGCGGATCGCCCGTGCCTCTGGCTCTCCAGACGCCAGTGCGAAGAGACCCGGCCCCGCGCCGCTCAGCTGCACCGACCGAGCTCCCGCCTCCAGCATCCAGTCGCGGAACCCATCCAGCCCTGGGAACATCTCGTACGCGGCACGCTCGAACACGTTGCAGAGCATCCCGTCCTCGATCGGCCTACCCTCGCGGACCGCCTCCACTATCGCCTGCGTCCACGTGCCGTCTGAGAAGTCTCCAGGCGATAGCGCACCGTACATCGCCCGCGTCTTGTTCTCAATGTGAATTGCCGGGACCACAAGCACCAACCACTTCTCTACGATGTCCGGCAACGTGGTTACCCTCTCACCCCGGCCTTCGGCTAACATCGTCCCACCGTGCAAGAAGAACGACACGTCCGAACCAATGCCCTCCGCCAGCGGCGCTACCAGGTGTTCCTTGCCCGGGTAGAGCCGGCTCATCGCCCGAAGCGTCGCCGCCGCATCCGAGCTACCGCCGCCGATGCCGGACGCCACCGGCACCCGTTTGTCCAGCTTGATGGCCACGCCGCTCACGCCTCCGTGCTCCACCGCGAACAGGCTCGCCGCCCGCAGCACGAGATCGTCCTGTGTGACCTCGTACGGCCCCTTCACCTCGTAGTCGAACTCGCCCGCCGCTTCGAATGTCAGTTCATCGTGCAGTTCAATCGTCTGTAGCACCGTCCGCACTTCGTGATAGCCATCGTCGCGCTTGCCAAGCACTTCTAGAGTCCAGTTGATCTTGGCGGGTGCGACTGTGTGAATCACGAATCCCGCCTTCGCCAGGCGAAGTACACGTCCCGCCACTGCTCAAGCGAAAGCAGCGCGGGCCGTTGGTCAGGATCGATCCCCGCATCGCGCAGCAACTCACCCGCTTCCGCCGCATCGATTCTCAGCCCAATCGCCAGCGAGTTCCGCAGACGCTTCCGTGGCGCGGCGAAACCCGCCTGTACGACCTCCAGAAACGCCCCCTCACTGTCGACCTCGACATCGGGCGAATCCCGCACGTCCAGCCGGACGACGGCAGACTGCACCTTCGGCGATGGGCGAAAAGCCTTTGCAGGGATGCGAAACAGGAGACGTGCCTCCGCGTACAGTTGTGTCTCAGCCGCCAGGTACGACATTTCGCCCGGATGCGCTGTCATCCGTTCGGCCACCTCGGCCTGCAGCATCACGACGAGCCGCTCCGACCGCAGTTTCGACGTGAGGAACTTCCGCACGATCGCAGTGCCGACGTAGTACGGCAGGTTCCCGACGACAACGTAAGGCATTCCGCCACTGCCGGAGTTCAGCAGCTCCTCCACCGGCATCTCGAGAATGTCGCCCTCAATCACCGACACATTTGCGGCATCCGTGTACTTCTCTCGGAGCGCCGTCGCAAGCTCGCGATCCAATTCCACCGCGATCAAACGCGAGGCGCGCGCCGCCAAAAACTCCGTCAACGCACCGCGCCCCGGCCCGACCTCGATTACCGTCTCGCCAGGCGATATCTCAGCCGCATCCGCAATCCGCGCCAGCACCTTCCGGTCGACAAGCCAGTGCTGCCCCAGCGACTTCTTCGCGCGCGCAGTCATACGCGCAGTTTATGTCCTGCCGGCGCTTACGGAATCAGCAGCACTCGCCCAAACGCCTGCCGGCTCTCGATATACTCGTGCGCCTTCGCGGCATCTTTGAGGGGGTACGTCCGGTCGACGACAACCTTCAGATCGCCACTCGCCACGTCGCTTATCAGCGACTCCACGAGCCCACGCGCGCGAACCGTGTTCATCATCATCTCCGCGCCGAAGAAGACAGCCGTCAGGCTCTTGTTCATCTGCGAAAGCGTACCAACGTCGATCATCCGGCTCTCGGAGCGGCCTGCGTTACCGACTGTGATGATGCGGCCACGATACGCAGCGGCTGCGATGCTCCCTTCAAGCGTCGTCCCCACCGAATCCACAACCAGGTCGACGCCACGGCCACCGGAGAGCGACCGTGCCTTGGCGACCCAGTCACCCTCGCGGTAGTTGATGCCGTGGTCGAGCCCAAACTCCTTGAGGCGCTCCAGACGCGCGTCACTCGAGGCTGTCGAGAGCACAGTCGCCCCGGCCTTCTTGGCGAGCTGTATCGCCGCCAGACCGACACCACCTGCGCCTGCCTGGATCAGCACCGACTCTCCCGCCTTCAAGCGCCCGAACTCGAACAGACAGTCGCTTGCGGTACCGTACGGGACCGGTATACACGCCGCCTGCTGGATGTCCATTCCGCCCGGAATCTTCCACGTCTGCAGAGGGTTCGCGACGACCATCTCAGCGTGCGACCCGAACGGCATGATCGTGACGACCGGATCGCCCACCTTGAGGTCGGTCACCGAAGAGCCCGCTTCCTTCACGATGCCTGCGCACTGGTAGCCGACAATGTGCGGCTTGCCAGCCATCTCCCCGCCCGCGCGGTTCAGCACGTCCCCGCCTTCGATGCTCACCACCTTCACATCGATCAGCACCTGCATCGCCCCGCTCTTGGGGTCAGGGACGTCCTCGTACTTGAAGACGTTAGGCTTTCCGGTCTCGTAGTAAACAGCAGCTTTCATGGGTGTCCTCCTCTAGCGGGAGTATCATAGCGTCAGAAGCGAGGGGGAATGACAAGAGTCACGGCAATTCTGCTTCTTGTGCTCTCCGGCACCCTGGCGTGTGGGGGTGGACCGTCGCAGCCCTCATCGCCAACTCCTCGAGTTGTCACGACGAGCAGCATCCCCGGAATCGAGAACTTCTTGGATGCAGGTATTCAGTTCTTCGACTGGCAGGGAGGGACAAGCGGAGCCCTGTCGCTGGAAGAAGCCAGCGCTGAACTCAAGGCGTCAGGCATCGACGTGACGATCGGAGCGCGCACTGGCGCTGCTTGGTACGACAACAACGGCAATCACATCCCGCACATCTATCCTGATCGCCTTGTCTGGGTCGTCAGCGCCGACCCGACGAATTCGACCGTTCCAGACCTCTTTCCGCCCACCGCAACTACAACCCTCGCCGTCATTGACGCGCGAGAGGGTACTGTGCAAACGGTCTACACGCGCTAACGCGTCCCCGCGAAGCGCCGTTCCTCCGCCGCGCTCTCCAGGGCCGCCTCTATGGCTGATAGCAGCTCGCCCAGACCCCACTTCCGCGCGGCCGACACCTGTATCCCGCCATGCGCCCAGACG
>Ga0187892_10000171_pt1 | contig 167532 bp, 176 predicted proteins | sample MA1701073metaG_FD_139345 | JGI IMG/M metagenome (GOLD analysis project Ga0187892, IMG submission 139345) | Bio-ooze microbial communities from a basaltic lava cave in the Kipuka Kanohina Cave System on the Island of Hawaii, USA - MA170107-3 metaG ...
CGCGGGTCGCTGTAGGTCGAGTTGCAGATCTCGGTGAGCGGCATGCCGATCACGTTGATGTCGTCGCGGAACTTCTCCCTCGGCAGCGGCTTGGTGTTGTCGTAGAAGACGTAGCCGCCCGGCTCGATCTCTTTCAGGTCCTCGGCCCAGGTCTGCGGGTTCATCGCCACCATCAGGTCGACGCCGCCGCGGCGCCCGAGCCAGCCCTTTTCGGTCACCCGCACCTCGTACCAGGTCGGCAGGCCCTGGATGTTGGAGGGAAAGATGTTGCGCGGCGAGACCGGGACGCCCATGCGCAGGAAGGTGCGCGCGAACAGTTCGTTGGCGGAGGCCGAGCCCGAGCCGTTGACGTTGGCGAACTTGACGACGAAGTCGTTGACCGCTTCGATCCGTTTCATGCGGCCTTCCGCGCCTTGTTCCGGTTGGTGAGGGTGGTCCGCGCATCGGGGCCCGCGTTGACCATCTCGATCAGCGACTTCTGCATGTCCCAGGCGCCGGTGGGGCAGCGCTCGGCGCACAGGCCGCAGTGCAGGCAGACATCCTCGTCCTTGACCATGATGCGGTCGGTCTTCAGGCGGCTCGAGATGTAGAGGTCCTGGGTCGAATTCAGCGCCGGCGCGCTCAAGCGCTTGCGCAGCTCCTTTTCTTCCCCGTCCGGCGTGAAGGTGATGCAGTCCATCGGGCAGATGTCGACGCAGGCGTCGCACTCGATGCATAGCTGCGTGGTGAACACCGTCTGGATGTCGCAGTTGAGGCAGCGCTGCGCCTCCTTCCACGCGGTCGCCGCATCGAAGCCGAGCTCGACCTCCATCTTCACGTTCTTCAGCGTCTTGTTGACGTCCGCCCAGGGCACCTTGAAGCGCTGGTCGTTGGCGATCTCGTTGTCGTAGCTCCACTCGTGGATGCCCATCTTCTGCGACATCAGGTTCATTTCCGGCGCCGGCCGTTGCGCGACATCCTCCTGGTTCAGCAGCTTGTCGATGGAAATCGCCGCCTCGTGGCCGTGCGCCACGGCCCAGATGATGTTTTTCGGGCCGAAGGCCGAATCGCCGCCGAAGAACACGTTCGGCACCGAGGTCTGCATGGTCGCCGCGGCGAGCCTGGGCAGCCCCTTGTCGAACTCGATGCCGGAATCGCGCTCGATCCAGGGAAAGGCGTTTTCCTGCCCGACCGCCACCAGCACGTCGTCGCATTCGAAATGCTGGTCGGGTTCGCCGGTGGGGACCAGGCTGCGGCGATTTCTCTCGTCGTAGACCGCCTTTACTTTTTCAAAAACCATTCCAGACAGTTTTCCATTGGACATCTGGAAAGATTTCGGAACCAGGAAATTCAGGATCGGGATGCCTTCGTGCGCAGCGTCTTCCTTTTCCCAGGGGCTCGCCTTCATCTCCTCGAACCCGGAGCGCACGATCACCTTGACGTCGTCGCCGCCCAGGCGCCGCGAGGTGCGGCAGCAGTCCATGGCGGTGTTGCCGCCGCCCAGCACGATCACCCGCTTGCCGATCCTGGTGGTGTGGCCGAAGGAAACCGAAGACAGCCAGTCGATGCCGATGTGGATGTTCTTCGCGCCTTCCTTGCGCCCGGGCAGCTCGAGGTCGCGCCCGCGCGGCGCACCCGACCCCACGAAGATCGCGTCATAGCCTTCGCCCAGCAGTTTTTTCATCGACGTAATTTTTTTCTGAACGAAGGACACCCCTAAATCCAGGATATAGCCAACCTCTTCGTCGATCACTTCCTCGGGCAGCCGGAAGCGCGGAATCTGGGTCCAGATCATGCCGCTGGGCTTGGGGTCCTGGTCAAACACGGTGACTTCGTAGCCAAGCGGCGCCAGGTCGCGCGCCACCGTGAGCGAGGCGGGACCCGCGCCGACGCAGGCGATTTTGCGGCCGTTGGTCTTGGCCGGTTTCTTCGGCAACCGGGCGCGGATGTCGTCTTTCAGGTCGGCGGCGACCCGCTTCAGGCGGCAGATCGCCACCGGTTCGGGCTTGGCGAGGTTCTCGTCCTCGACCCGGCCGCGGCGGCAGGCCGGCTCGCAGGGCCGGTCGCAGGTGCGCCCGAGGATGCCGGGAAACACGTTCGACTTCCAGTTGACCATGTAGGCGTCGTCATACCTGCCTGCGGCGATCAGCCGGATGTATTCGGGAACCGGGGTGTGGGCCGGGCAGGCCCATTGGCAATCAACGACTTTGTGGAAATAGTCGGGATTCTTGATGTCGGTGGGCTGCAAAAACAAAGCTCCAGCGGGCTGCTTTTGGTGCATTGCAGTCTACTCCGGTGCACGAAGCAAGGAAAGTCTTAGTTTTCAACCCCCTAGGCGCCGCCCGCGGCCGTTAGAATCGGGGCCATGCCGAGCCAGCTCGAAGCGCTGAAAAAAAGTTCCGTGGTGGTGGCCGATACCGGCGACATCGAGGCGATCGCCAAGTGGCGCCCGCAGGATGCGACCACCAATCCCTCGCTGCTGCTCGCGGCAGTGCAGGAGCCGCGCTACCGGCGCCTGGTCGATGCGGATCTCGACCAGATGTTCGTCAACTTCGGCTGCGAAATCCTGAAGCACATCGCCGGGCGCGTGTCGACCGAAGTCGATGCACGCCATTCCTTCGATACCGACAAGAGCTACGCGCAGGCCCTGCGTTTTGTTTCCCTGTACCAGGAACAGAACATCGGGCGCGAGCGCGTGCTGATCAAGCTCGCCAGCACCTGGGAAGGCATCCGCGCCGCCGAGCGCCTCGAGCGCGAGGGCATCCACTGCAACATGACGCTGCTCTTTTCCTTCGCGCAGGCGGTCGCCTGTGCCGATGCGGGCGTGACGCTGATCTCGCCCTTTGTCGGCCGCATCTACGACTGGCACAAGGCCGCGCGCAAGGCGGAGGACATCCCGGTGGCCGAGGATCCGGGCGTCGCCTCGGTGACGAAGATCTACAACTACTACAAGAAGCACGGCTACGCGACGCAGGTGATGGGCGCGAGCTTCCGCAAGGTCGAGCAGATCCTGGCGCTGGCGGGCTGCGACCTGCTGACCATCGCGCCCGACCTGTTGCATAGGCTCGATTCGGTTTCCGGTTCTATTCCGAGAGTCCTTTCGCCGGAAAATGCAACAAATAGTTCAATCGAAAAAACACCTCTGAGCCACCCGGCTTTCCTCTGGCAGCACAACGCGGACGCGATGGCGGTGGAGAAGCTCGCCGACGGGATCCGCAGGTTCGATGCCGATGGGCGCAAGCTCGAGCAGCTCGTCGCCGCGCTGCTCGACCCGTCGCAAGCCGCCGCTTGATCAGGACCGAACTCGAAACGCGCCGCGGCGGCAGCGTCGCGCGCGTCACGCTGGACAACCCGCGCAAGCTCAACATCTTCACACGCGCCGCGCTCGAGGAAATCGCGAAAGTCATGAGCTCGATCGCCATCAACCCCGCCATTCGCGCAGTCGTAATTACCGGGGCGGGCGAGAAGGCCTTCGTCGGCGGCGCCGACCTGGAAACGCTGGGCTCGCTCGATCCGGCCGCGGCGCGCGAGTTCATCGGCCTGGTGCACGCGGCCTGCGCCGCGATGCGCGACTGCCCGGTGCCGGTCATCGCGCGCATCAACGGCTGGTGCCTGGGCGCAGGAGTGGAACTCGCCGCCTGCTGCGATGTGCGCATCGCCGCCGACACGGCTGCGTTCGGCATGCCGGAAGTGCGCCTGGGCATCCCCTCGGTCGTGGAAGCCGCCATGCTGCCGCGCCTGGTCGGCACCGGGCGCGCGCGCTGGCTGGTGATGACGGGCGAGACCATCGGCGCGAGCGAAGCGCTGGTCTGGGGCCTGGTCGAGAAAATGGCGCCGCTCGAGCACCTCGACACCGCGGTCAACGCGACGCTGGATGCGATCCTCGCCGGCGATCCCGAGGCGATCCGCGCGCAAAAACGCCTGTGCAAGCTCTGGGAAGAAGCGCCGCTGGAAGCAAGCATCCGCGCCAGCATCGATGAGTTCGCCCGCGCCTACGAGTCGGACGAGCCGCGGCGGCGGGTGGCGGCGTTCGTCAGCGCGCGCAAGCGCAGCTAGGCGCGCGCAGCTCCGGGCGCGCGGGGCATTTTCGAGTAATCCTCGCCGCCCCAGTCGGGCGCCGCCTTGATGCCGAAGAAGTTCAGCTCGATGGTGACGCCGTTGGGGTCCTTGATGAACAGCTGGAACAGCTCCGAATCAGGCAGGCTGCGCGGGCGGAACGGCATGCCCAGCGACTTGAAGCGCTTGACGAATTCCTCCGGGTCGGAGGCGAGAAAGGCGACGTGGTCCACTACGCCCGAATTGTCGTTGGCCGCGTTTTTCGGCGTGCCGAGGTAATACAGCTCCTGGTTCTCGATGCCGGCCGGCCCCATGTGCACCTGGATCTTGCCGTTGATGCCGAGCCAATAGCCGGGAAACGGAAAACTGGGGCGCGGCATGACCTCGAAGCCGAGCACCTTCACGTAGAAATCGCGCGTCTTTTCCAGATCATTGGCGCGCACGAAGTAGTGATTCAGCTCGGTCAATGGCATAGGACCTCCTGATCCGCCGATTTTACAGGCAACGCGCGCGCACCTTTTCTTCCGCGCCGGACCCTGCGAGACTTGGCGCCATGACGAGCGCGGCCAAGCGGGTTCCGGGGATGGTCCTTTCCTCCGAAATCATCCCGGCGCGCGCCGGCTGGAGCCGGGAGCTGTCGCCGGGCCAGGTGCTGCGGCTGATCGACTTGGAAGGCCGGCAGGCGGTGGATTTCCTTTGCTATAACGCGCGCGACTACGAGGATCGCTACGCCGCCGCCGACACGATGAAGATCAACGGCAGCATCTTCATCGGCAAGGGCACGGTGCTGTACTCGGTGAACTGCAATCCGCTGTTCAGCGTGATCGAGGACAGCTGCGGATTTCACGACACCATCGGCGGCTGCTGCTCTGCGGCGCTCAACCGCAAGCGCTACGGCAAGCCCGACGACCCGAATTACCGGCAGAATTTCCTCGACCAGCTGCGCCGCTACGGCATGGGTCCGCGCGACCTGGCCGCCAACCTGAACTTCTTCATGTACGTGCCGGTCGCCGCCGACGGCGCGATGGACATGGGGCCGGGCATCTCCAAGCCCGGCGATTATGTCGATCTGCGTGCGGAGATGGATGTGCTCGCCGTGATCTCCAACTGCCCGCAGATGAACAACCCGGTCAACGACTTCAAGCCGACGCCGGTGCGGGCGATCATTTACATGCCCTAGCCCGATGCGATGCGCCGTGCGCTCGAAGGAGCAAACATGACGCGCCTGGTCTTGATGGTGTTGCTGACGATTGCATCGACCCTCAGTCACGGGCAAGGCAAGGTGCCGGTTCTCATCAGCAGCACGGTGCCCAATGACGATCTGCTCGGCCGGCAATATATGTCTTCACTAACTCAACTAATGGCGTCCCGACGGGGATTCGAACCCCGGTTACCGCCGTGAAAGGGCGATGTCCTAGGCCTCTAGACGATCGGGACTTGAAGTGAGGACTTCGAGTCTTGAGTGGTGGAGGTAAGCGGGATCGAACCGCTGACCTCTTGCATGCCATGCAAGCGCTCTCCCAGCTGAGCTATACCCCCACGCAAGGGCGCGGATTATAGCACCGCACTCAATCGCCTTGCAGGTGCTGCGCGAGCCTTGCGAGCACCGCATCGCGCCCGATCAGCTCGAGCACCGCATCGAGCGACGGCGTCTGGGTGCGGCCGGTGACCAGCAGCCGCGCGGGCATCGCGAGCTCAGGCATTTTCAGGCCGGTGGCCTTCAATACCGCGCCGAGCGCGGCGCCGAGCGACTTGCGGTCCCAGGGCGCGCCGGCGAGTTTCTCCTGCAGCAGCTTGAGCGCCGGGCGCGTGCGCGCGCTGACCAGCGCCGCGATGTCCTTTTGCGCCGGTGATTCGTAGGCGTAGAACATGCGCGCGTTCTCGGCCAGGTGCACCACGGTGTTCGCGCGGTCCTTGAGCAGCGCCACCACCTTGTCGATCGGCGGGCCGCTGCGCGCGTCGATCCCCATGTCCTTGAGCACCAGTTCGGTGAGCCCGGACAGGCGCAGGTCATCGGCGTTCTTCAGGTATTGCTGGTTCATCCACAGCGCTTTTTCCGCATCGAACTGCGCCGGCGAGCGGCTGACGTGGGCGAGGTCGAACCATTCGGTCAGCTGCTGGCGCGTGAAAATCTCCTCGTTGCCATGCGACCAGCCGAGGCGCGAGAGGTAATTGACCAGCGCTTCGGGCAGGAAGCCTTCCGCGCTGTATTGCATGACGCTCACCGCGCCGTGGCGCTTCGACAGGCGCTCGCCGTCCTGGCCGAGCAGCATCGGCAGGTGCGCGAATTCGGGCAGGCCTTTGCCGATCGCGTTGAAGATGTGGATCTGCCTGGGCGTGTTGTTGACGTGATCGTCGCCGCGGATCACGTGCGTGATGGCCATGTCCAGGTCGTCCACCACCACGCCGAAGTTGTAGGTCGGCACGCCGTCGGCGCGCAGCAGCACCAGGTCGTCCAGTTCGCCGTTCGGGAAACGGATCGGGCCTTTCACCAGGTCGTGCCAGCCAACCTCGCCTTCTTCCGGCGTGCGAAAGCGGATCACCGGAGGGCGGTCGGCAGGGGGGACGAGACCCGACGCTTTCGCGCGCTCGGGCCGCCAGCGACCGTCATAACGGGGTTTCAGATTTTTCTCCCGTTGCAACTTTCTCAATTCTTCGAGTTCTTCTTTCGACGCCCAGCAGCGGTAGGCGTGTCCGGCGGCGATCAGTTGCCCGGCAACTTTCTGGTAGCGGGCGAGCCGCTGCATCTGGAAGTACGGACCTTCGTCCCAGTCGAGGCCGAGCCACTTCAGGCTCTCGAGGATCGCATCGACCGAGAGTTCGGTCGAGCGCTCGAGGTCGGTATCCTCGATGCGCAGGATGAACTTGCCGCCGTGGCGCCGCGCATAGGCCCAGCAATAAAGCGCGGTGCGCGCGCCGCCGATGTGCAGGAAGCCGGTCGGCGACGGCGCGAAGCGGGTGCGGATATTCATCGGTGGTAGGATTTTCTCATGAGTAATGTGCATCAGCCGGAGAGCATGCCCGGGTATTCACTGCCGAAGTACGCGTATCGCACGCCGCCGGAGATTTCACAGCGCAGGACCAACACCTATCCGGTGATTGTGGTGGGTGCCGGACTGGGCGGTCTCACCGCGGCGCTGGAACTCGCGAGCCGCGGCGTACAGGTGGTGGTGCTGGACCAGGACGACACGGTCGGCGCCGCCGGACTTTCCTCGCGCGGCATCTGCTACGCCAAGCGCTCGCTGGAAATCCTCGAGCGCTTCGGTGCTTCGCGCCGCATCCACGCCAAGGGCGTGACCTGGAACGAAGGCGACGTGTTTCGCGGCCGGGAACGCCTCTACCACTTCAACCTGCAACCCGAGACCGACCAGCGCTTTCCCGCTTTCGTCAATCTGCAGCAGTTTTACGTGGAGCAATACCTGGTCGAAGCTTTGCAGCGCTATCCCGAAGCCGATTTGCGATGGAAAAACCGGGTGACAGATGTTTCTTCTGAAAAAGATTCTGTAACGGTAACGGTAAAAACACCCGACGGCAGCTACACCACCCGCTGCAAATACCTCATCGCCGCCGACGGCGCGCACAGCGTGGTGCGCAGGAAACTCAAGGCGAAGGATGCCGTGTCGGCGCTGTTCGAGACGGCCTGGTGCATCTCGGATGTGAAACTGACCTCGAGCGAACCGGGGCTGCGCAAGGTCTATCTCGACAGCCCGCTCAACGACGGCGGCGCGATCTGGTACCACCAGATGGCCGACAACGTCTGGCGCACCGACTGGCAGATCTCGCACTACGCGGACCCCGACGCCGAGGCGACCCCCGCGCGCGCCAGGCAGCGCCTGCGCAAGCTGCTCGGGCCGAAAGCCAAGTTCGAGCTGATCTGGGTCGGGCCCTGGCGCTTCCGGCGCCGCTACCTGGAGAAGCTGATCCACGGCCGGGTGCTGTTCCTCGGCGACGCAGCGGGCCAGCATTCGCCGTTCGGCGCGCTTGGCGGCAACCGCGCCATTCAGGACGCCAACAATCTGGGCTGGAAGCTTGCGCTGGTGCTCGCGGGCAAGGCGCACGCCGATCTGCTGCAGAGCTACGAAATCGAGCGCCACCAGGCAACGCGCGAGGCGGTGGACGTGGCCTCGCGCAGCGCGAACTTCATCTGCCCGGAAAGCACCGGCCAGCAGGTATTCCGCGATGCGATGCTCGATCTGGCGCGGCGGCACCCCTGGGCGCGCCCGCTGGTGAACGTAGGGCGCCTGTCAGTCGCCTGTCGCTACCTCGATTCGCCGCTGAACGTTGCGGACCAGGAATTCAACGCGCCGCTCGCCGCGCCGGGCATGGCAGCGCCGGATGGGCGCCTGGACAGGGGTTTTCTGGTGGAAAAGCTGCAGGGCGGGTTCAGCGTGGTGTACTTCGGCAACCGGGGTCCCAAGCTCGGCGTGCAGACCCTCAACGTCAAGGACAACAAGCCGCTCTTCAAGCGCTACGGCGTGCCGAAGGAAGGCGCGACTTACGTGTTCCGGCCCGACGGCCACGTGCTCGCGCGCTGCCGCGGCGTGGCGGGCGAATTTGCCAGGGCGGCGATTGAAGGTGTTTTCAATTTCAAGAACGGGAATGTCAAGCGGGCCAATCAATCCCCGCGGTCCACTGAGAACCGCGACGGCCTCTACGACCGGTTCTCAGCGTACTTCGACGGCGTCCCCGGCAAGGCGCGCGAGCGCGCGCTCGCGCGCTTGATGGTCGCGCTGGCGCACCACCTGCCCGCCTCCGAAGTGGAAGAGATCATTCAGGCTGCACAAGCCGATGCAGCCCGCCGCCCAGCAGCATCGCGCAGACGAACGCGATCGACTCCGCGGAGAGCGTCGAAAGCGCAGTAAGCGCAGGGCCCGGGCAATAGCCGGCAATGCCCCAGCCGATGCCGAACACCGCGGCGCCGGCGACCAGCGGAAAATCGATGTCGTTCCTGGTGGGAACCTGGAAGGATTCGGCAAACACCGGCCGTTGCCGTTTGAGTACGACGCGAAACGCGGTCGCGGTGATTGCCACCGCACCGCCCATCACCAGCAGCAGGCTCGCGTCCCAGTCGCCGGTGACGTCGAGGAAGCCGAGCACCTTCCTGGGATTCGCCATGCCCGAGACCCACAGGCCGGTGCCGAACACGAAGCCGGCGCCGAGCGCCGAGAGGAGCGCCTTCATGACGCCACCCCGAGCACATGGCGCACCACGTAAGTCGCGACTGCGCCGGTCGCCATGAACACGACCACCGCGACCAGCGAACGCACCGAGAGCCGGCCCAGTCCGCATACGCCGTGGCCGCTGGTGCAGCCGGCGCCCATGCGGGTGCCGAAACCGACCAGCACGCCGCCCGCGATCGCCCAGACGATCGGGAATCCCTCGCGCAGCGGCACCGGTGCACCCGCGCCCTGCCAGGCGAGCCCCGCCAGCAAAAGGCCGGAGATGAACCACGCGCGCCATTGCGCGTCCGGGGGCGAGAAAAGGCCGTGCAGGATGCCGCTCACCCCGGCGATGCGCCCGTTGGCTGCGAGCAGCCAGACGCTCGCCAGGCCGATGAGCGCTCCTCCGATCAGTGCAGAAACAGGCGTAAAGTTGTGCATATGATTTTCCGTCAGCTGTTTGATCCGCAGTCGTCGACCTATACCTACCTGCTGGCCGATTCTGCCACAGGCGACGCGCTGCTGATCGACCCGGTGTTCGAGCATGCGCGGCGCGACGCGGCGCAGATCGAGGAACTCGGCGTCAAGCTCCTCTGCACGCTCGAGACGCACGTGCACGCGGACCATGTGACCGGCGCTTCGCTGCTGAAGCGCCGCTTCGGCTCGCAGATCGCGCTATCGAAAGCGAGCGGCGCAGAGGGCGCCGACCGCATGCTGGAAGACGGCGAGCGCGTCATCTTCGGCCGGCGTTCGCTGGAAGTGCGCGCGACGCCGGGCCACACGGGGGGTTGCCTGAGCTACGTGCTCGACGACAGCTCGATGGTCTTCAGCGGCGATGCGCTGCTGATCCGCGGCTGCGGCCGCACCGATTTCCAGCAGGGCGATCCGCAGCGGCTGTTCCGCTCGGTGCGGGAGAAGCTCTTTTCGCTGCCCGACAGTTGCCTGGTTTATCCAGCCCACGATTACCGCGGCCTCACCTCATCGAGCATCGGCGAGGAGAAGCGCTACAACCCGCGCCTCGCCGAATCGGTCGGCGAAGGCGATTTCCTCGGCTACATGAACCACCTCGGCCTCGCGCACCCGAAGCAGATGGCGGTGGCGGTGCCGGCCAACCTGCGCTGCGGGCGCCCGGAACGCGAGGACACGGCGAGCGCCGCCGACACCGACTGGGCGCCGCTTGCCTACACGTTTGCCGGCATCTGGGAACTGCAGCCCGACTGGCTCGCCGAGAACGCGGCCCAGGTGCAGGTCATAGACGTGCGCGAGCCGGATGAATACCGCGGCGCGCTCGGACACATTGCCGGAGCCAGGCTATTGCCGCTCGGCGATCTGACCAAAAACCTTGCAAAGATCGACAACAGCAAGCCTGCCGTGCTGGTCTGCCGCTCGGGCGCCCGCTCGGCGCAGGCGACGGTACTGCTGCGCAACGCCGGCTACGCAAAGGTCGCCAACCTCGCCGGCGGCATGCTGCGCTGGCGCAGCCAGCGCCTCCCCGTCGAAGGCGGCACCGACTAGGCCCGGGTGAACATTGGCACCGGCGCGCCGCCGTCGCTTGGCTTGAATACCACCCTGACCGTCATGCCGATCCTTACCGTGTCGAGGTCGCAGTCGACGATGTTGGTGAGCATCGATACCCCTTCCTCCAGCGTCACATAGGCAATGCAGTAGGGCTCGGGCACGCCGCTGCGCAGCACGCTGTAGGTGTAAACCGTTCCGGTTCCCTTCGCGTCGCGCCATTCGGTCCGGTCGGAAAAGCAGTGCGGGCAGAGCGCGCGCGGGTAATGGTGAAACGCGCTGCAGGCGGTGCAGAACTTAAGAACGAGCTTTCCACTGACGGCCGCATCGAAGAAGGGCTGGATCTCCGGGTTGAGCGCGGGCGCCGGGACTTTTCTCATGCCCGCTCCAGAACCAGCGTTGCCGAAACATGGCGGCTCCCCAGCTGGCCGCCGATGCCCTGGGCGACTCCGAGTCCGCAGTTCTTTACCTGCACCTTGGGATGTGCCTCGCCGCGCAATTGGCGTACCGCCTCGATCACCTTGGTCATGCCGCCGCGGTTGCCCGGGTGGTTGTTGCACAGGCCGCCGCCGTCGGTGTTGAACGGCAGCTTGCCGCTGCCGGAAATCAGGTTGCCGTCGGCGACGAATTTTCCGCCTTCGCCTTTGTTGCAGAAACCAAGGTCTTCGAGCTGCATCAGCACGGTGATGGTGAAGCTGTCGTAGATCGAGAGGTACTGGATGTCGCCCGGCTTCACGCCCGCCTCTGAGAACGCGGCGGCGCCCGAGCGCGCGGCGGCCGAGGTAGTCAGCGTCAGCTTGCCGCCGGCCTGCCCCTTCGACGCTTCGCCGGCGCCGATCAGCCGGACCACCGGTCGCTTGAGGCGCTTCGCAATCTCCGGCCGCGCCACGATCACCGCGCCGCCGCCGTCGCTCACCACGCAGCAGTCCATGCGGTGCAGCGGATCGGCGATCACCGGCGAATCGAGTACCTCCTTTACCGTCACGACCTCGCGCAGCATGGCGTGCGGATTGTGCTGCGCGTGGTGCGAGGCGGCGACCTTGATCCAGGCAAGCTGCTCGCTGGTGGTGCCGAATTCGTGCATGTGGCGCATCGCCACCATCGCGTAGCTGTTGGCGGTGACGATGCCGTAGGGCGCTTCGAACGGCGCATCGGGCAGGTTGGCGCCCCAGCTGCGCGGCTGCGTGCCGCTCGAGCCCTCGCTGCGCGGCCGGCCGGCCAGCGTCACCAGCGCGACCTCGCACTTGCCCGCCGCGATCGCCTGCGCCGCGTGCGCGACGTGGACCAGGTAGGACGAGCCGCCCGTTTCGGTCGAATCCAGGTGCCGCGGCTTCAGGCCGAGGTAATCCACCATCGACAAGGGTCCAAGGCCCGGTGCGTCGCCGGCGCAGAAGTAGCCGTCCACGTCCTCGCGCGCCAGCCCCGCATCCTCGAGCGCGCCCTTCGCCACCTCGGCATGCAGCTGCGCGACCGACTTGTCCGGCGCCTTGCGCGTCGGATGCTCGTAGGCGCCGACGATGCAGGCCTTGCCCTTGATGCTCATTTTTTTGATTTTCGCGTAAAACGCGCCTGCCCGCCGAGCAGTTTCAACTGGATTTTCGAACCAGTGTCCACTGTCCCGTGCAGCCGTAGAGCCCGTAGCGGCCGCCGTAATTTCCCGCGTATCCGCTGGCCGTTGCGCGTCCAGCCAATTTGACATCTGCGGCGCCGACGCGGCTCGAGTTATCCCGCACCGTTCCCGCAACGGAACCATCGGCAGCGCTGCTCAAACGCAGTTCGGAGAATTCACGGCCGGAGATTCTCTCCGCCGGGTCGGACTTGATTTCAATGTCTTCCTCGAATCCATTACGGTCGCAAGTCCCGCTGCCGCCGGAGCCCGCCATCAGGCGGAACACATAGCGCCCCGCGAGAGTCGCTTCGCGCGGCGCAGGCGTAGGTGCAGGCGCGGCGGCGGCAACGGTCACCGGCGGCGGTTTCGCGGCTTCGGCCGCTTTCTCGGCCGCCTTGGCAGCTGCCGTTTTCTCTGCCGCCGCTTTCTCTGCCGCGGCCTTGGCTGCTTTCTCGGCGCTGGCCACGCGCTCCGCCGCGCTGCGCTCGGCCGCTTCCGCCGCGCGTTCGGCGGCGGCCGCCCTCTCGGCTGCAGCCCTTTCGATCGCTGCAGCTTTTTCCGCCGCAGCTTTCTCCGCGGCGAGCTTCTCCGCCGCGAGCTTCTCCGCGGCTGCCTTGGCCGCCGCCAGTTGCTCCGCCACCGCCTTCTCGCCCGCGGCCTTGGCCGCCGCGGCCTGTTCCGCGGCCGACTTGTCCGCGTACTCGCGCCGCACCCGCTCCTCGGCCTCGCGCCTGATTTTCTCGACATCCACGGCAGGCGCTTCGAATTTCGCCGCCGCCGGCTCCTCAGCTACCGGCGCAGGCGCGCGGCCCAGCATCATGAAAACCGCCGCGGCACCAGCGATCACCACGATCGCGGCAAGCGCGGGAACCACCATCGGCCGCCTGCGTACCATGGCTGGCGCCGGCATCCGCGCGCTCTTGCCGATCGCGACCGTGGCGTCTTGGTCACGCGGCACCTTGGGACCCGGGGCTGGCTGAGGCGCCGGACTGGAGGCGCTGCGCTCCGCGGTACGCAGTGCGGCGCGAAACTCCTTCGCGGTGGCGAAGCGATCTTCCGGCTTCTTGGCGAGCGACTTTTGGACGACGCTGTCGAACACCGGCGACACGCTTTGCATCACGCTCGAGGGCCGCGGCGGGTCTTCGTCGACGATCTTCTTGACCACGGTCCACGCGCCCTCGCCCTTGAACGGCTGCACCCCGGTAAGCAGCTGGTACAGGATCGTCCCCGCCGAGAAAAGGTCGGTGCGCCGGTCGATCTTTCCTCCCTTGACCTGCTCGGGGGACATGAAGGCCGGGGTTCCCACCAGGGTGCCTGCCTGCGAGAGTTCACTGTCCTGGATGCGCGCGACGCCGAAATCCGCGAGCTTCACCTGGCGCTGCGCATCGAGCATCACATTGGCCGGCTTCACGTCGCGGTGGATGACGTTCTTTTCATGCGCGAAGTGCAGCGCATCGAGCAGCTCGCGCATGATGCGTACCACCTCGGCGGTGTCGAATCGCGCGCCTTCGTCGAAGAAGGCGCGCAGTTCGCGCCCCTCGATGTACTCCATCACGATATAGGCGACTTCGTCCTGCTCGCCGAAGTCGTGCACCTGCACGATGTTGGGGTGATTGAGCCGCGCCACCGCCTGCGCTTCGCGCACGAACCGCGCCGAGTACGAGGCGGCAGTCTCCTCGTCGATGGCGACGCTCTTGAGAATGGTCTTGACCGCCACACGGCGGTTCAACCTCGGGTCGAACCCCTCGTACACCACCCCCATCGCGCCCTTGCCGAGCACGCGGCGCAACTGGTAGCGGCCGAGCTTCCGGATTTCCACGATCAAAGCAACTCGTCACCCTTCACTTGCGCACCAGCGACCACTGTCCGGTGCAGGTGCCGGAAAATCCGGCTCGCCATTCGTAGCTGCCCGCGTAGCCCGCGGAATTGGCGCGACCGATGAACTTGTACTCGCCACCGCCTGTTCTAGACAATCCTCCAGAAGCCTTCCCCGTTAGCGAACCATCCGGCGCGCTCTGGAGCTGTAGACCGTTGAACTCCCGACCGGAAATACTTCGCCGGGGACCTGATGCGATTTCAATGTCTTCCTGAAGACCTATGCGATCACATTCCTGAAAGAAGCCGGCGCCGACGGTGACACGAAACGCGTAGCGCCCCGGGATCATGCCATCCCTGTTCGGGGTAGCGGCCTGCGCAGCGCCAACCGCGGCCTGTTGCGCCTTGGCCGCTGCCGCTTTTTCTGCCGCCGCCTTCTCCGCGGCCGCTCTCTCGGCTGCCGCCTTCTCTGCCGCCGCCTTCTCTGCCGCCGCCTTCTCTGCCGCCACCTTCTCGGCGGCAGCCCGTTCGGCCGCGGCGCGCTCCAGCGCCGCCCGCTCCTGCGCTGATTTTTCAGCGACCAGCTTTTCCGCTGCCGCCTTTTCGGCAGCGGCCTTCGCAGCGAGTTGCTTCTCCTTGATCGCCTTCTCGGTCGCCGCTTTCGCCGCCGCCGCCTGCTCTGCCGCCGACTTGTCGGCGTATTCGCGCCGCACCCGCTCCTCAGCGTCACGGCGGATCTTCTCTACGTCGATCGTCGGCGCCTCGGGTTTTGTCGGAGTAGGCGCAGCCGGCTCGGGTTTGACCGGCACGGGCGCCTGGGCGACGGGCGCCGGAGGAGGCGAAGTACGGCTCGAGAAAAGGACAACGCCGATCCCGATGGCGACCGCTGCAAGTCCAGCCACAATAGGGAGCACGTAGGAACGCTTTTGCTCCGCGGGCGGTGCCGGAATGCGTGCCTGCTGGTCTATCGCCACGGTTGCATCCTGCTGCTCCGTCATCCGCGCCAGGACCTGGGCGCGGCGCGATTTCTCCTCAGCCTCGCGTTTCGCTTTTTCCGCTGCTTCGCGCTTCGCTTTTTCCGCTGCTTCGCGTTTGGACTTCTCCAGCGCCTCGCCGATCGCCCGCTCTTCGGCCTCGCGTTTCGCGCGCGCCGCCTCCGCCGCCTTCTCTTCGGCCTCCTGCCGCGCCTTCTCTTCCGCCGCCTTGCGTGCCGCCTCGAGCGGCGCGGTCAGCTTCGCCAGCTTGATGCGCGCAAGCTGCGCGTAAGCGCCTTCGGGAAACTGTTCAAGGTAAAGCTCGAACTCGGCTGGATCGTTGCTGTTTTGCAGTGCGCGCCAGAACTCGATCTCGGTCTCGCTCGCCTTGATTTCCGGTCTGGCCTTGGGCTTCGGTAGCACCTGCGAGGGGACCGACTGCATCAGACCGGCATGCGCGCTGCGCAACGCGCCGGAGAACTCGCGAGCGTTGGCGAAACGCTCCGTGGGCTTCTTCGCCAGCGCCTTGTTCACCACCGCATCGAACGCGGGCGAGACAGAGACCACCACGCGCGAGGGCGCCGGCGGATCTTCCTCGACGATCTTCTTCGCCACCGTCCAGGCGCCCTCGCCCTTGAAGGGCTGCTCGCCGGTGAGCAGTTGGTACAGGATCGTACCGGCCGAGAAGAGGTCGGTACGCCGGTCGATCTTGCCGCCCGAGATCTGCTCGGGCGACATGAAGGCGGGCGTCCCGACCATGGTGCCCGCCATCGACAGGTCGTTGTCCTGGATGCGCGCCACGCCAAAGTCGGCGAGCTTCACGCGGCGCTGCCCATCGAGCATCACGTTGGCCGGCTTGATGTCGCGGTGGATCACCCCCGCTTCATGCGCAAAGTCGAGTGCATCGAGAAGTTCGCCCATGATGCGCACCACCTCGGCGGGTTCAAACTTCTCGCGCGCCTCGAAAAAGCTGCGCAACTCGCGACCCTGGATGAACTCCATCACCAGGTAGGCGACCTCTTCGTGTTCGCCAAAGTCGTGCACCTGCACGATGTGCGAGTGGTTCAGCCGCGCCACCGCCTGCGCTTCGCGCATGAATCGCGCGGAATACGCCGCCGATGTTTCGGCGTCGATCGCCACGCTCCTGAGAATGGTCTTGACCGCCACCCGTCTGTTCAAGGTCGGGTCAAAACCCTCGTAAACGACGCCCATCGCGCCCTTGCCGAGCACGCGGCGCAACTGGTAGCGGCCAAGCTTCTGAAGTTCCGCCATCAGAAAATTTTGTCAAACTTCACTTACGCACCAACGTCCAGCGTCCGGTGCAATTTCCAGTGCCGCCCCCTCCCCACGCGCCCCCTTGGCCTCGCATCTCAAAAGTGCCGGCATAGCCATTACCAGTAGCGCGTCCTGCGAGTTTGACTGAGGTACTCGCCCCCCAGAACGTTGCTGCTATCGAGTCGCCTGTGGTGTTCCGAAACTGCAAATTGTTGAAATTCTTTCCGGATACGCTCTCCGTGCTGCTCCCACGGACTTCGATGTCTTCTACGAATCCGACGCGATCGCAGAGAAAATGGAGCCCGCCACCCGCGATGAAGCGAAACTCATAGCGACCTGGAACCATACCCTCGCGGGACGAAGGCAAAGGTGGTGCAGCTGCGGGCACCGTAGCTCTCTCAACAGCCTTTGTTGAAGCCACCCTGTCTGCTACCGCCTTCTCCGCAGCCAGTTTCTCCGCTGCCATCTTCTCCGCCGCCGCTCGCTCGGCGACCGCCTTCTCCGAGGCTGCTTTCTCTGCAGCCGCTTTTTCCGCTGCCGCTCTCTCCGTCGCCGCCCTCTCTCCGGCCGCCTTTTCTGCTGCGGCTCTCTCCTGCGCCGCCTTTGCGGCCGCGATTTTCTCCGCTGCCGCCTTTTCAGCCGCGGCTTTGGCTGCCAGCTGCTTCTCCTGAATCGCCTTCTCGGTCGCGGCCCTCGCCGCCGCTGCCTGCTCCGCCGCCGACTTTTCTGCGTACTCGCGTCTTACACGGTCCTCTGCCTCGCGTTTGATTTTCTCTACATCGACGGCTGGCGCGTCGGGTTTTACCGGCGCTAGCGGCTCGGCCTTCACTGGCGCCGGCGCCTGCGCGACGGGCGCCGAAGGAGCCGGAGTGCGGCTCGAGAACAGGTAGGCGCCAATGCTAAGTGCAACTACGGCCAGACCGATCAGCGCCGGGACCACGAACGATCGCCTTGGCTCGCTGGGCGGCTCGGGAACTGGCGCCGCTTTGCCAACGGCGATCGTAGCCTGCTGCTGCTCCTTCATTTTCGCCAGGACCTGCGCGCGGCGCGCCTTTTCCTCGGCCTCCCGCTTCGCCCGTTCTTCGGCCTCGCGTTTGGCTCTGTCTTCCGCGTCGCGCCTTGCTTTTTCCGCTGCCCCGCGCTTCACTTTCTCCGCTGTTTCGCGTTTTGCCTGGTCGAGCGCTTCCTGCTTCTGCCTCTCTTCCGCCTCGAGGCGTGCTTTTTCTTCGACGGCCTTGCGTGCCGCTTCGATTGGCGCGATCAGTTTCGCCAGCTTGATGCGCGCAAGCTGCGCGTAGGTGCCCTCCGGAAACTGCTCGAGGTAGACCTCGAATTCCGCCGGATCGGCGCTGTTCTGGATCGAGCGCCAGAATTCAACTTCCGCCTCGCTCGCCTTCGATTCGACCCGCGGCTTGGGTTTCGGCATCACCGGGGTCGGTGCGGGCGGCGCCATGCCGGCATGCGCATCGCGCAGCGCCGCGGCGAACTCGCGCGCCTTGCCGTAGCGCTGCACCGGTTCCTTTGCGAGCGCCTTGATCACCACCGCATCGAAAGCGGGCGAGACGGATACCACCACGCTGGAGGGCGCGGGCGGATTGTCCTGCATGATCTGCTTGGCCACCGTCCAGGCGCCCTCGCCCTTGAACGGCTGCGCACCGGTGAGCAGCTGATACAGGACCGTTCCCGCGGAAAAGATGTCGGTGCGCCGGTCGATCTTGCCGCCCGAGATCTGCTCGGGCGACATGAAGGCCGGGGTCCCGACCATGGTGCCCGCCGCAGAGCGCTCGCTGTCCTGGATGCGCGCGACGCCGAAATCGGTCAGCTTCACGCGCCGCTGGCCGTCCAGCATCACGTTGGCCGGCTTGATGTCACGGTGGATCACGCCCGCCTCGTGCGCAAAGTCGAGCGCTTCGAGCAGCTCGCACATGACGCGCACCGTCTCGGCGGTCTCAAACTTCTCGCGCGCTTCGAAAAAGCTGCGCAGCTCCCGCCCCTGGATGAACTCCATCACCAGGTAGGCGATCTCGTCCTCGACTCCGAAATCGTGCACCTGCACGATGTTGGGATGGTTCAGCCGCGCGACCGCCTTTGCCTCGCGCGCAAACCGCTCGGCGTAGGACTTCTCGGTCTCGTCGTCGAAGGCGACGCTCTTCAGGATCGTCTTGATCGCGACCCGCCGGCTGAGCACCGGGTCGTAACCTTCGTAGACAACGCCCATCGCGCCCTTGCCAAGGACGTTGCGCAATTCGTAGCGGCCGAGTTTTTTAAGTTCCGCCATCGCTGGGCTCCCAGGGTGCCGGCTGTCCTATCGATTACGGGCGCGCAGGCGTCAGCCTCCCGTACGCCACAACGACCATGGTCCGCTGCAACGCTGGTTGTACTGCCCATAGCGCGCGTTGTAGTTGCCGGCAAACCCGATTGACGTGGCACGACCTGCTTCGAGCTTGACATCTCCGACGCCAAACTTTTGCGAGTTGTCCCAGACGGAACCGGTCACTGTGCCGTCCGCTTCGCTCTTGAGCCGCAGGCCGGAGAAATTCGTGCCGGAAATGCTTTGCGAGCTGCTGCGGAACTCGATGTCTTCCGAGATATTGACGAAGCCGCAACTGCCGCGGTTAAGGCGGAACACGTAGCGGCCGGGCACTAGGCCCTGCGGCGTTGGCGCAGCCGCGGCGACACTTTGCTGCTTCGCCAAGGTGGCGAGGCGCTCGGCGGCCGCGTTCTCCGCCGCCGCTTTATCCGCGGCCGCTTTCTCCGCCGTCGCTTTTTCCGCTGCCGCCTTTTCCGCTGCCGCCTTCTCCGCTGCCACCTTCTGCGCTGCCGCCTTTTCCGCGGCCGCCTTTTCCGTCGCCGCCCGTTCGGCGGCAGCCCTTTCGGCTGCGGCCTTCTCCAGCGCCGCTTTCTCTTGCGCGGACTTCGCGGCGGCGATTTTCTCCGCCGCTGCCTTTTCGGCGGCGGCCTTGGCTGCGAGCTGCTTCTCCTGCAGCGCCTTCTCCACCGCCGCCTTCGCCGCTGCCGCCTGCTCGGCTGCCGACTTCTCGGCGAATTCGCGGCGCACCCGTTCCTCGGTTTCCTTCTTGACCTTCTCAATTTCAGCAGCCGGAATGGCCGGCGTGGCAGGCGTGGGAGGCACCACGGCAGGTGCCTGCACAACTGGCGCGGGTGCCGGAGTTCGGCTCATCATCAGGTAGGCCGCGACACCGATCGCAGCGACGACTGCGACCGCGCCAGCGGCGATCGGAATTGCCTTAGAGCGCTTCGGCTCGGCAGGCGGCTCGGGAAGCGTGGCCGCCCTTCCCAGGGAGACGGTAGCGTCCTCGTCCAGCGCCGGCTTGGCGCGCGCCGCCGCCTCTTCCTGCTGCTTCAGCTTCGCCAGCACCTGCGCGCGGCGCGCTTTCTCTTCCGCCTCGCGCTTTGCGATCTCCGCGGCTTCGCGTTTCGCCTTCTCCGCGGCTTCGCGCTTTGCCTTCTCCTGCGCCTCCCGGATCGCTTTCTCGGCTGCCTCGCGTTTCGCCCGCGCCTGCGCTTCCTGCGCAGCTTTCTCCTCCGCCTCACGCCTGGCGCGCGCCTGCGCTTCCTGTGAAGCCTTTTCCTCTGCCTCGCGTCTGGCCCGCGCCTGCGCCTCCTGCGCCGCCTTCTGTTCGGCTTCGCGCCGCGCCTTTTCCTCGGCCTCCTGGCGGGCTTTCTCCTCGGCCGCCGCGCGCGCCGCGTCCTGCGGCCCGCGCAGCTTGGCGATCTTGTGGCGCGCCAGCTGCGCGTAGGTGCCGTCAGGAAACTGCTCGAGATACAGCTCGAACTCGTCCGCATCGGTGCTGTTCTGCAGCGCGCGCCAGAACTCGACTTCGGCCTCGCTCGCCTTGCTTTCCACGCGCGCCTTGGGCTTCGGCGGGCTGACGGGCGCAGCGGCGGGAGCAATGACGGTCGCGGCCTGCGAGCCGGGAGCGAACGCGCCGCGCAGCGCCGCGGCGAATTCTTTCGCGTTGGCAAAGCGTTCGGCGGGTTTCTTCGCCAGCGCTTTGTTCACCACCGCATCGAACGCCGGCGATATCGTCTGTACCACGGTCGAGGGGCGCGGCGGATCGTCCTGCATGATCTGCTTGGCGACCGTCCACGCGCCCTCGCCTTTGAACGGCTGCTCGCCCGTGAGCAGCTGGTACAGGACCGTCCCGGCCGAGAAAATGTCGGTGCGCCGGTCGATCTTGCCGCCCGAGATCTGCTCGGGCGACATGAAAGCGGGCGTCCCGACCATGGTGCCCGCCGCAGAGCGCTCGCTGTCCTGGATGCGCGCGACACCGAAGTCCGCCAACTTCACCCGCCGCTGGCTGTCCAGCATCACGTTGGCCGGCTTGATGTCGCGGTGAATCACGCCTGCCTCGTGCGCGAAGTCGAGCGCATCGAGCAACTCGCCCATCACCCGTACCGCTTCGGCGGGCTCGAATTTCTCGTGCGCCTCGAAAAAGCTGCGCAGCTCGCGCCCCTGGATGAATTCCATCACCAGGTAGGCGACGTCGCTCTCCACGCTGAAGTCGTACACCTGGACGATGTTGGCGTGATTGAGGCGCGCCACCGCCTTCGCTTCCTGGATGAAGCGGGCCGCATAGGCAGCTTCGGTTTCCGGATCGAGGCCAACGCTTTTCAGGATCGTCTTGACCGCGACGCGCCGGCCAAGCGCCGGGTCGAAACCTTCGTAAACGACCCCCATCGCGCCCTTGCCGAGCACGTTGCGCAGTTCGTAACGACCGAGCTTCTTGTAGTCCACTTCCGCCGGTCTCCCAGGTTGCCGGCTGAACGCGCGATTATAGGCGCGCGGCGGGAAATCGGGGGGCACCAGCTTGCCTCGCGCCGCCCGTCCCGCGTAGAATCCGCCTCCCGCGCAATCGGACCTATGCCGGGGCGGTTAGCTCAGCGGTAGAGCACTGCTCTCACACAGCAGGGGCCACTGGTTCGATCCCAGTACCGCCCACCACATTGCTCAGGCTGCGGCCTGCCGACACGAATCTGCGTGACCATGTCCAACGCTCCTTTCGCACGCCACGCCGCCTGGCCCGATGGCGCGAGGCTCGCCCTGTCGATCGTCGTCAACGTCGAAGAAGGCTCGGAAGCGAGCATCGCGCGCGGCGACCGCGGGCCCGAGGCGGTCGACGAACTCGGCGTGGTGCTGAAAAAACCGCTGCGCAATTACGGCAATGAGAGCAACTACCGCTACGGCATCCGCGCCGGCGCCCCGCGGGTACTCGATCTGCTCGCGGCGAACGGCATCTCCGCCACCTTCACCGCCGCGGCGATGAGCCTCGAGGCCGCGCCCGAACTGGCGCGGCGCATCGCCGCCGAAGGCCACGAGGCCTGCAGCCACGGCTGGCGCTGGGTGCACCAGTTCGGCATGGACGAGGCGGCCGAGCGCGATTTCATCGCCAAAGCCGTGACCTCGATCGCGAAGACGGTCGGCACGCGCCCGGTCGGCTGGCTGTCGCGCTACCTGCACACCGACAACACCCGGCGGCTGCTGGTGGAAGCGGGATTCGAATACCACATGGACGATTACTCGGACGACCAGCCGTTCTGGGATACGAGCCACGCGCGGCCGATCCTCGTCATGCCCTACGCGCTCGACACCAACGACATGAAGATGTGGGCTCATCCGGCGTACACCCCGCGCCAGTGGCTGGAGTACGCCATCGACAGCTTCGACGTGCTGTATCGCGAGGGCGCGGCGGCGCCGCGCATGATGTCGCTCGGCCTGCACCTGAGGATCATCGGGCGCCCCGGGCGCATCGGCGCGCTGCAGCGTTTTCTCGCGCACGTGCGCGGGCACGCGGGCGTCTGGGTGGCGACGCGCGCCGCGATCGCGGCGCGCTGGCGTGCCGTTTCGCCGCCGCCTTGAGCGTGCACGCCGTGGATCCGATCGAACGTTTCGTCGAACACGTCGTCGACACGGCGCGCGCCGCGATTCCCGCCCCGGCGCGCGCCGCGCTGCGGCGCTTCCTGCTCGATACGCTCGGCGTCGGCGTCGCCGGCAGCGCCGGGCCATGGGTACACGAGCTGATCGACTCGCAGTCGCTTTCCTTCGCCGGCGCGCAGGCGCGCGTATGGGTGCACGGCGGGCGGCTCTCCGCCGCCGGCGCGGCGATGGTGAACGGCTACCTGATCCACAATTCGGAGTTCGACTGCGTGCACGAGCGCGCGGTGGTGCACGCCATGACGGTGCCGACGGCCGCCGCGCTCGCCTGGGCCGAGCGCGAAGCGGCGGCGGGTCGCGTGATCGATGGCGCGACGCTCACCGATGCGCTGATCCTCGGCGTCGACGTAGCCTGCCACCTGAGCGTCGCCTGTCGCGAGGGGCTGCGCTTCTTCCGCCCGGCCACTGCCGGCGCGCTCGGCGCCGTGGCGAGCATCGGCCGGCTGGCCGGCTTCGATCGCACAACCTTGCTGAACGCCTTCGGCACGGTGCATGCGCAGCTCTCGGGCACCATGCAGGCGCATACCGAGGGCTCGATCGTGCTCGGCCTGCAGATCGGTTTTTCGGCGCGCAACGCCATCCTCGCCTGCGACATGGCGGCGCGCGGCCTGGTCGCCCCGCATGCGGTGCTGGAAGGGCGCTTCGGCTATTACCCCTTGTTCGAGGGCGCGCACGATCTGGCCGCGGTGCTGCCGGAGCTGGGCCGCGTCTGGCGCATCGAGGAGATCGCCCACAAACCCTTTCCCTCGGGCCGCGCGACGCACGGCGTAGTCGACGCCTGCCTCACACTCGCGCGCGCGCACGGCTTCGGCGCGGCCGAAGTGGCGAGTATCGAGGCACGGGTGCCGCCGCTGGTGCATCACCTCGTCGGCCGCCCGGTTGCCGAGGACATGATTCCCAACAGCGCGCGCCTGTGCGCGCGCTACGTGGCGGCCTGCGCGCTGGCGCGCGGCACGGTGACCGTGGAAGACTTTCGCGCGCCGGCGCTCGGCGAGGCGGCGACGCTCGAACTGGCGCGCAGAATCGAGGTGACGGTCGACGGCAACCCGGATCCGAACGCGCTCACGCCGGTGGCGGTGGCGATCGCGCTCACCGATGGCCGCAGATTCGATACGCGCATCGACGCGGTGTACGGCAATCCGGCGAAACCGATGGGGCGTGCGGCCGAACTGGAGAAGCTCGCGCGCAATTTCGCGGCGGCCGCGAAACCCCTGCCCGAGGGGCGCGCCGCGCGGCTCACCGGGCTGGTCGACGGCCTCGATGCGCTCGCCGACGTGCGGGAACTGGTCGAATGCCTGGTGTGACGCCGGCGTACTTTGCCGAGGCCGACCCGGCGCGCATCCTCGAGGAGTATCCGCTGGGCGAAGACTTTCTCGCCGGCCCGGCGCGGCTGGGCGGCGATGCGTTGCGCGCGTTGCAGGACCAGCGCTTCCTCGAAGTGGTGGCGCGCGGCTGGCAGGTGCCGTTCTACGCACGGCGCTGGCGCGCCGCGGGGCTGGAGCCGGGTGCCATCCGCAGCCTCGATGACATCGGCGCGATTCCACCGTTCAGCAAGGCCGACCTCATGGCTTCCATCGAAGCCGCGCCGCCGTTCGGCGACTACCACGGCGTCGATTTCGCCGATCCGGCTCGGCCCGCCATGGTGATGCACACCACCAGCGGCACCACCGGCACGCCGCAACCGCTGTTCTTCGGCGCCTGGGACCGCGAAGTGCAGAACGCGCTGGTGGCGCGCGCCTGGCGGCTGCAAGGCGTCACGGACCAGGACGTGGTGCACTCGGTGTATGGCTTCGGCATGGTGAATGGCGGGCACTACATCCGCGAGGCGTTGCTGCATTTCACCAAAGCGATCCTGCTGCCCGCCGGAACCGGGCTGGAAACGCCCTCCGCGCAACAGGTGGAACTGATGCGCCGGTTCGGCGCCACGGTGCTGATCGGTTTCGTCGATTACCTGGTGAAACTCGCCGGGGTGGCGCGCGAATGCGGCCTCGAGCCGGGGCGCGACCTGCCGGTGCGGCTGATCTCGGGGCACCTCGGCCGCGAAAGCCGCGAGGCGATCTCCGCGCTGTGGGGCGGCGCCGCGGTGTACGACTGGTACGGCGTGGGCGACACCGGCACCATCGCCGCCGAAGGTCCCGCGCAGGACGGACTGCACATCTTCGAGGATGCGCATTACGTCGAGGCGCTGGATGCCGACAGCGGGCGTGGCAGCCTCCTCGGCGCCGGCAGCCTGTGCTGCACGGTGCTGTTCAAGCGAACGGTGTACCCGGTGATCCGCTTCAATACGCAGGACCTCACCGAACTGTTGCCGCCCGATGGCGCGAGCGGCATCGGTTTTCGGCGCATGACCGGCATGCAGGGACGCGCGGATGCGATGGTCAAGCTGCGCCGCGTGAACGTGCACCCGGGTGCGATCGGCGCGCTGATCGCCGGCATGGCCGGCGTGCGCGGCGAGTACTACTGCCGCGTCGAACGGCGTGGTGCGCGTGACGAGATGACGGTGGTGCTGGAAGTGGACGCCGCCGATGCGGCTGCGCGCGAGACGCTTGCCGCCGCGGTGCGCCTGCGCCTGCGCGAACGGCTGAACGTCGAGGTGGCGGTCGAGCTGGTGGCGCCGGGCGCCACCGCGGATACCACGGGCGTGGAGCGCCGGCAAAAGCCGCTGCGACTCGTCGACCTGCGCATATGAGCGATGCCGCCGATCTCGGCGTCGCCGCCGCGGCCGGGGCCCTGCGATCCGGCGCGCTGCAGGCGAAAACGCTCACCGACGCCTGCCTGCGGCGCATCGAGGCGCGTAACCCGGCACTGCATGCTTTCGTCGCCGTGACCGCCACCGAAGCGCGCGCCATGGCGGCCGATTCGGCGCAGCGCCTGATCGGCGGCGCGGCGCGCTCGCCGCTGGAAGGCGTTCCGATCGCGCTGAAAGACAACATCGACCAGCGCGGGGTGGCGAGCACCAACGGCCTGGCGCACGGACCGGTGGCGTTGCGCGATGCGCGCGTGGTCGAGCGCCTGCGCGCGGCGGGCGCGGTGCTGGTTGGCAAACTCAACATGCACGAATGCGCGTTGGGCGCGACCAACCGCAATCCGCACTGGGGCGATGCGCAGAATCCGCTGCGCCCCGGCTACACGCCGGGCGGCTCGAGCGGCGGTGCGGCCGTGGCAGTGGCCGCGTGCCTGGTGCCGGCCGCGCTCGGCACCGACACCATGGGCTCGGTGCGGTTGCCGGCGGCATACTGCGGGGTGGTGGGTTTCAAGCCATCGTTCGGACGCTTGTCCACCGACGGCGTGCTGCCGCTATCGCCCGCGCTCGACCATGTCGGGGCGCTGGCGCGCAGCGTCGAGGACGTGGCGCTGGTGTTCGCGGCGCTCGACGAAGCGCCGCAAGCCGCGCTGCCGTCGCCGCCTGCGGCATTGCGGCTCGGGCTGCTGGCCAACGCGCGCAGCGTGCGTTGCGAGCCCGCAGCGCTGGAAGCGTTCAGGCGCGCGCTGGCGCGCCTGCGCGCCTCCGGCGTCGCGGTGGCAACCTTCGAACTGGACGATTTCGACCCGGAAGCGGTGCGCCGTGCCGGACTGCTGGTGGTCGAAGCCGAAGGCGCCGAGGCGCTGGCCGCGCGCGGTTCGGCGTGGAGCCTGCCGAGCGCGCCGGTAGTGGCGATGCTGGAATACGGGCGTCGCCTCGCGCCCGAGCGCCTCGCCCAGGCGCGCGAGGCCGTGCGTCGCTGCGGCGAGGCGTTCGCAGCGCTAGCCGCGCGCGTCGATGCCATCGTCTCCCTGACTGCGCCGCAGTGCGCTTTCCCCTTTGAGGCCGACGAACCCGCAAACCAGGCATCGCTCTGCGCGCCGGCGAATTTCGCCGGCGCGCCGTCGATCAGCCTGCCGATCGCGGTCGGCGTGGACCTGCCCTATGGCTTGCTGCTCACCGCCGCGCCGGGGCGCGATGCCGCGCTGCTCGCCGTGGCGCGCAGGGTGGAGGCGCTGCTCGGCGGCGCCTGAGCACCATTTGCAGCACCTCAGGCCGGTCTCCCCAGGACGCCGGCTACTCGCTACATTATAGGCATCCGGAAATGACAGCGACCTCTTCCTTCGCCCTGACGTCTTTGCGCTCCGCGCTGTTCGTGCCGCTCGCGGACGAGCGCTTTCTCGCCAAGGCGCACGAGCGCGGCGCCGACGCGCTGCTGCTCGACCTGGAAGATGCGGTGCCGCCGGCGCAAAAGGCAGCGGCGCGCGCGCGCATGCCGGAAGCGGCACGAGCGCTCGCGGCGAAAGGCGCCACGGTGATGCTGCGTGTGAATTCGACCCCGGAGCACCTGGCCGAGGATCTGAAAGCGGCCGCGCAGGCGCCGCTCGCCGCGGTGTTTCTGCCGAAAGTCGAGCGCGCCGAGCATGTCACCGCGGCCGAGTATTTGCTGGGCAGCAGCGCTCAGCTGGTGGCGATGCTCGAATCGCCTGGCGCGGTGCTCGACGCGGTGGCGATTTCGGGCGCCGGGTCGCGCCTGACGGGGCTCGTCTTCGGCAGCGAGGACTATTGCGGCGTGCTCGGCGTCGCATCAGACAAGGCGGCGCTCGACTGGCCGGCACAGATGGTCGCGGCCGCCGCCCGCGCGCGCGGCCTGGCGGCGTTCGGCGTGCCCGGTCCGATTTCCGAACTCGTGGACATGGACGCATTCACGCGACTGCTCGAAAAGGCGAAGGCGATGGGCTATACCGGTTGCCTTTGCATCCATCCCAGGCAGGCCGCAGCCGCCAACCGGGTCTATTCCCCGTCGCCGGAGGAAATCGCGCTGGCACGTGAAATCGTCAGCGCGTTCGATGCCGCGGTGAGCGAGGGGCGTGGCGCCTTCGCGCTGCACGGGCGCATGATCGATGCGCCGGTCGTGGACCAGGCGCGCGCGACGCTCGCGCGCCTCGGGGACCGCTAGCTAGTTCACGCCGCAGGCGATCTTCCAGAACGCTTCGTCGATGCTACCCTCGACGACGTCCTCCCAGCGCCGCGGCGTGTCGATGGTCGAGACGGCGGTGCCGGCTCCCATGTGGCCGGAGAAATCGATCGCCGAGAGCAAGCGCACGCGCCGCCCCTTGCAGTCGTATTCGCGCAGCACCGCAGTGGAGAACAATCCCTTGCCCTCGGGCGTGAAATCCTGCCTGGGAAAGTCGTACATCCCGTGCATGACGCTCATGTGGCCGCGCTTGCGAATGCTGTCCTTGTCGGCGAATGCGGCGTAAATCTTGTCGTCCTTGACGACCAGGGTCCACTCGGCCGAGGCACTCGCGGAAACGGCGCCAAGCACAGCCGCAAGCAGGAAGTTGCGGACGGCGGACATTGCGCTCATGCGTAAATTCTACCCACCTGTGCTAGCTTAAAACCATGATCACGCTCGAGGACATCCGCGCCGCGGCACAGCGCATTGCCGGCGCAGTGGAACACACGCCCTGCCTGCACAGCCGCACGCTGTCGCGCCTGACTGGCGCCGAGGTCTGGCTCAAGTTCGAAAACCTGCAGTTCACCGCTTCGTTCAAGGAACGCGGCGCGCTCAACAAGCTGCTATCTCTGGGCAAGGCGGAACGCAGTCGCGGCGTGATCGCGATGAGCGCAGGCAACCACGCGCAGGGCGTCGCCTACCACGCCGCGCGGCTCGGCCTGCGCGCGGTGATCGTGATGCCGCGCGGCACGCCCAACACCAAGGTGAGCAGCACGCGCGTGCACGGCGCGGAGGTGATCGTCGAAGGCGACACGCTCGCCGACGCGGCGCGCCACGCGCGCAAACTGGAAGCGAGCGAAGGCCTCGTCTTCATCCACCCCTACGATGACCCGGCGATCGTCGCTGGCCAGGGGACCGTCGCGCTGGAAATGCTCGAACAGGCGCCAACGCTCGATATGCTGGTGGTCCCGGTCGGCGGCGGCGGGCTGATTTCCGGCATGGCGATCGCCGCGCGGGCGCTGCGGCCCGCTATCGAGGTATTCGGCGTAGAGACCAAGAACTGGTCCGCGGTGCACCAGCGGCTGAAGGGCCTGCCGGTGCAGACCGGCGGCGACACCGTAGCCGAAGGCATGGCGGTGCATGACACGGGCACGCTGACCTTGGAGCTGATTCGCAAATTGGTGAGCGATGTGCTGGTGGTCGAGGAAGAGTCGGTCGAACGTGCGATCGTCGCGCTGGTCGAAATCGAGAAGACCGTGGCCGAGGGCGCCGGCGCCGCGGGGCTGGCTGCGCTGATCGAGCAGCCGGCCCGCTTCGCCGGCAAACGCGTCGGCATCCCGATCTGCGGCGGCAACATCGACGCGCGGCTGCTCTCGGCGGTGCTGATGCGCGGCCTGGTGCGTGACGGCCGGCTGGTGCGCCTGCGCGTGATCATGCCCGACCTCGCCGGCAGCCTGGCCCGTGTCGCGGCGATGATCGGCGAGGCAGGCGGCAATATCGTCGACGTGCAGCACCAGCGCGTGTTCGGGGTCGCCTCGATCAAGTCGCCGGAGGTCGAGTTCGTGATCGAGACGCGCGACCGCGAGCATACGCGGCAGATCGAAGACCATCTGCGAAACCATGGCATTCGCTCGATCCTCGTCTGAGAAAATTGCCGGCAAGCGGCGAACCAAGAGATACTTGTCCACTATGTCCCGGCCAATCCAAGCCAGGCCCTCGGTCCTGATCGTCGACGATGCGCCGGACATCGTCACGGTCATCCACACGCTGCTCAAGCCCGTCTACGACACGCGCACCGCAGCCGACGGGGCGCAGGCGCTCGAGATCGCGTTTGGCGCCAAGCCGCCGGACCTGATCCTCCTCGACGTTATGATGCCGGGAATGACCGGCTATGAGGTGTGCCGACAGCTCAAGGCGGACGAGAAAACCCGGGACATCCCGGTGATTTTCCTGACGGCGCTGACCGAGATCCGCGACGAGCAGCTGGGTTTCGACGTAGGGGCGGCGGACTACATCAACAAACCGATTTCGCTCGCCATCCTGCTCGCGCGCATCCAGACCCACCTGTCGCTCAAGGCGGCGGCCGACATCCTGAAGGACAGGAACGTCCACCTCGAGCAGGAAGTGCATGCGATCCAGGACGCCACCATCGTGGCCATGGCCTCGCTCGCCGAAACGCGCGACAACGAAACGGGCAATCACATCCGCCGCACCCAGAACTACGTGCGCGCGCTGGCTTACAAACTCAAGCCGCACCAGCGCTTTGCCTCGGCGCTGGACGACGCGACGATCACGCTGCTCCACAAATCGGCGCCGCTGCACGATATTGGCAAGGTCGGCATTCCGGACGCCATCCTGCTCAAGCCGGGCAAGCTGACGCCGGAAGAATTCACCATCATGAAGACCCACACCACGCTCGGGCGCGACGCCATCGTCGCCGCCGAGCGGCTGATCAGCGCGCCGAGCACATTCCTGCGCTATGCACGCGAGATCGCGCATTACCACCAGGAAAAGTGGGACGGATCCGGGTATCCGGAGGGGCTGGCCGGCGAAGCGATCCCGCTATCGGCGCGCCTGATGGCGGTCGCCGACGTTTACGATGCGCTGATCTCGCGGCGCGTCTACAAGCCGCCGTTTTCGCGTGAGAAATCGGTCGCCATCATCCGCGAGGGCCGCGGCAGTCATTTCGACCCGGACATGGTGGACGCCTTCCTCGCCATCGAGTCGGAGTTCGCCGCCATCGCCGACCGCTACGCCGACAGCGAAGAAGACCTCTCGGCAAAAGCGCGCGCCTAGGATCAAAAAAGGGGGGCAGAGCAACATTTCTCTGGAAATGTTGCTCTGCCCCCCTTTTTCACGTCCTTCGTTTCAGCATCCGCAGCGGGTTGTACTCGATCACGGTGGCGCCGTCCTGGTTGAGCACCCGGTTGGCGAAGCGCACCAGGCCGCGGTCGCCTTTCGAGGTGAGGCGGCACTCGATGACCTCGGACTCCACGTGGATCGTGTCGCCCACCCGGGTCGGTTCCTTCACGTCCACCGTAGCGTTGAGGAACGCGAGCCCGGTGTCCTGCATGGTCGCAAGCAGCAGCCCTTCGGCAAACGAATACACCAGCGCCGCCGGCACCGGCCGGCCCTTGATCGCCCGTGCATCGCCGGCCCCCGGGGTTTCCACCACGGCGAACAACTCCTCGGTGAGCCAGGTCAGGTTGATGAAGTTCGCCAGGTCCGACTCGGCGATGGTGCGCCGGTGGGTGCGGAAGCGGAAACCCTGCTTCAGGTCCTCGTAGCAGTAGCCGCGGCCGACGATCGGCAGGACCTCGCTCATCTGCCGAACTTGGAGCGCGCCTGGTTGAACGCCTCCTGCATCCGCTTCCAGGCCTCGTCGGTGCCGCGCATCATTTCCATCCAGGCCTCGCCGCTGGTGGCCTGGATTTCGCTCATCTTGCGCAGGCCCTCGTCGCGCTGGGCGCGATATTGCGCGAGCTGGCGCTCGTACTCGGACTTCATCTCGTCCTGCGCCGCCTTGGCCTTGGCTTCCCACTTCGCCGCCTCGGCGTTCCACTGGTCGAGCTGGGTTTTCAGCTTCTGCACGTATTCGTCGCGGTCGATCATGAGCTGCTCCTCGTGGTTGCGTGCCCCCCGGGCAAGCGTAACTCAGAAGGCGGCCGACCAGAGCAGGGCCAGCCCCGAGAGCAGCAGCAGGCTGTCCATCAGCAGGCGGAAGCGCTCGGCTTCCATTTTGAGCACGAAACGCTTGGCGATATACGCGCCCGCCATCAGCGTCGAGCCGATGATCAGGCCCTTGACGATGATGTCGAGCGGCAGCGCGCCGAACGTGCGGAACACTGCGGCCTTCGCCAGGTAGACTGCGAGCGAGGCGGCCGCTTCCGTCGAAATGAATGCGCCTTTCACCAGCCCCGCGGCGAGGAAGATCGGCGCCGTGACCGGTCCGGTCGAAGCCACCACGCCGGTGAGGTAGCCCACCGGCACCCCGATCAGCGCGAGCTGCGTGCGCCCGAGCTTCAGCTCATGCGCCGCCATCCAGCGCCGCACGCCGATCATGGCGATGAAAAATACGCCCAGCGCGGCTTCGATGATGCGACCGGGCACCACCAGCAGCGTACCGGCGCCGAGCGCCGCGAACGGCACCGCGGTCGCCGAATACGCTGCCACCGTGCGCCAGCGCACTTCGCGCCACCACACGAGGATCCGCGAAAGGTTGGCGAGCACCGCGGCGATCGCCATGATCGGAACCGCCTGCAGCGGCCCGAACACGATCACCAGCAGCGGCATCAGGATGATCGAGGAGCCGAAGCCGACGATGCCGCCGAGCGTGCCGGCAAACAGCCCGAGCACGAGGATGAATAGGAAGTCCAAGGGCCGCGCATTCTACCGCCCCCTCTCGGCTAGACTTCGTGCATGTCGCCTTTCGGCCGGCCGCTGCGCCGCCGGTTCCGGCTGGAACCCGGCACCGATTTTCTCAACCATGGCTCCTTCGGCACCACGCCGCGCGTGGTGCTCGCCGCGGCCGAGCGCTGGCAGCGGCGCATGGAAGCGAATCCCGACCGCTTCATGCGCGAGCTCCTGCCCGGCGCACTGCGCGCCGCCGCGGCGCGCCTGGCGCGCTTCCTCGGTGCCGAAGCCCGGGATCTCGTCTTCGTCGAGAACGCCACCACCGGGGTGAATGCCGTCCTGCGCTCGCTCGAATTGCGTCGCGGCGATGAAATTCTCGGCACCACGCATACCTACAACGCGGTGCGCCAGGCGATCCGCGAGGTGTGCCGCAGGACCGGTGCCAAACCGGTAGAGGCAAGGATTGGCTTGCCGGTCGGCCATGTCGATGATCTGGTTGCTCCCATCGTGCGAAAAATGAGCCGGCGAACCAAGCTCGTCGTTCTCGATCACATCAGCTCGCCCACCGGATTGGTTTTTCCGATCAAGCGGCTCGCGCGCCTCGCGCGCGCGCGCGGCATTCCGGCGCTGGTGGACGGCGCGCACGCGCCGGGCCAGCTCGCCCTGGACATCCCCTCGCTCGGCGTCGACTGGTACGCGGGCAATTGCCACAAGTGGCTGTACGCGCCCAAAGGCTGCGCCTTTCTCTGGGCGCGCCGCAGCGCGCAGCAAGGACTGCACCCGACCGTGATCTCGCACGGCTACGGCAAGGGCCTCGCCGCCGAATTCGACTGGACCGGCACGCGCGATTTTTCGAACTGGCTGGCGTTGCCGGAAGCGCTCGGTTTTCTTCTCGAATTGAAACCCTCGAAACTCCGTGCGTATAACCATCGCATCGTCACCACGGCAGCACGGGGAATCTCAGAGGCTTGGCGCACGCCGCTCGACGGGCCGGCCGACCTGCACGGCTCAATGATGGCGATCCGCCTGCCCAAACGCTTGCAGGACCGCGATCCACGGCAGCTGATGCGCGAGCTCCTCGACCGGCACCGCATCGTCGTCGCCGTCATGCCGATCGGCGGCGCGCTGTGGGCGCGCATCTCGGCCCAGGCTTACAACGTACCCTCGGACTACCGGAAACTGACGCAAACCATTCCCCGCCTCTAGCGCATGGCGAGCGGCTGCGCGGCTGCCGGCGGCGGAAACAGGCGGTCGAGCTCGGCGAGCTGCGCTGGATCGAGCGGCCGCTCGAGCGCGCCGAGGTTCTCCTTCAACCGGTCGCGCCGGCTGGTTTTCGGAATCGCGATCACGCCTTCCTGCTGCAGCAGCCAGGCAAGCGCGGCCTGGGCCGGCGTCATGCCATGGCGTTCTGCAAATGCCCTGAGCTTGGATTTGCCGAGCAGCCGGGCCTGCTCGATCGGCGAGTAGGCCATCACCGGGATGCGCCGCTCGCGCAGCCAGGGCTGCAGGTCCCACTCGATGCCGCGGCGCGTGAGGTTGTACAGCAGCTGGTTCGCAGCAACCGCCTTGCCGCCAGAGATTTTCCACAGCTCCTGCATGTCGGAGAGGTCGAGATTGCTGACGCCGTAATGGCGGATCTTGCCGGCTGCTTTCAGCGCGGCGAACGCTTCCATGGTCTCGGCGAGCGGCACGTTGCCGCGCCAGTGCAGCAGGTACAGATCAACGCGGTCGGTTTTCAGCCGCTTCAGGCTGCGCTCGCAGGCCGCCGGCACGCCCTTGCGCGACGCATTATGCGGATACACCTTGGTCACGAGGAAGACCGCGTCGCGACGGCCGGCGATCGCTTCGCCGACCAGTTCCTCGGAGCGGCCCTCCCCGTACATCTCGGCCGTGTCGATCAGCGTGGCGCCCAGGTCCAATCCCAGGCGCAGCGTCGCGAGTTCCTCGGCGCGGGCGGCGCGCGCGTCGCCCATGTTCCAGGTTCCCAGGCCGAGCGCCGGCACCTGTTCGCCGCCTGGCAGAGTGACTGTCTTCATCGCATCACCAATAACGGCGCGGCCTAGGGCAGCAGGCGCGACTCGCGATAGCGCTGCAGGTGGGCAAGGATCTGCTGTTCCGTGTCCACCGCGCGGTGGAATCCGTCCCGCCGGATTTTGGCGGTGCTGGTGATGTTGTCGTTTTCCCGTCCCCACAGGAAGTCCGCGAAATCCCACGACACGACCTCCTGCAGCGGGCGCGGCTTGAGGCCGTGCCGCCGCACGATGCGTTCCCACGCCGGAGCCTTGTCCCGCATCGCTTCGGCCAGCTTGAGCGGGCGGACCTGTCCGGGCCGCAGGCCGAAGTGCGCGGCAATTTTCGGCCACAGTTCCTGCCAGCGGAACTGGCCGCCATCGCTCACGTTGTAGGCCTGGTTGCGCGCCTGCGGGGCATCCGCCATCCAGGCGAGCGCATGCGCGAACTGGGTGGCGTCGGTGATCTCCATCAGTACCGAGTAGCAGCGCGCCGACCCGGGGAAATCGAGCGCCAGCCCGTGCTCGGCGCACATCGCGGCCCAGGCCCCGATGGTCGAAACGACGTTGCGCGCGCGCTCCGGCGCGTAGTCATAGAGGAAGTGCGGGCGCGACGCCGACCAGGTCCACTTCTTCCCTTCCTGCCGCTGGCGCAGCAGGTCTTCCTGGTCGTAGTAGAAATTCGGCGGCATGTGCCGGGGATCATCCTCGCGCGTCGGCAGCCGCGCGAATTGAAGGCGCACGTCGTACCATTTCTGACCTTCCACAAGGTGCACATGCTGCAGCTTGGGCGAGGCGGCCTCCACGGCATCAAGGACATTGCGCAGCATCGCCACGTTCTGCGCCACGTCTTCGACCCCGCCTTCGCCGAAAGCGGCACGCGCAGTGTAGAAAAGATGGTTGACCTCCTGGAACGCTGCCAGCGTCCGCGCACAGCCCTCGGCGTCCAACAGATCGCATTGCACCTGCGTTAGCCGCGCGTTCGACGCACCGGACGGACGGCGCGAGATCCCGATCACGCGCCAGTCGGCGTTCTCCAGCAACACCTCGACCAGCCGTTTCGACGCCGCCCCGGTGGCGCCGGCGATCAGCGCTGTTCGCTGCATCGCCACCTAGTAGGACTTCGGCAGATCGAGCACGCGTTCGGCGATGAAGCTGAGGATCAGTTGCGGGCTCACCGGCGCGATGCGCCCGACCAGCGATTCGCGCAGGTAGCGCTCCACGTGGTACTCCTTGGCGTAGCCGAAACCGCCGTGCGTCATCACCGCCTGCTGGCAGGCATCGAAGCTGGCCTCGCCGGCAAGGTATTTGGCGGCGTTGGCCTCCGCGCCGCTCGGTTTGCCTGCGTCGTAGAGCCAGGCGGCTTTGAACACCATCAGGTTGGCCGCTTCCAGCGCCATCCAGTTGGCGGCGAGCGGATGCTGGATGCCCTGGTTCTTGCCGATCGGCCGATCGAACACGATCCGTTCCTTGGCATACGCCGCCGCGCGTTTGAGCGCGCAGCGCCCCAGGCCCACCGACTCGGCGGCGATCAGGATGCGCTCCGGGTTGATGCCGTGCAGGATGTATTCGAAGCCCTTGCCCTCTTCGCCGATGCGGTCCTCTTCCGGCACCGGCAGAGCGTCGAAGAACATCTGATTCGAATCCACTGCTTTGCGGCCCATTTTCTCGATTTCGCGCACCTCGATGTACTGGCGGTCGAAATCGGTATAGAAAAGGGTCAGGCCGGCCTCCGCCCGGGCCAGCAGCAGGACTTTTTCGGCCACCTGCGCCGTGGAAATCCAGACCTTCTGCCCCGAGACGAGATATTTGGCGCCACGCTTTTCAGCTTTTACTTTCAATTTTTTAGTGTTCAAACCCGAATCCGGCTCGGTCACGGCAAAGCACGCGCGCTGCTTGCCGGCGATCAGCGGCGGCAGCATCCGGCGTTTCTGCTCGTCGGTGCCGAAGACGACGACTGGATTGAGGCCGAAAATATTCATGTGCACGGCTGATGCGCCCGAGAAGCCGGCGCCGGATTCCGAGATCGCCTGCATCATGACCGCGGCCTCGGTGATCCCCAGGCCCGCGCCGCCGCAGTCCTCGGGCATGGCGATGCCGAGCCAGCCGTCCTTGGCGAGCGCCTGGTGCAGGTCCGCGGGAAAGCCGCCCTGCTGGTCCTTCTTCAGCCAGTAGGCGTCGTCGAATTTCGCGCAGATTTTCGCGATCGCCTCGCGGATGCTCTCCTGCTCCTCGCTGAAGGCGAAGTTCATGTCCTGCGGTGTTTTTCCAGGTAGGGAGGCGAGTAGATGACCAGCACCCGCGCCCGCTCGCTGGTGGCGATGAACAAATGCATCGTGTCGGCGGGAAAAAAGCAGGCTTCGCCCGGCTTCATCTCGAATTTTTCGCCGGCCACTTCGACGTGCGCTTCGCCTTCCAGCAGGTAGCAGACCTGCTCGATGCCCGGATGGGCATGCGGCAGCGCGCCCTTGCCGCGCGCCAGTTCGCCGACCAGCACCTCGAGCTGCTTTGCGCCCACCGTCTCCGGCCCGATCAGCCGCAAGTTGCTGGTGCCGGTATGGTTGGCCGGTGAATACGGCGTTACCTCACTCTGCCGGACCCGGTACTTGCTCATAGCGACTCGCCTCCTTTCCTGCAGCGCCCTGCCCGCGGATGAGCAGCACGTAGGCCGCAGGGACCACGAACAGCGTGAACACGGTGCCGAGCGTGAGGCCGCCCACGATCACCCAGCCAATCGGCTGGCGCGCCTCCGAGCCCGCGCCGGTGGCGAGCGCCAGCGGCACGGTGCCCAGCACCATCGCCCCGGTGGTCATCAGGATCGGCCGCAGGCGCAGCGTCGCGGCCTCGATCACCGCCTCGAGCTTCGCCATGCCGCGCCCGCGCAGCTGGTTGGCGAATTCGACGATCAGGATGCCGTGCTTGGTGATCAGCCCGATCAGCATCACCAGCCCGACCTTGGAGTACACGTTAAGCGTGCCTCCCGAGAGCTTGAGCGCGAGCAGCGCGCCGAGCGCCGCGAGCGGCACCGTGAGCATGATGATAAACGGGGAGACGAAGCTCTCGAACTGCGCCGAGAGCATCAGGTAGATGAACACCAGCGCGAGCAGAAAGGCGAACATCAGCGCCGCGCCGGATTCGCGGAACTCGCGCGACGGGCCGTCGAGGGTGGTGCGCGCGCTCGCATCGAGCACTTCCTTCGCCGCCGCCTCCAGCTCCTGCAGCGCCTCGCCCAGCGTGTAGCCCTGCGCCACATTCGCCGACAGGATAGCGGCGCGCTGGCGGTTGAAATGGTTCAGCTCCTTGGCGCCCACCGTCTCGCGCACCGAGACGATGTTCGAGAGCTGCACCAGGTGCCCGTCGCGCGCGCGCACCGAGATCGCGCTGAGGTCCGCGGGCGTATTGCGGTCCTTCGCCTCCAGCTGGACGATGACATCGTACTGCTTGCCTTCGCGCTTGAAGCGCGTCACCTGGCGCCCCCCGAGCAGAGTCTCCAGCGTGCGGCCGATCACCTCCACATCGATGCCGAGCGAGGCCGCCTTCTCGCGGTCAATGTCCACTGCCAGCTGCGGCTTGTTCAGGCGCAGGTCCACGTCCGGATTGGCGATGGCCTTGATCTGGCGCGCCTTGGCGAGCAGCCGGCCGGTCATGGCATCGAGCTGCTCGTAGGAATTGGCCTGGATCACGAACTGCACCGGCGGATTGCGGAAGCTCTGGCCGAGCGAGGGCGGGTTGACCGGGAAGGCGAGCACGCCGGGCAGCCCCATGAACAGCTTGGGGCCAAGTTCGCCGGTGACCTGCTGGGTCTTGCGCGCGCGCTCCTCCCACGGCGCAAGCTGGGTAAAGCCGATGCCGAAATTGACCGGGTTGGGGCGCTCCAAGCCAGGCGCCACCACCGTGAAATAGGAGCGGATCTCCGGCACCTTCGAGAACAGGCCCTCGATCTGGCGCATGTAGCCGTCGGTGTAGTCGAGCGATGCGCCTTCCGGGGCGATCACCAGCGTGATGAAAAAGCCCCGGTCCTCCACCGGCGAGAGCTCGTCTTTGAGCGTCGAGTACACCCCCGCGGTGGCCGCCAGCACCGCGACGAACGCCACGCCGACGATTGCCTTGAAGCCGAGCAGCCGGGTGAGCGCGCGCCGGTAGCCCTCGGTCATGGCGCGGAAAAAGCGCTCCATCGCCAGATACAGCCCGCCGTGCTGTTCGTGCTCCGTGAGGATGCGCGAGCACATCATCGGCGTCAGCGTGAGCGCCACGAATCCCGACACCGCCACCGCCGCGGCCACCGTCAGCGCGAACTCGGCGAACAGGCGCCCGGTGTTGCCCGGCACGAAGGCCACCGGCGCGAACACCGCGGTCAGCGTGAGCGACATCGCAATCACCGCGAAGGCGATCTCGCGCGAGCCCTCGGAGGAGGCGCGGCGCGGGTCCTTGCCCATCTCTACATGGCGGTGGCAGTTCTCCAGCACCACGATGGCATCGTCCACCACCAGCCCGATCGCCAGCACCAGCCCGAGCAGCGTAAGCACGTTGATGGTGAAGCCGAGCAGGTAGAGGAAGAACACCGCGCCCACCAGCGACACCGGGATGGTGACGAAGGGAATCAGCGTGGCGCGGAACGAACGCAGGAAAACGAAGATCACCAGCATCACCAGCAGCACCGCCTCGGCCATGGTGCGGTACACGCCCTCGATGGAGCGCTCGATGAAGATGGACGAATCGAAGGCAACCGCGAGCGACATGCCCTCGGGCAGCGTGCCCTGCATGCGCGCGGCTTCGGCCTTCACCGCGCGCGCCACCGAGAGCGTATTGGCGGTGGACTGCTTGACGATCCCCAGCCCCACCGCCGGGTTGCCGTTCACCCGCACCACGTTGCGCTCGTCCAGCGCCCCCAGCCGCGCTTGGCCGACGTCGCGCAGCCGCACCGGGTAGCCGCGCGACTCGGCGACGATCACGTCGTTGAACTGGGCCGCGCTGCGCAGGTCGGCCTCGGTGAGCACGGTGAACTCGCGCTGCGCCGACTCGATCCGGCCCGAGGGAATCTCGACGTTCTGGCGCCTGAGCGCCGCTTCCACGTCCTGCGGCGTCAGGCCGTAGGCGGCCAGCCGGTCGCGATCGATCCACAGGCGCATGGCGTAACGCCGCTCCCCGCCGATGATCACCGAGGCGACCCCGGGCAGGGTTTTCAGGCGGTCGGCGACGTAGCGATCAGCGTGGTCCGAGATCTGCAGCGCGCCGTGCCGGTCGGAGGACAGGCGCATCCAGATGATCGCCTGGGCGTCGGCCTCGATCTTCGACACCACCGGGTCATCGGCCGCCGCCGGCAGCGCCGCCCGCACCCGGGCCACCCGGTCGCGCACGTCGTTGGCCGCCGCATCCACGTTGCGCTCGAGCAGGAATTCGACGGTGATCTGCGACACCTCCTCGCGCGACACCGACTTGACCGCGCGCACACCCTCGATTCCCGAAATCGAGTCCTCCAGCGGCTGGGTGATCTGCGACTCCATCACCTGGGGGCTCGCGCCCTTGTATACGGTGCGCACCGAGACCACCGGGGTGTCGATCTTCGGGTACTCGCGCACGCTCAGGCGCTCGAAGGAAATGGCGCCCACCAGCACGATCATCAGGCTCATGACCGTGGCCAGCACCGGGCGCCGGATGCACAGCTCAGGCAGCTGCACGGTTCAGCCCTTTTTTTCCGGCGCCGCCGCCGCTGGCTTGTCCTGCATCATCATCACCGCCGCGCCCGGAAACAGGCGCAGCGTGCCGTCGGTCACCACCAGGTCGCCGGCAGCCACACCGGCCAGGATCTCGACCTCGCCGGGCTTGCGCACGCCCAGCCGGACCTTGACCATTTCCGCCTTGCCGTCGGCGACGCGGAACACGAAGCTGTCCTGGCCTTTCGGCACGATCGCCTGCTCCGGAACCCACACCGCCTTGTCGCGCGTTCCCAGTTCGAGCGCGACGCGCGCGAACATGCCCGGGCGCAGCTTGGAATCGTTGTTGCCGACGCGCGCGCGCACCAGGAGGGTCCGGGTGCCCTCGTCCACCCCGGGCTCGATGGCGTAGATGGCGCCGCTGAAGCTCTGCGCGGGATAGGCGTCGACCGCCGCGCGCACCACCTGGCCGGGGCGCAGCCGCGAGATGAACGATTCCGGGACGCGGAAATCGAGCTTCAACTGGTCCATTTTCTCCAGCCGCGCAATGTCGGTGCCAGCGGCGACATAGGCGCCCTGGCTGACGCTGCGCAGCCCGATCACGCCCGGGAACGGGGCGCGGATCTCGCTCTTGGCGAGGCGGGCCTGGATCTCGCGCACCGCGGCGCCCGAGCGCGCGACGTTCGAGCGCGCCTCATCCAGCGCCTGCGGGCTGATGAATTTCTTCTGGAACAGGTCTTCGGCGCGCTCCAGGCGCTGGGCATCGAGCTTGGCCTGCGCCATCGCCGAGGCGAGCTGCGCCTTGACCTCGGCTGAATCCAGCGTGGCGAGCAGCGCGCCGCGCGCGACCTTGTGGCCTTCCTCGAAATGGATTTCGGCGATGCGGCCGGGGATCTCGGGCCGCAGCACCACGGCTTCGTCCGCCCTCAGGGTGCCGACCGCGCTCGCCTCGTCCACCGCCGGCGCGGATTTCGCCGCCGCCGTCTTGACCGGCATCGCCGGCGGCGGGCCCTTTGGCGCCTGGGCGAAAGCAGTGCCGGCAGCAAGCGCCAGAAGGATCGCGATCCGCATGATCAGAGCGCGGATTTTACTTGATCTGGGTGCGCAACTTGGCGCGTTTCGCGGTGATCCGCTCGAGCGATTTTGCCTTCTCGACCACGAAACGCACGTGGCTGCCGCGCCCCACCTCCTCGAGCGGATCGCGCACCGTGTAGGCAAAGGTGACGCGCCGCTTTTCCACTTTCTCGATGCGCGCATCGATGGTCACTGCGGTGCCCGGCGGCGTCGCGCCAAGATGGTCGATCGAAACGTGCGCGCCCACCGAATCCTCGCCCTGATCGAGGTGCGCGAGCAGGAAATCGCGGCATGCGTATTCGACGTCGCTCACCATGCGCGGCGTCGCGTAGACCATGTTCTCGCGACCCATGAAGCCGATGCAGCGTTCCTCGTCCACCAGGACTCTCTTGGTAAACGACAGGCCGGCGGCAAGCGAGGGCTTCACCGCGCTAGAGTACCAGCACACTGCGCCGGCGGGATTGCGGCCGTTCAGCCGTGCATCGTCAGCCCGCCCGAAACGCTCAGCACCTGGCCGGTGATGAACTCGGCGTCGTCGCTCGCCAGGAACAGGATCGCGCCGGGGATGTCCTCGGGCTTGCCCAGGCGGCCGATCGGAACCGCGCGGCGGTAGGCCTCGGCAAGCTTGTCCGGGTTGCCTGCGCCTTTCATGAACTCGGCCAGCATATTGGTCTCGGTGAGGCCGGGGCAGACGGCGTTCAGGCGCACGCCCTTGGTGGCCAGCTCACGCGCCAGCGTCTTGGTCAGCGCGATGATGCCGCCCTTGCACGCGGAATACACCGCCTCGCCCGAAGAGCCGACGCGCCCGGCATCCGAAGCAACGCTCACCACCTTGCCGGCGCCGCGGGCGACCATGCCGGGCAGGACGCAATGCAGCATGTTCAAGGCGCCGACCAGGTTGATCGAGATGATTTTCTGCCAGAAGTCCGGTTCGGTCTTGAGGAACGGCCGGAACATGTCCCAGCCGGCGTTGTTGATGAGGATATCGACCGGGCCCGCGTCGGCGACCGCCTTGCGCACCGCCTCGTAGTCGGTGATATCAACCTTTTTCTCGCCATTCAGGTCGAAGATCACCACCTTGGTGCCTTCCTGACGGAATCGTTCTACGGTTGCGGCGCCGATGCCGGCGGCGCCCCCGGTAACGATCGCGGTCTTGCCTTTCAAACCTCGCATAGGGTGATCTCCGGTGAATTCGCGGCAATGACTTCGAACACGATCTTACCCGGCACGCGGTTTGCAGACGAATGCGTGGTTTAAAGTAACGGGACCATGAAAACCAGAAGATTCGGCCGCAGCGGGCTGCAGGTGTCCCAGGTCGTGTTCGGCGCCGGCTACGTCGGCGGCATCGTGGTCCTCGCCGACGACGACACGCGCAGGCGCGCGCTGCGCCGCGCGCTCGACGCCGGCATCAACTGGATCGACACGGCGCCGCTCTACGGCCAGGGGCGCTCGGAGGAGGCACTCGGCTGGCTGCTCGCCGAAGTGAAGGAAAAGCCCTATCTGTCGACCAAGGTGCGGCTCGATCTGGGCAAGCTCGCGGACATTACGGGCGAAATCGAGCGCAGCGTGGACGACAGCCTGCGCCGCCTGAAACGCGACTCCGTGGACCTGCTGCAGCTGCACAACCAGATCGGCGCGCGTACCGGCAGCGGCGTGCTCGGCGCTATCAGCATCGACGACGTGCTGCGCAAGGACGGCGTCCTCGAGGGCCTCGAGCGCATGCGCGAACAGGGCCTCACGCGCCTGATCGGACTCACCGCTTTGGGCGAAGCGCCGTCGATCATCCGCGCGCTCGATACCGGGCGCTTCGATTCGGCGCAGGTCTACTACAACCTGCTCAACCCGAGCGCCGCGCGCGCCATGCCGCCGGGCTGGGCCGGGCACAATTTCGCCGGCGTGTGCGACGCCTGCGCGCGGCACGACGTGGCGATGATGAACATCCGCGTCTTCGCCTCGGGCGTGCTCGCCACCGACCAGCGCCATGGACGCGAAATTGCGCTTACCGAGAACAGCGCGCTGGAAGTGGAAACGCAAAGGGCCCACGCCGCGCTCGCCGCCCTCGGACCGGGCCACGGCACGCACGCGCAGACGGCGCTGCGCTTTGTCCTCGCGAATCCCGCGTTCGCCTGCCACGTGATCGGACTTGCCGAACTCTCCCACCTCGAAGAAGCGATCGCGGCAGAGGCGATGGGGCCGCTCGCGGCGACCGACATCGCAAGGCTCGAGGCGGTCTACGCGAACGGTTTCGCGGCACGCGCCTAAACTGTTTCCGCGCGTTCGCCGCGCATCGGCAGCGTCCGGACAAGCTTGAAATCGAGCCTGGGTTAGCGCCCCTTCCAGAGCGGCTTGCGCTTTTCGGCGAACGCCTTCGGGCCCTCGATCGTGTCCTCGCTGCGCGCCATCGCCGCGAAGGCCGGATAGTTCATGTTCTGCATCGCCTTTTGCTGATCGGCGACATCGAGCGAGCGCAGCACCGCCTGCTTGGTCGCGCGCACGCTCATCGGCGAGCATTCCAGGATCAGCTCCGCCCAGCGGCGCGCCTCGGCCATCAGCTGCGCGTGCGGCACGACGGCGGTGACGAAGCCGAGCCGCATTCCCTCCTCGGCGCTGACGCGCCGTCCGGTCAGCATCATGCCCATCGCCTGCTTGAGCGGGACCGTGCGCGGCAGGCGCTGCAGGCCGCCGGCGCCGGCCGCAAGGCCGACGCGCGGCTCGGGCAGCGCAAACACCGCCTGCTCGGAAGCAATGATCAGGTCGCAGGCGAGCGCGATCTCGAAGCCGCCGCCCATCGCCACCCCGTTGACCGCCGCAATCACCGGCTTGTCGAGATCGAAGCGCGCGGTCAGGCCGCCGAAGCCCTGCGGCGGATGCTTCGGGCGATCGCCCGTGCGCGCGCGCAGCTCGGCGTGGTACTTGAGGTCGTTGCCGGCACAGAACGCCTTGTCGCCCGCGCCGGTGATGATCGCCACCCACAATTCGGGGTCCGCGGCGAAGCGGTCGAACTCGGCGGCGAGTTCTTCGTTCGCCATCGGGTGGCAGGCGTTGTAGACGTCGGGCCGGTTGATGGTGACGACGAGCAGGTGCCCGTCGCGCGCAACGGTGCTGTATTGCCCCATGGGATGCCTCCTTTCCCGGGAAGCATAGCTTGCCCGCGCGGGCCAAGACCGTGATAAAAATATGCTTGCAGAGGAGTGACTATGGCCACTTGGGCTGATCGCGCACTGCAACGGGGCGCGGCGGGCGCCACGGCGCTCGACCGCTGGCTGCTGCGCACCATGATGCAGGCGCTGCCTGGCGCCGGGTATGAGGTCGTGCTTTGGGACGGCACGCGGGCGGGCCAAAGTACCGGGCTGCGGGTGCGGATCCGCGACCGGGCCGCGCTCTGGCAAGTGGTGCGCAACCCTTCGCTGCATTTCGGCGACCTGTACAGCGTCGGCCGGATCGAGGTCGACGGCGACCTGGTGACCTTCCTGGAGCGCACCTACGCGGCGCTCGAAGCCGGCCGGACGGCCCGCGAGTCCGCCTGGTGGAGGATCTGGAAGAGCCCGCCGCCGCGTCCGCGCACGATTTCCGCAGCGCGCAAGAACATCCAGGAGCACTACGACCTCGGGAACGACTTTTATTCCCTGTGGCTGGACCGCGCCTCGATGCAGTACACCTGCGCCTACTTTCCTGAGCCGGGAATGTCGCTCGAGGCGGCGCAGCGCGCCAAGATGGACCACGTGTGCCGCAAGTTGCGCTTGCGACCGGGTCAGCGCGTGTTCGAAGCCGGCTGCGGCTGGGGCGGTTTTGCGCTGCACATGGCGCGCGAATACGGCGTCGAAGTGCGCGCCTGGAACATCTCGCGCGAGCAGGTGGGCTTCGCCACCGAGCGGGCGCGCGCGGCCGGGCTGGGCAGCCGCGTCACCTACATCGAGGACGACTACCGCAACATCCGCGGCGAATGCGACGTTTTCGTCTCGGTCGGCATGCTTGAACACGTCGGCCCGGAGAACTACCGCGCCTTCGGCGAAGTCATCAACCGCTGCCTGGCCCCGCGCGGCTTTGGCCTGATCCACAGCATCGGGCGCAACCGCCCCGAGGTGATGAACGGCTGGATAGAGCGGCGCATTTTCCCGGGCGCGCAGCCGCCCTCCCTCAGCGAGATGATGGCGATCTTCGAGCCCTGCGGCTTCAGCGTGCTCGATGTAGAGAACCTGCGACTGCACTACGCCGAGACCCTGCGCCACTGGATGGCGCGCTTTCTGGCCGTGTTCGACCAGGTCCAGGCGACGCGCGGCAGCGGGTTCGCGCGCGCCTGGCAGCTGTACCTGGCCGGATCGATCGCGGCATTCAACGCCGGGACCATGCAGCTGTTCCAGGTGCTGTTCGCGCGCGGGCGCAACAACGAGTTGCCGGCGACGCGTCGGCACCTCTACAAGTAGCCGCGATGGAGCGCCGCGACGCGGTGATCGTAGGCGGCGGACCGGCGGGCTCGACGCTCGCACGCGCATTGCGGAGCGCCGGCGCCTCGGTCGCGGTATTCGACAAGCGCAGCTTCCCGCGCGACAAGACTTGCGCGGGCTGGATCACGCCCGCGGTGGTCGGAACCCTGCAACTCGATCTCGGCGACTACCGGCAGGGACGCGTGCTGCAGCCGATCCACGGCTTCAGCGTCGCGCGCCTGGGCGATGCCCCGCTGCGCAACGACCACGGCGCCGAGCCGGTGAGCTACGGCATCCGGCGCTGCGAGTTCGACCACTACCTGCTCGCGCGCAGCGGCGCCGAACTGCGTACCGGCACCGCGATCGAGTCGCTCGAGCGCGCCGGCAACGAGTGGCTGGTAAACGCAAATCTGCGCACGCCGCTGCTGATCGGCGCCGGGGGGCATTTCTGCCCGGTGGCGCGCATGCTCGGCGCCTCGCTCGGCCGCAGCGAGTCGGTGGTCGGCGCGCAGGAATTCGAGGTCTGCATGAACGCCGAGCAGGCAGCGCGCTCACCGGTGCGCGGCGACACGCCGCAACTCTACTTCTGCCCGGACCTGGCCGGTTATGCCTGGGTGGTACGCAAGGGCGACTGGCTCAACGTCGGCATCGGCCGGCGCGGACCGCGTCAACTCGCCGCGCACTTCGAGCGCTTTCTCGCCGCCATGCTGCGCGACGGCGTACTCGAGGAAAGCGTCGTTCGTGCGCGCGCCAACGGCCACGCCTACCTTCTCTATCCGCACGCGGCGCGGCCGCTCGTCGCCGAGGGCGCGTTGCTGATCGGCGACGCAGCCGGGCTCGCCTATCCGGAAAGCGGCGAAGGCATCCGGCCGGCCGTCGAGTCGGCGCTGCTCGCAGCCGAGGCGATCCGCGCCTGCGACGGCGATTACTCGCGCGAAAAGCTGGCCGGCTACGCGCAAGCGATCAAGGCGCGCTATGGCACCAGGACTGAAGACCAGAAACAGAATTCGTCCTTGCCCGGCCGCTTCAAGCAGCTTGCCGCGGCGCTCTGCATGCGCTCGCACTGGTTCACGCGCGAAATCGTCACCCGGCGCTGGTTTCTGCACGAGCACGTTGCGGCGCTCAGCGCATAGCACCATATGCGGCGCACTCGGAAAAGCACTGGAAATGTGCGTGTGCAGCATGCCTTGCCTGCCCAGCGGTAGCACGTGCATTGAAGTAGGACTACACTGAATTCATGGGCCGAACTATTCCTGCCGGCATTCCGGAAGAGGACCGGGCCCGCATCATCGAGCGTCCGGACGGTTTCTACTGGCACACCGAGGATCGCAGCACCGAGTACGGACCCTTCCCCACGCTACTCGAGGCGGTCGCCGACATGCAGGCGACCGGCGACAGCGCCTACGAACCCGGGGAGACGCTGGAAGAAGCCGAGGACGAACTCGGCATCTCAGGCTGGATCGATCCGGATACCGGCCAACCTGCGGAAGATTCCATTCCGCGAACCGAGGAGCACTGAATGCAGATACCGCTGCAGATCACGCTGCGCAACATCGCCAGGTCGGCCGCCGTCGAGGCGGCGATCCGCAGGCGGGCCGCGAAACTGAACCGCTTCCACCAGCACATCGTCAGTTGCCGCGTGGTGGTGGAGATCCCGGCGCGGCACCGGCAGCGGCGCAAGGAATTCGTGGTGCGGCTGGACATCAAGGTGCCGGGCAACGAATTCGTGGTGAATCACGACCACCGCCCGGATCTGTACAGCGCGTTGCACGACGCGTTCCATGCAGCGCAGCGCCGGCTCGAGGACCACGCCCGCCGATAGCCGCCTGCTATTCGGCTGATTGCCGGAAACGATTTGCCCAATCGGGACCGGATCCGTAGTCTCGCGCAATGCGCGAAGGCAGCCTCGACGCTCCCACCCGCCACCCGCTCGACTGGCGCGGCGCCGATTTCTATGACCAGGACGCCGCGTTTGCCGAGCTCGAACGCGTCTTCGACATCTGCCACGGCTGCCGCCGGTGCGTGAATCTGTGCACCGCCTTTCCCACGCTGTTCGACCTGGTGGATGCTTCGCGCACCCTGGAAGTGGACGGCGTCGACAAGAACGACTACTGGAAAGTGGTCGACCAGTGCTACCTCTGCGACACCTGCTACATGACCAAGTGCCCCTACGTTCCACCGCATCCGTGGAACGTGGACTTCCCGCACCTGATGCTGCGCGCCAAGGCGATCAAGTTCAGGCAGGGCAAGGTGGGCTTGCGCGACAAGCTGCTTTCTTCCACCGATGCGATGGGCAAGCTCGCCTCGATCCCGGTGGTAGTGCAGATGGTGAATGCCGCGAACAAGAACGGGCTGGCGCGGAATCTGTTGCATCAGACCCTGGGCGTGCACAAGGACCGCGAACTTCCTGAGTATGCGACCAGAAGGTTTCGAACGCGTGTTACGGGAAGCCCGAATCTTCCGGTAAAAAACGGCAAGAATACCCCCGGCAAAGTCGCGATCTTTTCGACCTGCTATGTCAACTACAACGAGCCCGGCCTGGGCCACGACCTGCTCGCGGTGCTGGCGCACAATGAGATTTACTACCGGCTGCTCGAGCAGGAGGCCTGCTGCGGCATGCCCAAGCTGGAATTGGGCGACCTGGATGCCGTGAAATCGTTGAAGGAAAAGAACATACCTGGAATGGCGCAGCTTGCGCGCGAGGGCTACGCCATCGTCACGCCGATCCCCTCCTGCACGCTGATGTTCAAGCAGGAGCTGCCGCTGATGTTCCCCGAGGATGCAGCGGTGCAGGCAGTGAAGGAAGCGATGTTCGACCCGTTCGAGTACTTCGTGCTGCGCTCAAAGGACGGGCTGCTGAAAACCGATTTCAGTGCCAGGCTCGGCAAGGTCTCCTATCACGTCCCCTGCCATGCGCGGGTGCAGAACGTCGGCCAGAAAACGCGCGAACTGCTGGAGATGATCCCGGGCGCCGCCGTCACCACCGTTGAGCGCTGCGCGGGCCACGACGGCACCTGGGGCGTGAAGAAGGAGTTTTACGACAACTCGATGAAAATCGGCCGTCCCGTGTTCCGCCAACTGGCCGACGCCGCACCCGACTGGATCAGTTCGGACTGCCCGATCGCGGCACGGCATATTCTGCAGGGAATCGGCAAGGAAAAGACCAACGCGCAGAAGGCCCATCCCCTGACGCTGCTGCGCAAGGCCTACGGAATCTAGCGCCCGCTACTTCGCCAGCATGCGAGTGATGCGGAAGTACTCCATGTCGGGTTGCCGCTGGCGCGTGCTGGCTTCTGCCAGCGGCACGCCCACCACCTCGCGCGCCCGCAGGCCGACCATGACGCCGTGCTCGCCGCGCTGCAGGGATTCGACCGCCGCGACGCCGAGGCGCGCCGCCAGCAGCCGGTCGAAGGCGCTCGGGCTGCCGCCGCGCTGCACGTGACCGAGCACAGTGACGCGAAGGTCCACTTCGAGCTTCATCGCATTCAGCTTTTCCTTTAGCGCAATCGCGGGATACTTCGCGCCCTCGGATACCACCACGATGGCGTGGGTCTTGCCGCGCGCATAGGCTTCGCGCACGGCCTGGGCGACCTCCTCCGGGCTCACCTCCTGCTCGGGAATCAGCGTCATCTCGGCGCCGCTGATGATGCCGGACATGAGCGCGAGGTGGCCGCAGTTGCGGCCCATGGTCTCGACGATGAAGGCGCGCTGGTGCGAGGAGGCCGTGTCGCGCAGCTTGTCGATGGCCTCGATGATGGTGTTGAGCGCTGTGTCGACGCCGATCGCCATGTCGGTGCCGTACACGTCGTTATCGATCGAGGCGGGCACACCGACCACCGGGAAGCCCTGCTTCTCCAGCGCCGCCGCGCCGCGCATGGTGCCGTCGCCGCCGATAGCCACCAGCGCGTTTACCCCGCGCTTTTTCAGCTGCGCCAGCGCCTCGCGCTGCACCCCGACATCTTTGAACTCGGGGAAACGCGCGGTCTGCAGCACCGTGCCGCCGCGCTGGATGATGCCCCCCACATCGCGGGCGCCGAGCTCGCGCAGCTCGCCGGCGGCGAGGCCAGCGTAGGCGCGTTGCACGCCCTGCACCTTCATGCCGAGCGCGAGCGCCGAGCGCACCACCGCGCGCACTGCCGCGTTCATCCCGGGGGCGTCTCCCCCCGCAGTCAGGACGGCGATCGTTTTGTCAGCCACAGGGTCAATAGTATCGCCGGCGCTAGGATCGCCACCGCGATCATGGCCATCTGCGTGTGCGACAGCGGCATGATGCCGCCGCCGGGCGCGGCAAACACGAAGCCGCCGGCGATGAACAGGCTGCGCAGCGGCCACTCCCAGCGGCCGGTGCCGCGCAGGTCTCCCAACGCCATCTGGTAGCCCTGGATGCCGCCGCAAATGAAGATCACGCCGATTGCCGCAGTGACCGTCAGGACTGCGGTCTCATGCCACGCGCCCTGCAGCACGAACGCCGGATTCAAGACGAAGAAGAACGGAATGAAATAGATGATCGACCCGACGCGCATCGACTCCCACCCGGTTTTCATCGCCGGCGCGCCGGCGATGCCGGCTGCGGCAAACGAGGCGATCGCCACCGGCGGCGTGATCGAGGACAGCATGCCCCAGTAGAACACGAACATGTGCACCGCCATCTTGTTCAGGCCCGCCTTCTCCAGCGCCGGGCCGACCAGGATGGCGAGGAAGATGTAGCAGGCGGTGGTGGTAAGGCCAAGGCCCAACACCAGGCTGGTGATCGCCGCCATGGCCAGCAGCAACAGCGCATTGTTGCCGGCGATCGCCAGCATGTCGTTGGCGAGACTGGAGATCACGCCGGTGAGCGAGAAAGCGCCGATCAGCAGGCCGCAGCCGGCCAGGATGCCGACCAGCTCGACGAAGGTCTTGCCGTTCAGCTCCAGGAACTTGACGACCGTGCGCCAGCCCCACTTCTCCTGGTTGAAAAGCTGGTTGAGCACCAACAGGAGCGCGGTGGCGTAAAAAGGCGCGTGGCTTTCGCGCTTCATGATCAGCAGCATGAAAATGAGCAGCACGATCACGAAGGCGTAGTACCAGCCCTCCTTGATCGAGGCCCACAGGCTCGGCAGCTCCTCGCGCGGCAGGCCTTTCAGGCCGTGGCGCGCGGCGTAGGCGTCGACCTGCATGAACAGGCCGAAGTAGTACATCAGCGCCGGGATGGTGGCGGCCAGCGCCACCTGCGCGTAGCTCACGCCGAGGAATTGCGCCATCACGAAGGCGGTTGCACCCATCACCGGCGGCGCGAGCACCGCGCCGGTCGAGGCGCAGGCTTCGATCGCGCCGGCATAGGTGGCGCTGAAACCGGTGCGCTTCATCACCGGAATGGTCATGGTGCCCGCGGTGAGCACGTTGCTGACGATCGAGCCGGACATCATGCCGAGCAGCGCGCTGGCGAAGATGCACACTTTGGCGGCGCCGCCGCGAAAGGTGCCGCACAGCGAGAAAGCGATGTTGATGAAGAATTTTCCCGCACCGGTCAGCATCAGCGCCGTGCCGAAGACGAGGAAGCCGATCACCGTCTCGGCGAAAGCCTGCAGCGGGATGCCGAGCAGGCTCTCGACCGAGAGCATGTGGTAGGCGCTTGCCTGCGCCGGCGTCGATTGCGTGCCCTTGAACGGGCCCAGCCAGCTTGCGTCGGCAAAAATCGGATAGAAGGTGAAAGGCGCGACCGACAGCACCAGCCCCCAGCCGCCGGTGCGCCGCAGCCCCTCCATCAGCAGCGCCCACATCACGTAGCCGGTCCAGACGATCAGCGGCGGCGCGCCGCCAAACTCCCAGCCCAGCGCCGCCGCCTTGCGGATGCTGATCATCAGGATGACCGACGCGACGATAGTGACGGCGAACAGTGCCGCGTCGATCCAGGGCACCCGGTCGAGCGGCGCGCGCTCGCTGCCCGGGAAGATCACGAATACGAACGGCAGCATCACCAGCACCAGCGCGTAGTAGTACTCGGTATTGAGCGGCGTGAAGCCGACGAAAAACCGCAGCACGAACTGCTGGTTGAGGCACAGGAAGATCGTCAGCGCGGCTGCAACGACCAGCAGCCCGCGCCACGCCGGCGGCAGCGTGCGCACGCGCAGCGCCTCCGCTTCGGCGGGAGCTGCGACGTGCGGGTCTGTGAAGGCCCGGGTCTGGCCCGGGGTGCTAGGACTGCTCAGTCAAATACCGTCGGCATGCCGGCCTTGCTAAGTGCCGCGGCGCGAGCCGCGAGCCAGGCCTTGCGGAAGGCATCCGCATCGCCCGGTGGCGTTGCTTTTCCGAACGCGGCCCAGGCCTCGGCAAGGACCGCCTGGCGCTTGAGCGCCGCCTGGTTGTGCGCCTCATGCTCGGGCTTCCAGACGCCGGATTCCCTGAATGCCTTCACGGTGCCCTCGTGGAACGGCAGCACCCAGGTCAGGTCCTGGCGCGACAGCTCGAAGCCGTCGGCGCCCGGCGCGCCGTCCTTGTAGGCCGCATATTCCTGAATCATCGACTTGACGATGCCGTGCACCACGCCCGCGGGCTGATCGGCGTAGGCCACGATGATCGGGTACGGATAATTCGGCAGTTCAACCGGCGCCTGCGCGCTGATGCCTACCCCGCAGGTGGCTTTGTGCGGCGCAAAGTAGGGACCGAATTTGTGCAGCCGCGCCCAGCCGGCCTTGTCCCCGGCCGGCATCGGCGGAAAGACCAGGCCGCGCGGGGAGGCTTCCGCCTCTTTGGCCTGGCCCGAGATGGTCGAGGCAATCGCCGCGTCCACCTCGTTGTTGAGTATCCCCTTCCACATCGCGCCGTAGCTGGAGAATTCGACCAGCTTGACGTCGTTGCGGCTCAGGTTGCCATAGGCGAGCACGGCGAAGGCGTTCTGGTTAAGCGCAGGCGAGCCCACCACCATGCCGACGCGCTTGCCCTTCAGGTCCTTGATCTCCTTGACGCCGGTGTCCTTGGCCACGCCGAGCGAGATGGCGTTGCAGGAGCTCGCCGAGAGCATCAGGCGCAGCGCCTGCGGTCCCCACTCCTTCACCGCGAACTCGAACACGCCTTCCTGCGCGAAATACACACCGATCCCCATCGCCGAGGCCTGCGCGCGGCCGCCCTTGAGCGGCGCAAGCCGCGCCACGTCGTTGCCCGCCGGCAGCACGCGCACGTCGGTGCCGTGCTTGTCCTTGAGCGCCTTGCCGATCGCCACCGCCATGTTGAAGCCCGAAGATCCGGTGTCGTAGGCGGTCAGCGTCAGCGTCGACGGCAACTTGAGGTCCTGCGCCGGCGCCTGCAGCGAAAGCGCGGCCAGGGCCGCGCCAAGAAGACTCTTTTTCAGCATGCTTTCCTCCTCGTAGAAGCTCTCTTCGGCTGCCGATGGTGCCGTGTCGCCTCAGCCCTGTCCAGCCCTTTCGATCAGGCGCTTGACCGCCTCGGCATCTGGCGCAATCACCTCGAAGCGCTGCGGCAGATCCTCAAGCTTTTCCAACCCGGGCGGGCGCTGCGGTTCCTGCCCCAGCGCCGCGCGGATGGTCTCGGCGAACTTGGCGGGCAGCGCCGTCTCCAGGCAGATGAGGGGTACCCCGGCTTCGCGGTGTTCGAGGCCCACCTTGACGCCGTCGGCGGTATGCGGATCGACGGTGACGCCGAACTTCCTGTGAATGTCCTTGATCGTCGCGATCCGGTCGGCATGCGTGCTGCGGCCGGAGGCGAATCCGGAGCGCGGCACCAGCGAAAGATCGATTTCGCCTTCCGCGTCGAGTTTTTTCCAGAGCTTTTTCACGGCGGCCCCGTCTCGCTCAAGCAGGTCGAACACGTAGCGCTCGAAATTCGAGGCTTTCGAAATGTCCATCGAGGGGCTGGAAGTCTCGGTCGCCGAGCTGCGGATCCTGTATTTGCCGGTCCGGAAGAACTGGTCCAGCACGTCGTTCTCGTTGCTCGCCAGGATCAGCTTGCGGACCGGCAGCCCCATCTGGCGCGCGACGTAGCCCGCGTAGATGTTGCCGAAATTCCCCGACGGGACCGCAAACGCCACTTCCTCGGAATTATTCTTGGTAACTGAAAAATAACCCTTGAAGTAATAGACCACCTGCGCGGCGATCCGCGCCCAGTTGATCGAGTTCACGGCGCCGATCCGGTGCCGGGCCTTGAATGCCGCATCGGCGTTGACCTGCTTCACCAGGTCCTGGCAATCGTCAAAGACGCCTTGCACCGCCAGGTTGTGGATGTTCGGCTCCTGCAGCGAGTACATCTGCGCGCGCTGGAACGAGCTCATGCGACCATGCGGCGAGAGCATGAACACGTTGACGTTCTTCTTGCCACGCAGCGCATACTCGGCCGCGGAACCCGTGTCGCCAGAGGTAGCGCCCAGAATATTCAGATTCTGACTTAAGCTCGCTTCAAATAAATATCCAAGCAGTTGAAGAGCAATATCCTTGAACGCCAAGGTCGGCCCGTTCGACAGGCCCAGCAGATGCAGGCCCGGCTCGAGCGTCTTGAGCGGCGTGATCTCGTCGCTGCCGAAAATTGCTTTGGTGTAGGTTTTTCGGACCAGGCCCCCAAGGTCGGGGACGTCATCCATGAACTGGGACAGCAGGGAAATGGCCAGATCCTGGTAGCTCGAGTTCCGCAATGCCTGCAAATCGACGCGCGGAAATTCCTCAGGCACATAAAGGCCCCCATCGGAGGCGAGGCCTTCGAGCAGAATCTCGGTGAAGCGCTGCTTCGGCGCCTCGCCCCGGGTGGAGAGGTACCGCACTACAGCAGCTCTTCGAGCCGGATGCGCGTGACCTGGCCGAGCACGGTCGGTAGTTTTTCGATCTTCGCCATCGCGGCGTTGACGTGTTTCTCGACCGCGAGATGGGTCAGCATGACGATGTCGACCCTGCTTTCGCCCCGCCCCGGTTCCTTTTGCACCATGGCGCCGATCGAGATGCGCGAGTCGGCCAGGATCCGCGTTACGTCGGCCAGCACGCCAGGCCGGTCCAGCACCCGCATGCGCAGGTAATAAGACGTCTCGATTTCACCGATCGACAGGATCGGATCCTTGGCCAGCCGGTCGGGCTGAAACGCGAGGTGCGGCACGCGGTGCTCCGGATCCGCGGTGATCAGCCGCGTCACGTCCACCAGGTCCGCCACCACCGCACTCGCGGTCGGCTGGCTGCCCGCGCCGGCGCCGTAGTACAAGGTCGGCCCTACCGCGTCGCCCTTGACCAGCACCGCGTTCATCACGCCCTCGACGTTGGCGATCAGGCGCCGGGTCGGGATCAGCGTGGGATGCACCCGCAGTTCGATGCCCTTGGCTTTTCTTTTGGTGATGCCGAGCAACTTGATCCGGTATCCCAGTTCCTCGGCATAGCGGATGTCTTCCTGCGTCAGCTTCGAAACACCCTCGGTGTAGGCCTTGGCGAACTGCATCGGGATGCCGAACGCAATCGCCGAAAGAATCGTCAGCTTGTGCGCCGCGTCGATGCCCTCGATGTCGAAGGTCGGATCGGATTCGGCATATCCCTTCTTTTGCGCCTCCTTCAGTACCGTCGCGAAGGGCAGGCCCTTGTCGCGCATTTCAGAGAGGATGAAATTGGAGGTGCCGTTGATGATCCCGGCGATCCACTCGATGCGGTTGGCCGCCAGGCCTTCGCGCAGCGCCTTGATGATCGGGATGCCGCCCGCGACCGACCCTTCAAAGGCCACCATCACGCCCCGCTTTTGCGCGGCCTTGAAAATCTCGTTGCCGTGATTGGCAAGCAGCGCCTTGTTGGCGGTAACCACATGCTTGCCATGCCGGATCGCCTCCAGCACCAGGTCCTTGGCGAGGGTAGTGCCACCGATAAGTTCGATGACGATCTCGACGTCCCGCGCGCGCACCACCGCATGGGCATCGGCAGCGATTTTCGCTTTTGTTCCGACGATTTTTCTGACCCGGGGAAGATCCTTGTCGGCAACCCTGGTGATCCTGATCGCACGGCCCGCACGGCGCTCGATTTCGCTCGCGTTGCGCTGCAGGACGTCCCAGGCACCGCCGCCGACCGTGCCGATGCCGAGCAGCCCTACGTGGATGGGACCGATGCGCGGCTTCAAGCCGCGCCTTTCAGCAATCCGTCCTTGCGGAACATGTCGCGCACGCCGCGCAGCGCCTGCCGCAGGCGGTGCTCGTTCTCAATCAGCGCGATGCGCACGTGGTCGTCGCCGTATTCGCCGAAGCCAATGCCCGGGGAAACCGCGATCTTCGCTTCCTCGATGAGCTGCTTGGTGAAATCGAGCGAGCCCATCTTCGCGTAATAGTCCGGGATCTTCGCCCAGACATACATCGAGGCGCTGGGGTTCTCGACCATCCAGCCGATGTCGTGCAAGCCCTTGACCATTACATCTCGGCGCTTTTGGTAGGTTTCCCTGACCGCAGCGACGCAGTCCTGCGGCCCCTCCAGGGCGACGATCGAGGCCACCTGGATCGGCGTGAAACTGCCGTAATCGTGGTAGCTCTTGATGCGCGCCAGCGCATTGACCAGCTCGGCGTTGCCCACCATGAAGCCGATGCGCCAGCCGGCCATGTTGTAACTCTTGGACATGGTGAAGAATTCGACCGCCACCTCGCGCGCACCGGGAACCTGCATGATCGACGGTGCCTGGTAGTCGTCAAAGACGATGTCGGCATAGGCCAGGTCGTGCACCACCAGAATATTGTGTTGCTTCGCCAGTGCGATTATTTTCTGGAAAAACGGCAGCTCGACACATTGCGCAGTCGGGTTGGACGGGAAGCCGATCACCAGCATTTTCGGCTTCGGCAGCAACTCGGCGATGGCGCGCTCCAGCTCGGCGAAGAAATCCACGCCAGGCGTCATGCGCACCGAGCGGATGTCGGCGCCGGCGATGATCGCGCCGTAGATGTGGATCGGGTAGGAGGGGTTGGGCACCAGCACCGTGTCGCCGCGCTCGAGCGTCGCCAGCATCAGGTGCGCGAGACCTTCCTTGGAGCCGATCGTGACGATCGCCTCCTTGTCCATGTCGAATTCGACCGAGTAGCGCCGCTGGTACCAGTCGCAGACCGCGCGCCGCAGGCGCGGAATGCCGCGGGACACCGAATAGCCGTGGGTATCGAGCCGGCGCGATGCTTCCACCAGTTTATCGACGATGTGCTGCGGCGTGGCGCCGTCCGGATTGCCCATCGACAGATCGATGATGTCCTCGCCACGGCGGCGCGCCGCCATCTTCAACTCGTTGGTGATGTTGAATACGTACGGCGGGAGACGCTTGATCCTCGAGAATTCGTGCATTGTAGAATTCTAGCAGTGAAGCTCCACGCCTCCTCGCCCTCCGCCCTCAATACCTTCTCCGGTTACGGCGACGGTTTCGTGATGGTCAATGGCCAGCGCCACGAACAGAACATGATCGTAATGCCCGAGCAACTATTGCCCTGGCCGGTGGCCGGATTCGATGCGCTGAGCGAAGCGGATTTCCAGCTGGTTCTGCAAATGAATCCGGAAATCGTGCTGCTCGGCACCGGAGCTAAACAGCGTTTCCCCCATCCGCGCCTGACCCGGGCGCTGACCGCCAAGCGCATCGGCGTCGAGGCAATGGACCTGCAGGCCGCCTGCCGCACCTACAACATCCTGATGGCCGAGGAACGCCGCGTCGCCGCGGCGCTGCTGTTCGCGTGAGCTTCGTCAGTTTCACTTACATTTTTCTCGCAGTGATCCTGGGCACGGCGGCGCAACTTTTCCTCAAAGCCGGAACCAATGCCACGCCGGTCGGCCTGGGCCTCGCGCTGGAGCCGCGTATCCTCGCCGGCATCGTCTGCTACGCGGTAAGCCTGGTCGCCTGGATCCTCGCGCTCGCGAAAACGCCGGTCAGCGTCGCCTACCCGATAGTGTCGCTCGGCTTTGCGCTCAATGCGCTGCTCGCCTGGTGGCTGCTTGGCGAGGCGCTGACGCCGCTGCGCATGCTGGGCATCACGGTGATCATCGTCGGCGTCTTTCTCGTCGCGAGGTCATGATTGAAGCTGTTCAGGAATTTCAGAAAAAAGAAAATTCGCACCACCGGCGCCACCATCAATCTGGTGACCGGCGGAACCGGCGCTCCCGTGCTGCTGCTGCACGGCTACCCGCAGAGCCACGCCATGTGGCACAAGGTGGCGCCTGCTCTGGCGCGCGATTACACCGTGGTCTGCGCCGACCTGCGCGGCTACGGCGATTCGTCCAAGCCGCGCGGCCTGCCCGACCATTCCAACTACTCCAAGCGCGCGATGGCGCAGGACATGGCCGAGGTGATGAGCGCGCTCGGCCACCGGAGGTTTCACGTAGTCGGCCACGACCGCGGCGGCCGCGTCGCGCACCGGCTGGCGCGCGATCACGGCAAGCGCGTGCGCTCGCTCAGCGTGCTCGACATTTCACCGACGCTGCGCGTATTCGAGCGCACCGACATGGCGCTGGCGCGCGCCTTCTACCACTGGTTTTTCCTGATCCAGCCCGCGCCGCTGCCCGAGCGCATGATCGGCGGCATGCGCCGGGACTACCTGCTGGGGCGGATCGGACGCGGCCCGGGCGGGCTCGGCGATTTCCCCAAGCACGTGCAGCGCGAATACCTGCGCTGTTTCGATGCACGCGGCATCCACGCCACCTGCGAGGACTATCGGGCCGCGGCAACGATCGACCTGATTCACGACAGGAGAGGCCTGAAGAAAAAACTGGCCATGCCGGTGCTCGCGCTTTGGGCCCGGCACTCGCCGGTCGGTACGATGTTCGATTGCCTGGCCGACTGGCGCGAGGTCGCGAAAGACGTGCGCGGACGCGCGCTCGACTGCGGCCATTTCCTGCCCGAGGAACGGCCCGCCGAGGTGCTGCAGGCGTTGCGCCGTTTCCTGTTGGCGTGCTGAAGCGCTGGGCCCGCGAACTGCAGGCGCAGTTGCTCACGCTATGGTTCGGCCAGTCCCATCCCGATACGCCATGGCTAGCGAAGCTTGCCGCAGCGGTGGTGGTCGGCTATGTGTTCAGCCCGATCGACCTGATCCCCGACGTCGTTCCGGTCATCGGCTACCTCGACGATCTCATCCTCGTCCCCCTGGGAATCTGGCTGGTGCTGCGCCTGATTCCCGCTCCGGTGCTCGAAGCAGCCAGGCAGAAAGCCGACCAATGGGTCGCCCGGAATGCCCGCAGGCCGAAAAACGACCTCGCCGCCACGCTCGTTGTTCTGCTATGGCTGGCCCTTGCCTATTGGGCGTGGACAGCCTGGTTCGAATCGAAAAAGCCCTAGAAATCAGCCTCCTAGTGCGTCTCCCGGCGCCGCTTGCAGACGCCCTAAAAAACGTGTTCAATGAATGCGTTGCATTGCATAGCTCAGACGGTTTGCTAACAAACCAACCGCATGCCCGGTAAGGCGGCCCAGGTTCTCCCGCGGCCTTCGACCAGCGGCGGACGCTACAGGCTCTCCGCGCGTCGTTTTCTTTCCCAACAACAACATCCCCAGCTGCGCTCAAGAGGAGGAATCGAGCTTTGCTAAAACCCTATGATGGTGAGCAGGCCGAAGTCGCAGAATCCACTACCGCCGACGCAATGCCGAAACCGCCGCGCAGCCCTCGCAAACCCAGGATCAAGAAACTGTTCGTGCTCGACACCAATGTGCTGATGCACGACCCGGCGAGCCTGTTCCGCTTCGAAGAGCACGACCTGTACCTGCCGATGGGAACGCTGGAGGAGCTCGACGCCAACAAGAAAGGCCTCTCGGACGTAGCGCGCAATGCCCGCCAGGCGAGCCGTTTCCTCGACGAAATCGTCTCGGCGAAAGGCGGCGACATCGCCGCAGGACTGCCGATCCGCATCCCGAATCGTACCGGCCAAGGCGGGCCGTCGGCCGGGGGGCGCCTGTTCCTGCAGACCGAGGCGATCAACGGTGATCTGCCCGCGACCCTGCCCGCCGGCAAGACCGACAACCTGATCCTGTCGGTGGTGCGCCACCTGCAGAAGAAAGATCCCGCGCGCGGCGTGATCCTGGTGTCGAAGGACATCAACATGCGCATCAAGGCGCGGGCGCTCGGCCTTGCCACCGAGGATTACGCCAACGACAAGGTGCTGGAGGACAACGACCTCCTCTACACGGGAGTGCGCAAGCTCGATGCCCGTTTCTGGGAATCGCACGGCCGCGACCTGGAATCCTGGAAAAAGGAAGGCCATACCTACTACCGGATCCGCGGCCCGCTGGTTGCACAAATGCAGCTGAACGAGTTCGTCTACGACGAGTCCGGCGAGCGGCCGATTCACGCGCTGGTGAAGGAAAAGTCGGGCCGCGTCGCGGTGTTCGAGACGCTGCGAGACTACACGCACGCCAAGAATTCGGTCTGGGGCATCAACGCGCGTAACCGCGAGCAGAATTTCGCGCTCAACCTGCTGATGAACCCGGCCATCGACTTCGTCACCCTGCTCGGCCAGGCCGGCACTGGCAAGACGCTGCTGACCATCGCCGCCGGACTGACCCAGGTACTGGACGAGAAACGCTATTCGGAAATCATCATGACGCGGGTCACGGTGCCGATCGGCGAGGACATCGGTTTCCTGCCCGGCACCGAAGAGGAAAAAATGCAGCCGTGGATGGGCGCGCTGGAGGACAACCTGGACGTGCTCAACGCCTCCGACGAGTCGGGCGGCGAATGGGGCCGCGCCGCGACCCGCGACCTGGTGCGCTCGCGCATCAAGATCAAGTCGCTCAATTTCATGCGCGGCCGCACCTTCGTCAACAAGTGGCTGGTCATCGACGAGGCGCAGAACCTGACGCCCAAGCAGATGAAGACGCTGGTGACGCGCGCCGGGCCGGGCACAAAAGTGATCTGCCTGGGCAATATCGCGCAGATCGACACGCCCTACCTGACCGAAGGCAGTTCGGGCCTGAGCTACGTGGTCGACCGGATGAAAGGCTGGATCCATTCGGGCCACGTTACGCTCGCGCGCGGCGAGCGGTCTCGCCTGGCGGACCATGCCGCCGAGGCGCTTTGAATTCTGCTACGCTGCCTGGCGTTTTTACCCCCTAGCACAGAGGACCAATAATGAATCCGCTCGCAAGAACGGCGGCGTTGCTGACGGCGTTGCTGCTCTTTCCCCTGCCGGCCAGCGCGCAGAAGCCCTACGAGCCGCAAATCGGTCAACCCGGCAAGGACGTGATCTGGGTGCCGACCCCCGACGACGTGGTGGAGCGGATGCTGCGCATGGCGCAAGTCACGCCGAACGACCTGGTGTACGACCTCGGCGCGGGCGACGGCAAGATCGCGATCGCCGCGGCCAAGAAATTCGGCGCGAGCGCGGTCGGCATCGAGTACGACGGCGACATGGCGAAGCACGCGCAAGGCAATGTCGACAAGGCCGGCGTTGCCGCAATGGCGCGCATCGTGCAGGGCGACATCTTCGTCACCGACTTCAGCCAGGCGACCGTGGTCACCATGTATCTGCTGCCGGCACTCAACATGAAGCTGCGCCCGACGCTGCTGGCGATGCGCCCGGGCACGCGGGTGGTTTCCCACTCCTTCAGCTTGGAAGACTGGGACGCCGACGAGATCTCCACCATGGACGGGCGACGCGCGTACTTCTGGGTGGTTCCGGCAAACGTGCACGGCACGTGGACCCTGGAGTCGGGCAGCGCGAAGAACCAGATCTCCTTCGAGCAGCGCTTTCAGAAAATCGAGGGCACCGTCACCATCGGCCAGATGCAGGGCGGCCTGCGCGACGCGCGCCTGCGCGGCTTTGCGATCAGCTTCGCCTGGGTGGACAAAGATGGCGTGCTGCGCAGCTACCAGGGCCGCGTCACCGGCGCGCGCATGGAAGGCACGTTCCGCGGCGACAACGGCGCCGAAGGGCGCTGGTCGGCAATAAAGCGGTAGTTCTAGAGTTTCTTGTGGGTGCCGTCGCAGAACGGCTTGCCGCCGCTGTGCTTGCAGCCGCACAGCCAGACTTTCTGCGCTTCGGTGATGCTGAACTTCAGCGGCTTGAACTCGGTGGTCTTGTGCGAGCCGTCGCAGAACGGCTGGCGCTTGGACTGGCCGCAGGCGCACCACCAGTAATCCCCCGGCGCTAGTTCCACCGCGAACGGTGCTTTCTGCGCGATATGCGGTTCGGCCATCGGTGTCCTCCCGTTAGAGGCTTGGGCTAAGCATACCCGCCCCCGTGGGCGAGGTTCTCGAAGCGCGTGAAACGACCGAGGAAAGCGAGGTCCACCTTGCCGATCGGGCCATTGCGCTGCTTGCCGATGATCACCTCGGCACGGCCCTTGGTCTCGGGCTTCTCCGGGTAATAGACCTCGTCGCGGTAAATGAACAGGATCACGTCGGCATCCTGCTCGATCGCGCCGGATTCGCGCAGGTCCGACATCAGCGGCCGCTTGTCGTTGCGCTGCTCGACGGCGCGTGACAGCTGTGACAGCGCCACCACCGGCGCCTGCAATTCCTTGGCGAGCGCCTTCAGGCCGCGCGAGATCTCCGAGATCTCGGTGGCGCGATTCTCGCCCTCGCCGCTGGCCGACATCAGCTGCAGGTAATCCACCATCACCATTCCCAGTTTGCCGCACTGGCGCCGCATGCGGCGCGCGCGGGTGCGCAGTTCGAGCGAATTCAGCGCGCCCGCCTCGTCGATGTAGATGGGCGCGTTGTGCAGCCGTTCCATGGCGCCGGACAGCCGGCTCCATTCGTCGTCGGCCAGGCGGCCGGTGCGCATCTTGTGCTGGTCCACCCGGGCGATCGAGCCGAGCATGCGCATCGCCAGCTGCGTGGCGCCCATTTCCATGCTGAAGATCGCCACCGGCAATCCGTTGTCGACGGCGACGTGTTCCGCCATGTTCAGCGCGAGTGCCGTCTTGCCCATCGACGGCCGGCCCGCGACGATGATCAGGTCGCCCGGCTGCAGCCCTGCGGTTTTCTCGTCCAGGTCGAGGAACCCGGTCGGCACGCCGGTGACATCGGACTTGTTCTCCTGGTGGTACAGGTGATCGATGCGCTCGAACACCCGCGCCAGCACCGGCTGGATTTCCTCGTAGCCCTGAGTACCGCGCTGGCTCTTCTCGCCGACCTCGAGGATGCGCGTCTCGGCCTCGTCGAGCAGTCGGCCGATGTCCTTGCCCGAGGGGCCGAGCGCCGACTCGGCGATCTCGGTGGCGACCTGCGCGAGGCGCCGCTGCACCGAGCGCTCGCGCACCAGCTCGGCGTAGCGCCGGATGTTGAGCGCGCTCGGGGTGTTCTGCGCCAGCGAGCCGAGGTAGGCGAGACCGCCGGTGCGGTCCTTGTCTTCGCTCGCTTCGATCGACTCGCCGACCGTGACCATGTCGGCGGGCTTGGACTGCTCGATCAGCTTGGCGATATGCCGGTAAATGCGGCGGTGATCGTCGCGATAGAAGTCGTCGGCGGCGACCAGGTCGGCGATCTTGTCGAAGGCCTGGTTGTCGAGCAGCAAGCCGCCGAGCAGCGACTGTTCGGCTTCGACCGAATGCGGCGGCACCTTGAGCGCGAGCAGCTGGGGATCGCCGGGCTCGGTACGGCGCGCTTGGGGTTGGGCCATAAGAGTGAAGCCATGCTACAAAAGAAAAAGGGCTGTCGCCAGCCCTTTTTGCGCAAAAAAAAATATTCTGCGCCGCGAAATCAAGTCTCTCCGATCACCGATACCGTAATCGCCACAACGACATCGGTGTGCAACGCAATCTGGACCGCATGATCGCCGACCTGCTTCAGCGGGCCTTCCGGCATGCGCACCTGCGATCGCTCGACCTCGAAGCCCAGCGCCTTGAGCGAGTCCACGATGTCGTAGTTGGTCACCGAGCCGAACAACCGCCCGTCCACGCCCGCCTTCTGCGCGATTTTCAGCGTCTGGCCATCGAGCTTGGCGCCGCGCTCCTGCGCCTGCACGAGCGCCGCCGCCTGGACTTTCTCCAGTTCAGCGCGGCGCGCCTCGAAAACCTTCTTGTTTTCTTCGGTCGCGCGCTTGGCCTTGCCGTGCGGAATCAGGAAGTTGCGCGCGTAGCCGTCCTTCACCTTGACCACGTCGCCTAGATTGCCGAGGTTGGCCACTTTCTCCATCAGGATCACTTGCATAGCGGCTCCTCAGTGCAGGTCGGTGAACGGCATTAGGGCCAGGAACCGCGCGCGCTTGATCGCGGTCGAGAGCTGGCGCTGATAGCCGGCCGAAGTGCCGGTGATGCGGGCCGGGATGATGCGGCCATTTTCGTTGATGAAGTCCTTCAGGATGTCGACCGCCTTGTAATCCACCCACTCGATCTTCTCGGCGGTGAAGCGGCAGAATTTGCGGCGCCGGAACAGCGCCCGCTGCCCGCGGTCCTTCTTGTCCTTGCCTTTGCCCTTGAACTTCCCTTTGCCACGTCTCGGTGGAGGCATTTCAGTTCCCTTCCATGAATACAATATTGGTCACGTGCAAGACCGGCTTTTTCGAACGCCGGTTCTTGGCACACAAGAATCCTTCTGCCTTTAGCATCCGCCCCAGCGCACCCGCGGCGAGCAAGCGGGCCTGCGCATCGAATGCGACCGCCTCTATCTCCGCATTGACCTTGCGCCGCGCGCCGGCCTCGGCACGCTCGGAGGCGTGTTGCAGCCGGAACTCGACCACCGGAACCCCGGCCGGCGTATAGCGCAGCGCCTTCAATTCAGTAAGCACGCCAGAAATCTCGACCCGGTTCGCCGAATCGCTCAAGCCGACGCAGGGTTCGGTGCCGCCGCCTCGGCGGCCGCAGGCGCAGCCTCGGCAGGCCGCTCCATCATCGAGCGCGACTTCTCCTCCTTCATCATCGGGGAGGGATCGACGAATGCCTTGGTCATCTTGACGGTCAGGTGGCGCAGCACCGCGTCGTTGAAGCGGAACGAATGCTCGAGCTCGGCGATGGTCTCGCCGTCGCATTCGATGTTCATCAGCACGTAGTGCGCCTTGTGCACCTTGGCGAGCGGGTACGCGAGCTGGCGCCGGCCCCAATCTTCCAGCCGATGCACCTTGCCGTTGCGCGCCGCGACCATGCCCTTGTAGCGCTCGACCATCGCGGGCACCTGCTCGCTCTGGTCGGGATGGACGATGAAACAGATTTCGTAATGCCGCATTCGGTGATTCTCCTTATGGGTAAGCCATCCACCATGCGTCGTGGTATGGCAAGGAAGGGCGCGAATTCTACAGCAATATCTAGGACTTGACCAACCTTCGGCGTACCGACTCGAACAGGCAGATACCGGCACCGACCGAGGCGTTGAGGCTCTCGACCTGGCCCTGCATCGGCACGCGCACCAGCAGGTCGCAGGACTCGCGCGTCAGGCGGCGCATGCCCTCGCCTTCGGCGCCGAGCACCCAGGCAATCGCATCTGGCAGATCGGCCTCATATAAGGTTTTCTCGGCACGCTCGTCGGCGCCGACCACCCAGATGTTCATCTCCTTGATCTCCGCCAGGGTGCGCGCGAGGTTGGTCACCATCAGGTAGGGCGTGTCTTCGGCTGCCCCGCTCGCCACTTTCGATACCGTCGGATTGATGCCTGCCGCGCGGTCCTTCGGCGCGATCACGGCGTTGGCGCCGGCAGCGTTGGCGACGCGCAGGCAGGCGCCGAGGTTGTGCGGATCGGTGATGCCATCGAGCACCAGCAGCAGGGGTTTCTCTACCCGATTCAATAATTCGTTCAAGTCAGAAGCCAAATCCCGCACTGCAATCCTGGCAACCACGCCCTGGTGCCGCCCACCGCCGTAAAAGCCGTCGAGGCGCTTGGTCGGCACGCGCATCAGGCGCACGCCGCTACGCTCGGCAACAGCGATCAAGTCTTTGCCGCGTGCATCGTTGCGGCCTTCATCGAGGAAAATCTCGAGCACGGACTTGGGGTCGGCGCGCAGGCGTGCGAGCACGGCATGAAAGCCGAATACGACTCGCGGCTCGCGCTGGCGCGGATGGCTCACGCGGGAACCAGATCGATCTTGCGGGTCTCGAGATCGACGCGCACCAGCTTGACCTTGATGCGGTCGGCGAGGCGATAGCGCTTGCCGGTTCGCTCACCGAGCAGCATGTGCCGGTTGGGCTCGTAGCGGTAGTAGTCGCGCCCGAGTTCCGAAATGTGCAGCAGCCCGTCGACATAGTAGTCGTCCAGCATGACGAACAGCCCGAACGCCGTTACGCCGGTCACGGTACCGGCATAGACGCCACCGACGTGGTCCTGCATATAAAAGCACTTGAGCCAGCTCTCGACGTCGCGGCTGGCATCGTCGGCGCGCCGCTCGGTGTCCGAGCAGTGCCGGCCCGTTTCTTCCCAGTCGATGCCGGAATATTTCTGGTTGGCCAGCAGGGCCTTGATGGCCCGGTGCACGAGCAGGTCTGGATAGCGGCGGATCGGCGAAGTGAAATGCACGTAAGCGTCGAAGGCAAGGCCGAAATGGCCGACGTTGTCCGGCGTGTACACCGCCTGCTTCATTGAGCGCAGCAGGATCGTCTGCAGCAGGGCATGGTCCGGCCGCGGGCGGATTTTTTCGAGCAGCTGCGCGTAGTCCTTCGGCTTCGGCTTTTCGCCGCCCGGCAGTACGAGGCCCAGTTCGGCCAGGAAATCGCGCAGCGCCTTGACCTTTTCCGGCGCCGGCACGTCGTGCACGCGGTACAGCACCGGGTGCGCACGCGCGGCAAGGAAATTCCCGGCGCAGACGTTAGCCGCAAGCATGCATTCCTCGATCAGGCGGTGCGCCTCGTTGCGCGGCTCGGGAACGATGCGCAGGATCTTGCCGCGCGCATCGAACTCCATCCTCGTCTCGACCGACTCGAAATCGAGCGCGCCGCGGCGACTCCTTTCCTGCGACAGCGCCTTATAGACTTCATTAAGCGTCTTCAGCTCCGCGCTGGCCCGGCCGCTGGAAAGCGACTGCCAAACCTCCGTATAGGTCAGGCGCGCCTGCGAGCGGAATATCGCCGCGTAAAACTCGAAGCGGGCCACCTTCCCCGCCGGCGTGATCGCCATGTCGCAAACCATGGCCAGGCGATCGACCTGCGGATTGAGCGAACACAGCCCGTTGGAGATCTTCTCCGGCAGCATCGGGAGCACCCGGCGCGGAAAGTAGACCGAGGTGCCGCGCTCGCGCGCCTCTGCGTCCAGCGCGTCGCCGTGGCGCACGTAGTGGCTGACGTCGGCGATCGCCACGCGCAGGCGGAACCCCTTGCCTTCGCGTACCGCGTGCACCGCGTCGTCGAAATCCTTGGCCGTTTCGCCGTCGATGGTGACGAACGGCAGCTCGCGCAGATCGCGCCGGCCTTTTGCTTCCTCGGGCCGCACGCTGTCGGGCATCGCGCGAGCGAGCGCCTGGGCTTTTTTGGAGAATTCGTGCGGCAGGTCGAACTTGCGCAGCGCAATCTCGATTTCCATGCCCGGATCGGCGTAGTTGCCGAGCACTTCCGCGACGCGCCCGATCGGCTGCGCGTGTTTCGAGGGCTGTGCCACCAGTTCGACCGTCGCCACCTGGCCGGGCTTGGCGCGCGCGCTCTGGTCCGCCGGGATCAGGATGTCGAGCGGCATGCGCCGGTCCTCTGGCACCAGGAACAGCACTCCGTGCTCCTTGTGCAGGCGCCCGACGATGCGGCGGTTGACGCGTTCCAGCACTTCGACAATCTCGCCCGCTGGGCGGCCGCGCGGATCAATGCCGGTGATGCGCACCGTTGCGCGATCGCCGCGCAAAACCTGACGCATATCCGCCGCCACCAATTGAATGTGCGGGCCGTCGTCGTCGGGCACCAGGAAGCCGTGGCCATCGGGATGGCCTTCGATGCGCCCGGTGGCGACGGCGTGCTTATGCGCTGGGGTTTTTTCGTGCTTTTTCTTTGACACTATGGTGGACCGCTAATAGAATTCGCCCCCTTGCCGAGGTGGCGGAATTGGTAGACGCACATGGTTCAGGTCCATGCGGTGGCAACACTGTGGGGGTTCGAGTCCCTTCCTCGGCACCAGCGGGTTGCTTAACCAATGTCGAACGGATGGCGCAGGACGATGGTCTCGTCGCGCTCCGGCCCGGTGGAAATCATGTCGATCGGCACGCCGCCCAGCGATTCGATGCGCGCCAGATAATCGCGCGCTGCCTTGGGCAGCCCGTCGTGGGTTCTTACGCCCACCGTGCTCTCGCGCCAGCCCGGCATCTCCTCGTACACCGGCACGCATAGCGCCAATTCTTCGGCGCCGACCGGCAGGATGTCGTTCAGCTTGCCTTCGACCTTGTAGCCTACGCAGATCTTGAGCGTCTCGGCGCCGTCCAGTACGTCGAGTTTGGTGATGCACAGGCCCGCGACGCCGTTCAGCTGGATCGAGCGCTTCAGCGCGGCCGCGTCGAACCAGCCGGTGCGGCGCGGCCGGCCGGTGGTGGCGCCGAACTCCTGGCCGCGCTGGCGCAGGCGCTCGCCGATGTCATCGGACAACTCGGTCGGGAATGGCCCCTCGCCGACGCGAGTACTGTACGCCTTGGTGATGCCCAGCACGTAGTGCAGGCGCATCGGCCCGATGCCCGCGCCCGCCGCGGCCGCGCCCGCCACGCAGTTGGACGAGGTGACGTAAGGATAGGTGCCGTGGTCGATGTCGAGCAGCGCGCCCTGCGCGCCTTCGAACAGCAGGTTCTTCCCCGCCCGGTTCGCGTGGTACAGCGCGCGCGGCACGTCGGTGACCAGCGGCACCAGGCGCGGCGCCAGCGCGAGCGTCTCGTCCAGGGTCTTTTGCAGGTCGATGGGTTCCTGCCCGAAATACTTCTCGAGCACGAAATTGTGAAAATCGAGCAGCTCGGCGAGTTTCGCGGCGAACCGTTCCGGGTTGAGCAGATCCTGCAAGCGGATCGCCCGCCGCGCCGCCTTGTCCTCGTAGGCCGGACCGATGCCGCGGCCGGTGGTGCCGATCTTTTGCTCGCCGCGCTTCGCTTCACGGGCACGATCGAGCGCGCTGTGGTACGGCAGGATCAGCGGGCACGCTTCCGACACGCACAGCCGCGCCACCACCCCGGCGACGCCCGCGGCCTCCAGCTCGTCCATCTCGGCCAGCAGCGCCTCCGGCGAAAGCACGACGCCGTTGCCGATGTAGCAGTCGACATTGCCGCGCAAAATTCCCGAGGGAATCAGGTGCAGCACGGTCTTCTTCGATCCGATCAGCAGCGTATGGCCGGCATTGTGGCCGCCCTGGAAGCGCACCACGCCCTGCGCGCGCTCGGTCAGCCAGTCGACGATCTTGCCCTTGCCTTCGTCGCCCCACTGGGTGCCGACGACGACGACATTACGGGCGGTTGTTGTCATTTTCTGGATTTTTTTCGGGAAATTCTTGTATCGGATACGCCTGCCAAACTCCGCAACTCTATGGAAAACCCGGTCGCCGCGCGCGGCCGGCCGAAGGCCTTGCCGACCTCGTCGTAGCGCCCGCCACGGCCGATCAGCACTGATGAGGCGCCGCTGATGTCGTCGCAGTAGGCGTCGAAGACCACGCCCGAGTGGTAGTGGTAACCGCGCAGCTCTGCGAGGTCGAAGCTGACGGGGATCGGCGAAGCCTGCGCGAGCGCCCGCAGGGTCGTGAGCGCCTTCTTCAGTCCCGCGAGTAGCGGCAGTTTCCTCTCTGCAATATCGAGCACTTCCGCACCACCGTAGAGCTCCGGCAGGAGCAGCAATGCAGCGCGTGTTTTCGCGTCCAGCCTGCGCGTCAGGGCGCGCAGTGCGGGCGCGTCCTTCTTCTGCAGCGCCTCGAACAGTTCCACCTCCGTGTCATGGCCGATGCCGGCGGCCCGCACCAGCGAGCGAAACACCGCGACGTGGCCGACGTCCATCCGCGCGCCGCGCACCCCGGCGATTGCCAGAGCACGGCATAGCAGCCCCTGGATCTCCAGGTCGCTGGCGACGCCGGCGTGCCCGAAAATCTCGGCGCCGATCTGGATCGGCTCGCGACTCGCGGCGGGTCCGGCGGGGCGCGCGTGCAGCACGCTGCCGCAGTAGCACAGCCGGGTCACGCCTTTGCGGTTGAGCAGGTGCGCGTCGATGCGCGCCACCTGCGGCGTGATGTCGGCGCGCAGGCCCATCATCCTGCCCGAGAGCTGGTCGACCAGCTTGAAAGTGCGCAGGTCCAGGTCGTGCCCGGTTCCGGTCAGCAAGGAATCGGTGAATTCGATCAGCGGCGGCATGACCAGTTCGTACTTGTGCGCCTCGAACAGGTCCAGTATCCGGCGACGCAGCAGCTCGATGCGCGCCGCTTCCCTCGGCAGGATATCGTCGATATGTTCGGGCAATAGCCAGCGCACGGGGTTTCCTAGAGTCTGAGAATGAAAAGCAGCACCAGTCCGGCCAGCATCGAGGTCAGCCCGAAGAAACGGATCTGCCCGTCGGAGAGCTGCATCAGTCGGCGGAAGGTTTCCCGCCAGGCACTAGGCGCAAGAAACGGGAACAGCCCCTCGATCACCAGCATCAGGGCGAAGGCCATGAGGAACGTGGTGGCCATTGCCCATCATTTCCTGCCGGCGGGCTTGCCCGCAGAATCCCTGAGATACCTGAAGAAATCCGAGTTCGGCTCGAGCAGCAGCAAGTCGGACTTGTTGCGGAAACTCGACTTGTAAGCCTCCATCGAGCGGTAAAACGAGTAGAACTCCGGATTCTGCGAGAACGCCTGCGCGTAGACCGAGGCGCCTTTGGCGTCGCCTTCGCCCTTGATCTTTTGCGCGTCGCGATAAGCCTCGGCGAGGATCACCTCGCGCTGGCGGTCGGCATCGGCGCGGATCCTTTCGGCCTCCGCGGCGCCGGTCGAACGCAGCTCGTTGGCGACCCGCTTGCGTTCGGCTTCCATGCGCCGATACACCGACTCGCTCACCTCCTGCGGCAGGTCGACGCGCTTGAGGCGCACGTCTACGATCTCTACGCCGATGCGGCGCAGGTCCGAGTCGGCCTTCTTGCGCACGTCGGCCATGATCTGGTCGCGCTCGCCGGACACCACGTCATGCACGGTGCGGCTGCCGAACTCGGCCTGCAACCCGCCCGAAATCGTCTGCTTCAGGCGCGTGGCGGCGCGGAATTCGTCGCCCTGCACCGAAACGTAGTATTGCTTGACGTCGATGATGCGCCACTTGACGAACGAATCCACCAGTACCGGCTTTTTCTCCGAGGTGATGAAGCGCAGCGGCTCGGGATCATCGAACGTGAGGATGCGCATGTCGAAGTGGCGCACGTTCTGCACCAGCGGCCACTTGAAATGCAGGCCCGGCTTGGTGACGACGTCCTTCACCTCGCCGAGCTGGAAGACGATCGCGTTCTGGCGCGCGTCCACCGTAAACAGCGTCGAGGCCAGCAGCACGATGACCGCGACAACAACGGCCAATACGGGACCGAGGATCTTCATTGGCGCTCCCCACGACCGCGGTCGCGCAGCGTTTCGCGCGAGCGCGGCGTCGCCTCCGGCGGCGGCGAAGGCTCGGGCGCCGATTGCGACCGCGCGGACGGGTCGACAAGTCCCGCGGCTCCCTGCTGCAGCAGTTTGTCGAGCGGCAGGTAGAGCAGGTTGCCACTGCCCTTGTAGTCCATCATGACTTTCGAGGTGGCGCTGTAGATCTGCTGCATGGTGTCGATGTAGATGCGCTCGCGGGTCACCGCCGGCGCCTTGGCATATTCGGCAAGCACCAGCTTGAAGCGCGTCGCGTCGCCTTCGGCAGTATCGATCACGCGCTGCTTGTAGCCCTGCGACTCTTCTTTCAGGCGCGAAGCGGTGCCGCGCGCTTTCGGAATCACGTCATTGGCGTAGGCCTGGCCCTCGTTTTTCTGCCGCTCGCGGTCCTGGCCGGCCTTGACCGCATCGTCGAACGCCGCTTGCACCTGCTCGGGCGGCTGCGCGCTCTGGATCGTCACCCGGCTGACCGAGATGCCGGTCTTGTAGCGGTCGTGGATGCTCTGCATCAGCTGCTGCGAGCGGATCTGGATATCTTCGCGCGATTCGTACAGGATCTGGTCCATGCGGCTCTTGCCGATGATCTCGCGCATCGCCGTTTCCGCCGCGTGCATGGCGGTGTCTTCCGGCTTGCGGTTCTGGAACAGGTAGTCCTTGGCGTCGGTCACCAGGTATTGCACGGCAAACTGCAGGTCGACGATGTTTTCGTCGTCGGTCAGCATCAGCGATTCCTTCAGCACCCGTGTCTTGACATTGTTGCGGTAGCCGATTTCGAGCGTGCGCACCTGGGCGAGGTTCACCAGTTCGTGCGACTGGATCGGCCAGGGCATGCGCCAGCGCAGGCCGGAGCCGGTCTCGTTGGAGTATTGGCCAAAAGTCAGCACCACGCCGCGCTGCCCTTCAACCACGATGTAGAAGCCGCTCGCCAGCCAGATCGCGAGCACGATGGCGATGATCAGCCCGGCGCCGCCGCCGATGCGCGCGTTGGACGGCGGCCGCATGGGCGGCTCGCCGCCAGGACGCCGGCGTGCGAACAACTCGTTCAGCTTGCGGTTGAAGTTGCGCCAGAGTTCGTCGAGGTCGGGCGGACCCTGATTGCCGCCTGGTCCGCGGTTTCCGCCCCCACGTCCCCAGTTCGGGTCGTTCAGCGACATTAGATGCTCAGTTCCGGAGAAGAATGGTGATTCGGAAAATGGCCAGCCGGTTTGCGCGGCTGCGCCGCTTCGGCGATCGCACTGCGCAATCCAGCAAGTCCCGCGCCGTTACGCGCACTGACGAGAACGCGTGAAATTTTACCATATTCGTCGCGTTCCACGGCCGCCGCGAGGCCGCGATTATCCGCTGCGATATCGATTTTGTTCCACACCGCCAGCTGCGGAATCCCGTCGGCCTTGATTTCCGCCAGCACCTTGTTGACGTCCTCGGCCTCGCGCACGCGCGCCGGCGAGGCGCTGTCCACTACGTGAAGCAGCAGATCGGCGCGCACCGTCTCTTCGAGTGTCGCGCGGAATGCAGCCACCAGCCCGTGCGGCAGGTCGCGGATAAAGCCGACCGTATCGGCGAGCACCACCTGTCCCGCGCCCTCGATCCAGATCTTGCGCGTGGTGGTGTCGAGCGTAGCGAACAGCTTGTCCGCCTCGTAGGCCTTGGCATGGGTAAGCGCGTTGAACAGGGTGCTCTTGCCGGCGTTGGTATAGCCCACCAGCGCCACCGAGAACACGTCGCGCCGGGTGCGTCCGCGCCGCTGCACCTCGCGCCGCTGGCCGAGTTGCACCAGTTTTTCCTTGAGCATGCGCACGCGCGCCAGGATCATGCGCCGGTCGAGCTCGATCTGCTTCTCGCCGGGTCCGCCGGTCTTGCCCAGGCCGCCGCGCTGTCGCTCGAGGTGGGTCCAGCCGCGCACCAGGCGGGTCGACAGGTGCTCGAGCTGCGCCAGCTCCACCTGCAGCTTGCCTTCGCTGGTTTTCGCGCGCTGGGCGAAGATGCGCAGGATCAGCTCGGTGCGGTCGAGCACTTTCCTGCCGAGTTCTTTCTCGAGATTGCGCTGCTGGCCCGGCGACAGGGTGTGATTGAAAATGACCGTCGCCGCATTCAATTCATCGGCGGCGAGCCCGATCTCCACTACCTTGCCGCTGCCGGCATAGAGCCTCGCGTCGGGCCGCTGGCGCCTGCCGCGCACCAGCCTGCTGCGCCGCGCACCGGCGCTTTCGGCCAGGCGCGTGATCTCGGCGACGCCGTCCTCATAGCCGTCGTCGCCAAAATCCAGGCAGACCAGCACGGCAGCAGCCGCGTCCGCGGTCCTGCGCCCTATGGCAGCGGTGTCGTCGAGCAAATTAGGCGGGGAGAAACGAAACTGCGAATGCCGGCATGGGCGCTAGGCGCCCGTGCCAGGTTCAACCGTCAGGTTGACTGGCCGCGCGGGTACGACGGTGGAGATCGCGTGTTTGTAGACCATCTGGGTCACCGAATTCTTCAATAACACCACGTACTGGTCAAAAGATTCGATCTGACCCTGCAATTTAATGCCGTTGACCAGGTAAATCGAAACCGGGACATGCTCTTTGCGGAGCGCGTTCAGAAACGGGTCTTGTAGCAGCTGCCCCTTGTTGCTCATCTTTTTTTACCTCTCGCGGGGAGGTTTGGATCATTACTGTAATTGATCTTTAAGCGATTTCCTAGCCAAGCCTGACCGGCGGCGTCACATCGCCACATTGCGCACGGTGCCGGAGCGCGTGATCCATCAGCACGCAGGCCAGCATGGCCTCGGCGATCGGGGTTGCGCGGATGCCGACGCAGGGGTCGTGGCGGCCCGTGGTCTGGACCGTCGTCGCCGCGCCCTGGCTGTCGATCGTGCGCCGCGGCAGGCGAATGCTGGAGGTCGGCTTGAGCGCGATCGAGATCTTAACGTCCTGGCCGGTCGAGATGCCGCCGAGTACGCCGCCGTTGTTGTTCGACAGGAAGCCCTGCGGCGTCATCTCGTCGCCATGTTCGCTGCCCTTCTGGGTCACCGAGGCAAAGCCGGCGCCGATCTCCACGCCCTTGACCGCGTTGATCGACATCATCGCGCCCGCCAGATCCGCGTCGAGCCGCCCGTAGACCGGCTCGCCCCAGCCGACCGGCACATTTTCAGCCACCACGTTGACGCGTGCGCCGCAGGAATCCCCGCTTTCGCGCAGTGCGTCCATGAACTTCTCGAGCTGCGGCACCAGCGAAGCATCCGGGCAGAAGAACGGGTTCTCGTCCACCGCCCGCCAATCCTTGAAGGCTATTTTCTGCGGGCCCAGCTGCGACAGATACCCGCGCACCACGACCCCGTAGGTTTCGGCCAGCCACTTCTTGGCGATGGCGCCGGCGGCAACGCGAATCACCGTTTCGCGCGCCGAGGCACGCCCGCCGCCACGAGAGTCGCGAATACCGTATTTCTGCAGGTAAGTGTAGTCGGCGTGCCCGGGGCGGAATTTTTCCGCGATCGCGCTGTAATCCTTTGGCCGCTGGTCTTCGTTGCGGATCAGGAAACCGATCGCGGTGCCGGTGGTCCGGCCCTCGAGCACGCCGGACAGGATCTCCACCGTGTCCGTCTCGCGACGCTGCGTCACGTGCCGCGAACTGCCGGGCTTCCTGCGGTCGAGCTCTTTCTGGATGTCCTCTTTTTTCAATGCCAAACCGGGAGGACAACCGTCAACCACCCCTCCGTACGCTGGGCCGTGCGATTCGCCGAAAGAAGTAACGCAATAGAGCGTGCCGAAACTATTGCCGGACATTGAAAAAGCTTAGCATAGGGGTATGAGAACACTGGGTTTTTCGATGCTGCTGCTGGCGCTTGCCGGATGCGCCGGGCTCGAGCGTCCACAGCCGCTCAGCGGCGCGGAACTAGTCGTGCTGGCGCGGGAAGGCAAGACACCACAGCAGATGATCGACGAGCTGAAAAGAACCGACACGGTGCTGATGCTGCAAGCCTCCGACATCGTGCAACTGCACGAATCGGGCGTGCCGAACGAGGTGCTGGACTACCTGCAGCGTGCGCAGATCGAGGAGATCCGCCGGCGCGAACGCCAGCAGCAGATGTACTGGGGCCCGCTGCACGGTGGCTTTGGCTCCTGGCCGCGCGGCCGCTAGGCGGCGGCCTCGAAGAACCGGCGCGTCTCGAAAACGTTATTGGGAATCGCCTTGCCGTTGGAGCGCAGCTGGCGCTTGAGCACGAAATCGAACAGCAGCGGATTGTGCTCGCGCACCTCGCGTAGTACCGGCGCCGCCGAGGCCTGCAGCAGCCCCAGCGACACCAGGTAATCCACTGAGTAGATCGGCATTACCCCCGGCAGCGGATAGTCCGAGCCGTTCAGCAGGCGCGGGTGCCAATCGTCGCGCTCGATCACTTTGGCCAGCGCCAGACCGGCGCGGTTTACCTGCGTAATCGCCGAGAGGTCGGCGAACAGGTGTTTCTGGTAGCGCTTATCGTCGAACATCCGGGAGAACAGCAGAAAACTGTCCACCATCGGGCCGTTCGCGCCCTTGTCCAGGTCGACGTCGTGTCCCAACGATGCGCAGTGCGCGACCACGACCCGCACGCCGGCATCGAGCGCACGGCGCAGCCGCAGCGGGTTGCCGTATTCCTGAATGTCGGTGCCGATCACCGCGCGCTCTTCGCCGGCATGCGAAATGATCGGCAGGTCGAGCCGCGCGGCTGCCTCGTAGAACCCGTCGCAGCGCGGCGAGGCCGGATCCATCCCCATCGATGCGGGCAGCCACTTTACCGCCCGCGCGCCGTCCTTGCGTGCTTGCTCGAGCGCCTCGACGCAATCGGCGCGGTAGGGGTGGATCGAGCAGGCCCATTCGAAGAACGCTGGATGCTCGCGCGCAAGTTCGCGCGCGTAGCCGTCGGGAACATGGAACGCAGTGCGGTCCAGGTCAACCTTGCCGTCCGTGCCGTAGGCGCGTTCAAAGGCAAACAGCAGCAGCTTCATTCCCGAACGCAAGCCGCCAAGCAGGTTGAGCATGCGCCGCACGTAGGCGCGATCCACGCTTCCGCCCTCCAGATCGTAGGCACAGCCGGCATTCTGGATAAACAGCCGCCGCAGGTAATGCGCCGGATTCAGCACCCGGGTCATGCGCGGATTCAGATAGATGCCGCTCGGCGAATCCCCGGTACCGGCAAGGTGCGCGTGCGCATCCCAGACCAGCGAGAGCTGCAGCCCCTGGAAAGCGCCACGCACCAGCTCGTGGCGCGCGAGGCGGGGCGGCAGCCCCGGACGGCAGGGATTCCAGAAACCCTGCTCGGGCCAATAGCGCCAGGCCGCGACCGACCCGGCGCCAGCGATGAGCGCTCCGCCCAGCAGGAAGTTTCGTCGTTTCAGGAGAGCGTCGGCTGCGGCCAGATCAGGCGGGCCAGTTTTTGATGTAACCCTTGAGCATCTTGTTCTCGAAATCCTGCTCTTCGAGCACGGCCTTGGCGACGTCGCGGAACGAGATCACGCCGAGCAGCTTGCCGTCCTGCATCACCGGCAGGTAGCGCGCGCTGCTGTCGAGCATGGTGCGGCGCAGGTCATTGACCTCCATTTCCGGGGTCGCAATGATCGGATCGGTCACCATGATTTCGCTGACTTTGACATCGCCGAGCGCGCCACTGCGCTTGGCGAGGACGCCGAGCAGTTCGTGAAAGGTCAGCAAGCCCACCATGCGGCCCTGCTCGATGACCACCAGCGAGCCGAGATTCTGCTCGGCCATGGTTTTGACCGCATCCACCGCGCGGCCGCCCGGCTCGATGCTGAGCAGACGATTGCCTTTAACTCTCAGGATCTCCTTGACCTGCATGACCCAACCTCCCGGAGCGCGACGCGTCCTGACATACTATGCCAATACGGTGCCGCTAAAAAGGGGCGGTTCCGAAACTGGGGAGGCAACGCCGGCGTGACAGGTGTATCCGGGTCGCACCGGATCGTCGAGAGAGTAGTGCTGGCCTGCCTAGGGGCGTTGTTTGCCGCGATGGCGGTGACCGCGCACGGCTATGGACTGAGCGACCGGCTTGGTCCGGGGAGCGGATTTTTTCCCTTTTGGCTTGGCGTCGGCGGGGCCGTGCTGAGCGGCGCCCTGTTCCTGCTCTCGTTGCGCGGCGGCTCGATCGGCGAGGGTAGCGAGATCGTGTGGCCCGATCGCGCCGGGGCCAAGACCGCGCTGACCTTGCTCGGCGGTCTGGTCGCCGCGACGCTGCTATTGCAGCCGCTCGGCTTCCGGCTCACCGCGTTCCTGTTCACGGCGCTGCTGCTGATCGCGATTGGCGTGCGGCGCCCGGTGGCGATCGCGGTGTTTGCGCTGGTCAGCGGCTTTGGCCTGTTTCACCTGTTCTATTACTGGCTCAAGGTGCCGCTGCCGATCGGCGCCCTCGGGTTTTAACGCGCACAGGACATGGATAGTCTGCCCCACTTGCTGTCCGGATTCGCCGCGGCGTTGAGCGCGTCCAATCTAGCCTACGCCTTTGCCGGCTGCGTGTTCGGCACCCTGATCGGCGTGCTGCCCGGTCTGGGACCCGCGGCGGGAACGGCGATCCTGATCCCGCTCACCTTCAAGCTCGATCCGACCGGCGCGATCATCATGCTGGCCGCGATCTACTACGGCGCCATGTACGGCGGCACGATTACTTCGGTGCTGATCAACGTTCCGGGCGAGGCGGCTTCAGTCATCACCTGCATCGACGGCCACCAGATGGCCAAGCAGGGTCGCGGCGGCACCGCGCTTGGCATCGCCGCGATCGGTTCGTTCATCGGCGGGATGGTGGCCAGCATCGCGCTGGTGCTGGTCGCGCCGCCGCTCGCGAAATTCGCGCTGTCGTTCGGACCGCCCGAATTCTTCGCGCTGATGCTGTTCGGCCTTTGCCTGGTCAGCGGCCTGGCCGGAGGTTCTCTCGCGGCCGCGCTGATGATGACGGTGCTGGGTCTGCTGATTTCGATGATCGGCATCGACCCGGTGCGCGGCGCGCCGCGTTTCGCTTTCGGCATCGCCGACCTGTACGACGGGCTGGGAATCGTCCCGGTGGTGATGGGCCTGTTCGGCATCGCCGAGATACTCGTCACCGCCGAGAAACCAGTCCAGGAAATCATCCGCACCAAGTTCAGCAACCTGCTGCCGAGCCGGGACGAGTGGCGCCGTTCCTGGGGCGCGATCGCCCGCGGAACCGGCATCGGTTTTTTCCTTGGCCTGATCCCCGGCATCGGCTCGATCGTTCCTACTTTCATGGCCTATATCGCCGAAAAGCGCGTCTCGAATACCCCCGAGCGCTTTGGCAACGGCGCGATCGAGGGCGTCGCTGCGCCGGAGACGGCGAACAACGCCTACGCGAACGCCGCAATGATTCCGTTCCTGACGCTCGGCATCCCGAGCTCGCCGACCATCGCGGTGCTGATGGGTGCGTTCATCATCAATGGGCTTACGCCGGGTCCGTTCCTGTTTCAGGAACGGCCCGACCTGGTGTGGACAGTGATCGCGAGCTTCTTCATCGGCAACGTGATCCTGCTGGTCCTCAACCTGCCGCTGGTCGGGCTCTGGGCGAAGATCTTGCACGTGCCGTTCAAATACCTCGCCGTGGGCGTGTTGCTGTTCTGCATCATCGGCGCCTACAGCCTGCAGCAGAGCGCCTTCGACGTGTGGGTGATGATCGCCTGCGGCGTCGCGGGCTACCTGTTCCGCAAGCTGGATCTGCCGATCGCGCCGCTGGTGCTCGGCCTCATTCTCGGCCCCCCGCTCGAGAAATCGATGCGCACCTCGCTGGAGATGTCGGCGGGAGATTTTTCGATCTTTCTGACCCGGCCGTTATGTCTGGGGTTGCTGATCGCGACGGCCGTCGTCATAGTGGGCGCAGCGCTCAAGCTCGCGCCCCGGCAGTTACGCGATGGCGAAGCACAGGTATAGTAATCTTGACCAATGCTTACTGGAGGAGGAACTGCGATGCTTAAACGGTTTGTAAGAAACTTTGCGTCGACCATTGCTCTATTGGCCCTCGCGGGCGGCGCGGCATTCGCCCAGTCGTTCCCGACGCGCCAAGTCGAGTTGATGGTTGCCTATCCCGCAGGCGGCAGCACCGACATCGGCGCCCGCATCGTCGCCTCGATCGCCGAGAAGATCCTCGGCCAGCCGATGGTGGTGGTGAACAAGGGCGGCGCAGGCGGCCAGGTCGGATGGACCGACATGGCGCGGCGCAAGCCCGACGGCTACTTCATCGGCTACATCAACCTGCCGGCGACCAACACCGTGGTGCTCGATCCCGAGCGCAAGGCGATTTTTGCCGTCGATGATTTCGTGCCGATAATCAACCAGGTGCTCGATCCGGGCGTGGTGTGGGTGCGTGCGGCGAGTCCCTACAAGACTTTCGCCGATCTGATCGATGCCGCGAAAAAGGCGCCAGGCACGATCCGCGCCGCGACCACCGGCATCCTGAGCGACGACCATCTGGCGATCCTGATGACCGAGGAAGCGGCGCCGGGCGCGCGCTTCCGCATCGTTCATCTGGAGGGCGGTGCCGCGCAGTTGAAGGAAATCCTCGGCGGCAACGTCGACGTGGCGTTCGACAACGTCGGCAGCATCGCGCCGCGCGTGCGCTCAGGCGAGCTGCGTGCGCTGGTGGTGCTCGACCATGAGCGCTCGAAGTTCGTGCCCGACGTGCCGACCTCCAAGGAGCTTGGCTACCCCACCATCATCTCGAATTCGACGCGCGGCATCGCCGGCCCGAAGGGCATTCCGGCGCCGATCGTCAAGCAGCTCGCCGAGGTGCTGAAAAAGGCGATGCAGGACCCCGAGCACGTGCAGAAGATGGAAGCCGCGGGCCTGGCGATCAAGATCATGACCGGCGACGAATACGCGCGCTACTACAAGGAAACCCACGACAAGGCGAAGAAGTACACCGAGTGGGCGAAAAAGATGGAGCAGAAATAGCAGGTAGCGCTCCGCGCTACAGACCCACGGCCTCGGTAACGAGGCGCTTCAGTTCCTGGTGCAGCTTCGCGCGCACCGGCGCGTGGGCGCGGCTGCGGATGAGGTTCTTCAACTCGAAGGGATCCTTGTCGAGGTCGTAGAGCTCGTCGAGCTCACCATGCTGGCCCCGGTTCACCCAGTGGATCAGCTTGTAGCGCTCGGTGCGGATCGCCTTGTAGGTCATGCCGATGAGCCACGGGTAGGCCTGTTCCGCCCAGTACTCGGCCAGCACCGATTTGCGCCACGCGCCGGGCTTTTTCGAAAATAGCGGCACCAGCGAGCGGCCCTGGATCTGCGCGCCGGGCTTGCCGCCGGCGAGCTCGATCAGGGTGGGCGCGATATCCTGGCAGATGATCAGCTGGCGAAAGCGGGAGCCGGGTTTGATTTTCTTCGCGTACCGCACCAGAAAAGGCGAGCGGATCCCCTCCTCGTAGGCAAAGCGCCGCTCTGGTCCGAGGCCGTGCTCGCCGAAAAAGTAGCCGTTGTCGCCGAGGAACACGATCACCGTGTTGTCGAGCTGGCGCTTGCGCTCGAGCGCTTCGAGCATCATGCCGACGCCTTCGTCCACCGAGGCCATCATGCGCGCGCGCAGGCGGATCTCCTCCTGCGTCCCGGCATGGATGGCGTCAAGCAGCTTGCGCGATCCCGGTTCAGCGCGCAGCGCAAAGATTTCTTTCCAGACCGGCTTCTGCTTCACCACCGCAGCGGGGCTCAGCATGTTCGGCGTTTTCGGGAACACCGCGTCCGTGTAGAGGTTGCGGTGGCGCTCAGCCGGGATGTAGCCGCCCAGCTTGCCGAACACGACGGTGCCGTCGGCCGCCTGTTCGGCATCCGGATGCACTGCCTTGTGCGCCAGGAACAGCGACGATGGCCGGTCGTGCTCGCGCTCGATGAAATCCACCGCGAGCCCGTTCATGATGTCGGTGATGTAGCCCCGGTGGTCGACATACTTGCCGCCATGGTTCAGCCTCGGATCGACGATCCGTCCGTGTCCGTCGTAGCTCACCCAGTAGTCGTAGCCGGGACGCGGCATGCCATCGTTGCCCATGTGCCACTTGCCGACATGGGCCGTTTCGTAGCCGAGCTTCTGCAGCGCGAGGTGGTAGTTAGGCAGGCGGTGGCTCATGGCGCCGCGTGCGACGTTGTCGATCACGCCGTGCCGGCTCGCGTACTGGCCGGTCATGATCGAGGCGCGATTGGGCGAGCAGATCGAGGTGGTGTGGAATGCGCGCTCGAAGAGCGCCCCTTCGTGCGCCAGCCGGTCGATGTGCGGCGTCTTCATATAAGGATGCCCGCCGGCGCCAAACTCGTCGTAGCGCAGGTCGTCGATCAGGATGACGATGAAATTGGGTCGCTGTTTCATGGCAGTTCCGTCGCAGGAAAGCGGGCCAGTCTAAGCGCCACTGCCTCGCGCCGCCAGTGGCATTTCGAGGCACGGTAAAATGGGCCATGAACATCGACACTGCGGGCAGCATCCTTCTCTGGTGTGCTGCCATCAACTACGGTGTGCTGCTTTGCTGGTTCCTGCTGTTCGTGTTCGCCCATGACTGGATGCTTCGACTCTACGGTCGCTGGTTTCGCCTGCCGGCGACGCATTTCGACGCGATTCATTACGCGGGCATGGGTCTGTACAAACTGGGCATCATTCTGTTCAACCTCGTTCCGTACATCGCCCTGCGTATCGTGGCATGAACCAGCGCATGGACGCGCGGCCTTCCGGCCACTATCCGATCGACCGGCACGCGGGAGAGATAGAGCGTCTGCGGATCCAGGCCGACTCGATGGCGCCCGACGCAGCCATTATGCTCGAGCAAATCGGCGTGCAGCCCGGCTGGCGTTGCCTCGACCTCGGCTGGGGACCGGGCGGCATCACGGAACTCCTGTGCGAGCGTGCGGGCCCGACCGGGCAAATTGTCGGCCTCGACGCCGATCCAGTTTCCCTAGACGCTGCCCGCACACTGGCGCGCGGCCGCGCGAACCTCGAGTTTGTAGAGGGCGATGCCTACAGCACGGGGCTTCCGAGCGGCAGCTTTGATCTGGTCCACGTGCGTTTCCTGGCGGGCACGGCAGGCGAACCCGCCGCACTGCTGCAGGAAATGATCCGCCTGACGCGCGCCGGGGGAACCGTCGCCTTCCAGGAGCCGGATGTTTCGACCCTGAACTGCTACCCGCCCCATCCCGCCTGGAGCCGGCTGCGCGATGCGCTCAGGCAGGCCTTCGCCGCGGTCGGCGCCAACGTACAGCTCGCGCAAGAGCTGTTCCGGATGGTGCGGCATGCCGGCCTGCAGGACGTTCAATATCGGCCGTTCCTGGTCGGCGTTCGCTCCGGCGACCCAATGACCGACTACTTGCCGGCGACCGTGGAGTCCGTTCGCGCTACGCTGCTCGACAACAAGGTGATAAGCGCGGAACAACTGGACGCGGCGCTCGCGGCGTGCCGGACACACCTGGCCGATCCCGATACGGTGTTCACGACTTTCACTGTGGCTCAGGTCGGGGGACGGCACCCCGGCCGCGTCGCGCCGAACTAGGCAGCGAGCGGCTTCAACGTTCCAAGCAGGGTAGGCACCAACTCGGTTACGGTTGGATGGATGTGCATCGCGCGCTGGATGGTGGTGTAGGGCTGCTTCGCGTACATCACATCGAGCAGGGAATGCACGATCTCGTCGCCGTTCATGCCAAGGATTGCGGCGCCGAGAAGTTCCTTTGAATCGCCGTCCACCAACACCTTCATGAAACCCTGTGTTTCGCCCGCCTCGCGGGCGCGTCCCACGCGCGTCATCAGCATCTTGCCGGCGAGGATCTTGCGGCCGCTCTTTCTCGCTTCGGCCTCGTTCATGCCGGCGCGGCCCAGCGGCGGGTCGATGAACAGCGCGTAGCACGGGATGCGGTCGGAGATGCCGCGCTTGTCGTTGTCGAACAGGTTGGCGGCGACAATTTCGTAGTCGTTCCAGGAGGTATGCGTGAATGCGCCCCTGCCGTTGGCATCGCCCATGCACCACACTCCTTCGGCGCTGGTGCGGCAGGCGTCGTCCACCGTAATGTAGCCACGGGCATCGGCTTCGATGCCGGCCTCCTTAAGACCGAGATCCTGCGTGTTCGGCAGCCGCCCTACGGCAAGCAGAAGGTGAGTGCCACGGGCAATCGGTTCTCCGCCTTTGCATTCCAGGCCGACCGATATCTGGCCGTTCTCCTTCGACACTGCCATGCATTCCGCGCCGGTGCGGATCTCGATGCCTTCGCGCTCGAGGATGGCGCGGATCTCGGCGGCAATATCGTCGTCTTCGCGCGGCAGTAGCTTGTCGAACTTTTCTACCACCGTCACCTTGGAACCGAAGCGGCGGTACATCTGCGCGAATTCCAGGCCGATGTAGCTGCCGCCGATGATCACCAGGTGCTCGGGCACCCGTTCCACCTCCATCATCGAGCTGTTGGTGAGAAACGGCACCCCCGTGACCCCGGGAATGTCCGGCACCAGCGCGCGCCCGCCAACGTTGAGGAAAACCCGCTCGGCGTGCAATTCGCGTCCATCGACCGCCACCGTGCGCGGTGCGATAAACCGGGCATGGCCGCGGATCAGCGTCACGTTCTTCATGCCGCCGACCCAGCCGGTCACGCCGTCGGAGGATTTTTTGACGACGCCGTCCTTGCGCGCCTTTACCGCCTGCATGTCGACGCGCACTTCGCCGGTGGTGAAACCGTACTCGCCGCCGCGCCGCGCGGTGTGGACCGCGCGCGCGCTCGCGACCAGCGTCTTCGTCGGAATGCAGCCGACGTTGACGCAGGTGCCTCCCATCAATTTGCGCTCGATCATCGCGGTCTTGAGCCCCTCGCGGTCGAGCCGCGCGGCGAGCGCCGGACCTGCCTGGCCGGCGCCGATGACGATCGCGTCGAAATGTTCTGCCATGAAACAGCTCCTTGTTAGACTTTGCCCGATGCGTGCACTGGCAGCTTCTGTCGTTCTGGCCATGGTAAACCTGACAATCGTTCCGCAATCGCCCGCTGCGCGGCGGCCTCTCGAAGCCGGCATTTCGCAGCAACTCGCGCAGTGGCGCGCCAAGCACTACCGCGACATCCGTTATGCATTGAGCATTCAACTGGTTGAAGGTTCTGAGCAGTTGAACGGAACAGTCGAAATCTCCGTTACCGCGCCAGGCAAACCGGTGGATCTGGTGCTGGATTGGCGCGGCGCGCCGGTGCGCGACGTTCGCGTCAACGGCGCCTCGGTCACGCCGAAGACCGTTAGCCAGCACCTGATTATCGGCAGAAAGCATCTGAAGGCAGGTGAGAATTCCCTCCGCCTTGCCTTCCAATCTCCAGTTTCGGTTGCGGGCAGCGCCGTGACGCGCTACCGGGACCGTGAGGACGGATCGGAGTACCTCTACACGCTACTCGTGCCGGCAGACGCGAGCAGCCTGTTTCCCTGTTTCGACCAACCGGATCTGAAGGGACGGTTCACGCTGGAACTGGAGCTGCCTGTCGCCTGGCGGGCGATTTCAAACTCTCCCGTGGATCGGCAACTGGACGGAAAGGTCAGGTTCAAGCAATCGGCGCCGATCTCCACTTACCTGTTCGCGTTCGCCGCCGGACCGTTCGAGTCGCTGCGCGCCGAGGGCGATCCCGTGCGCCTGCTGGTGCGCCGCTCGCGGCTGGCTGCCGCCAAACAACATGCCGGAGAGGTGCTGCGCCTGAACCGCGAGGCCAGCGCCTACTTCGAAAGTTATTTCGCGTACCGGTTTCCGTTCGCGAAGTACGACCTGGTACTGCTGCCCGAATTTCCCTATGGCGGCATGGAGCACGCCGGCGCGACCTTCCTCAATGAAGAGCGCGTGCTGTTTCCTGCGCCGCCCAGCGCTACCGATCTGCTGCGCCGGGCGCAGCTCATTTTTCACGAGACCTCGCACCAGTGGTTCGGCGACCTGGTGACCATGCGTTGGTTCGATGATTTATGGTTGAAGGAGGGTTTCGCCAACTTCATGGCCGCGAAGGCGACCGAGGCACTGCTGCCCGAGTTCGACGCCTGGACCGCCTTCCATCTGCTCAAGCTGAGCGCCATTCGCACCGACGCGACCCGCGGCACCACCGCGATCCGCTATCCGCTGGGAAACCTGGCGGATGCCAAGTCGGCCTACGGCGCGATCGTCTACTCCAAAGGGCCAGCAGTGCTGCGGCAGGCCGAGTTTTATCTCGGCGAAGCGGTGTTCCGGCGCGCGGTGCGCGATTTCGTCAAACGCCACGCCTACGGGGCCGCCAACTGGGAAGACCTGGTGCGCGCGTTCGAGCGCGCCTCGGGCAAGAAGCTTGGGCGCTGGGCCGACGCCTGGGTGCAGCGGCGCGGCATGCCAACCGTGCAAGTCGCCGACGGCACGCTGCAACAGCGCGACGCGCTCGGCGAAAACGGCCTCTGGCCGCTCAAGCTGAGGGTTTGGGCTTCTGGTCACTCCCAGGACGTGCTGCTCGAGAAAAAAACTCTAAAGATAAAGTTGCCGCCGTACGCGAAGCTGATCTTCCCCAACGCCGGCGACTTCGGCTACGGCCGCTTTCTGCTCGACCCGGCGAGCCTCGAAGCCGTGCTCGATCCTGCTTTCCAGTACGGGGATGCGTTGCTGCAGGCGCAACTGGTCGAGGCGGCCTGGGAGGCCGTGCGGGACGCCGAGCTGGCACCGGGGCGCTTCCTCGAGTTCGCGCTACGGCAAATGCCCCGGACGCGGGACGATATTGCACTGTCCGGTCTGCTGGCGCGGATCGAAACCGCGTTTCGGCGCTACCTGAACGACGCGCAGCGCGATGCGCTCGCCCCCGCTCTGGAAGCAGCCTTGCGCGACGAAAGCGCCAGCCCGTCGCGCCGCCTGATCCTGACGAGGGCGTTTATCTCCCTGGCATGGTCGCCTGCAGCGCTTGCGCAGCTCAAGCGGCAGTTGGAGGATCCGGCGCTGGCGTCGCGGGATCGTTTTCGCGTAATCCAGCGCCTGTACCTCCGAGGAGACCCGGAAGCGGCTGCACGGATGGCGGCGCAGGCGGCGGCGGACGCCAGCGACGACGGCAGGCGCTACGCCTTTGCGGCGAGCGCAGCCGACCCTGCATCGAAACAGGTTCTGTTCCGGGCGTTCCTCGAGGACCCGGCGCTGCCGGAGAGCTGGATCGAGGCCGCGCTGGGGCCATTGAACGCGCCCGAACAGGCGGCACACACGCAGGCCCTGATTGCCGAAGCACTGGCGCGCCTGCCTGAACTGAAGCGCCGGCACAAAATATTCTTCGTCGGCAATTGGCTGGCGGCCTTCATCGGCGGGCAGACTGGCGCCGCCGCGCTTGAGGACGTAACGCGGTTTCTTGCGCGCCGCGCACTCGATGCAGATCTGAGACTGAAAATGCTCGAGGCAATGGACGGCCTGGAACGCGCGGTGCGCATCCAAGCCCGCTTCACGGGCAATTAATCATGGCACAATCGGACGCGTGAAGAAAGAAAAAATTGCGCTGACGATCCGCGTTGCCGAACCCTGTGATGCGCAGGCGATCGGCGCAATGTCGCGCGACTACATCGAGTCCGGGCTGGGCTGGCGCTACGACACGGTAAGCATTCAGCGCGCAATGCGCCGGCGCGAGACCTCGGTGCTGATCGCCTGCGGCCGGTCGAGCTACGTCGCGCGCGAGCGCCCCGCCGTGGCCGGATTTGCGATCATGGATTTCGGCGACGAGCGCGCGCACCTGGTGCTGCTTGCGGTGCAACCCATGCATCGCCGGCGCGGCATCGGACGCCGGCTGGTCGAGTGGCTGGTCGAATCGGCGCTCACCGCCGGCATGGCGAGCATTCATCTCGAGCTGCGCGCCGACAACGAGGCGGCCCGGCGCTTCTACCGCGCGGTCGGATTCTCCGAAACGGTGCTGATGCCGCGCTATTACAACGGCCGCGAGGCGGCGATGCGCATGATCCGCGTGCTGCGCGCGCCGGGCCCGCTGCCGCTTGCCTGGCGGCCGCCCGCGCTCGGCCAGAACTGAGCGTTCGTCCCCCCGCATGGAGCTTGGCCTTTCGGGCAAAACGGCCCTGGTCACGGGCGCGAGCGCCGGCATCGGCCGCGGCATCGCCAAGGCGCTCGCGGCCGAGGGCGTGAAGCTGGCGGTGGTGGCGCGGCGGCGCAAGCTGCTGGAAACCCTGCAGCAGGAAATCGGCGCCAAGCTGGTGCTGATCGAATGCGACCTGATGAAGGAAGAGGCGCCGTCCATGATCGCCGGCGCGGCGCTGGCCGGACTGGGCAGCGTGGACATCCTGATCAACAACGCCGGCGGCTCCCGGGCGTTCAAGCTGGACGCCGCGGAGGCGCAGTGGGAAGAGGCGATGACGCTGAACTTCACGCGCCAGCGCCAGCTCACCCACCGGCTACTCGCGCAGATGGTGGCGCGCAAGTGGGGTCGCATCGTCAGCATCACCGGCAAAAGCGAACCCGAAGGCCTGAACGGCGCCTTCTGCGCCAAGGCGGCGATGCATTCGTGGTCAAAGGGCCTGTCGCGCGAAGTCGGCAAGCACGGCATCACGGTCAACTGCGTCCCCCCGGGGCGCATCATCAGCGAGCAGATTCTGCGCAACTACCCGCCCGAGGTCCGGCAGCACCAGTCCGAGCACGAAATCCCGGTTGGCGAATACGGCCAGCCCGAAGACATCGCGAATCTCGTTTGTTTCCTCGCGTCGCCGCGGGCGCGCTACATCACCGGCGCCGTGATCCCCGTGGACGGGGGGCTGCGACGCTACCAGTTCTAGCGTGAGCGTGAAATACGACGTGATCGTGGTCGGCGCCGGCAACGCGGCGCTCTGCGCTGCGCTCGCAGCGCGCGAAACAGTCGAGCGGGTACTGGTGCTCGAGCGCGCGCCCGAGGCTGAATCCGGCGGCAACTCGCGCTACACCGCGGGACTGATGCGCGTCGCCTACCGCGGCGTCGAGGATCTCAAGCGGGTAATGCCGGAGCTGAGCGACGCCGAAATCGCGCGCACGGATTTCGGCACCTATACCGAAGAGCAGTTCCTCGACGACATGGGCCGCCTGACCGAATACCGCTGCGACCCCGAACTGACCGAAGTGCTGGTCAGGCAGAGTCTTGCCACGGTGGAATGGATGCGCTCGAAGGGCGTGCGCTTCACTGCCGCCTGGGGACGCCAGGCATTCAACATCGGCGGCCGGTTCAAATTCTGGGGCGGACTGACCGTGGAAGCGGTCGGCGGCGGCCCGGGATTGGTCGAGTCGCTGACCAGAATCGCCCGCAAGAACGGCATCGATGTCTGGTATGAAGCGCGCGCGCTGGATCTGCTTACCGATGACGACGGAGTCAAGGGCGTTCGGCTAAGGCGCAATGGCAAAACGCAGGAAATCAGTGCCAGGTCCGTGATCCTCGCGGCGGGCGGCTTCCAGGCAGATCCCGAGCAGCGCACGCGTTACCTCGGGCCGGGCTGGGAGCTGGCGAAAGTGCGCGGCACCCGCTTCAACACCGGCGACGGAATCCGCATGGCCCTCGCCGCCGGCGCCGCGGCCACCGGCAACTGGTCAGGCTGCCACGCGGTGGCCTGGGAGCGCAACGCGCCGGAATTCGGCGACCTGGCGATCGGCGACCAGTTCCAGAAGCATTCCTATCCCTGGGGAATTTACCTCAACGCCGAGGGCAAGCGCTTCGTCGACGAGGGGGCGGACTTTCGCAACTACACCTACGCCACGTACGGCCGAGTAATCCTCGCCCAGCCTGGGCAGTTCGCCTGGCAGATCTTCGACGCCAAGGTAAAAGCGCAGCTGCGCGACGAATACAAGATCAAGCAGGTCACCAAGCGGGTCGGCAACACGCTGGAAGAACTGGTCGGCAAGCTCGAGGATACGGACCAGGCGCAAGCGCTGAAGGAGATCCAGGCCTACAACAGCGCGGTCTGCACCGACATCCCCTTCAATCCCAATATCAAAGACGGCAGGTGCACGAAAAACCTGAGCATCAATAAATCCAACTGGGCCAACACCCTCGATACACCTCCGTATGAGGCCTACGCAGTGACTTGCGGCATCACCTTCAGTTTCGGCGGGCTCAAGATCAACAGCCATGCCGAGGTCCTCTCCTCCGACGGCGGGCCGATTCCCGGCCTGTACGCAGCGGGCGAACTGGTCGGCGGAATCTTCTGGTTCAACTACCCCGGCGGCTCCGGTTTGACCAACGGGGCCGTTTTCGGGCGCATTGCCGGCCGCAGTGCGGCCGGCGCTTTGCATTCCTGAAACGCATCCATAACCTTCGAAAAGAACGTTTGTCCGGGCGGCCAGGTGCCCGGAGAATGCCTCCCCATCCGGCACGCAGCGGTACGGAACTGAATGCGTGTCACTCATGTAAATAGGAGGCAGTATGGATTTGAACCGCATTTTCGCCAGCGTCACCGCCGAACCCAACCGGCCGCTGCGCCTGCGCAACGGGCTCGGCCGCCGCATCACGGTGCTGCAGGGCCAGCTCTGGCTGACCCAGACCGGGGATGTACGCGACATCGTCCTTGGCGCGGGCGACGACTTCGTTATTGACCGGACCGGAGCCGCGCTGCTCACCGCGCTGGGCGGCAACGCGCTGTTTGTCCATGAGGACGGTATCGAGGTGTCGATGAACGAAGCACCGCATCGGTCTGAGCCGGAAGGATTGCTCGCACGGCTCTGGCACCGCTACCAGAAGGCGCGACGTGCCGAGTACACACGCAATGCTCTGGCGCAGTTGAGCGACCGGACGCTGAAAGACATCGGGCTTAGCCGCTGCCAGCTCGGATCGCTCAAGTTCTGAGCGGCCGGTGCGCCGGCGATGGCGTAACATCGAGCCGTCCAAGCCGGAGTCGGGAACGGATGCCGGAGCGCTATGACCTGCTGGTACGCGGTGCGACCATCGTCGACGGCACGCGCGCGGCTCGCTATGCAGCCGACCTCGCGGTGCGAGGTGACCGGATTGCGCGCATCGGCCGGCTCGACGGCAGCCGCGCCGAGGTGGAAATCGATGGCGCGGGCAAGGTGCTCGCGCCCGGCTTCATCGATGCCCACACTCACGATGACCGGCTGATGCTCTCGGCGCCAGAAATGGCGCCGAAAGCCAGCCAGGGCGTGACCACCGTGGTGGCGGGCAACTGCGGCGTGTCGCTTGCGCCGCTGGTGCTGGGCAAGCGCGCGGCACCGCCTCCGCTCGATTTGATCGGCGATTCCAGCTGGTACCGCTTTCCCAGTTTCAAGTCCTATATTGAAGAGCTCGACAGCAAGCCCGCCGCCACCAATGCTGCGCTGCTGGTTGGCCACACCACGCTGCGGATCGTGGCGATGAGCGACTGCGATCGCGCCGCCAGCAAACCCGAAATCGACCGGATGCAGGCAATGCTGCGCGAGGGCCTCGAGGCCGGCGCGATCGGCGCGTCGACCGGGCTGTACTACGAGCCGGCGCGCGCCGCGCCGACCGAGGAAGTAATCGAAGTCTGCCGGCCGCTCAGCGCGCGCAAGGCACTTTACTGTACCCACATGCGCGACGAGGGCAACCGGGTCACTGAGTCGCTGGAGGAAACGTTCCGCATCGGCCGCGAGCTTGGCGTGCCGGTGGTGGTATCGCACCACAAGGTGGTCGGGTCGCCGAACCACGGGCGCACCAGGGAAACGCTGCCGCTGATTGCCGAGCGCATGACGGCGCAAGGCATCGGCCTGGACTGCTATCCCTACTGCGCCTCCTCGACCATCCTCACCGCGGACCGCGCGGCGCTCGGAACCAAGACGCTGGTGACCTGGTCGAAACCGCACCCCGAATTCGCCGGACAGGAACTGGCCGAAGTCGCGAAAACGATGGGTGTATCGGAGGCCGAGGCGGCGAATCGCCTGGTGCCCGCCGGCGCAATCTATTTCGCCATGGATGAAGCCGACGTGCAGCGCGTGCTCGCCTTCGAGCACACCATGGTCGGCTCGGATGGCCTGCCGCACGACGCCGTGCCGCACCCGCGCCTATGGGGCACCTTTCCGCGGGTGCTGGGGCACTACTCGCGCGGCCTCGGCCTGTTTCCCCTCGAGACCGCGGTCTACAAGATGACCGGCCTCACGGCGAAGACCTTTGGCCTGCAGGGCCGTGGGGTGCTGAAGGAAGGCGCCTTCGCCGATCTGTGCCTGTTCGACGCCGACCGGGTGGACGAGGCGGCGAGCTTCGCCCGCCCGATCCAGCCGGCGAAAGGCATCGAAGCCGTGATCGTCAACGGCGCGATGGTCTGGAAAGACGGCAAGGCGACCGGCGCGCGTCCGGGGCGGGTGCTGCGGCGCGCACCCGGCTGAGGAACGCGAAGCAGTTACTTGAGGTGCTTGCCGAGGAAGTCCATGGTCCGGCCCCACGCCAGTTTCGCCGCCGCGGGGTCGTACTGAATGATCGGCAGCTTCTTTGAATCCGCCGTCTCATTGGCGAAGGCGTGCTTCGCCTGGTAGCGGTGAAATTCGAACATCACCTTGGCATCGCGCAGCTTTTTCTCCAGCTCGTCCACTTTGGCGATCGGAAACGGCACATCTTCGGTGGCCCAGTGGCCCAGCAGCGGCGCCTTGATTTTCGATGCATCCACGTACTCGAGCGGCGGAAATCCGTACCAGGCGACGCAGGCGTTTGCCTCCGGAACATTGACGGCCGACAAAACCGTGAGCGCCCCGCCCATGCAAAAGCCGGTGACGCCGACCTTCGCGCTGCCCAATGACTTGAGATGCTGGACCGCACCGCGCACGTCCTGGCCGGCCGCATCGCCAAAGTTCAAACCGGTCATCAAGTGCTCGGCCTCGTTGGCCTCTACCGCCACCTTGCCGCGGTACAGGTCCGGCACCAATGCGCGGTAACCGCCCGCCGCCAGTTTGTCGGCAACGCCTTTTATCTGATCGTTCAGGCCCCACCACTCCTGGATCACCACCATGCCTGGCGCGGCAGCCGCATTCGCAGGCTCCGCGAGATAACCGGCAACGCTCTGGCCGTCTGGCCGTTTGTAGCTGATCATTTTGCCCATCGTTTTGTCCTCCAGTTCATGGTCGCCAAGGTTCGTTGTAGTTCTCCGCGCCGACTTTGCGTACGTCGCTCAGCCAGTCGCCGTCGTAGGGCCAGGCCTCGGGCGCGTCCGGGTTCGGCCCCTGCCAGAAGCGGGCGAGAGGCCCATCGCCAACCTTTTCCAGCGACCACGCCTGGCGGCGAAACGTCCAACTTTCCGGCACCAGCCGATGCGCTTCGCGGAAATGATGCACCGCCGCCGCATGATGCCCGTCGATCTCGAGCTGCGACGCGAGTTGAAAATGAGCGTGTCCACGCGCCTTAGCGTCGTCGCGCGGCCGCGAACGCTCGACGACTTCGTCGGGCGGCAGCGCAAACCGGCTCGCCGCGCCGCGCTCGACCCAGTCACGCAGCGCCGCGTGGTAAGCGTCCGTGTCTTTCCTGATCTTCGCAGCCTCGGCCCTGATCTCGACGAACCGTTGCGGCAGATCGGCCGGCAATGTGAACCGGGATGCGCGGCCGTCGGACTGCGGCGGCGCGGGTGCAGTTTCCGCGGGCCGCACGATCATGCCGTTCTCGTCGATCCATACGCTGCTCGGAATATTGACGACCCCGAACAGGGCGGCGAGCACATGATGCCGATCGATCAGCGACGGATGTTCCGGTTTCGCCGCTTCAATGAAAGCGCGGCAACCGTCGCTGCCCAGAGTATCCAGGCCGACCGTGACGAGCTCCAACCCCTTCGGGTGCAATTCGTTGCGCAGTACCTGCCACACGGGCAGGTCTCGGGAGCAGCCTCAATAAGGGGCCCAGGCGTAGAGCAATACTTTCTGGCCGCGCAGGCTGGAGAGCCGGAATTCCTTGCCGTCCAGCCCGGGCAGGCTCAGATCCGGCGCCTGCGCGCTTGCCAGCGCCCGAGAACCGATCGATGCCGGTCCCAGCGCCCACAGTCCCTGCTCGGGCGCTGCGATCAGCGGCATGCCGATATCCTTGGCAACGCGCGCGACGTCGATCGATTCGCCTGGCGGCTGCGACAGCGGGATGCACACCTCGCCCTGGCATGCACCCTCGGGTTTCAGACGCCAGCCGGTGCTGGCTTCGAATTCGCTTCTGGAAACGCGTGGAGATCGTAGCAGCATGATGACGGTGCCTCCGGGCGGACGTAAACGATACGCTTGATTGGCTTGTATTTGAATAGCGATTCACCGGCTTGTGACGATCCACAGGAATGCCATCTGGAAGGAGGCGGTTTCCGGGCATTCAGATTCGGCAAGCGGGGTATTGAGCTAAACCTTCTCACGCAACATTGCCAACAGATCCAGCGGCTTCGGTTCCGCAATCCCCAGCACCGTAAGAATCGCGTGCGCCTGGCCTCGATGGTGCGTCTGGTGGTTGAACAGGTGCGCGAGCAGATCTCCCAGCCGGTTGCGCTGCGGCACTCCGCGCGTCGTCGCGTAGTTCAACTCGGCGCGGATTTCGTCCTCCGTCAGCCCGTCTACATAGCGCCGTATTTGATCGTCCTCCTGCACACGGGCGGTCGCCAGGGACGCGAAATCTTCGAACAGGATCGCGTCGAGTTTTTTCGGCTGATCGCCGGTCCCGGTGAACCGGCGCATCCAGATGCGGACCGTGGTCAGCAGGTGATTGAGCGTGCCATGCATGCTGCCGAAGAAGGCGCCGACGTTCTTTCGGTACGACGGATCGGGGAGATCACGTGCCATCCCGTACAAGCGCGTGTTTGCCCAGGTGTTGTATCTGGCCATCCTGACGAAGTGAGATTTCATGGCGACCTCTCCCGGCACCGGCGATCGAGCCGATTATCCCAGCGTCGGGTCAGCCGGCAACCGCCCCCTCCCGGACCTGTTCCTCTTGCTCGAGGGACAGACCGGCTTCGGTCCAATCCTGCTTGCCGCCGGCATAGACGGCGACATCGCGGTAGCCGATCTGCGCCAGCACCTTTGCGGCGATGTGCGAGTTCTGGCAGGTGCGGCTCGCGCAATAGACCACGATTTCCACTTTCTGGTCCGGCAACATCGTGGGCGCCAGCGTGCGCGCCTGGTCGTGCGGAAAATGGCGGGCGCCCGGCAGGTGCCCGTCCCGATAGTACTTCTCCGGCAGGGCCTCCAGCAGTACCAGGGCGGGATTGGCTTTCAAGCGCGATTGCAGTTCATCGCGGGTCAAGATCTTGCTCATCTCAGTCTCCTTTGGGTTGCACAACCAAAATAGTTGCATTTGCAATCATATGGCCATTTGATTGCATTTGCAACTACCTCGTGCTAACCTGCCGGCCATGCCTGCCGCTGCGGACCCCCGCCAGCGCGCCTGGGCGCGATTCGTCTTCGCCCAGGCGCTGTTGCTCGAGCGCATCGAAACCGCCTTCGGCGAGGCCGGGCTGCCCTCGCTCGCCTGGTATGACGTGCTGTGGATGCTGGAAAGCGCCGAACAGGGCCGGCTGCGCATGCACGACCTCGCACGCCGCGCGGTAGTGTCGCGCAGCAACGTGACCCGGCTCACAGACCGGATGGAAAAAGCCGGGCTGGTGGCGCGTGCCGAGTGCCCGGAAGACGGCCGCGGCACGGTCTGCGAGATCAGCGAGGCCGGCCGTCGAATGCGCGCGCGCATGTGGCCGGCCTACAAGAAACAGATCGACACCCTGTTCGGCAAGCACCTGCAGGTGCGCGACGCAAAATGCATGAGCGAATCCCTGGAGCGGATCATCGCCGCCGCCCAGGCCTGAGCCTGCCATGCCGCTGCCCTCCCTGTTCCTCTCGCACGGCTCGCCGATGCACGCCCTCGAGCCGGGCGCCGTACGCGCGGTGTGGGAGGCAATCGCCCGCGCGCTGCCGCGCCCCAAAGGAATCCTGATCGCCTCGGCGCACTGGGAAACGGATCTTCCCTCGCTCACCGCTACCACTAGGCCGGCAACGATCCATGATTTTTACGGCTTCCCCAAGCCGCTCTACCAGATACAGTACCCGGCACCCGGAGCGCCAGAGCTCGCCGCTCGCGCCGCCGAACTGCTGGAACAGAAAGGCCTGAAAGCGGCGATTGAATCGGAGCGCGGGCTGGACCACGGCGCCTGGTCTCCCCTGCTTTACATGTATCCCAAGGCCGACGTGCCGGTGGTGCAGGTGTCGTTGCAGACGCCGCGCGGACCGCGGCACCACCTGGAAGTAGGCCGCGCGCTGGCGCCGCTGACCGCGGAGGGAATCCTCATCATTGGCTCAGGGCACATGACCCACAACCTGCGCGAGCGCAGCAACGGCGCGCCGGCGGCCTATGCGCGCGAGTTCCAGGCCTGGGTGAAGGAAAAAATAGCGGCGCGCGATCTGGAGGCCCTGGCCAACTATCGCTCGCTCAACCCGCATGGCGCGCGCGCGCATCCGACCGACGAGCATTTCCTGCCGCTGTATGTGGCGCTGGGGGCCGCCGGCTCCGGCTATCGTGCCGAACGGCTCCACGACGGCATCGAGATGGGCGCCCTGGCGATGGACGCGTACCGCTTCGATCCGGCCTAGGTCAGCGGTAGCGGTAGACGACCAGCTTTCCGGCCGCCGACTCTGGCGTCCAGACTTCGCCCTTGCGGCCGTGTATCTGGCGCACGTTGGCGGTGCCGCTGGAAGAACTGAAGGACTCGAACTTCTCGGTCGCCGGGTCGAAACGCATCATCAGCTGCTTGTCCCACTCGGCGATCCACACCTTGTCCACCTCGTCGACGTAGACCGCGTAGACGCGCGGCCGCTCGCCCGGCGCTCGCCAGGCTTTCCAGGCGCCGCTCTGGGGCTCATACCGGCTCAGGTTGCCCGAGTTCCACTCCGCCACCCAGATCACGCCCTTCGAATCTGACCAGACGCGGCGCGCGCCCTGGTCTCGCGTTGGCGGCTCGATGACCTGCACTTTGTGGCTGGCGGCGTCGATGCGGCCGACATAGGAGCCCGCGAGCGAAGCGAAGTACACCGTGCCGTCGGGTGTCGCATGGATGCCGTAGGGCCCGCGGCCTTTCGGCGCCGCGTAGACCTTAAGGTCGCTGCTTTTTGGATCGAGGCGCCCGTAGATGCCACTCTGGCCGGTAAACCAGTGGATGCCCGCGTTGTCGAAAATCGCGGTATTGAGGTTGGTGTAGCCGCTGTCGGCTGGCAGCGGCCATTTCTTGACTTCGAGCGTCTTCGCATCCACGCGCACGATCGCGTTCTGGCCACTATCGGTGAACCAGGCCGAACGGTCGCGATCGAGGATCACGCCGTGCGGCGAGGAATTCGGTCCGAGGGGAATCAGTTCCACTTTGCCGGTCTTCGGATCGAGCCGGCCCGCATCGCCGCTGCGCTGGCCTGAGAACCAGACCGGACCGCCGGGCGCGGGATCGGCCCAGACGTCGTGCGCCGTGATGCCGCGCGGCAGCGGGTATTCCTGGACGCTGGTTTGCGCCCCCGCCCCGCAGGAAAGGGCCGCCAGGATTACCGACAGAGGCAACGCGCGCACGGGGAGATTTTAGCTACACTAGTCTGCAAAGCAATGAAAAAAAGAAAAGCCTCCCGAGAAATGCTCGGTCTCAGCCGGTCCGAGTTCGCCACGCTGCGCCGCCTGCGCACGCCAGAAAAGATCCAGGCGTTCATCTATGGTCTGCGGCAGAATTTCGAACTGCAGGGCGAATCCTGTAATTCTGTGCGCACCGTGCTGCGGGAGCGCCGCGCGCATTGCATCGAAGGCGCCATGCTCGGCGCCTGTGCGCTCTGGATCCACGGCGAGCCGCCGCTGTTGCTCGACATGCAAGCGGTGCACGATTTTGACCACGTGGTGACGCTGTTCCGCCGCAACGGTTGCTGGGGCGCGATTTCCAAGACTAACGGCATCGGCTTGCGCTGGCGCGACCCGGTCTACCGCAGCCTGCGCGAGCTGGCGATGTCCTACCTGCACGAGTACTACAACAAGCGCGACCACATCACGCTGCGCACCTACTCGCGACCCTACGACCTGCGGCGCATGAAGCCCGCGGACTGGGTTACGGCCGAAGACGGCGCCTGGGACCTGATCGACAACCTCGAGGCAACGCGGCATTACGCGCTGATGAACCGCGCGCGCCTGCGCAGCCTGGTCCGCCGGGACCCGTTCGAGCGCCATTTCGGCGCCCTCCTGCAATACCGGAAACCCCGAAAGCGTTGACCCGTCCTGCGCGGCGCCGGCTACTGTTGTTTGCCGATTTTTTCGACCGCGATCTTGAGGCGTGCTGCGTCCTTGGCCAGAAAGCCGCGGAAATCCGGCGCATCGAGATAGCTGATCGGGGTCTGTACCTTCTCCATCGCGCCGGTGAACAGCGGATCAGCGACCGCGGCGCGCACCGCCTCGCGCAGGCGCAGAATTACTGGCGCCGGCGTCGCGGCGGGCGCAAACACGCCGGACCAGATGTAGAACTCGACGTCCTTGAACCCGAGTTCCTTGAAGGTGGGCAGCTCGGGCATGATCGGCAGGCGCTTGTCGCCCCAGCCGGCGAGCGCGCGCATCTTGCCGGCCTTGATCTGGCCGATCGCCGCCGCCGGGCCGGAGGCGAGGGCGTGCACCTGGCCACCGAGCAGCGCCGCCACTGCCGGCCCGCCGCCCTGGTAGGGCACGTGGAACATCTTGATGCCCGCCGCGCTGGCGAACATTTCCATCGCCACGTGCAGCGTGCCGAACATGCCGGAAGACGAGTAGTTCATCTGGTTCGGGTAGGCCTTCGCCGAGGCGATGAAATCGTGGATCGTTTTGAACGGGCTGTCCCCTGCCACCACCAGCACCGTCGGATCCGCGGTGACCAGTGCAATCGGCGCGAAATCCTCGAGTTGGTAGGGGACCGGACGGCCGTTCATCGGGTCCGAAACCGGGAAAATCGAAATCGACGACAGCGACATCAGGATCGTGTAGCCATCGGGCGCCGACTTCGCCGCCGCGATCGTACCGACCGCGCCGCCAGCGCCGGACCGGTTGACCACCAGCACTGGCTGCTTGAGCGCTTTTTCCATTGCCGCAGCGAGCGGCCGACCAACGATGTCGGCAACCCCGCCGGGTGGGAACGGCGCGATCATGGTGATGGGCTTGGTGGGATAGGCGTCCTGCGCCTGCAGCCCGGGGGCGATCAGGGCGAGTGCGATTGCAGCCAGCAGCGTGCGCATGATTGAACTCCTCCTCGATCGTATGATCTCATCGTCACCCGGACGGCGTAAGGCCCCGTGCCCTGCTCCGACCAATGGGTCATAATCATTGCCAGGAGAAAGGAATGAAACGCCGCGCCTTGCTCACGCTGCTTGCCTTGGGGCCTTTCTTCCCGCACGCCCACGCTCAATCCAAGACCATCAAGGGGATCAAGGAGATGCAAGACAACTGGAAGAGCCTGCTCGCGCCGGGGACCGAAGTCCCGAACGCCGCCGAGCCGCTCAAGCTGTCCAAGGACGAATGGCGCAAGCGCCTGTCGCCCGCGTCCTACGACGTGCTGCGCCAGGAAGGCACCGAGCGCGCCGGTTCCAGCCCGCTCGACCGCGAGAAGCGGGCGGGCGTGTTCGTATGCGCCGGCTGCGGCCTGCCGCTCTTTACCTCCGAGATGAAATTCGACAGCGGCACCGGCTGGCCGTCGTTCTTCACGGTAATTCCGGGCACGGTGGGCACCAAGACGGATTACAAGATCCTGTTTCCACGCACCGAGTACCACTGCGTGCGTTGCGGCGGCCACCAGGGCCACATTTTCGACGACGGCCCGGCGCCGACCGGCAAGCGCTATTGCAACAACGGCGTGGCGCTGAAGTTCATTCCGCAGAAGGCCTGAGCTTCAGCTCTTCGCCGATCGGCTTGGCCGGGAAGTGGAAGCGCACCGGTCCGTCCGGCAGCGCCTTGAGGAACTGCTGCAGGTAAGGATCTTCCGAGGCAAGCAGCTGGTCTGGCGTGCCCTCGCCCATCAGCTTGCCCTCGGCGATCACGTAGATGTAGTCCACCAGCTTGAGCGACTCGGAAACGTCGTAAGTGACGACGATCGAGGTCAGGCCGAGCGCATCGTTGAGTTTGCGGATCAGGCCGGCGATGACATTGAGCGAGATCGGGTCCAGGCCGCCGAAGGGCTCGTCGTACATCGCCAGCATCGGATCGGTCGCGATCGCGCGCGCCAGCGCCACGCGCCGTGTCATGCCGCCCGAAAGGTCGCCGGGCATCATGTCGCGCACGCCGCGCAGTCCGACCGCGTCCAGCTTCATCAGCACCATCGAGCGCACCAGCTCTTCGGGCACCTCGTAGTGCTCGCGGATCGGGAAGGCGATGTTTTCGTACACCGACAAGTCGGTGAAGAGGCCGCTCGACTGGAACATCATCCCCATCTTGCGCCGCAAAGCATACAGATCGTCCGAATCGAGCTTGTGCACCACCTTGCCATCGACCCGGATAAAGCCCCGCTCCGGCGCGAGCTGGCCGCCGATCAGCCTGAGCAGGGTGGACTTGCCGCTGCCGCTGCCGCCAAGGATCGCCACCACCTTGCCGCGCGGAATGCGCAGCGACAGGCCGCGCAAGATCGACAGCTCGCCGTAGCTGAAATGCAGCTCGGAGATTTCGACCAGGTCGTTCGCTTCGATCATTGTTCGCTCCACAGAAATTATCCACCGCTTAACGCCTGAACGATGACCAGTTCGTCGGTCGGCCGCAGCGCTCGCGTCAGGTCGACGATCTGATCGCCCCCCACGAACATGCGCACGTGCCGCCGCACGCGTTGCTGCTCGTCGACCATTCGAAAGCGAATTCCCGGGTACTGCCGGTCGAGGTCATCGAGCACCGCGCCGAGCGTTGCGCCGCTTGCCTCCACCCAGGCCGCTTCCGTATATGAATGAAGGGCGCCGGGAATCATTACTTTCATCAGTCCAGGTCCGCAATTTCGACAGCGTAGATCTCCGGAAGGTGCCGGGCAATACAGCGCCAACGCGCGCCTTCGTTGCGGCTCATCCAGAGTTCGCCGCTGGTCGTGCCGAAGTACAGGCCTACCGGGTGCCGCGTGTCCGCTGTCATCGCCTGGCGCTTGACGGTCCACCATGCCTGGCGCCGCGGCATGCCGGCATCGAGACGGCGCCAGGTCTTACCGCCGTTGCGCGTTGCGTAAACCGAGGGCTTGCCCTCCGGGCTGGTGCGCGGCTAAACGCTGGTGCCGTCCATCGGGAACACCCAAACGGTATCGGCGTCGCGGGGGTGAACCACCATGGGAAATCCGATGTCGCCGACCCGTTTCGGCATGCTCGCGCCAATCCGCACCCACTGATCCGACGGCCGCTCGAGCCGGTAGATGCCGCAATGGTTTTGCTGGTAGAGCCGATCCGGATCGCTCGGACACAGTCGCACGCAATGCGGATCGTGAAAGCTAAGATTGGTCGCATCGAAGCCATCAACCACGGCAAGGCCCTTGACCAGCGGCGCGAAGCGCCGGCCGCCATCCACCGACTCGTGCACGCCGCCGCCCGACATCGCGAAATACAGATGCCGCGCATCGCGCGGGTCGACGAGGATGGAATGAAGTTTCGGCCCGTCCGGCGTGCCGTCCTGAACGGTCCCCATCCAGGAACGATACTGCGGGTCATCGTTGATCCCGGAAAACGGCCGCCAGGTCGCGCCGCCGTCGTCGGAGCGGAACAGCCCCTGCGGGGAAGTCCCCGCGTACCACGCGCCTGCCTCACTCGCGTGACCCGGTGTGAGCCAGAACGTATGATCCACCGAGCGGCCCGCTTCGCCATTGCTTGTCTTGGCGAAAGCGGGCGGGCTAGTTGCCTCCTTCCAGCTGCGTCCCCGGTCGACAGAGCGGAAGATGGTCGGCCCGAGGTGGCCGGTTTTCGCCGCCGCAAGCAGCGTCCGCCCGTCGCGCGGATCGAGCACAAGATGACTCACGATGTGGCCGTGGAAATGCGGCCCGTCGACGCGCCACGACGCCCGCGCGCGATCGCCGTGAAACAGCCACGCGCCCTTGCGAGTCGCTACGAGTAGCAGCGCGTTGCGAGCCGCGCGGGTGGATTTGGTCATTTGCTCGACGGGGCGGATTTCCACAACCCCATCATGCGCCCTTCTGGATCGGTAAAAAGCGAGAGCGTTCCCATGCCCGGCACCTCCTGCGATTCGACATGGATCTTGCCGCCCGCGGCGACGATCTTCTTGCGGTAGGCAGCGAGATCGTCCACGGCGATGTAAAAGAGCATGTTGCCGGGCCAGGGTCCTTCGCGCTCGGGCTTGAGGATCCCGCCGTTGATGCCCCCCGCGCCGCCAGTGTCTACGATGCGGTAGTTCATTTCGGGCATGTGTTTCACGCTCCAGCCGAATATTTTTTCGTAAAAAACCGACAGCTTCGCCGGATCATTCGACATCAACTCCCAGTGCACCACAGGGTTACCCATCGCCGCTCTCCTTTCTTCCGGATTTGCGCGGTCAAAGATCAATCATGATCCTGAAGCCGCCATATACGAAGCGCTTGCCGTCGAAGGGCATGGCCTTTGGATTCATCAGGGCAGCGAGGCGCTTGTCTTTCATGACCTTGGCAAGCACGCGGTCGCGATGCTTGCGATTCCTGTAGACGATCCAGGAAAGCCAGACCACCTCGTTTCTTTTCAGCTTGACGCTGCGCGGAAACGAGGTGCGCTTGCCCCATTTCACATCGTCGGCCATGCTCTCGCGGTACTCGAGCGCGCCGTGCTCACGCCATACCTTGCCGAATTTGCGCGCCACGGCGCGGTAAAGGGCGAGGTTTTTCTTCGGTACCGGCACGATGAAACCGTCCACGTAAGGCATGTTTCCTCCTTGGTAAGAGCCGCTCACGTTACACTACGCTGCCTCCGAAATGTTTGGGATGCGCCGTTGCGAAACGATTCGACGCAGCAAGCCGCCGAACTTGCGCAAACCGCGCAGGAATATCTCAGCGCCGGACGGCGCGATGTCGCGGAGTTGTACGCGAGGGGGGCGCTCGAAACCGATCCCGGCGCCGCGGCAGCTTGGACGCTGCTCGCCGAGCTGGCGTTGGCGCTGCACCGTCCCGAACGCGCGATGGCCTGGTTGCAGCGGGTGATCGAACTTCAGCCAGGCAATGCACAGGCGGCTGATCTGCTTCGCGCGGCCGAGCGCGTGGCGCCCGCCGCGGCGCCGGTCGGTGCACGCTATTTGCTGATCCGCGAATGGTCGGCGGGGTTCTGGTCCGATGTCGATCATGTCGTGGTCATGTGCCTGCTCGCCGAGCTCACCGGAAGAATACCGGTGGTCTGGTGGGGCGCGCAAAGCCGATTCAGCAACGACGGCGCTGGCAATGCCTGGGAGCGTTTTTTCGAGCCGGTATCGAACTCCATGCTGCGCGAATTGCAGAAACCGAGTCAGCGGGTGTTTCCGGGCAAGTGGCAAGGCCGTGCCTTCACGGCGCGGATCCCCAATCGCTGGACCGGAGCAGGCAGCCGCCTGGTCGGGCTGGAACTGCTGGATCGGGACGAGGAAGTCGTGATCAGCGATTTTCACACCGGCATGAATGCCTTGCTGCCCTGGCTGCCCGCCTCCCATGAGCTGGCCCGGGCGACGCTGCAGCAGGCCTACCGACATCTGGTGCGCAAGTATTTGCGGCCGCGGCCCGAAATCGTTGCCGCCGTCGATCGCTTTGCGGCAGCGAACTTTGCGGATCGGTTCATTCTCGGCGTTCATTTCCGCGGCAGCGACAAGGTCGAAGAAGTGAGCGAGCTGGAAGGCATGGTGGCGGCCTACTTCCCGGTGATCGAGGAACGGCTGGCGGCGCGGTCCGACGCCGGGTTGTTTTTGCTCACCGACGATGCGCGAGTCCGCTCGATCTATGAGAAGCGATACGCATCGCGCCTGCTTTCGACGACGGTGACGCGCAGCAGCTCGAATACCGGCGTTCACTACATGCAGCATGCGGATCCTGCGGCGATCGGTACCGAAGTCATGATCGATACCTACCTCGCGGCGCGCTGCAGCGAGTTCGTCGGCCTCGGATACTCCAACGTATCCCTGTACGCCTCGTATCTCAAGCAATGGCCGGCGGGAAGCTGCGTACTGCTGGGGAGCAACGCGCACCACATCTGGAACGCCCTGGTGTTGCTCATGGACCCGCCCCCGGGAGCCGATTGAGTGAGCGGCTTGCGGCCCTATGAAGGTCTGACCCCGGATGTGGTCCTGGAAGCGCTGGAGAGCGTCGGTTTGCGCGGCGACGGCCGCCTGCTCGCGCTCAACAGCTACGAGAACCGCGTCTACCAGGCCAGCCTCGAAGATGGCTCGTACCGGGTGGCGAAGTTCTACCGGCCGGGCCGCTGGAGTGATGCGCAAATTCTCGAGGATCACGCCTTTTCACTGGAACTTGGCGAGCGGGAGATTCCCGCCGTTGCGCCCCTCGAACTCGAGCACCGCAGCCTGCACGAGTTCTCCGGGTTCCGTTTCGCAGTTTTCCCGCGCCGCGGCGGCCGCCCGCCCGAGCTGGAGGACGAGAAGGTGCTGGAGTGGATCGGCCGTTTCCTCGGCCGCATCCATGGCGTCGGCGCTGCGCGGCCGTTTCGCGAGCGTCCGGCGCTGAGCGTCGCCACGTTCGGCACCGAGCCGCGCGACTGGCTGCTCGCTTCGGGAATGATTCCGCAAGATTTGACCGACGCCTGGGTTTCGACGGTCGATCTGGCGCTGCAGGTCGTTGCAAGCAGCTTCCAAAGACTATCAACGCTGCACCGGATCCGGCTGCACGGCGATTGCCACGCGGGCAACATCCTGTGGACGCCGGATGGCCCGCACTTCGTCGACCTTGACGATGCGCGCAGCGGCCCGGCAGTCCAGGATCTGTGGATGCTGCTGGCGGGCGACCGGGAAACGGCCGCCAAGCAGCTCAAGGCGCTGCTGGAGGGCTATGAGCAGTTTCACGACTTCCAGCGCGGAGAACTCAGCCTGATCGAACCGCTGCGCACCCTGCGCCTGCTGCACTATTCGTACTGGCTGGCGCGGCGCTGGGAAGATCCGGCCTTCCCGGCAGCCTTTCCCTGGTTCGGCACGCAGCGCTACTGGCAGGATCGGATCCTCGAAATGCGCGAGCAGACGGCGGCAATGGCGGAGCCGCCATTGTCCGTATAATTCGGCCCTTTTTCGCCCCCAGGTTCGAGCTGCCATGCTGCTGTTTGCCGCCACCGTTTTTACCAGCGCGTTCCTGCTGTTCCTGGTGCAGCCGATCATCGCCAAGCAGATCCTGCCCTGGTTTGGCGGCAACGCCTCGGTCTGGACGGTTTGCATGGTGTTCTTCCAGCTGGTCCTGCTGGGCGGCTACGCCTACGCCGATGCCGTGGCGCGCAAGCTCGCCGCACGCACGCAGGCGGCCGTGCACACGCTGCTGCTTGGCGCGAGCCTTGCCTTCCTGCCGATCCTCGCCTCGGAGGCCTGGAAGCCGGTCGCCGACACCGAGCCGACGGGGCGCATCCTGCTGCTGCTCGCGATGACCATCGGCCTGCCGTATTTCCTGCTTTCGACCACCGGGCCGCTGGTGCAGGCGTGGTTCGCACGCAGCTACCCGAGCGCCACCGTGTATCGCCTGTTCGCGCTCTCCAACCTCGCCTCGCTGGCGGCGCTGATCGCCTATCCGCCGCTGATCGAGCCGGCGATCTCGCTGCAGGGCCAGTCCTATGCCTGGAGTGCGGCGTACGTGCTGTTCGCCGCCTTGTGCGCCGGATCGGCGTGGCTCGCCGCGCGCAAGCCGGCGGTCGATCTTAATGCCGCAACGGAAACTCCCTCCGAAAATACTGAGACTGCAACGCCCAAACCGGGTGATTACCTTTTCTGGCTTGGGCTGTCCGCACTTGGTTCGCTGATGCTGCTGGCGGTCACCAATCACATCACCCAGAACGTGGCTTCGGTGCCGTTCCTCTGGATCCTGCCGCTGGTGCTGTACCTGCTGTCCTTCATCCTGGTCTTCGACGTCGGCGGCGGCCGCCGCAAGAGCGGCTGGTACGCGCGCGCCTGGGGCCTGCCGCCGCTGTTCGTGCTGCTGGCCGCGATGGCCTACTACCTCTCAGAAAACCTGGGCGTGATGAACATCCGCTATTCGATCGCGCTGTACTGCGCCGGGCTGTTTTTTGCCTGCATGTTCTGCCATGGCGAGCTGGCGGCGATGCGACCGGCGGCCCGGTTCCTGACGCGCTTTTACCTGATGGTATCCATCGGCGGTGCCGCGGGAGGGCTGTTTGTCGGCCTGGTGGCGCCGCAGGTGTTCAGCACCCACCTCGAGCTGCCCCTGTCGCTGATTGCCTGCGGCGCGCTGGCGGCCTTTCTCACCTGGCGTTCGGCACGGACGGGATCAGGTTCCCTGTCAAGAAAACGCGTCCTGCTGGCGGCGCCCGTGATGGCAATCGGCGTCACGGTGTTCGTCAGCTGGCACGCCTGGGAATACTTCGATTACATCCGCGGCAATGCCTTGCTCATGTCGCGCAACTTTTACGGCACCCTGCGCGTCAAGCAGCATGGCCGCGGCGACGATCCGCAGACCACGCGCGCGCTGGTGCACGGCGTGATCAACCATGGCTGGGAATACGTCGACCCCGAGTTGCGCCGGCAGCCGATCAGCTACTTCGGTCCGACCTCGGGCATCGCCCGCGCGCTTGCCTACTACGAAGGACGACCGCGCCGCGTCGGCGTCATCGGCCTGGGCGTGGGCGTGTTCATGGCCTGGGGCCAGCCGGGGGACTATTTCCGCGTCTACGAGCTCGACCCGGACGTGGTGCGGATCGCGCGCGAGCACTTCTGGTACCTCGCGGACTCGAAAGCGACGATCGACATCCTCACCGGCGACGGCCGGCTCAGCATGGAGCGCGACCCGCCGCAGAAATTCGACCTGATTTCGGTGGACGCCTTCTCCAGCGGTTCGATCCCGATCCACCTGCTGACGCGCGAAGCGCTGCAGACCTACCGGCGCCATCTCGCGCCCGGCGGCGTGATCGTCTATAACGCGACCAACCGCTTCGTCAAGCTCCCGCCGCTGCTCAAGCTCGTCGCCGAAGCCGAAGGCATGCAGGTGCTGCAGCTCGACGACGATCCAAAAGAAGACCGGTTCTCCAGCACCTCCTACGTGCTGGTCACGGACAACGCCTTGCTGCTGGCCGATAAACGCTTTCAGCACGCCGAGAAGATCGAGCCTATCAAGGGCCTGCAGCCCTGGACCGACGGCCACAACAATCTGTTCAAGGTCGTCCGCTAGCCGGCCCGGCGCGCTACTCCGGCAGGTCGTCGAGCGCACCCTGCAGGTGCGCTACCTCTGCCCAGCTGTTAATCCGCCAGCCCGCGGGCGTGACTTCGATGCGGTTGAGGCCGGCGTTGGGAATACCGAAATCGCGCGCCGCGCTGAGCGGCAGGCCGGTGATGTGGCGGTAGAGCTTGTCGAGCACGCCGCCGTGGGTGAATACAAGGATGTTTTTCCCCGGATGAGCGTTGACGATTCCGGTGATGATCAAAATGCTTCTCTGAGAGAAGTTTCTCAGGCTTTCGCCGGTGCGAAAGGCGTAGTCGGGATCGCGCGCCTCGAAGCGGGCATAGTCCTCCGGGTACCGCAGCTTCACTTCCGCGTAGGTCAGGCGCTCGAAGATGCCGTAGTGCCGCTCGCGAAGTTTCTCGTCCAGCAAGATTTTCATGGAGAAAAAGTCTGCCGTCGGTTGCGCCGTCTGCCGCGCACGGGAAAGATCGCTTGCGTAGATGACGTCGAACTTCTCCTGCGCGAGCGCGCCCGCAGTCGCCAGCGCCTGCGCCTCGCCGACCGCGTTGAGCGGCACGTCGAGCTGCCCCTGTACGCGGTGCTCGGCGTTCCAGGCGGTCTCGCCGTGCCGCACGATGCACAGGCGCGTCGTCACCGGCGCTCCGCTCCCATCCACATGATGGCGCCGACCACGATCAGCGCGCCGAGAATCTGCGACGGCGCCACGGCCTGGCCGAGGATCGGCCAGGCGATGGCGAGCACCGCGATCGGTTCGAAATTGAGCACCGCCGCGTTGTTTACCGCGCCCAGGCGCGGCAGCAGCACGAAGGTCGAGGTGATCGCAATGCCGTAGAGCGCCGTCAGCAAGGCGAGCGCAATCCAGCCGATGTTGTCAGCAGGCAGCACGAAAGCGTTGCTGAACGTGCCGCCGGTGAGCACCACGACCGCCACCACGCTCATGAACAGGAAGCTGCGCAAGCGCCCGTCCATGCTGCCCAGCCAGCGGGTGATGAGATAGAGCGCGCTGGCGAACGAGACCGAAGCGCCGAACGCCCAGGTCACCCCGGCACCGACTTCAGCCCAACGTCCGGCCATGTCGCCGCTCTTGCCCCACACGTCGAGCGCCAGCGCGAGCCCTACCAGCGCGACCGGCATGGCGAGCCGCACGCGCCGCGACGGCCGCTCGCCGCCCGCGAGCCAGGAGATCAGCGCCAGCAGCATCGGGAAGGTCTGGAAGACGAGCAGGGCGAGCGCCACCGGGATCAGCGCTACCGCCGAATACAGGCAGAAACTCTGCACCGTGATCAGCAGGCCGATCAGGACCGAGCGTGCGAAGGTCTGTTTCTCGAGTCTGAGGGAAATACCGTTCCACAAGAGAAGCGTGAGCACGAACAGCGCGGTCCCGGTCGAGCGGAACGCGACCGCAGTGGTAACGTTGGTACCGTGGTCGAAGGCCACGCGCGCCGCGATGTGGTTGCCGCCGAACGTCGTGGCAATCGCCAGCAGCAGCACGATCCCGACCCAGCGGGGAATCGGCGCCGGCGACACCGCTAGCCGACCGACTCGGGATTGAGGACCCCTGGGTTTAGAACCCTGATGGGCTTGCCATCCAGCCAGGCCTCGACGTCGTCAATGCAGTCGCCCCAGAACCCGGCCAGCACCTCCTCGCCGACGTAGCCGAGGTGCGGGATCAGGGTCACGTTTTCCAGCCTGCGTAGCGGATGCCCGGCCGGCAGCGGTTCCTGGTCGTAGACGTCGAGCGCCGCGTGCGCGAGCCGCCCGCGGCCGAGCGCCTCGAGCATTGCCTTTTCGTTGACGATCGGCCCGCGCGAGGTGTTGATCAGCACCGCGCCGGCCTTCATCTGCGCGAGTTCCGCCGCGCCGATCAGGTCGCGCGTGCGATCCGACAGCACCAGGTGAATGCTGACAAAGTCCGACGTGCGCAGCAGCTGGTCTTTCGTCACCAGCGCCACGCCGCCCGCGGCGGCGCGCGCGGCATCGAGGTTCTGGCTCCAGGCGACCACCTCCATGGCGAAGGCCCGCGCATAACCGGCGACGCGGCTGCCGAGCTTGCCCAGGCCAAGGAGGCCCAGCCGCTTGCCCTCCAGCACGGTGCCGCCGCGCAACCCCTCGTGCCAGCGGCCCGCGCGCATATTGCGGTCGGCGCGCGCCAGATCCCGCGCCGCAGCGAGAATCAGGCCAAACGCCAGCTCCGCGGTGATGCTCTGCGTGCGTCCCGGCCCGGTGTGGCTGACCGGGACGCGGCGCGCAGTGCAGGCGGGCAGATCCAGGCTCGCCGAGCGCATCCCGGTCAGCGCGATGAATTTCAGGTTCGGCAGATTCTCGATCAACTGGCGCGGGAACGGCGTGCGCTCGCGCATCAGCACCAGGATTTCGAACGGCGCCAGTTTCGCCGCCGCCTGCTCGACCGAGGCGAAAGCCTGGTGAAACACCTCGATCTGCACGCCGCGCCGGCGCAGCCGCTCCCAGTCGGCCAGTTTGAGCGCGAGCTGCTGATAGTCATCGAGGATCGCGAGTTTCATTCCGGCGGCATGATACCGGGTGTCGGTGCAAGCGTCGCCGCCCGGCTGCGAACCTCCTGCCGTAAGCTACGGCGTGCAACCGCGACAAATTGCCGATGTGGCGCCGCCTGCTTGATTTCGTGCTTGGCGAGGGACCGAAAGGCCCGCCGCCCGAGCGCGTGCGCTGGCTGATCGTCGAGCAGCAGGTGCGCAGCGAAATCCTGATCGGCTGGGTGCAGTTCGCGCTGGTGCTGTTTTTCCTGGTGCTCTATACCTTTTCGGCCAAGACCTCGGCCGGCACCCGCTTTCTGCCCGTGCCGTGGGTGCTCGGCGCTTTTGTTGCCTTCACCCTGCTGCGGCTGCTGGCGGCACACCGCCGCTGGCTGAACCCGCCGCTGGTCGTGTTCGGCGTCTGCGTGGACATGGCGCTGCTGATGGGGCTGATCTGGAGCTTTCACCTGCAGTACGAGCAGGCCGCGCCGTTCTACCTCAAAGCGCCGACGCTGCTCTACGTATTCCTGTTCATTGCCTTGCGCGCACTGCGCTTCGAGCCGCTTTACGTCGCCGCGGCCGGCATTGCCGCCGCCGCGGGCTGGCTGCTGCTGCTTGCCTACGCCGCAATGTCTGGCGAGATGGTGGTGACGCGCGATTACGTGCACTACATGACTTCCAACAGCGTGCTGGTCGGGGCCGAGATCGACAAGGTGATATCGATCCTGATGGTGACGGCGGTGCTCGCGTTGGGCCTGGTCCGTGCCCGGCGCATCCTGTTCCGCGCAGTCCTGGACAGCGTGCTGGCGAAAGACCTGTCGCGCTTCGTCGCCCCGGAGGTCGCCGACCGCATCTCCACCTCCGAAACCGGCCTGCAGCCGGGCGATGGCGAAGTGCGCGAAGCGAGTGTGCTGTTCACCGACATCGAGGGCTTCTCGACCATCTCGGAAAAGGTCTCGCCCGAGCGCCTGGTCGCCGTGCTGAACGAATACTTCGAGGCCGTATCTGCGCCGGTCGATCGGCATGGCGGCGCGATCACGCAATTCCAGGGCGACGCCATGCTGGTCACCTTCAATGCGATCAAGCCCGATCCAGACCATGCCGGCAACGCCGTGCGCTGCGCGCTCGCCATCCAGGAGGCGACACGCGAACGCGGTTTCGGCGGCAATGTGCGCTTGCGCACGCGCTGCGGCATCAACACCGGCAGCATCGTCACCGGCGCAGTCGGCGCGCAAAACCGGCTGCTCTATACGGTGCATGGCGACGAAGTGAACATCGCCGCGCGCCTGGAGCAGCTCAACAAGAAATACGGCACCTATATCCTGGCCACCGAAAGCACCGTGCAGCGCGCCGGAGCTGAGTTCTCGTTTCGGCGCGTCGATGAAGTCACCGTGCGTGGACGCGCGACGCCGACGGTGATCTACACGCTGGATCGCGCATCATGAATGCTAGTAGTATTGAAACCTGCATCTTCAGGAGATTGCCATGAATGCATTCCACACTTTTACCCGCTTCAAGGAGGGTCCATGAAACGGGCCAGGACATTGGTTTATTCAGCGTTGCTCTTCGCCCTCGCGCTTCCGGCGCTGGCCCAGCAGACGCTGCGCGTATCCGCGATTCCCGACGAATCCCCCACCGAACTGCTGCGCAAATTCACGCCGCTCGGCGCTTACCTCGAAAAAGCCACCGGCATGAAGCTGCACTGGACGCCGGTCAACGACTACCCTGCCGTCGTCGAGGGTCTTGCTGCCAAGAAGATCGACCTCGCCTGGCTGGGCGGTTTCACCTTTGTGCAGGTGCGGCTGCGCACCGGCAATGCCGACCCGATCATCCAGCGCGCCGAGGATGAGGTATTCACCAGCAAGTTCATCGTTCCCGCCGCGAGCCCGGCGAAGACGCTGCAGGACTTGAAGGGCAAGACCTTCGCCTTCGGCTCGCCCTCGTCCACCTCGGGCAGCCTGATGCCGCGCTTCTTTTTGCTCAAAGCGGGCATCAACCCGGAAAAGAACTTCTCGCGCGTGGCCTTCTCCGGCGCGCACGATGCCACCGTCGCCTTCGTCGCCTCGGGCCGGGCCGACGCCGGGGTGCTCAATGCCTCGGTATGGGAAAAGCTGGTCGAGAAAGGCGATGCCAACGCCAAGGCGGTGAAGGTGCTCGCCACCACGCCGCCCTACTACGACTACAACTGGACGGTGCGCGGCGACCTGGATCCGGCGCTGGTCAGGAAGCTGACCGACGCGTTCCTCAATCTCGATCCGAAGAACCCGATGCACAAGGAAATCCTCGACCTGCAGCGCGCGTCGCGCTTCATCCGCAGCAAGCCGGAAAACTACAAGGGCATAGAGGATGCCGCCCGCTCGGCCGGTCTGCTGAAGTAGCGGCGATCGCAGACGGAGCAGCGCGCGAGTGAAGCTGTCCCTGAATACATTGCGGCTGTTCCTGCCTGGCGAGCGCTGCGCGATCGACGGCGTGTCGCTCGACATCGCGCGCGGCGAGCAGTTGGCGGTGATCGGCCCCTCCGGCGCCGGAAAGACCAGCCTGTTGCGGGTGCTCGGCACCGGGCTGCGCCCGACCAGCGGAACGCTTTCGATCAATACTGCGGATCCGTGGGCGCTGTCGCGTGCCGCGTTGCGCCGGCTGCGCGCGAGAATCGGCACCATCCACCAATCGCCGCCGCTGCCGCCCCGGCAGCGCGTCGTGACTGCAGTGCTCGCAGGACGGCTCGGCGCCTGGGGTTTCTGGAAAGGGCTCGGCTCTCTGATTTATCCCGCCGACCTTGCTGGCGCACTGCAGGCGCTGACTCGGCTGGAACTCGCCGACCGGGTGTTCGAGCGCTGCGACCGCCTCTCCGGAGGCCAGCTGCAGCGCGTGGCGGTGGCGCGCGTGCTGTACCAGCGGGCCGAATTGCTGCTTGCCGATGAGCCGGTGTCGTCGCTCGATCCCCAGCTCGCTGATCTGACGGTGGGCGAGCTCAGCCGCGAGGCGCGCTCGCGCGGCATCACACTGGTGGCGAGCCTGCACGCGGTGGACCTCGCGCTGAAATGGTTTCCGCGCATCGTCGGCCTGCGCGCCGGCGCGGTGCTGTTCGATTGCCCGCCGGTGCGCGTCAGTGAAGCGATGCTGCGTGAACTATACGGCGCCGAGGCCGGCGTTATTCCCACCCAGGACAACCGGCCGATCGACACTCCCGCACCGGAGTTGCGCAGGACCGCGGCGCAGCCCCCCGGCCGCTGAGCGTGGCGCTCGCCGCAACCCTGCCCGCCACGCGCGATCCGGCGCTGGCGCCGCGCCTCGCGCTCACCGCCGCCGCGCTGCTGTTGCTTTGGCCTGCAGTCGAGCTGAGCGAACTCGACCCGCGCGCGCTGCTGGACGGAAACAACCTGCAGGTCATGGGGCGTTTTCTCGGCAGCTTCTTTCCGCTTGCGCTGCAGGCAGATTTTCTAAGCCTGGTGCTGCGCTCGACCGTCGAAACGCTGGCGCTCGCCACTGCCGGCATCGCGCTGGCGATCGCGGCGGGATTTCCGCTCGCGATGATGGTCTCGCAAAGCCTGTCGGTGTCGCGCATCGGCCCAGCGCGCCGCGCCTGGCTCGGCCCGGCATTGCGCGTGCCGGTGCGCGCGCTGCTTGTCGTCATGCGCTCGATTCCCGAGATCGTCTGGGCGCTGCTGTTCGTACGCGCAGTCGGGCTCGGTCCGGCGGCCGGGGTACTCGCCATCGCCGTCAATTACGCCGGCATGCTCGGCAAAGTCTATTTCGAGATCTTCGAAGCGGGCGATACGCGGCCGGCGCGCGCCATCCTGGAAGGCGGCGGCAGACGCGTGCACGCGTTCGCCTACGGCGTGCTGCCGGTCGCCCTGCCCGAGATCGTCTCTTACTCGGTGTACCGATGGGAGTGCGCGATTCGCGCTTCGGTGGTGATGGGCTTCGTCGGCGCGGGCGGCCTGGGGCAGCAGATGGAGCTGTCGATGCGCATGCTGAACGGCGGCGAAGTGGCGACCATGCTGATCGCCTTTCTCGCGCTGGTGATGATCGCCGACCAGGTCAGCTCGATCCTGCGCAAGGTGCTGGTATGAGCGGCGCACGCATCGTCTGGGCGCCCTGGGCCGTGCTGGCCGGCTGTGCCGCGGCCACGGCCGCAAGCTTCGCCTACCTCGGCGCAGATTTCATTGCGCTGCTCAGCGGCGAGAGCGCGCGCCAGATGGCGAAGTTCGCGGTGGGATTTTTTCCACCCGACCTGTCGGCCGAGTTCCTGCGCCGCGTGGGGCGCGGCGCGGCCGAAACCCTGGCGATCTCGGCGCTGGGAACGCTGCTCGCCGCGCTCGCTGGCGTCGTGCTGGCGCTGCCCGCCGCAGGCCGCTGGGGCTGGCCGCCGCGCTGGATCGGCCGGCTGGTCCTGAACCTGCTGCGCTCGATACCCGAAATGGTCTGGGCCGTGTTCATGGTGCTGGCGGCGGGACTGGGGCCGTTCGCCGGCTGCCTTGCGCTGGCGCTGCACACGACCGGCGTGCTCGGCCGGCTGTTTGCCGAGACGCTGGAGAACGCGGCGCCAGAACCTGCGCGCGCGCTGCGTGACGCGGGCAGCGGCACGACCCTCGCCTTCTTCTACGGTACAGTGCCAGTCGTGCTGCCGCAGTTCGTGTCCTATGCCCTGTATCGCTGGGAGTACAACATCCGCATGGCAGCGGTGCTCGGCTTCGTGGGCGCGGGCGGACTGGGCCAACTGCTGTACACGACGCTGTCCTGGTTCCAGTCGGCGCAGGCATCCTCGGTGATCCTGGTGATGATTTTGATTGTTTCGATGGTGGACGTGCTCAGCGCCTCCCTGCGCAGGCACCTTGGCCGATCCGGCGGCTGATGCCAGACGCGTAATATCTCCGGCCGCCGCCCGACTGACCCGCGATGCAGATGATCCCAAGCCCGATCCCCGGGCGCTCCTGTCCGGTGGACTATCGCTATGGCGCGGGCGCGCTGTCTACCCCTGCCACGCTCTGCACCGACAGCCTGTGGATCGCCGGCGGCCTGTACGGCAACGGCTTGGCACTGCGACGCCTGCAGGAAATGTTCGCCGCCGACCGTGGCGAAGCGGCGCTGGTGTTCAACGGCGACTTTCACTGGTTCGATGTTGCCGAAGAGTCATTCGCCGAAATCGAGCGCGGCGTCGCGCTGCACGCAGCCACCCGCGGCAACGTGGAAACCGAAATCTCGCAAGCGCGGGCGGGCGCGGGCTGCGGCTGCGCCTATCCCGACTGGGTGGACGACGCGGACGTCGCGCGCTCCAACCACATCATCGAACGGCTCAAGGAAACCGCGCGACGCGTCCCCGGGACCGCAGCGCGGCTCGCCGCGCTGCCGATGTACCGCATCGCTCAGGTGGGAGGACAGCGCATTGCGATCGTGCACGGTGATGCCGAGTCGCTGGCCGGCTGGAGCTTCTCGCAGGAAGTGCTCGCGACCCCGGCCGGGCGCGACGCCGCGGCGGCCGCCTTCCGCACTGCCCGCGTAAAGGTCTTTGCCTCGAGCCACACCTGCCTGCCGGTGCTGCAAGAATTTGCCGGTGCCGGCGTCATCGTCAATAACGGTGCCGCGGGAATGCCGAACTTCGCCGCCACGGCCTACGGCCTGGCGACCCGGATCGCGCTGACGCCGCATGCCAACGCGCTTTACCGGACGCGGCTCGGCCCGCTGCACGTCGAAGCCGTGCCGATCGACTACGATGCGGCGGCGTGGCACGCTGCGTTCCGCGCGCAATGGCCCGAGGGCAGCGACGCCCACGTCTCCTACTGGCGCCGCATCGTCCATGGACCGCGTTATGGCCTGGACCTCGCCCAGCGCGCGGCCTGAGCAAGATCCCGACCGACCTGCAGGAGAGCGGCATGACGGTGAAAGCATTGGCCTTCGATACCGGCGGCACGATCCTCGATTGGCATCGCGGCATCAGCGGCGCGTTCGCCGCCGCCGGCGCCGCGCGCGGTCTGAAGGCCGACTGGGCGGCCGTCACTAACGAGTACCGGCGCCGCTCGTTGAAGGGAATCGTCAACGCAGAGCATCCCGCTTACAACTTCGACGACGTGCACCGCAGCAAGCTGGACGAAGTGATCGCCGAGTACAAGCTCGATGCGCTCACCGTTGCCGACCGCGACGCGATCTGGCGCACCTGGCATGCGCTGCAGGCCTGGCCCGATTTCCCCGCAGCGTTGGCGCGCCTGCGCCGGCGTTACATCGTCGCGTCTTTCACGTTGCTCACGACCTCGCTGGTGGTGGACGTGTCAAAGAAAAACGGCATCGACTGGGACGCGATCATTTCCTGCGAGATGATCGGCATCTACAAGACGCGGCCCGAAGCCTACCGTACCGCGGCCAAGTGGCTGGCGCTCGAGCCGGCCGAAATCATGATGGTGGCTTGCCACAATTTCGATCTCGATGCGGCCCGCGCCTCGGGATTTCAAACCGCATTCGTGCGCCGGCCCGATGAATGGGGCCCAGGCGGCCCGCCAGACCCCAATCCGAATCCCGCCTGCACCATGGCAGTGGATGGATTCGAGGAATTGGCGCGGAAGCTGGGGGCGTGAAACCGATCCGGACACTGGCTGCCGGCCTGGCGGCGGCTTTGGCGTTCGGCGCTGCATTCGCCGGCGAAGCGGATGTCGTCGATGTAAAGGTGCGGCGCAGCGCAGCCGGCGTTTACGATTTCGACGTCACGGTCCGCAGCGTCGACCGGGGTTGGGATTACTACGCCGACGCGTTCGAAGTGCTCACGCTCGACCAAAAGCTGCTCGGGCGCCGGGTCCTGCTACCGGAGCGCTGATCCCCCGTACAGCTCGGTGTGGGGGAAGAACGCGAACCAGCCGAACCAGTAAGCAAGCTCGCCTGCAATGCGCGGCAGGCGCGCAGCGTCCGGCCCGAGCAGCGCCTCTTCGGTCACCCGCCAAGTCCGGCCATGCTCATCGAGCAGGGCATCGCGAGATGCGCCGGCGCGGAATCGCCGCGCGCCTCGCTCATAGGCGCGCGTCTCGCCGATCAGGCCGCGGCTCGCCACCTGGTTGCGCAGGCCGGCATCGATCAGGGTCGCCGGCTCCGAGTTCGCGCCTAGCCGGTCGCTGGCATGCGCTTCGAGCAGCGCAAGCCGGGTCGCGGTGGGCATTGCGAGCAGCGCCTCGGCGCTGAGATCGCCGACGATCCCCGGATTGGCGCGGATGGCAGCGCGCGCCGCGTCCAGCTTGAGCTCGTTCGCCAGCCCGCCGCCCCAGCTCTTTGGCAGCGACACGCGGCCGACCGCGTCGCGGTAGTGCACCACGAGGTCGCGGCCGGCGAACCGGTCGTTCAGCACACCGCCGGCGCGGTCCAGCGCTTCCAGCGCATACGCCTTGGGCTGACCAGCGAGCAGCAGCGTGAAAACGCGCGCCTTGTCATGCAGCAGTGCACTGCGCTGCCAGACCGGGAACATGGTCTGCGTGCTGGCGAAGTAGCGTCCATAAGCGGCGCCTGCGTTGTAGGGCCGAAAATGCCCCGTATCCAGGTCGAGTACCTTGGTTTCCGGGTGCTGGCGCCGCCACTCGCGCCATGACGTCACCACGATCGGCAGGCGCTCCAGGCGCAGGTCTGAATCGGCGAGCGGACCGATCACCGGCTCGCCCGTGAGATGGTTCCAGATGCTTCGCGTTTGCCGGTCGTACATGAGCTTGTTGGAGCGGAACAGGAACCCGGAGGAGCCGAACTCGAAACGGCGCCCGCCCGCCTCGGCGCGAAACAGCACCCCGGAGCCGCACAGCGTGCAGTAAGCGAGCGCCACCGGCACGCCGCCCACCACGTCGTTCGCCATCTCGTGCCAGTCCATGATGCGCAGCGGGTAGGCGCGCGCGTCGCCGCCCAGGCTGACGCCGAAGACCGCGTCCCCGTCCTCCAGCCAAGTGGCGGACTTTGCAGGCAGCATGGTCGGATTGACCAGCGCGGGGATGCCGTCCAGCGGAACCCCGCCCCACTGCACTTCCTCGACCCTGATGCGGGCCGGCGCACCGTCGCGCAGCAGCTCCGTATAGCGGGGGTCGATTGCCGAATGCAGCACGCCCTTCCAGCCGACATAGCCCGGCGGCGATTTGAGGTCGCTGCGGCGGCCGACGTATTCCACCCAGTCGGGCCAGTTCGCGCCCGGCGCGCCCGGCCCCGCGAGCTTGCCCAGCGTGTCGATGAGCAGCGGCCCCTCGTTGGTGCTGCGCGCAAAGCGCAGCAGGTCGACCAGCGGCGCGATGAAGCGCGCATCGCGCGCACGCGCGACCGCCCGGATCGCGCGCGCGCGATCGGCCTCGGTGCCGTCCGGAGAAAGCACCGCGAAGATGCGCCGCACTTCGGCGGCGGGCAGTTCGGCCGCCGCCGCGAACGCCGGCGCCAGACCGAGGACCAGCGCCGCCAGCGCCGCGGGCGCCCGCAGGTTCACGCCGCCGCCCGCGCGAGCAGCCATCGCCGCTCGAATTCGTCGGCGGCGACCGGCCTGCCGATCAGATAGCCCTGCGCCTCGTCGCATTTGCGCTGGCGCAGAAATTCGAGCTGAGCCTTGGTTTCCACCCCTTCGGCGATCACGCGCGTACCCAGTGACTGGCCCAGCCTGAGCACCGCGTCGCAGATGGTTTCACCTTGGGGATCGGCACCGATACTTTCGACAAACGAGCGGTCGATCTTGATCGCGTCCACGGCAAAGCGGTGCAGGTAGATGAGCGAGGAGTAGCCGCTGCCGAAATCGTCGATCGATACGCGCACCCCCAGCTGCCGCAGCGTGGCGAGGGTTGCCGCGGTGCTCGCGACGTCGCGCATCGCGGCAGTCTCGGTCACCTCCACTTCGAGCATGTTCGGCTGCAGCTGGTGTTCGAGCAAGGCGCTCTCCAGCCGCGCTTTCAAGTCGGGCCGCGAGAACTGATGTGCCGACAGGTTGACGGCCAGCCGCGGCGCCCGGCCATGGCGCTCGCGCCAGGCGCGCATCTGGGCACAGGCCGCGTGCAGCACGAACTCGCCGATCGGTTCGATCAGGCCGGTTGTCTCGGCAAGCGGAATGAACTGGGCCGGGCTGACCGCACCGTGCACCGGGCTGGTCCAGCGCAGCAAGGTCTCGGCGCTGGTGATCTTGGTCGTGCCGCCGTGCGCCAGCGATAGCTTGGGCTGGTAGACCGGAAACAGCTCGCCCGCCCGGATCGCGTTTTCCAGATCGCGCGTCAGGCGCTGGCGCTCGCCGGCCTCCGCAGCCAGCGCGGCGGAGAAAAAATGATAGTCGGCACTTTCGTCCGCCCGGGAGCGCGACAGCGCAAACTCCGCCTGGCTCAGCAAGGTCTGCGGATCGAGCCCGCGCACCGGCATGCTGGCGATGCCGACCCGCACCCGGATCGTTTCCATGCCTGCGTCCGCGCAGGCCTGCCTGGCCGAGCGCACCAGTTGCTCAGCGTATCCGGTGTCGCTGTCGCCAGCGGGCCGCACGCGCACGAGCGCAAACCGGTCGGCGCCCAAGTGGGCGACGAAATCTCCCGATGGCGCGGCGCGCTTGAGCCCCGCCGCCAGGCGCTGCAGGAGTTCGTCGCCACGCTGCGCGCCGATGCTGGTGTTGAGCGCCCGGAATTGCAGCAGGTTGAGCAGGAGCAATGTGGCCTGCCGCTCGCCTTCCTCGAGGCCGCGGCAGCGCGCGAGGAACTCGATCAGCGCGGTTCGGTTCGGCAGGCCGGTGAGCGCATCGTGGTGCGACAGGTAGCGCGTACGCTCCTCGGCGACGGCGCGGTCGCGGCGCTTGGAATCGGCGATCCGCTCGAGCATCGCGTCGTGCGCCCGCAATACGTCGCCCATTTCATCCCGCCGGCGCGACCCGACCGTGTAGAGCTCGGCCCGATCCGGATCATCGCCGGCGGCAAGCGCGCTTCTGCGCAGCGCGAGCAATGGCCGCAACACTGTTACATGCAGCACCAGCATCGTTCCAGCCGTGACCACCAGCACGATGATCGCAACCAGGCCGCCGATGCGCAGCAGGTAGGCGATCAGCGCGCCGCGCACGTGGCTGGAGTCCAGGCGCGCGAGCACCAGCGGTTCGCCGGCCCTGCTGCTGCGCCAGGCGACATCGGTGCGACCCCCGTCGGCAGAGCTGCCGATTCGCTCGGCCACCATGCCGGCAAGCCTCGAGATACCGTCCGAATACTCGAGGCCTTGATGCTCGCCGACCTGCAGCAGCGGCATTCCGTCCCGGCCGTACAGCGCCAGGCCCGCGAGGCGGTACTGTCCGACCAGCGACGCCACCTCCGGCAGCGGTGCGCGGCCGCCGGTGACCGAATCACCGACCAGGAGCGCCGGTTCGACCGCGATCACCGCGTGATCGGCGAGCCGCTGCAGCTCGGTGCGCTCAAAGCGCTGCGCCGAGGGAACCAGGATGGCGCTCTCGACGATCAGGATCAGCGCGAACACGGCCAGGGTTACCTGCCAGCACAGCTTGCATCCCAGCAGGTCTCGCATAGTCAGCAGCGCTCGCATGGCCGCACTCGAGTGCCGGAGGCGCCGCTAGGCTTGGATTGCGCCCACGACGCTGTCCACCACCGCCGCACTCATGCCCACCACTCCAACGCTGCCTTTGCGCAACGGCACCACGCTCGCGTACAGACCGTCGTGCGACGCGCTCGCGCGCGACCGCCTTGACGAATCCGGCATGATCAGCAGCGTCACTTTGTCCTGCGGCGTCATCAGCACCACGTGGTAGGCCATGCCGCCGCCAAAAGGACAGGGGGAGATGTGCCGGATCTGTCCGATGCGCTCGATGCTCGCGAGCGGCAGCGAATCGGCGAGCCGCGACTCGGCCTCGGCGCGCGGCATCGCCCCCATCATGATCGACTTTGCTTCTTCCTTTATGACGAAATCGATCGAGGCCATCGCCATCGGATCGTCGCGGCCGATCCAGGCATAGAGCCCGAGGCCGATCGCGCCCGCGCCCACCGCCGCGGCGGCGAGAAAGCGGCGCCGCCCGGTGCGCTGCGCCGACGCCACCGGGCGCTGCGTCGCCAGCGATTCGGCGAGCCGTTCGGTGAATCCCTCGGGTACGGCTACTTCCAGAGCACGGCGCAGATCGTTTTCCATCGCTCCGTGTTCGCGAAACAGCGGCGCGCAGTGCGCGCACTGCAACCGGTGCTGGCGCATCGCCTCGGTTTCGCCGTCGCCGGTGAGCAGGACGCGGCGATAGTCCAGGCAATTCATGACTCCCCTCCTTTGCGACCGGCGGCCTCGGCCGGCGCGATCAGCCGCCGCAGCGCCTGCCGGGCGCGCGTGAGCCGCGTCATCACTGCACCCTCGGTGGTGTCGCAAAAGGTCGCGATCTCGGCGCAACTGAAACCGCCCAGCACCTGCAGCGCGAGCGGTTCGGCGTAGGCCACGGGCAGCGCCATCAGCGCGTCGCGCATTTCCAGGCCGAACAGCCCCGCGCGCTCGTCCGACACTTCCATGCCGGGATCGTCCAGGCTTTGCATGGCCGGGCCGTTCTTTGCCACCAGTCGCAGAAACTCGTTTCTCACGATCGAAAACAGCCAGCTCTTGAGCGCCGATGGGTCGCGCAGGCGCGGAAACGCGCGCCAGCCCCGCAGCAGCGCCTCCTGGACGATGTCCTCGGCCTGCTGCCGGTCGCGCGCCAGCCAGTACGCGTATCGATATAGGTCGCCGGCATGCGATCGAACCGCTGCATCGAAGTCGGGGTCGGCCACCGGGGCCTTTGCCTTAACCCGGCCCGCCGGCGCCGAAGCCGTCGGTGGCGAATTGCGATCGAAGGCGCAGCTTCGCCCGGTGCAGCAGCACCGAGCAGTTGGTCGAGGAGATGGCAAGCGCCCGGCAGGTCTCGGCGGTGTTCAGCCCCATGACTTCCCGCAGCACGAAAACGCGGGCGGCCTTGCCCGGCATCTCTTCGATATACCCCTCCAGGCGCTCGAAGAAACCGCGCTGCTGAAGCGCTTCGCCCGGTTCCTCGGGTCGCGCAAGGTGCGCATGTTCGACCGACTCATCATCGCAATACTCCTGCCATTGGTCCCGGGCTTTGCCCCTGACGCAGTCGACGATCTTATGCTTGAGAATCCCGGTAAGCCAGGTGGCGAGCGACGAACCGCCCGAAAAACGGTGCTTGTTCTGGAACGCCGCGATGAGCGCCTCCTGCACCGCGTCCTCCGCCAGCGCCGAGTCCGCGAGCCTCTGCTTGGCAAAGCGCAGCAACTGCGGCCGATACAGTCCGATTTCTTCGTCGCGTGGCGGGGTCATGGCTCGTAGAAATAGACCCTGGCGCCGGCAGTTTCCTTACAATCAGCGCCAGGGAGAACCCAAGCACATGGATCCATTTGATCTTAAAGGGAAAGTTGCGGTTGTCACCGGCGGCAACGGCGGTATTGGCCTGGGCATGGCGCGTGGTCTGGCGGGTGCCGGGGCGAAAGTAGTGGTGGCAGGCCGCAATGCAAAGAAAAGCGCCGCGGCGGCGAAGGAGATCGGCGGCGTCGCGATCGAAGTGGACGTGCTGCAGGAAGCCGATTGCCGCGCGCTGATGCAAAAGACCGTCGCGCAGCTCGGCCGACTCGACATCCTCGTCAACAATGCCGGCATCAACATCCGCAAGCAACCGCAGGAATACACGCTGGAGGAATGGCGCCGCGTGATGGACACCAATCTGACCAGCGCCTTCACCTGCTCGCAGGCGGCCTATCCGGCAATGCTGAAGGCAGGCGGCGGCAAGGTGATCAACATCGGCTCGATGATGTCGATATTCGGCGCATCGTTTACCACGCCCTATGCCGCGTCCAAGGGCGGCATGGTGCAGATGACGCGCGCCATGGCCTGCGCCTGGGCGAAAGACCACATCCAGGTCAACGCGGTGCTGCCAGGCTGGATCGACACCGACCTCACGCGCGGCGCACGCGAGCAGGTTCAGGGCCTGCACGAGCGCGTGCTCGCGCGCACTCCGGCCGGCCGCTGGGGAGTGCCGGATGACTTCGGCGGCATCGCAGTGTTCCTCGCCAGCCGCGCCTCCGATTTCCTCACCGGCACCGCGATCCCCGTGGACGGGGGGTATTCGGTGCAAGGCTAGAGCTTGAGTTCCCAGGTTTCGGCCACCAGCCGCTTGCCGAAACTATGGTGTTTTTCGCTGAACTTCCGTTGGAATCCTTCGGCCTCGTAGATTGCGCGCGCTGCGGCGAGGTGGCTCTGCGTCCAGAGCACCACCTTCTTGTAGCCGGCGCGGCGGGCGAAATCGATGCAGGCGCGGGTCAATCTTCTGCCCAGGCCGCGGCGGCGCGCCTTTCGGTCCAGGACCAGCAGGCGCAGCTTTGAGACCGTGGCAGTTTTTCGTACCAGGAAGATCGAGCCGACCACCTGGCCGTTCAGTTCGGCGATCCAGGCGCGCTCGCGGGCCGGGTCAAAATTGCGCACGAAGTCGGCCACGACCTCCGCGACCAGCGCCTCGAAGCGGGCGTCGTAGCCGAAATCGCGAGCGTATATCTCGCCGTGCAGTGCAACAACGCGCCCATAGTCGCCCGGGCGCGGGCGTCGCAAACGGACCACTGTCGGCTTCATTCGGGCGACTGTATCATTCGTTCCAGAGGGAGGATTCCATGAACAACCTGAAACGCATTGCCGCCGTTGCCGCCGCCGTTGGCGCATGCTTCACCGCCTTGCAGGCGACTGCCGTCGAACCCTCAAGCCTGATCGCCAAGTCGAAAAAGCTGACGCCCACGCCGCCGTGGCCGGCCGGCGAAGAAATCGGCATGGCCAACACGCTGGGAGCGGGGACCATGGCGCGCTGCGCCTGGCACATGTCCCAGCCCAACGCGAAGACCTACGAACTGTCGTACATCCGTTCGGCCACCATGCCGCAGTCGCCTTTCTCGGCACCGTATGTCACGAAACACAAGCCCACGGCAAGCATTCCGGGCACCACGCACGCCTTCAACCTCGAGGGCTTCGCCGAAGGCGCGGAACCCGGCCAGCAGGGCACGCAGATCGACGCGCTCGGGCACTTCGGATTCCTGAAGCAGGCTTGGGACGGCAAGGCGCCGATTCCGGTGGACAGCGCGGTTTATTACGGCGGCTTCACGCAGAAAGACGTTAAACCGACGCCGGACTCGCCGCTGCTCAAGCTGGGCATGGAAAAGGCGCCGCCGATCGTCACCTCGGCGGTGCTGCTCGACGCAAAAACGCTGGTCGGCGGCGGACAGCCGATGAAAGCGGGTGAAGTGGTCACCGCAAAACACATCGAGGCCATGCTCAAGGCGCAGGGCCTGGCCAAGCGCGGCATCCTGCCGGGCGACGTCGTTTACGTGCGCACCGGCTGGGGCGATTTCTGGAAAGACCCGGATACCGAGAAGTTCTATTACACCAAGGCGCCCGGCCTCGCCTACGACGCGGCGAAATACCTTGGCGAGCGGCGCATCGTCGCGATCGGTCTGGACACGCCATTCGTCGATCCGGTCAACGAGGGCCAACTTGCGGGCAAGGCCGGTCCTGCGGCGGGCGTGCCCGAGGGCTTGCCCTTCGCGCTGCACCACCACATGCTGACCCAAATGGGCATCCACCACATCGAACACGCGAAGCTGGACGAACTCGCGCGCGACAAGGTGTGGACTTCCTGCACGATGATCCTGTCGCTGCGCGAAAAAGGCAGTGCGGGCTCTGCCATCCGGCCGGTGGCCGTCGGGGTGCCGGGAACGTAATTACTTCCGGTCGGGGTAGCTGACCGCCATGCCGGCGCGCACGTCCTGCTGGATGCCGTACTGCGCGAACGGATAGCGGAAGCCGTTCTTCGCCAGCGCTTCCATGCCGGCGATCGCTTTTTCCAGTTGCTCGGGCGGCAGCGCCATCAGCATTTCGTCGTCCAGCACGCCGCCGTAGCGGCGCTCGGCAAAGCAGGGAATCGACAGGCTCGGCTCGCGCGTGCGCAGCGCGCGGCCCCAGGAATCGGCGCAGGCCGACTCTCCCACCACGCTCCAGTCGAAGCGCTTGTAGCCGGACCACTGCAACCCGTTGATGAAGTAGATCATCGCCCCCGGGGTGGCGTAGAACAGCGCGATATCCGGCGGTTCGAGCCGGCCCGAGGCGAGCGGTGCCACGGCAAGCGCCTTGTATCTGCCAACCGGAACCACGTTCATCGCTTTTTGATGCGCCGCTGCGTCCACCGGCGTGGCGAACCAGACGCCGACCATGTGCTGGCCGGAATACCACTTTTCGGTTTGTGCGCCGAGACCCACCACCGCGCGGCACTGGTCGCCGACCAGGTCCTCGGTGGTGATGCCGACGGTCCAGCCCAGCCGCGCCGCCTGCGCCACCACCTGGTCGAGCGTATGCACCGACCCCTTGGGGCGGCGAATCCTGGGAATCGCTTCCATTTCCGCGACGGTCTCGTACAGTTTCATGCCGAACGGAATGGAACGCAGCCGCAACAGCCCTTCGAGTTTCGCGACCAGTTCTTTCATGCTCGCAGGATATCCGATTGCCCCTTACTTTAACGGCGCTGCTTCAGGTGCCGACGGTTTGGACAACCTCCACGAAGTCGCGGCCGCGCGTGACCTTGTTGCCCCACTTGCGGTCGAACTCCGCGACCAGGCGCTTGAGCGCGTCGGAGCCCTGGATCGCCTGTGCGCGCGCCAGATCCTCGAATTCGTAGAAGGCATGGTGCACGGAAGCATCGACCGCGCTCCAGCCGCGCCACGCGCGCCGCGCCTTGAATCCTTTGAGTGCGTCGGGCAAGTGCTCGTCCTGGTACCAGCGGTCGAAGTCCTTCCGGATGGCCGCATCCGCGACCTGGGCACGCACCATGAAATAGGCGGTCATCGCGCTTTCTCCCTCGGTTGATTGCGCACTGCTAACGGCTCCGGGCCGCTTTCACGAATTCGAGCGACGCCTCAAAGAGCGGCAGATCCTTTTCGTAATCCGCCGCCTCGGCGCGGTCGATCTGGATCCATTCCCTCGAACTCGCCATGCCGCCGGGCTGAAACGGGACCACGTTGTCCCTCGAGAACTGCAGGTCGGTCGCGGTAGCGACCGGCAAGCGCAGTCCGATGCCGTTGCCGCTGATGCAGGCAAACATCTTGTCGCTGACGAAATAGGCGTCCAGGCCGTTGATTTTTCTGGCGCTGACGCCGGGCAGCTTGAGCAGCAGCGCGTCGATTAGCTGTTTGCGGCTGGGCTCGGGTGCGCTGCTGGTCAAGGGACATCCATTCTGTTGGTCAAAGGTGTGCTTCGAGTGTAGCGCCAGGCAGGCGGCTGGCTTTTTGCCTCAAACTGGGGAAGAATTCCGCTGCTTGAATTGCAACGACCGGGGGAGACGCCAATGAATGCAGTGAGGTCGGTTGCCCGGCACTCGTTCCTGGGTGCGGCGAGCGCAGTGACGCTGTGCTTGGCAGGACTTTCAGGTGCGGTGCTGAGCGACGAAATCAAAGTAAAGGTAAGCGGTGACCAGGAGATCCCTCCAGTCACCACCCCCGCCTCCGGCACTGGCATTTTCATTGTCAACCCTGACAGGTCCATAAGCGGCAGCGTAACAGTCACCGGATTGACCGTCACCGCTGCGCACATCCATGACGCCCCTGCAGGCAAGAACGGGCCGATCGTCGTTCCACTGACCAAGATCTCCGAAACCACCTGGCAGGTGCCGGCAGGCGCCAAATTAACCGACGGGCAGTATGCAAGCTACAAGGCCGGCGATCTTTATTTCAACATGCACAGCGCGGCCTACAAGGCCGGAGAAATTCGCGGTCAGATCAAACCTTGATCCACTGATCATTCGAGCACCTTGTCGGCGCGCATCTCCAGCTCGCGCGTAACGGCAAGCCCGAGCGCGTTGGCGGTCTTGCGGTTGATGACCAGTTCCAGCTGCGTCGGCTGTTCGACCGGAAGATCGCCCGCCTTGGCGCCCTTCAGTATCCGCTCCACGTAGGTCGCGGCGCGCCGGTAATGCTCGGCCAGGTCCTGGCCATAACTCATCAGGCCGCCCGCCTCAGTCTGTTCCCGGTTTGAAAATATCGCGGGCAGCCGGTTCTTCACCGCCAACCTCGCAATCTGCTCCCGTTGCATGTTGAAGTACGGGTCAGCTGCAACGATCAGGGCTTGCGCGCGCGCCTGTTTCATTGCTTCGAAGCCCAAGTCGATCTGCTTGGCGGTGCTCGCTTCGACGGCGGATATTTTCACCTTGCTGGCATAGGCCGCCCCTGCGATTTGCTCCAGAATCAGCGCATCGCTCGGATTGAGCGGATTGATGAGCACTGCAATGTGCACCAACTTGGGAACCGCGTTGCGCAACAGCTCGAGGTGCTTGGCGCTGAGCTCAGTGACGATGTTGGACAGCCCGGTGATGTTGCGCCCCGGCCTGGAAAGGCTCGCGACGAACCCCTCGCCGACCGGGTCTGGCACACCAACCATTACGATGGGAAGCGTGGCACTTGCCTGCCGGGCCGCCTGGACGCACAGGGTCGTTCCGGCCACGATGACCTGCACGTCCGATCGCACCAGCTCCGCTGCGAGACCGGGCAGGCGCTCGTAGTTTCCGTCGGCAAACCGCCACTGGATGGAAAAAGTCGCTCCTTCAGCGTGCCCGAGTTCGCGCATGCCTTGCCGAAACCCCTCATAGACCCGCGTCGAGGACGAATCGGCCGCGAGAAAACCGATACGCCAGAGCTTGCCGGGTTGCTGAGCGTAGGCGGCAAGCGGCGCGGCTCCGGCTGCGAGCAGAACAAGTAGCGTGTCACGCCTGTTCATTCGATTCTCCCTGAACGAAGAAGCGTAGCATGATCGTTGCGGATTATCCGCACCGACCAAGGAGAACCAGCCATGCCTTTCTATCTGGTACAGGCGTCATACAGCGTGCAGGCGACCAGCGCGATGGTGAAGAATCCACAGGACCGGGCGGCAGCGGTCCGGCCGATGATCGAACGCATGGGCGGAAAGCTGCATGGCCTGTGGCTTGCGTTCGGCGAATACGACATCGTCGCCATTGCAGAGATGCCGGACAACGTAACCGCCACAGCATTTGCGATGGCGATCGGCGCAAGCGGCGCAATGAGCGCCTACCGCACCACTCCCTTGATGACCACCTCCGAGGGAACCGAAGCGATGAAGAAGGCAGGCGGCGTGGGCTACCAGCCGCCGAAATAAGTTCCGCTCAAAACAGCGAGTAGCCACCGTCGATGAGGAACGTGTCGCCGGTGTGGTAGCTGCTCGCGTCGCTCACCAGGTACACCGCGATCGCGCCGAAATCGCCGGGCTTGCCCCAGCGGCGCATCGGCACGCGCGGCAGCACCTTGTCGCGGAACTTGTCCCAGTTGAGCGCCTTCTCGGTCATTGCGGTATCGATCCAGCCGGGCAGGATGGCGTTGGCGCGCACGCCATGGCGCGCGAATTCCACCGCCAGCGCGCGGATCATCGAGATCATGCCGCCCTTGGTCGCCGCGTAGTGCTCGCCGCGCGGCTGGCCCGAGATCGCCGCCAGGCTCGCGGTGCCAACCAGCGCCCCGCCCTGCCCGTGCTCGGCCATATGGCGCGCCGCGGCGCGCAGCGTGTAAAAGGCGCCGTCCAGATTGACGCGGGTGACGCGCTTCCACTCCTCGGCGCTCATTTCGGTGAAGGACTTGACCGTCGCGCGCCCGCTCACCCCCGCATTGGCGAAGCAGGCGTGCAACGGACCCAACGCTGCCACCGTCTCGGCAAAGCGCTTTTCCACCTCCTGCTCGTCGCCAACATCGCATTGCAGCGCGAGCGCCTTGGCGCCGTGGCGCTTGAGCTGCGCGAGCGCGGACGCGTTCTTGTCCGCATTGGTGCCCCAGATGCAGACTGAAGCGCCCGCTTGCGCAAGCGCTTCGGCCATGCCGAGGCCGATGCCGCTGTTGCCGCCGGTGATGAGCGCCGCCTTGCCGGCGAGATCGAATGCCCGATAACCCATGACCCGGGCATTCTAGGACCTAACAGCTCTCAGGAGACTGCGAAGCGTTTCCGCAATTTCAGTCCGACCCAGCTTCCCGGCAGTGCAGTAGCGATCCACAGCCAGCCATGCAGGCTGGTACTCGCCACCCCGGAAAAGAAGGCGCCGATATTGCAGCCGAACGCGATCCGCGCGCCATAGCCCATCGCCAGTCCGCCCAGCGCCGCGGCAATCACCGCCCGCGGCGATAGCTCGAAGCGCGGCTGGAACGCACCGGCCAGGCTGGCGGCAGCGAAGGCGCCCGCCACCAGGCCGAAATCCATTACCGAGGTAACGTCGGTGAACACGCTCGACTCGAGCGCGTTGCGCTGGAAATCCGCGCTCCAGAAACCATCGGCCGCCGGTTGCCAACCCACGCTGGTGGCTGTTTTTGCACCCCACAGGGTAAACGCCCAGGTAATCGTCCATGGATGGCCAGCGACGAGCAGCGTCAGCAGATTGAGTAGCGCGAGGATCAGTGCGCCGGCAGCAAGCGGCCACGGCCCGCGCCAGAATCGTTCCCTGCCCGCGGCGCGCGCTGGCACGGCTTCCGACCGGGCGCCGGGCAGTCGGCCGATCAGCGCGTAGAGCACCGCAAGCACCGCGAGCTGTATCGCCACGGCCGCCGGCCAGCCTGCGCGCTCGCCAAGCGCGATCGCCTCGGGCGCCGGCAGCCGGCCCCAGAAATCCATGTCCAGACTCGCCCAGAACGAGCCGGCGCAGAACATCGCCAGCGTGACCACCATGCGCGCCTGCCCGGTGCCAGCCGCATACAGCGTTCCCGAGCCGCAGCCGCCCGCCAGTTGCATGCCAATGCCGAACAGAAACGCGCCGATCGCCACCTGCATTCCGGCGGGCGCGATCGCACCAACCACTTCGCGCCCGAACCAGGTTCCCTGCGCGAGCACCGGCGCAAACAGCACCGTCGCCACGCCGAGCATCAGCAGCTGGGCCTGCACCGCGCGTACGCCGCGGCCTTCGAGCATGCGCCGATACGCCGACGTGAAGCCGAACGAAGCGAAATAGAGCGTGGCTCCGAGCAGCAGGCCAATCGCCGCAAGCGCCACCATGCGCGGGCCCTGCGGCCAGACTGCCGCGGCGAGCGCCGCGGCCCCCGCCGCGGCCAGGGCAAGCGGAAGCGGCCGCGCAGCCTGCAATCAGTTCCTCACGACGAGCTTGTAGTCCGGCGTGGGATTGAGCGGGCAGGAGTAGACGTAATTCCCCGGCTTCAAGTCGATCGCGTAATCCTGCGTCTTGCCGGTGGTAAGGCCGCCGCCCGAGACGCTGGGCAGCCGCGCGCGGTCGATCAGCGACTCGCCGCGCAGCCAGAAGCCGAGCTCGTAGGGGACATTTTGGTTTTTCACGCGGAATACGTACTTGCCCGGCTTGAGCTCGATCGTTTTCGACTCGGCGAGCCGCTGCTCGCCCGTGCGGCTGTTGATCGCTTCGCAATCGGCGGCTTTCGCGCTCTTGAAGCCGCGATCCTTGCCGCCTTCGCTTTCGAGAAACTGGCACGGCGTCTGGGTCAGGTCGATGGTCTTCGCCTGCGCTGCCGCCTGCGTCGCCGGCACTGCCAGCGCGAGGCCGGCAAAAATGAGGATGGCTTGCTTCATGATTGACTCCTAGTCTGGTTGGTGAGAACTGCAAGCGCCGCGTCCACATCGGCCCGGCCAGCTTCGACCGAGATCGGCACCTGCGCGAGTATTTCGAGATCGCGATTCTCGAGCACGTCTTCGCCCGGCATCCTGTTGCGCCATTTTTCGATCACGCGGTCGCGCTCGAGCAGCAGCTCGACGATTTGCGGGCGGAACAGGATGAACATCGCGCTCAGCCAGCGATTGACCGGCCAGGAAGGCTGGGCGTGGTCGATGCGAAAGCGATCGAGCATGGCGATGACGTCCGCAGCCGGGTACCAGGTGTCCCCCGCGACCCAGCGGTTCGGCGCGAACAAGCCGATCGGCGCGCCGTAGGCGTCCATCGAGATCGATATCAGGTGGGCGAGCGCATCCTCGCCCTCCGGCCAGGGCTCCTCATGCGCCACCTTGGCGGGCGCAACGCCCGGCGGCATGCCGGCGGCGCGCAAAAAGGTATGGAAATGGCCGTGCTCGCCGGCCATCCCTCGATGCGCGTGGTAGTAATACTGCGACTTCGACTCGACGTCGAAAACATCGTCCTCGGGATAGTGGTCGTGCTCGACGAACGTTGCCGCGCCGCGCAGCAACTCGCCCACGACATTCAAGCCGCCTTTCGCCAGCACCCGTTGGCACTCGACGACTTCGAGCCCCGCTGCGCGCATAGCCGCAAGCCGCTCGCGCGGCAAGCGCGCGAGCTGCGGCGCCGCGAGCGACCCAGCATTCACACCTGCTATTTTGCTACTTCTTCTTAGCCGCGCAAGGATTCTTCGCACCACAAGGATTCTTCGCCGCGCAGGGATTCTTCGCGCCGCAGGGGTTTTTCGCCCCGGTCTTGATGAAATTCTGTTGTACCACACCAGTGTAGGCGGTCAGCGCGGCGAGTTCCTTCGAATCCCATGCCAGTGGCTTTGCCGCCATCGGCACGATCATGCAGAACTGCACCATTTGCTCCATGGTGATGCTTTTCATCTTCGACTGGTCATAGGCCATGGCCACGCGATGCGGGTATGGCTTGGCGAACGACTTGCTGAACGCGGCGTTGCCCTGGTGGCAGGTACCGCAGGACAGCCCGTTGGTGCTCAACTTGGTGTCGCCCCACATTTTCTCGCCCATCGCGGCCAGCTCGGCGCTGTTGCCCGCGTACGGCTTGCTGCCCTTGGGACGCGTGACCAGCTTCGGATCGACACCCTTGGCCCCGCAAGGATTCCTGGCGCCGCACGGGTTCTTGGCGGCACAGGGGTTCTTCGCCCCACACGGATTCTTGGCGGCACAGGGATTCGCCTTTGCGCCGCACGGGTTTTTCGTCGCTGCACAAGGATTCGCCTTGGCTGCGCACGGATTTTTCTGCGCGAGCAGCATTGGATTGCCGGATTGCACCGGGAGCGGATTGGCCGAAACGAACGGCGCGCTGGCCAGCAGGCCGGCTGAAAGCATCGATGCGACGACGGGACGAAGGTTGTGGTTCATGGGACCTCTCAGGTAGTTCTGCATTAGGACGCTGCTCTGCATTAGACCGCAGCCGGGGCGGAAACCTTACAAGCCGCTTCGCCGCCTGCTGCGCCGCAGCAAGCGCCAACGCACCCCCATTTCGTAAGAGCGGCGGCTTTGCTCGCGACAGATGGCTGCTGCAGAATACTCGCGGCGCGACAGATCCTTCGTTAACCTGACTAGGACCCCCTATGAAAATCGAAATGAAGCTTGTCCGTCTCGCCCTTGGCGCCGCTGCCCTCGCGTTGGCGGTACCCATGGCGCATGCCCAATCCAAGAACCCGTGTGCCGCGAAGAATCCTTGTGCGGCGAAGACGGCGAAGAAAAAGGCGAACCCCTGTGCTGCTAACCCCTGCGCGGCCAAGAACCCCTGCGCAGCTAACAACCCTTGCGCAGCGAAAAATCCATGCGCGGCAAAGAACCCATGCGCGGCGAAGAAGAAGTAGGACCGCTCCGCTTCCATTGTTGAGCAGGTCGCAGGACCCGGGGAGAGGCCTTCGCCTTCTCCCCGTTTTTCTTTGTGCCCTGCTGTTCGCCTGCAGCGAACGCACCTCCCCGCCGCCGGTCCCGGGTGCTACGGCCGATACGGTCGACGCCTTCCTCGAGCGTTACTGGTCGCGGCCGATCGCCCCGCAGGGCGCGGTACCGACCGGTTTCAGCCCACAGGAAGCCTCGCTCGACCCGCAGAGCTGCGGCGCCTGTCACCAGCAGCAATTCGCAGATTGGAGAACCTCCCTGCATGCCAATGCCATGGGGCCAGGCGTGCTCGGTCAATTGGTCGATACCGCGCCGGATGCAACGGAAGAGCACCAGGCCTGCCTGCGCTGCCATGCCCCGCTCGCCGAACAGGCACAAAGCCTGTCCAAAGCGATCACGGAAAAGCGCGCCGCCGGCGCGCCGGCGCTGGCCCATGAGCAGGGACTGACCTGCGCCGCCTGCCACGTTCGCCAGCACCAACGCTTTGGCCCGCCGCGGCGCGATGGCAGCGCCCCTCAGGCCGGCGGCGCGGGTTTGCCGCATCGCGGCTGGACGGCCAGTGTCGCGTTTGGGGATTCCCGGTTTTGTGCCGCGTGCCACCAGTTCGCGGAAGGCGATCTGGCGCTCAATGGAAAATTTCTCGAGAATACCTACCAGGAGTGGAAAGCCAGTCGCTACTCACGCGAGGGAATCTCCTGTCAATCCTGCCACATGCCGCAGCGACGCCACCTGTGGCGCGGCGTGCACGACGCAGAAATGATGAAGAGCGCGGTGACGGTGCGCGCGGCCGCGCCGCTGCGCGCGGGCGGCATGCTCGAGGCGAGCCTGGCAATCCAGAATACCGGCACCGGGCACCGCTTTCCGACCTACGTGACGCCCAAGGTGATTGCCGAGATCTATCAGGCGCGCAGCGACGGGAAGATGCTGCCGGGCACGCTGCGCCAGCACGTGATCGCGCGCCTGGTGGAAATGGACCTGTCGCGCGAAATTTCCGATACGCGCCTGGCGCCGGATGAAGAAGCGGTGCTGGACTACCGAGTGCCCTTCGCGCCCGGGGCGGCGCAACTGGTGTACCGGCTGCGCGTCGAGCCAGATGCCTTTTACGCGGAATTCTTCCGCTCGCTGCTTGCCAGTGGCGAGCCGGTCCGCGGCAAGGCAATGATCCACGCAGCGCGCGTGAACGCGCAACGCTCGGCCTTCACTTTCTTCGAGGAGCGGCACCCGCTGCGCGCCGCAGGTGCGGCGGAATTCGTGCCGCCGCAGGTGGTCGACGTTCCCGCTGGTAATTTCGTGCAAGGCTCTGACCCGGCCGAACGGGAATTCGCCTATCGGCTCGATGAGCGGGCGTACGCAAGGCGTGTCACTGCCGAGCAGCGCTGGTACGACAACGAACTGCCGCGCGCCGCGGCAATGACCGGAGCCTACGCAATCACGCGCACGCCGATCACCAATCGGCAATACGCAGCCTTCGTCGCGCAGGCCGGGCATCGCGCACCGACGGTCAGTCAGCGCGAATGGCAATCCTACGGGCTGATTCACCCCTACGAGCGAACGCGACCGTTCGCCTGGCGCAACGGTTCTGCGCCGCCGGGGCGGGAAGATCATCCGGTGGTTCTGGTCAACCAGAAGGACGCGCGAGCCTATGCCACCTGGCTCTCGCGCAAAACTGGCGCGCGTTGGCGTTTGCCCACCGAGGCCGAATGGGAAAAGGCCGCGCGCGGCCCAGACGGCCGCTATTTTCCCTGGGGGAACGATTTCGACGCCGCGCGGCTGAACAGCCATGACGCGGGACCCTTCGATACGGTTGCGGCTGGCAGCTATCCGTCCGGCGCAAGTCCGTACGGCGCGCTCGACGCCGCCGGGCAGGTCTACGAATGGACCTCGAGCGACCTGGGACCCGGGCGCGCGATCGTCAAGGGCGGCTCGTGGGACGACCGGGGCTGCGGCGTCTGCCGGCCTGCGGCGCGCCATGGCCGGCCGGTCGAGCTCAAGCACATCCTGATCGGTTTCCGTCTGGTTCGCGAGCCGCAGCCCGCGCCCATTTTGATTTCCGTAACCGGAGGCGCCTTCGTCAGCGGCGATGCACAGGGCGAGCCGGACGAGGCGCCGCGCGAGGTCACGGTGAACCCGTTCCGTATCATGCAGTTTGAAGTGACGAATGGCGAATTCCGCAGCTTCGTGGCACACACGGGTCATCGAACCGACCCTGAGCGCAGCGGCAGCGGGTATGTGTGGACCGACCGCTGGCGTCCAGTGCGGGGTGCCAGCTGGAAGCGTCCCCGCGGCGCGAACAGTGCGCCGCGTGCACTGGACCGCCATCCAGTGGTGCAGGTGAGCGCTCGAGATGCGGCGGCCTATTGCGCATGGCGAGGACTACGCCTTCCCACCGAGCAGGAATGGGAGTTCGCCGCACGCGGGACCGATGGCAGGCGCTATCCGTGGGGAAACCAGGCGCCCGGAGAGGGCGGCTTGCGGCGGGCCAACTATGGCAGCGATCGCTGTTGCGCGCCGGACGCCTCCGACGGGCACCTGCGCACCGCGCCAGTCGGCAGCTATCCGCAAGGGCGCTCCCCTTTCGGCATTGATGATCTGGCCGGCAATGTCTGGGAGTGGACATCCAGCAGCTACGGCAATTCGGGCGGCGAGGTCGCGCTGCGCGGCGGCGGCTGGGGCAACGACGCCTACGGCCTGCGATCAAGCTATCGGCACGGCAACCCGCCCGACATCGGACTCGACATGGTGGGATTCAGATGCGCGGGCGACGTTTAATGGCGTAGTCATGATTAATCGAGGAAAACCATGACAACTCTGCGACTGAACGGCATTCGCGCCTGCGTGTTCGATGCCTACGGCACTTTGTTCGACGTCAATAGCGCCGCCGCGCAGGCGAAGGACGCGCTCGGCGAAAAGTGGCAGCCGCTCGCGGAACTCTGGCGCAGCAAGCAGCTGCAGTACACCTGGCTGCGGGGGCTGATGGGCCGGCACGCGGCTTTCTCGCAGGTCACGGGCGAGGCCCTCGATTACGCCATGGGCAGCCTGGCGCTCGACGACGCAGCGCTTCGCGAGCGCTTGATGGGCCTGTATCTGACGCTCAGCGCCTATCCGGAAGTGAAGGACACGCTCACGCGGCTCAAGGCGGGGGGTTTCAAGCTGGCGATCCTTTCCAACGGCACACCGGCAATGCTCGCTGCCGCAGTCGATAATTCCGGCATCACCGAACTGCTGGATGCGGTGCTTTCGGTTGAGGAGGTCAAGGTCTTCAAACCCCATCCGTCGGTTTACGGGCTGGCGACCCAGCGGCTGGGACTGGAGCGCGGGCAGATCTGTTTCCTGTCCTCCAATTCCTGGGATGCGCATGCGGCCAAGGCGTTCGGCTTTCAGGTGGTGTGGTGCAACCGCTTCAGCCAGGTACCGGAACGGATTCCCGAGCGCCCCGACGGACAGATTGGCACGCTTGCCGCATTGCCCGAAATTCTCGGCCTCTGATATTTAGATGTAAGGATATCGCCGGCGGCCGGGTCTATTGCTTACATGGACCCGACCACCACGCGCTTTGCCGCGTTGTACTGCTCCATCGCCCTGTTGGCCCCGCTACTCGCCCGGCCGGCGCCAGCGTGGGCCCAGGCCGCCGATGTGGAAATGAGCAAGATCAGCGGCGACCCGGCGCAACCCCGACGGCACTTCCGCCTGGTGAACCCGGCACGGCTTGCGCCCGAGCGCGCTACAGAAATTTATTCGATCATTCGCCAGGCCCTGCAAGGCGGTTATGCGCGCTCGGGCAACGCCACCGCAAGCAGCTATCAAACCTGGTCGCGCGTCAACACCGCACCCTACCTGTCGGCGACGCATGGCAACCACTACCTGAACAACTACGTCAATGCGACTGGCGCCGCTTACGAGCGTTTCGAAAAGGCGGGCAAATTGCCGGTCGGCACGATCATTGCGTAGGACAGCTTCTCGGTGACGCGTTCAGGCGAAATTCTGCTGGGCGGACTGTTCCTGATGCAAAAAATGCCTGCCGGGGTCAACGACGTCACCGACGACTGGAAGTACACGCTGATCCAGGCCGATGGCACCTTGTTCGGGGAGACCAACGGCACCGGCTCGAAGCGGGTCGAGTACTGCATCGCCTGCCATCTTGCGGTCAAGCACCATGACCATCTGTGGTTCGTGCCAAAGGCCTACCGGGTCCCCGCGCGCAATTGATCGCGGCAGGGCAGAATGCGAGTCACCATCTCAATGCCCAGGGCCCGCCTATGCTGAAAACTCTTCGCACAACGCTGCTGCCGGTACTGCTGCTCGCCCTCGCCGCTCCCATGGCGGGCGCGCAAAGCAAGCCGGCGCTGACCGGCATGAATACGGTCGCATCGCAGCACGGCTTCGATGCGCTTGCGACGCGGTTGGAGAAGGCGATCGAAGCAAACCAGATGGGGCTGGTCGCGCAGGCGAGCGCGAGCCGCGGCGCCGCCGCGCGCGGAGTGAAAATCCGCGGCAACATGGTGCTGATGGTGTTCCGCAACGACTACGCGGTCAGGATGCTGGCGGCAAGCGTTCCAGCCGGCATCGAGGCGCCGCTGCGCATCTACCTGACGGAAGGCGCCGACGGCAAGGCGAGCGTTACCTGGCGCTCGCCGAGCGCAGTGTTCGCACCTTACGGCAGCGCTGCATTGAACGCATTGGGCCGCGAGCTGGACCCGGTGCTGGCGAAGATCGTGCACGACGCCACGGGCAGCTAGCGAATGTTCCAAGCCGCTGCCATCGCGATCCGGAGGGCCCCTATGCGTAAGTTCACCCTGGCGGCGGCCGCGCTGCTCCTCGCGCACGGCGCGGCCATCGGCGCACCCGAGCGCAACGGTTTCGATCTGGCGGGCGCACTGGTCCCGGTGGAAGAAATCCTGCAGGGTGGGCCGCCCAAGGACGGCATCCCGGCCATCGACCGTCCGAACTTTGTCGCTGCGCGCGAGGCGAAGGAACTGCGCCCCGAAGACAGGGTGCTGGCCATTTATCACAACGGCGTTGCCAAAGCGTACCCGATCGGAATCCTCAACTGGCACGAAGTGGTCAATGATCGCTTCGGCGCCGACGACGTGGTGGTCACGTTTTGCCCGCTGTGCGGTTCCGGCATGGCATTCGAAGCCAAGCTGCGGGGCCGCGCGATGCGCTTCGGCGTCTCGGGGCTGCTCTATTACAGCGACGTGCTGCTCTACGACCGCGAAACCAATTCGCTCTGGTCGCAGATCCGCGGGCAGGCGGTGACCGGGCCGTTGAAAGGCCAGCACCTGGTCGCCGTGCCCATCCTGCACACCACCTGGGACGACTGGCGCGCGCGGCACGGGGATTCGCTGGTGCTCAGCCGCAACACCGGTTTTGCACGCGACTACGATCGCGATCCCTACTCGGGTTACGAGAAATCCGAAGCACTCATCTTTCCGGTGCGCTTCCGCGCCGAGGGTTTTCACCCGAAGGAGCGCGTGCTTGGCATCGTGATCGAGGGCAAGGCGAAGGCTTACCCGTTCGTCGAACTGGCGAAAGGCACCGGTGAATTCACCGATAGCGTGGCCGGGCGCGCGCTGCGCATCCGCTACAACCGCCAGCACCAGTCAGCCGAGGCCCTGGACGCCAAAGGCCGACCGCTGGTCGCGACCACGCTGTTCTGGTTCGCCTGGGCGGCGTTTCACCCCGAAACGGAGATCTACCGCGCCTCCGGCGCGGTCAAGGCAAGGTAAAGAGCTCCTGCTCGCCCTCGACGTCCTTCAGGGCGTGCTTGCCGAGCGACTGCAGCTTGCCGGGGTAGGTATCGGCGAAGGACGCCGAAAACAGCACCAACTTGTCGAGCGACTTGGTCATGCTCTCCACGCGCGCGGCCTCGTTGGCGGCCGCGCCGATGACCGTGAATTCCAGCCGCTCGGGAATGCCGATATTGCCGTAGGTCACGTCGCCCAGGTGCAGCCCGATGCCATAGCGGATCGGCGGCGAATCAGGATTCGCCTCATTTGACGCGGTGACCCGCTCGCTGGCCAGCTTCGCCGCGGCAATGGCGCGCCGGCAAGCTTCCGGCGCGCCGGTGGCCGAGCCCCAGTGCTTGGAACTCGGACCGGCGATCGGAAAGATGGCCAGCACCGCATCGCCGATGAAACGCAGCAGCTCTCCGCCCTTTTCCATGACCGCGCCCGCCATGCAATGGAAATAGCGGTTCACGTACAGAAGGTATTGGTCCTGCGGCATCGATTTGGACAGCGCGGTCGAATTGCGCAGGTCGGAGAACCAGACCACGCTGTGAATGTGCTCGCCATCCCCGTGCTTCACCTGCCCCTGCAGCACCCGCGACCCGGTGTGACGCCCGAGGTAGGTTTGCAGCAGCGTCACCGCGGTGCGGCGCTGCGAATGCACTTCGAACAGGCAGCCGAGGATCGGCAGCACCTCGTGAATCTTGCCCAGGTCGCCGGTCGAAAAGCCGCCCGGCGTGAAAGAAGTCATCGACATCACGTTCAACTGACCGTCCGAGAACCGGAACGGCATCGCCGCGTAGTCGGTCGCGCCCTCTGCCTGCAGATCCTTGATCACGGGAAAATCAAGCTTCACGTCCTTGCGCTCGATGCGCCGGCGCACGCCGCCGGCGCCGCGCAGGATCAGCGCAAACGGGCTGTCCTTGAATTTCGGCTGCTGCAGGATGTCATGCGCCTCGAACACGGTCTTCACGCCGCCGTCCTCGCGCCACACGAAGACCGTGGCGAACACCTGTGGATGCAGTGTCGGAACGATGATCGTCATGCGGGCAAGCGGCACGCCGATTTCGCACAAGCGGCGGCAGAACCGGTCCATCAGCTGGTCCGGCGTGGCGGCGCGCCAGGCTTCCGCGATCAGCCAGCCGGCGATGGTGTTGGCATGCGCGCCGCTGTCGGCGGTCTCGAGGTGCGGGATTTCGTCGTCGCCATCGTAAATTGCGCTGACGCGGCTTGCATAGAACGAGAGGTAGCCCCTGATCGGCTCGGCGTCGTCGAACGGATCGTCGTAGGACCAGGCCGCATTTTCCGACACCGTATCGCCCACCTTGAGCGTCCAGTAGCTCGCGTTGCCCTTGAACGGGCAGTGGGTGGTGTGCGCGGTTTTCTCGAAATAATCGCGCTGCACGTCCTCGGCCGGGAAGTAGAACATCGGCGGGCAGCGCGTTTCGCGCACCACCACCACGCGCGTCGAATCGGCGACCCAGGTGCCGTTGTATTCGACCCGCACCCGCCGCGGATTCGGCTCGAATTTGATCTCGTAGTCGTCGGGGCGCGGCGAACCGGCCGGTTTGGCGCCGCCTGCGTTTGCATTCTCCACGGTTGCCTCCTGCTAGTTGGCGGTGATTTTGGCTTCTTTCACCACGCGGCCCCAGGTCGCGTATTCGCGCTCGATATAGCGCTGCAAGGCCTGGCTGGTCCCGGGCACCGCATCCATGCGAGAATTTTTTTCATCGCGTCACCGTACCGTGGCCAGGCGCTGGTTCGCCATCGCCAGGCGGTCGACCACGTTGCGCGTCACCGCCTTCACCAGCTGCAGCTGTGCGCCGAGGCTCATCTTGTCCAGCGCCTCCGGTTCGAACTCGGCCAGCAGCAGGTCGGTCATGGCGTCGGCGGTCGCATGCCGGGTCTGTTCGCCGCCCCAGAAATACGACATTTCGCCGAAGAATTCGCCGGCGTTGACCATGTTGATCAGGCGGTTCTGCCGCACGATCTTGACTTCGCCCTTGGCGGCGAAGAAAAAGCTCTGCCCGGCATCGCCCTCGCGCACGATGTTCTTGGCGCGCTCCACGCGCGCCCACTTGCCGGCGCGCGCGAGCTCCCAGATCTCGGCGTCCGACAGGGCCGCGAGCATCGGCACGCGCTTGAGCGCGACGAACTTCTCGCTGTCCGGGAGCGCGCCGGGCGGCAGCACCAGCGCCACCAGCCGTGAGAGCTCGAAGGCGAGCTCGTTCCAACTGGCAAATCGGTGCTCCGGTTTCTTGCCGAGCAGGCGCAGCATCGCCAGGTCGATGTCCTTCGGCAGCCCCTTGCGCAGGCTCGAGGGCGGCGCCGGAGTTTCCTGCAGGATTTTCTTCACCAGCGCCTCGAGCGTATCGGCGACGAAGGGCCGCTTGCCGGTCAGCAGTTCGTACAGCACCACCCCGAGGGAGTACATGTCGCTGTGCAGCGTCAGCTCCTTGCCCTCGATCTGCTCGGGCGACATGTAGAACGGCGAGCCCATCGCCACCGTCTGCACTGCCTGGCTCTTGCGCAGGAAGGCGGCGCCGAAATCGGCGATTTTCACGTCGGTGCCCTGCACGATCATGAGGTTCGCGGGCTTGATGTCGCGATGCACGATGCCCTGCGCATACGCGTACTCGAGCGCCCCGCAGCATTTGAAGCCGATCTGCAGCACATCCTCGATCGGCAACAGCTGGTCGGGCTTGACGAACTGCGACAAGTCGCCGCCGCTGACGATTTCCATTGCGATGTAGCCGGAGTTCTCCTCGACTACCGCATCGAGGATGGCGACGATGTGCGGATGGCGCAGCTTCCCGGCCAGCGACGCCTCGTTCAAAAACTGCGAGCGGTAGACGGTGCCGAACTCCGGATCGCGGAACACTTCGGGCTCGATGGTCTTCAGCGCCACCTCCTTGCCCGAGAACGTGTCCTTGGCAAGGTAGACCGTTCCGGTCGCGCCCTTGCCGAGCAGCTTCTGCACGTCGTATTTTCCGACCTGGAGGCTCAGGTCCAGTGTGAAATCGCCCGCCATGCCGCTGAATTTACCTTAAATGATCTGCAGGAAAATCATGGCCAGCCCGATCACCGACACGGTCCAGACGCCGGTGCGCAGCCACGGAATGACGGCGAGCACCGCGGCCACCACCAGCACCGCGAACAGCACCAGGCTCTCCAGCATGTTCCGGTGTGCGCGCGCCGCACGCCCCGCCCAGCCCTTGATTTCCGGCAGGCCTTCGCGCAATAGCATCAGTTCCGGTTTCATGGTGGGTTCTTTGGTCGGGTAAAAAAGACAGCTTACTCCACGGGGACTGCTCCTGTTACATCTTGAAACACACGCTTACCAAAATACGCGGCACAGGCCCCGCTGCAGCAGTATCCTTTTCTTTGTGAACAACCCCATGAACAAAAGCCGCATCGTTCTTGCGTTGACATTGGCCCTGGGGGGCGTCCTTGCCGCCGAGACGGCGTTCGCCGGACCCCACCATCATCGCCCGCGCCTGAGCATCGGCCTGCACTTTGGCGTGCCGCTTGCGCCGTTCGCCTTCTACTACCCGCCCCACTATTACTATCCGCCGTATTACGCGGCGCCCATCGTCGTGCAGCAGCAGCCGACTGTGTATATCGAGCAGCCGGCACTGCAGGTGCAGCCCCAGCAACCGGCCGGCTACTGGTACTACTGCGCCGACGCCCGAGCGTATTACCCCTACGTGAAGGAATGCCCGGGCGGCTGGCAGCGCGTTTCGCCGCAACCAGGCAACTGAGCATGCGCTATATACTCAGCTTGTCCGCGCTGCTGCTGCTCGGTGGCTGCGTTTCAATGCCGAGCGGCCCAGGCGTGATGGTGCTGCCGGGAACCGGCAAGAGCTTCGACCTGTTCCGCGCCGACGACATGGAATGCCGCCAGTTCGCAAGCAACCAGGTCGGCGGCACGACGCCCGATGGCGCGAGCGAAGCGAGCGGCCTGAAAAGCGCTGCAGTAGGCACCGCGATCGGCGCTGCAGCCGGGGCCGTCGTCGGCGGCAGGAGCGGCGCCGCGAGCGGTGCTGGCGCCGGCCTGATCATCGGCGGCGCGGCCGGCGCGGGCGCCGCGGGCAGCTCGCAGCGCACGCTGCAGCAGCGCTACGATTTTGGCTACCAGCAGTGCATGTACGCGAAGGGCCACAAGATTCCGTCCGCCGGACGCTTCGAAACCAGCGCACGGCAGCCGGTATCCTCTTACTCGCTGCCGCCGCCTCCGCCGCCCGGCAGCCGTTGACGCCGGCGGCCAGCGGCCGCCCGACTATTTGAACTCCGCGCCCTGCGTGCGGCCGTGCGCGGTTTCCCGGTCGTATTCGATATCGCGCTGGCGATAACGCTCCAGCAGCACTCCGAAAACCTGCTTCACCTTGGCCTCGAGCCGTTCACAGCGTTCGGTGATGGGCGTCAACTCGCGCTGCAGCACCGACTCGAACTCTCGTCCGAACTGATGATGTCCGTCATGGTGGCGGCGCAGCGCCGTGACGTACCGCGTCCAGCGCTGCTGCAGGGCCGGCGGCGCGGCGCGCGGCGGCGTCCAACGCGGCAGCGTCATCGACAACTCTAGCTGCGTGGTGACCGACTGCGGATTGCAAGCCTTGCCGCTGCGCTTTGGCTGGTACTGGTAGGACAGTTTCCACTCGGCCTTGGAATGGAACCCGCCGCTCGCCTTGAGCGCAGCCAGCAGCGACTCGAAGTCATTGCCCTCTACATCGTAGTAGCGGATCTCCGCGCCCGCCGGGGCGGCACCGCTCGCTGCCGCGGCCTTGCCTGCCGGCGCTTTACTTTTGGCCGCCGAGCCGCCCGATCCGCCGCCGCCCACCGCCGCCGCGCCTGACGCTGCGCCGCCCGCCGACCCGCCGCCGCGAATGGTCTGCGGCGTCCAGCCCTCGGGACAGGCGCGCTCTACGTAAGTCACTTTGCCTTGCGGCGAAACGCACTTCTCCACCGCAGCCGCCGGCGGGGCGAGGAGAAGCAGGAAAACAGGGGGGGAAAGGAGGAACCGGGCGCCGAGCACGCCCCGGATTATGAGGCCGGAAGGCTCACCGCGACGAATCTGCGGCCTCCGCGGCGGGTCGGGTTTCGGGGTCGAGCGGATAAACCGGCCGGCGCACGCGCCGGAACTGCAGCTGCGCGTAATCGGAGGTACACACGCCCTCGCCCGCGCATTCGACGATCGCCTGGGCCATCGGCCCGAGGCCGGCGCGCCAGTGCACGCGGCTCTTCAGCAGCAGGTAGCGCTTTTTTTCCGGCGCGATACCGAGCGCGCGGAAGGCGGCGATGTCGTGCGGCTCGACGTGGCGCGAAATCACGGCGATCTCGACTTTGCCGGTATCGAGCACGGCCGCGGCTCCCATGTCGGCGAGTTCGCCGCGCGCCATCGGTCCCTCGTTGCGGTAGATGCCGCTGATGATGCGCCGCACGTTGCCGGTCACGCTGCGCGGCCGGCCCTTGAGCTTGAGCGCCGGCATGTCCAGCTTGCCGCCCAGGTCGAGGGTGACCCGCGCGCCGACGCCCGCGCGTTTCATCTGCTCCACGGCCTGCGGATCGCAGACCGCAAACGCCGCCACCTCGTCCAGCCCGGCATCGAGCACGCCGCCCAGCACCGCCATCGTGTCCATGGTGCCGCCGGAGGCGCAGTTGTCGTAGTGATCGAGCAGCACCACCGGCCGGCCCGACCCGGCGCCGAGGTTTTTCGCGCGCAGCAGCGATTGCTCGAGCCGCTCGACGCGATAGACGAACTGCTCGCGCGCGCGCCAGGCCAGGTCGAGCAGCTCCTCGCACAGGGTGCGCGCCTTCGCCGCATCGCCATCGGTCACCACCACTGCCGAGGAACCGGCATAGGGAATGTCGGCATGCGGAAATCCCACGAAAAAGGTCGCGCACAGCGCGCCCTGGCGTTCCATCTCCTTCGCGCGCGCCTGGATTTCCTTGTTGGGCGAATCGAGGCTGGATTGGCGCATGACGTGCGGCAGCATCGGCCGGTGGCCGAACGCCATCGCGGGTCTGGCTTGTTTTTTCAGAAGCGACAGCACCGGGCGCGCCGCGCGCAGCCCGGTTTCGTACATGTCAACGTGCGGGTAGGTCTGGTAGCCGGCGATCACGGTGGCGAGCCGCCCCATTGCGGGAAACAGATTGGTGTGCATGTCCAGCGCGATGGCGATCGGCACCTCCGGGGCAATTTTCCGGATGCGCCCGAGCAGCTCGCCTTCGCCGTCGTCATGCGCCTGCGTCACCATCGCGCCGTGCAGGTCGAGCAGCACCGCATCGCAGCCCTTGGCGACCGCATCGACGATGGCGCCCGCCATCGCCTCGTAGGCGGCGCTGTCCACCGGCGCGCTCGGCGCGGCGTTGCCGGCGACCGGGAACAACGTTTCGGCGCCCGCCTGGTCGGCCAGATCGATGAACGCGCCGATCGCGGTGCCGGTGCCCTTGTAGGCTTCGTACACGGCGCGCCCTTCGAACGGCAGCGGCGCGCCGTGCGCAAAACGCGCGAGCGGGGTCGGCACCGGTGAAAAGGTGTTGGTTTCGTGCTTCATCTGCGCGATCACCAGGCGCATGGCGCGGGGGCTGGCGGATTACGGCGTGCCGATGAAATCGCGCTTGCCGATTTCGACGCCGCAGTGGCGCAGGATTCCGTAGGCGGTAACGACGTGGAAATAGAAGTTCGGCCAGGCGAAGCCGAGCAGGTACTGCATCCCCTGCCACTTCACCTCATTTGGCCCGAGCTTGAGCTCGATCGTCCTGTTCTCGCTGCCGTCGATCTGCGCGGGCTTGAAGCCTTCGATCAGCGCCAGCGTCTTGGCGATGCGCGCCTGCAGCTCTTCGAAGGTCTTTTCGCTGTCCTCATGCTTGACAACCTCCGCGCCGGCGAGGCGCGCGACTGCGCCCTTGGCGGTGTCGCAGGCGATCTGCACCTGGCGCGCCAGGGCGAACATGTCGGGGTACAGGCGCGTATTCGTCAGCACCAGCGGATCGATTTTCTTCGCCTCGCAATGCGCCTTGGCCTTGTCGAGGATCGCGCTCAGGTTCTTCAGCGTATTGGCGAAACGCGGCGCGCTCGCCTGGTACATGGAAATGCTCATGGTTGCCTTTCCGGAGCGGTTTTTCGGGGTCCCTTATACTCTCATACCAGGGAGGGCGGCTCATGAAACTGTACGATCCGTCGGTCGCGTTGCAGTTCTTCAAGGCCGCCGGCAAGCCCGAGAAGGTGCCCCAGGGCAAGGCCTTTTTCGCCGAAAACGAAAAGGCGCGGCCGTTCCTTTTCATGCGCGACAAGATGTACCTGCTGCTCGATGGCGAAGTGGACCTGGTCGCGCGCAAGAAAATCATCGGCACCGTCGGCAAAGGTCAGATTTTCGGCGAGATGGCGTCGATCACCCACGCCCCGCGCAGCGCAAGCGCGGTGGCGAAGACCGCCTGCCGAGTCATCGCGCTCGATGACCGGCAGTTCCGCAGCGGCCTGGAGAAAAAACCGGCCTTCGCGCTGATGCTGATGAGCATCATGATCGGGCGCCTGCGTGAAACCATCGCTCGCCTGGCGGCCAACAACGCGCTGCAGGGCGAGGCAGCGCTCAAGGAATCGGTGGTGTTCGATCCCAAGCGCCTGGCCCAGCTGGCCGAGGGCCTCTCAAGCGACGCGCCCGTCTATTACGACCGCGGCAAATCGATCCTGCAGGAAGGCCAGGCGGGCTTGCGCATGTACGCGGTGCTCGAAGGGCGCGTCGCGGTATCGATCGGCGGCGGCCTGGTCGAGCGGCTAGGGCCGGGCGGCGTGTTTGGCGAGCTGGCCCTGATCGAGCAGACGCGGCGCCTCGCCAGCGCAGTGGCCGAAACCGATTGCTCGCTGCTGCCGATCAACCGTACCGCGTTTTTGCTGCTGGTGAAGACCAGCCCCGCGTTCGCCGAATCGCTGCTCGGTTCGCTCGCGGAGCGGCTGCGGATCCTGACCGCGAAGCTGAAATAAGGCCCGGCGGCCTCAGTCGGTGGCGGGAGCGCTGCGCAGCCAGCGCGCGGCGTCCGTCGCGCTGCTGAAGCAGCGCAGTACGTAGCCGCGAGCGCGGGCCGCCAGCTCGTGCAGCGCGTAGTAGGCGTCGTTTTCCATCGCATCCACCACCGCCACGCGATAGCCGCTGACACGCGCCGGTTCGCAGCGCGTCATGGACAGCATGCCGAGCGAGCCCAGCCGGTCGGTCAGGCCGCGCAGGTCGATCAGCACGCGGTTGACCGTCTCGCGGCCCGCCTGTTCGGCGATGTCGCGCGCGATCCAGCCCGCGTAGGTGCCGCCGGCGCGGTCCACGGTCCTGCCCGAGACCACCGCCTGCAGCATTCCGTCGCGTACCGCGTACTGGATGCAACATCCCATGCCCCGAAGCTAACAAGTTCGCCGCGCGTCAATGCAAAAGATTGTTCGGGCGATACACTTTCTTTCATGGCCGGGGCCCTGCGGCGCATCATCCACCTCGACATGGACGCGTTTTATGCGTCCGTGGAGCAGCGCGACGACGCGTCGCTGCGCGGCAAGCCGCTGGCGGTGGGGGGGTCCCCCCAGTCGCGCGGCGTGGTGGCGGCGGCCAGCTACGAAGCGCGCCGCTTCGGCGTGCGCTCGGCGATGCCGATGGCGCGCGCCGTGCGCCTGTGCCCGGAGCTGCTCATCGTGCGCCCCGATTTCGCGCGCTACCGCGCCGCTTCGCAGCGGGTAATGGCGATCCTGCGCGAGTGCACCCCGCTGGTCGAGCCGCTTTCGCTCGACGAAGCCTATCTGGACGTCACCGAAAACCTGTGGGGCGTGCCGCTGGCGCGGGATGTTGCAGTGCAATTGAAGAAGAACATTTTGAATGAAACTGGATTGACGGCCTCTGCCGGAGTGGCGCCGAACAAGTTCCTCGCCAAGATCGCTTCGGGCTGGCACAAGCCCGACGGCCTCACCGTGATCCCGCCTGGGCGGGTCGAAGCGTTCCTGCAGCAGCTGCCGGTCGAAGCGCTGTGGGGCGTGGGACCGGTGACCGCGAAGAAACTGCGCGCGCTGGGCATCCAGAAGCTGGTCGACGTGCGCGGATTCGATGAAACAGCATTGCGCAAAACCGTCGGCGGCCTCGCCGCGCAGCTGAAGCGCCTCGCCTGGGGCGAGGACCCGCGCGAAGTGAAGCCCGACCGGCCCTGGAAATCGATTTCCGCCGAAACCACCTACCCCGAAGACCTGCAGCGGCTGGCGGAAATGCGCGCCGAAGTCGAGCGCTTGGCGCGCCGGGTGGCGGCTTCGCTGGAGAAAAAAAACCTCTACGCCCGCGCCGTCACGCTCAAACTGCGCTACAGCGACTTCACCACGGTCACACGCAGCCACACCACCGGCACGCCGACGCGCGCCGCCGCCGAGTTCGCCGCGCGCGCGGTGGCGCTGCTCGAGCGCACCGAGGCTGCGCGCCGATCGGTGCGCCTGCTCGGCGTCGGCGCGCACGGGCTTGCCGGAGGCGACGCCGCGTACCCGGAACAACTGTTACTGGAGTAGCATCCAAGTCTTCGATTTCGTTTTTTCCAGGGACAGAACCCATGAGCGAAGGCCACGACGCACCCGCGCCCGCCGCAAAACCCGTCGCCGCCGCGCCGGTTGATCCTGTCGAGGATCTGGCCAGGGAGGTTTTCATCCAGCTCTCGGCCAACGTGCACGCCGCACCCGGCGAAAAGCCGCCGCACGCGAAGCTGGTCGAGCTGAGCTTCCGGCTGGCCGAGGCCTTCCAGGCGGGCAACCTCGAGTTCAACACCGCCGCGCGCGCACGCGCCGAAGCAAAAGCCAAGGCGACGGTAGACGTGAGCAAGATCGAAATCGACTTTGGGTCGATCGGCAAGAAGTAGCGTCAGTTAGTAGCGTCAGTTCGCGAATTTTCGAACCAATTACTTGCCGGCCTTTGTTGGGGGCGGGCAAGTCGCTGGATCGAAGGATTCCATCAAGTCAGTAATTTCCTTGGCTAGTGCTGCGTAAGTTTTCGGCATTGATGCATGAAAATCTTCCGATAGCTTCTTAGGGATATTCGGAGTTGATAGAAAATTTCCAGCGACCCTCAGATAGTCACGTGGAATGCCGGACAGGGTCACCATTCTGAGCTTGAGGTTCAACGTATTTTCCGAACCCGCCGCGACCGACGCGCTAATCTCTCCCGATGGCGCAACTGGAATTCCGGTGACCTTGAATGCTCCGTTTCGCGAGTATGTGCCCTTGAGCGCGAGAGCAAGTTCTGGTTCCGGACTCAACAGCAACGGATTGGCCGAACCATAGGCACATTGTCGACTTCGAATGAATTTAATTGAGTTTGCCTTTCTCGCGGGATTTTTACTCAATAGATCCGCAGACGACCCGAGAGCGATTCGCGATAACTCCTCCTCCAGATTCTCCAACACTTCGTGCAACGGTACCGTGGCAACCGTCTGGAAGGAACCACATCCGCCCAAGAGTAGTCCCATCGCCAGCCAGTACATGACATTTTTCACTGTCGTCTCCCCGATTTGATGTCGCGTCGGCGCAGCAATCGTCGCGTCGACATTGCTTTGATCATACTGTCGGCATGATGCAACAGGCGCCAGTAGTAGAATCAGATTGCCATCGCGAAATCAGATTGATCCAATGCTCCAGCTAAAAGACCTTGAATGTTTCCTTGCCGTCTACGAATCGGGCGGCTTTAGCCGCGCCGCGGATCTTCTGGACATGGTTCAATCGCAAGTCTCAGTGCGAATGCGCAGACTGGAAAAAACTGTTGGTGCGCCGTTATTTGAGAGGTTGCATCGTGGAATCAGGCCGACGAACAAGGGCGAACTGCTTTACCGCCACGCCAAGCGCGTTTTCCGGGAATTAGGCGAACTCGAGACGGCGCTCAAAGACCGCGACGCGGCCTGAGCAGCAGCAAGGCCCCCGCCGCCAGCAGCCCGCAGGCAACGAGCAGCGCGGTGGAGAAATTTCCGCCCGCGCCAAGCATCAGGCTTACCGCCAGCGGCCCTGCGATCTGACCGGCGGCGAACGCCGCGGTCATCGCCGCCATCAGGCGCGGTGCTTGCGTGCCTGCGACGCTGCGCGCTTCCTGCAGGCCGACCATGGTGATGACGACGAACGTGCCGCCGACGCACAGCGCGGAAAGTACGATGCCGCCGATGCCGGACCAGACGACCGGCGCCGCGACCCCCAGCGCCATCACGGCGTGGCTGCCGATCCAGGCGGCGCGGTTGCCATAGCGCCCCGAGAGCAGCGCCACGCCGAGCGTCGAGAGCACCGCCGCGACGCCGAACACCGGCCAGGCCCAGCCGAACACCGCCGGATCGCTCACCACGTCGCGCGCCATCACCGGCAGGAAGGTTGCCGGGATGATGTAACCGAAACCGTAGGCGCCGTAGGCGAGCACCAGCCGCGCCTGCGCCCAGCTCCAGCGATGGGGCGCATCCACCTTCGCGGTTTTTTCCCTGGAAGAAACAAATACCGGCCACAAGAGGGCGGTGACGGCGAGCGAGCCGACGCCGAGCACCAGCCACGCGCTCGCCGATCCCGCGCGCATCGCCATCAGCAGCACGCACAACAGGCCGGCGACGACAATCCCGGCACCGACGCCCGCGTACAGGACGCCCGCCAGAATGGGCCGGCCGAGCGGCGCGAGGCGCTCCAGGCACCACGCCGAGGTGTAAATCAGCACCCAGGCGCTCGCCACGCCGGCCACTGCGCGCAGCACCACCCAGGCGGCAAAGCCAGCGTCGAGCGCCATCGCCAGCGTCGCCAGGCCGATCGCGGCGAGGCCGGCGCGCACTGCCGTCGCCGCATCCACGCGCATTGCGCCCGCCCACAGCGCGCCCGCCAGGTAGCCGAGGTAATTGGCCGAGGCGAGCCAGCCGCCCGCAGCGACCGACAGGCCGGCATCCTGCTGCATCATCGGCAGCAGCGGGGTAAACGCGAAGCGGCCGATGCCCATCGCCACTGCAAGTGCCGCAAGTCCCGCCAACGCAGTATGCATTCCGCCGCGCAATCCAACGTGCATGCGCGGAGTCTAGCTTGTCGAACCTGGCAACCACGCCGCCCCGGGGCGCGGTACGCTGCCGCCGGCAATGAAACGCATGTTCCACGGCTGGTGGATGGCCGGCGCCGGCAGCCTGATGCAGTTCGTGCAGGGCACGCTGCTGCTGCATTCCTTCGGCGCGTATTTCGCGGTGCTGCGCGACGACCGAGGCTGGTCGAAGACCGAGCTCTCCGGCGCCGCCGCGCTGCACCAGATGGAAGCGGCCATACTCGGACCGCTGCTGGGATGGTTTCTGGATCGCTTCGGCACGCCATGGGTGATTCGCACCGGCGTGCTGGTCTTTGGCGCGGGCTTCATGCTGCTCAGCAACGTCGATTCCTTGCTCGCCTTCTACGGCGTATTCGTGCTCACCGCGATGGGCGCGAGCCTGTGCGGCTTCTTCCCGCTCAACGTGGCGCTGATCCACTGGTTCGAGAAAAAGCGCTCGAAGGCGCTCTCCTCGATGCAGGTCGGCATGGCCTCGGGCGGCCTGTGCGTGCCGCTGGTCGCCTGGGCGCTCGCCACCTGGGGTTGGCGCGCCACCGCCTTTACCTCCGGGATCCTGATCATCGTCATCTGCCTGCCGCTCTCCTTCGTTTTCCGCCGCCGCCCCGAAGACATGGGCCAGGTGCTGGATGGGGCTGAGCCGGTGGCGCCGGAATCGGAGCCGAAAGCAGAGGATAAAAGCAGAACCTCGACCCGCGACTTCACCGCGCGCGAGGCGCTGCGCACCCAGGCTTTCTGGCTGCTTTCGTTAGGCCATGGCTTCGCGCTTTTCGTGGTGATGGGCGTCAACACGCACGCCATCACGCACATGAAGGAGGGCCTGGGTTACAGCGTCGAGGTGGCGTCGCTGGTGATCCTGCTGCAGACGGTGGCGCAGCTGTGCGGCCTGGGCGTGTTCGCCTGGCTCGGCGATCGCCTGGACAAGCGCCTGATGTGCGCGGCATGCATGCTCGGCCACATGGCGGGACTGCTGTTCCTCACCTATGCCAGCAACCCCGCCATGATCGTCGCCTACGCCCTGCTGCACGGCGCCGCCTGGGGGATCCGCGGACCGATGATGCAGGCGATCCGCGCCGATTATTTCGGCCGCAACGCGATCGGCATGATCCTCGGCCTATCTTTCATGATCATCGTCATCGGCCAGGTGGGCGGTCCGATGATCGCCGGCATCCTGGCCGATGCGACCGGCAACTACCGCGCCGGCTTCACGGTGCTCGCGCTACTGGCGGGATTGGGTTCGGCGTTCTTTCTGCTGGCAAAGCCGCCAGCGCGGCCGTCTCGATCCGCCCTTTGATCACGCGCACCCGGTCGCCGCGCTTCCAGTAAGCCGCGCTGTCGTCGCGCACGATGCGCACCGTGCCATCGTCGTGCAGCACCACGGTTTCGTAGACGCGGCCAGGCGCTGCGGCGCCGGCGCGGCTGCCGCCCAGCGCGGCCAGCAGCACCACCAGGCCCTCGCCCTTGTCGCCGCTCAGCTGCAGGCTGGGGCGCTCGAACTCGGCCACCCCCTCGACCACGCCGCACACGCCGCAGTTCGCATGGCTGCGCGCCGCAGGCGCGGGAACCGGCGGCCCGAGCACCACCAGCGCGAACCAGGCGGCGACGGTGGCAAAGCCGGCGACATAGACCAGCGCGGTGAGCGCGGCGAAGGCGAAACGCGTGCCGACTGGCGCAGGGGGAAACGGTCCTTCTTCTCGTCGGTCCATGCGATCCTCCATCTGATCGCACGCGATACCCCCATACCGCGCACGGAGCGTCTGGCAAATCCTAACAATCCGGCGCCGGATCGCGAAAGAACTATTTGGCTATTTCTTGTCGCCGCTGCCCGACGCGCCGGGCGCGCAGCTCGCGGCGAGGCGCGCGATGCGATCGAGCAGCGCTTCGCCGGCGGCCGGGTTCTGCGCGATCGCGCCGAGAAAGAAGCGGTCGTCCCGCCAAAACGACCGCTCGAACGCCTGCTCGAGCCCGGCTGCGTCCATGGCACTCACTTCGGCCACCGCGCGCTCCAGCGCCAGGCCGCGCCACAGTTCCCAGCCGGCCACCGACGTGCCGGTGATCACCACCACCCAGGCGGTGATCAGTACCGCACGGAAATAGCGCTGCATGCCGCGCCACGCGAGCCAGACGCAGCCGAGCGCGAGGCCCCAGAGCCCTGCGATGACCATCGCGGCGATGGCGATGAACGGCACCAGCAGGATGCCGAGTGCCGCAGTCGAGCTCGGCGAGGCGAAGATCGCCTTCAGAGACAGCGCCGTTGCCGCGAGCCCACCGTCGATACCGGCCACCAGTGCAAAGCGCGCTTCGGGCCGCCCGCTCAAGCGTGCCTTCATGCGCAGCGATTCTAGCGTTCTCCTCGGCGCTCAGCCGTGGCAGACTTCTCTGGTTCATCCAACGACGAGGGAGCAGCCCATGGCAAAACCGACGCGCAGAGCGCCCGCGCCGCGCAGCAAGGCTTACCGCGACGGATTGAAGGTGCGGCGCCGCTGGCTCGGCAAGGCCTACGTCGACAGGGCGTTCAAGGAAGCCGACGATTTCACGCTCGACCTGCAGCACTTCGTCACCGAGCACGGCTGGGGCGCGAGCTGGGCGCGCGGCCTGCTGCCGATGAAAACGCGCGCCTTCATGAACCTCGCCATGATCTCGGCGCTCAACCGGCCGCACGAGCTGGAACTGCACCTGCGCGCGGCGTTGCGTAACGGCATGACCCGGGCCGAGGTGAAGGAAGTGTTCCTGCACGTCGCCACCTACTGCGGCGCGCCGGCGGCGATCGACAGTTTCCGCATCGCCAAGAAAGTGCTGGCGGAAAAGCGGCCATGACCGAACTGCGCATCGGCGCCGCAGTGGCGGCGCGCGTCGAAGAAACCTACGAACCGAATTTCAACGCGGTCAAGTTCTTCCCCGACTGGGATCCCGCGGTGCTGAAGGAGCATGGCGCGTGGCTCTCCCCCGACCACTACGACCCCGCGACGGGTTTTCTCAAACTGAGCGTACACAGCTGGCTGCTCAGCGTGGGCGGCAAGCGCATCCTGATCGACACCTGTGTCGGCAACCACAAGCCGCGCATGGCGCGGCCGAAATGGCACCTGATGGACACGCCCTACCTCGCGCGCCTCGCCGCGGCAGGCGCGCGGCCCGAGCAGATCGACATGGTGATGTGCACCCATTTGCACGTCGATCACATCGGCTGGAACACGCGCCTCGACAACGGCCGCTGGGTGCCGACCTTTCCCAACGCGCGCTACGTGTTCAGCAAGGAAGACTACGAGCATTACCTCGCCATCGACCGCGATCCGCAGAAAGGCCCGGCCAACCTCGGCTCGTTCCGCGACTCGATCCTGCCGGTGGTCGAAGCGGGCCTCGCGCAGATGGTGTCGGGCGCCACGGCGCTCGATGAAAGCCTGTCGATCGAGCCCGCGCCGGGCCACACCCCCGGCACCATCGCCATCAAGTTCGAATCGAAAGGCGAAAAGGCGCTGTTTTGCGGCGACATCCTGCACCACGCCCTGCAGGTCCATCACCCCGAGTGGAACAGCTTCGCCTGCGCCGATGCCGCCAGCGCGCGCTCGAGCCGGCGCAAAACGCTCGAGCACTGCGCGGGCGGCGCGCTGCTGATGCCGGCGCATTTCGGCGCGCCCTTCGTCTGCCGCATCGAAAGCAAGGGCAAGGGTTTCCTGCCGCGCTTCGCCAGCTGATCGGAGGTCCGCCATGCTGCGCATCGTCAAACAATCGGTCGTCCTTCCCGCAACAGCCAAGGCGCTCTACGCGATGTATCTCAGCGCGCGCAAGCACGGCGCCATCACCGGCGGCAAGGTCCAAATCAGCGCCCGTGCCGGCTCGCGCGTCAGCGCCTTCGGCGGTGCGCTCTCGGGGCGCATGCTGCGCACCGTGCCAGGGCGCCTGATCGTGCAGGCCTGGCGCTCCCGGGCTTTCCACAAGCGCGACCACGATTCGACGCTGATCCTGCGCTTCCTGCCTGCAGGGCGGAACCGCGGCCGCATCGATCTCGTGCACGTCAACGTGCCGAGCCACGATTACCACGGCGTGGACAAGGGCTGGAAGAACTACTACTGGAAACCCTGGCGCAAGTACCTCGCGCGCCGCGGCTTAGCCAAGCTCCGCCGCTAGCCGCTGCGCAGCGGCGATTTCGGGCGCCGCACGGTCGGCAAGCGCGCTCACGCCCGAGACGGCAAGCGCCGCCTTCGCTTCCTGGCGCTTGTCGCGTTCGGCCAGGTGCCGGGCAAGCGAAATAGCCGCCCTCGACTGCAGCAGAGTCGCTTTCTGCGCAGTCGCGATGCGCAGCGCCGTCTGCAGGTCGCGCTGCGCCTGCGATGCATCGCCGCCGCGCTCGCGCACGGCCAACTCGCCACGAATCCGCCAGAGCTCGGAAATGAAGACGCCGGTTTCCGGATCCTGCACTTCGCCGAGCATTCGAGCGACAATTTCGAGCGCGTCGCGGCTGCGGCCGGCACGTGCGAGCGCCTCGGCCATGACCACGCCGGGCAACACGCTGAGGAAGCGCCAGCCATAGGTGGGCTCGAAGGCCGGCGCCATCCGCCGCAAGCCGGCCACCGTGTCGCCGCGCATGACGTCGGCCGCGCCAATCCAGAACGTGCCGATCGCCTTGTTGATCGGCAGGTCGTAGCGGGTGGACAACTCGATCAGCCGCTCGGCGTAAGCCTGGCACGCGTCGGGGTCCCGGGCGAAATACAGGGCATGACAGCCGATGCTCTGCGCGAAGGCGGTCGTCATCGGATGCTGCAGCGTTTCGGCGAGCTCGAGCGAGGCGTCCAGCGCGGGCTTGACGTTGCTCGCCTGCCCAGCCACGCCCAGGCCGAGCGCCTTGACGCAGTACGCGCAAACGCCGGGGTCATGGCCGGCATAGGTGTAGGAGAACCGGTGGTGACGCGCGGCGTCGTAACGCTTCAGTCCGCGCTCGCTGTAGTCGATCATCTTCGCGGTCTCGCCCATGAAATAGGCGAAACCCCAGCGGTGGTGCAGCGCCTCGAACTTCAGGTCCCCGTCGCCGAGCGCATCGCTGATCGCCAGCAGCTCCTCACCGCGCAGCCGCGCCTTGTCGAGCTGGCGATTGCGTCCCGCGCTCAAGTACAGGCCCCATACCGCCTGGAAGAGCTGCGCGCCCGCACCCGCCTCTTTGGCCAACCGATACGCTTCGGTGAGTGCCGCTTCCGCTTCGTCCGACTGCGGGCCTTTCTGGAACACCAGCGTCGCGCCGAGCTTGAGCTGCGCCTCCAGCTTCAGGCGCAGGCGCAGCGCCGGGTCGGCAATGCGCTCGGCTTCGGCGAGCGCAAAACCGAGCGCCGCGGCCGACTCGGCGAAAGCGAGGCGCTCGCCCGAGCGGTCGGCGGCGCGCAGCCAGAACTGGAACGACTTCTCCGCCTCTCCGGCGCGGCTGTAGTGATGCGCGATGACGGTGGGTTCGCTCCCGCCTTCGGCCTGAGGCCCGGATTCCAGCGCGCGGGCAATGACGGCGTGCAGCGCTTGCCGGCGGGCGAGCGACAGGCTCTCATAGGCTGCTTCCTGCACCAGCGCGTGATTGAAGCTGTAGTCGGTACGCTCCTCTTCGCCCGCGGCAAAGATCAGCCCCGAATCGCGCAGACTGGAGAGATTGGCGCGCAGTTCCTCCTCGCCTACGCCGGCGATCGCCGCGAGCAAGGCAAAGTGAAATTGGCGTCCGATGACAGACGCCGTCTGCGCCACGTTCTTGGCGCCGCCCAGGCGATCGAGACGCGCCGCCAATGAATCCTGCAGCGTTCGCGGCACGGCACCCGCGCCCATCGATTGCATGTCGAGCACAGCCTTGGTCAGTTCCTCGACGTACAGCGGCACGCCGTCGCTGCGGCTGGCGATCTCCTGCACCAGCGCATCGTCGATCCGGGCCTGGCTCGCCACGTTGCGCGCGAGGGCCACGCAGTGCTCGCTGCCGAGTTGCTTGCACTGGACCAGCGTCGCCTGCGGATGCGCCGCCCAGGCCGTTTTCAACTCCGGGCGGTGGGTAATGACGACCAGCGCCTGCTCGCCACCGATCCGTTTGAGTAGCCGGTCGATCAGCGCCTGCGTGCTCGGGTCACTCCAGTGCGCGTCTTCAAGCAGCAGCAGGACCGTGGCGCCATCCAGCGGCGTGACCAGGAACGCTTCGAGGATCTCGAGTGTCGTGTTCTTGCGCTGCGCCGGCGTCATCTCGGTAGGCGCGAGTTTCTCATCGACGGGCAGCTCGAGCAGCTCCGCCATCAGCAGCCGCGCCTGCCGCGTCGCACGCCCGATGCGCGCCAGCATGCGGTCCAGGCGCTGCAGGTTCTCCGCGCCGGCGAGCTCGCGCCGCAGGTCCAGCCGGTTGCGCAGTAACTGCGTGAACGGGTAGAGCACGCTGTTGGCGTGGTAGGGCGAGCATTGCGCGCGCAGCAGGCGGTGCGGCTGGTCGCGCACGCGCTCGGCGATCGCCTCCAGCAGCCGCGACTTGCCCATGCCCGCCTCGCCCGACACCAGCACCGCGTGGCCGTTGCCGCGCGCGGCGCGCTGCCAAGCATCGGCGAGGAACGTGAGCTCGCGCTCGCGCCCCACGATCGGGCCGGCGACCGCCGCGCGCGCGGCAATGAAGCGGCTCTCGATCGCGCTCACGCCGAGCGCCCGCCAGACCGGCAGCGGCGCCTGGAACCCCTTCACGTCATGCTTACCCGCGAACAGGTATTCGATGAAGTCCGCGGTGAGCTGGTGCGTCGATTGGCTGACCAGCACCGCGCCGGGTTCGGCCAGCGACTGCAGCCGCGCGGCGAGGTTGGGCGTGTCGCCGACCACCGTCTGCTCGCCCTCGCCTGCGCCACCCGACACCACCAGCCCGGTCGCGATGCCGACGCGCGATTGCAGCGGCCCGCCGCCGGGGCTCTTGAGCCGCGCTACTTCCGCGGCGATCTCGAGCCCGGCCCGGATCGCGCGTTCCGCCGCATGCTCCTGCGCCAGCGGATAGCCGAAATACGCGAGGATCCCGTCGCCCAGGTACTGCGCCACGTGTCCCTCGTAGCGCCGGATCACCGCGGCGCAAACCTCGCGGTACTCGCGCAGCAGGCGGCTCATGTCCTCAGGATCGAGCTCGCCGGCGAGCGCGGTTGAGCCGACCAGGTCGCCGAACACCACCGTCACCTGCCGGCGCTCGACGCGCGCCGCTTCCGCGCCCGGGTCGTCGGCCGGCGCCGGCCCGCCCGACACGCGCGGCGCCACCGCGCGCAGCTTGGCTGCCGCAGCGATGAACTTGCGGCGATGGCCGAGCGAGAGTCCGAGCCTGTCGAGATCCTGCTCGGTCAGCTCCGGCGCGACCTCGAGGTCGATGTCGTGCGCGCGCAAGGCCTCCTCGTACTTCTCGAGGCCGAGTGCCTGCAGCCAGTTTCGCAATGTCGTCATCACTTGAAGAGCTTGTTCCAGCCCTCTTTGATCGCCGAGCCGGCGCGCGAGGCGAGGCCGGTGACGCTGCCCAGCATCGCGCCCCAGGCCTGCTTTACCACTTCACCTGCGGTGGCGCCGTTCGTTTTCTTGCCGACCTCGCGCAGGTGCAGGTCCGGGATGGACGACGAGAGCGTAGTGCCGAAGTGCGCCTTGCCGCCCTTGATGCGCAGGTGGTCGATGACGAATTTCTTGCCCGGGCCCTGGTCTTTTTTCGCGCCCGCGTTCTTCGCCACCCAGGCGTCGAGGTTTTTCTGGATCACAGTGAGGTTGTCGCTGCCCTGCCCGCGTTCGTAGACCACGTCGGGCGCCGCCAGCAGCAGCTCGCGGATCACCACCACGTCCTTGGTAATGGACGCCGGGTCGATCGTGAGCCGCATCTCGCCCAGCTTGAGCGCGTGCGGCGCTTCGAACCCCTTCGGATTGCCAACCAGGAGGCCGCGGATCGTCCCCCGCCCCTCGGTCGCTTCGATGCGCACACTCTCCACCCGCACCGTGACGCCGGTCATCTCCGGCCCCCAGCGCTCGATCGCCTGCTTGACCAGCCCGTCGATCGACATTAACAGCCACCAGGCCCCGCCTGCGGCGATCACGAACAGGACCAGGAACAGCGAGGCGATGACGTTGCGGGCCTTCATGCGGCGATGATACCGAAGGGCGCCGCAGTGCTTGTTCGCGGCGCGCGAATGTGTCACCTTTCCTGCTGTTCGCAGGCGTGGGAGGTGCTGAGGGCATGCTGCGAGAGACGGATTCTCCGACCCAACTGGCGCAGGCCCCGCCGCGGGAGGTATTTGCGGCGATCGGCGCGGCGCTCGATTCTCGCGTGATCGGCCAGCAGGCGCTGACCCGGCGCCTGTTGATCGCGCTGCTCTGCGACGGGCACGTCCTCGTCGAAGGCGTCCCGGGGCTCGCCAAGACGACCGCGGTGAAGACGCTGGCCGAGCTGCTCGAAGCCGATTTCCACCGCATCCAGTTCACGCCCGACCTGCTGCCCGCCGATCTGACCGGCACCGAAGTGTTCCGCGCCGAGACCGGCACGTTCGAATTCCGACCCGGCCCGGTATTCCGCAGCCTGGTGCTTGCCGACGAGATCAACCGCGCGCCTGCCAAGGTGCAGTCGGCGCTGCTGGAAGCGATGGAAGAGCGCCAGGTGAGCGTCGGGCGCGCCACCTTCCCGCTGCCCGAGCTGTTCATGGTGATGGCGACGCAGAACCCGATCGAGCAGGACGGCACCTATCCGCTGCCAGAAGCGCAACTCGACCGCTTCCTGCTGCACGTCCGGGTCGGCTATCCCGCGCCCGAGGCCGAACACGCCATTCTGCAGCTTGCGCGCGATGAAGCGATGCACGCTTCCGCCGGCGCCGGGCATGGACGGCGCACCCAAGCGGCGGCGATTGCCTCGGCGGCGCAGGTGTTCGCCGCGCGGCGCGAAGCGCTCGCGCTGCACATGGCCGACGCGCTGGAGAAGTTCATCGTCGAACTGGTGCTGGCGACGCGCGAACCGGACGCCTACGACGCGGCGCTTACGCCGCTGGTGCGCCTCGGTGCGAGCCCGCGCGCCACCATCGGTCTGGACCGCGCCGCGCGCGCGCACGCCTGGCTCGCCGGGCGCAGCTACGTCTCGCCCGAGGACATCCATGCGATTGCGCCTGACGTGCTGCGCCACCGACTGCTGCTCAGCTACCAGGCGCGCGCCGACGGCGTGGATGGCGACGAAATCGTCGCCCGCCTGCTCGCGAAGGTGCCGGTGCCGTGATCCGTGGCGAGGCCGGGCTGCCGCGGCACGTGCCGCGCGGCGTGCGCCCCGCGCTCGATGCCTTGCTCGGCCTGCGCCGCTACGGCGCCGAGATGCGCAGGCTGCTCGCGATCGACGAGCAGCGCCGCGAAGCGCCGCGCGCGCCGGCGGCGCGCAGCCAGGGCATGGACTACGCCGAATCGCGCCTGTATTCGCCGGGCGACGACGTGCGGCGCATCGACTGGCGCGTCACCGCGCGCACCGGGCGCGCGCACACCAAACTCTTCCAGCTCGAGCGCGGCAACCATGTCTATTGCATCGTCGACCAGCGCGCGCCGATGCACTTCGGCACGCGCGCTGCCTTCAAGTCGGTCGCCGCAGCCGAGGTCGCCGCGCTCGCCGGCTGGGCGGCGGCCGAAGGCGGCGATCGTTTCGGCGCGCTGATTGCCGGCGCAGGCGAAACCATCATCCGCGTAGGCGCCGCCGAAGGTTCAACGCCCGCCCTTTGCGCGGCGCTTGCCGCCGGCCCCGAGCCTGAAGCGCCCGCAACGCAGGCGCCGCTTGACGCGCTGGCAGCACGCGCGGCGAGCGAAGCCGCGGTAGGCACGCGCTTTGTCGTCGTCTCCGACTTTACCGACCCCGACCTGGCGCTCGAGGGTGCGGTGAAGCTGCTGCGCGCGCGCGGCGATCTCGTCCTGGTGTGGGTGTTCGATGAGCTGGAAGTGCGCCTGCCGCCGCCGGCGCGCTATCCGCTGACCGACGGCAGCGCGCACCACGTGCTCGACACTTCGCCGGCTGGCGTGCGCGCGGCACATGCGCGAGAGGTCGCTGCCCGCCGCGGACGGCTCGCGCGCTTTGCCGCGCAGCCCGGCACGCGCTGCCATGCGCTGCGCACCGGCGACGAGCTCTTCAGCGCGATCGAGCGGCCGTTCGCCGAGCGCTCGCCCGCCTTCGCCTTCTTTGCATGATCCCGCAGCTCGACCTCCTCGCGCGCCTGCGCGATGTCCATCCGCCTGCCGAACCGCCGTGGTGGCCGCTCGCGCCGGGCTGGTGGATCGCGCTCGCGCTGCTGGTCGCGCTCGCCGTGCTCGTCATTCGCTACGCGCCGCCGTGGTGGCGCCGCCTGAGACTGCGGCGACGCCTGCTGGCAGCGCTCGATGCGATCGCACGCCGCCACCGCGCTGGCGCGCCTGCCGATGCGGCCGTCGTCGAGGTCTCGCAGCTGCTGCGGCTCGCGGCGCTGACCCGGTTCCCGGAGCGCAACGTGGCAGGGCTGCACGGCGGTGATTGGGTCGCCTTTCTCGAATCGAGAGACCGCAAGCCGGACCGAATGGAATCAGTGCGCGAAGCGCTTACGGCGGCGCCGTACCGACCCCTTGCCCGAGTGGATGCCGCGCCGCTTCTGAAGGCCGCGCGCGGCTGGCTGCGCGCGGTGATCTAGGCCGCGCCGATGCTCCAGTTCGCCTGGCCGCTTGCTGCCGCAGCGCTGCTCCTGCCCTGGCTGATTGCGCGCTACGCGCCGCCCGCCGCCCCGCTTGCCACGCCGCTGCGCGTGCCGTTCTTGCGCGAGGCGCGCGCCTGGTCGCAGGCGGGCGCCGGCGGGCGCCCGCGCGCGCGGCTCTGGTTCGCGATCGCCGCGTGGGCCGCGCTGGTCGCGGCGGCCTGCCGGCCGCAGTGGATCGGCGAGCCGGTCGGCGTGCCGGCGAGCGGGCGCAGCATGCTGCTCGCGCTCGACATCTCGGCCAGCATGCGCACCGCCGTGCTCGGCTCCGAAATGGGGCTCGAAGTGATGCGCCGCACTGCGCGCGCCTTCGTCGCCAGCCGCGCGGGCGACCGCATTGGCCTGGTCGTGTTCGGCTCTAGGGCCTACGTGCAGGCGCCGCTCACCTTCGACCTCAACGCGGTAGGCAGCATGGTGAACGAGATGTTCATCGGGCTGGCCGGCGAGGGCACGGCACTGGGCGATGCGATCGCGCTCGGCGTGGGGCGGCTGCGCGCCATGCAGCGCGACGAGCGGGTGATGATCCTGATCACCGACGGCTCGAGCACCGATGGCGTCATGTCGGTGCCGGATGCCGCTCGCCTGGCGCGCCACCACGGCGTGCGCGTGTACGCCATCGGCATCGGCGCCATCGTCCCTGCGGACGCACTCGCGCGCGGCGAAGGGCTGAACGAGCCCGTGCTGCGCAGCCTCACCGCCGAAACCGGCGGCCGCTACTTCCACGCCGGCGACACCGGCGCGCTCGAGCGCATTTACGAATCGCTCGATCACTACGAGCCGCTAGCGCGCGACGAGCAGCATTTCCGCCCGGCTGCCGAGCTCTACCCCTGGCCGATCGGCCTCGCCCTCCTGCTCGCGCTGGCGTCGCTCGCCGCCGGACCGCGCAGGCGGCGCTTCGCGGTGTTCGGCCCATGATCGAGCAGCTCGAGTGGCTGCGCCCGGGCTGGCTGTTCGCGCTGCCGGCGGGTCTCGCGCTGCTGTGGGCGTGGTGGCGCGCGCGCGCCGGGACCGGGCTATGGCGCCGGCTGGTCGACCCGGCGTTGCTCGCGCAACTGCTTGGCCGCGCGTCCGCGTCCAGCGCGCAACTCGCGCTTGGCGTGGCGGCAGCCGCGCTCACGCTCGCCTGCATCGCGCTCGCCGGACCGACCTGGCGCTCGCAACCCGCGCCGCTGTACCGCGACCTGAGCGCGCGCATCGTGGTGCTCGACCTGTCGCCCTCGATGGACGCGGTAGACGTGATGCCGAGCCGCCTCGAGCGCGCGCGCGCGGCGATCGTCACCATCCTGCGCGAAACCGAGGACGCGCAGCTCGGCCTGGTGGTGTTTGGCGCCGATGCGTTCACCGTGGCGCCGCTGATGAACGATCCTGCCGCGCTGGTGCACCTGCTGGCGAGCCTGGGGACCGGGACGGTGCCGCGCGCCGGCAGCCGCCCCGATCTCGGCATCGATCTGGCGCGCACGCTGCTCGCGCGTGCCGGCGTCGCCTCGGGAGACGTGATCCTGGTGGGCGACAGCGGCGGCGATGCGCGCGCGCTCGACGCCGCGCGCGCGCTCGCGAAGGCGGGATTCCCGCTTTCGGTACTCGCCGTAGGCGCGCCGCATGGCGGGCCGGTGCGCCTCGCCAACGGCGCCTTCGCCACCGCCGAAGGAGGCGAGATCCTGGTCGCGAAGCCGGAACTTGCCGCGCTCGAAGACCTGGCGCGGGTGGGTGGCGGGCGCTTTCACGCGCTCGCCGCGGGCGAAGAGACGCCGAGTTTCGCGCGCGGCGCGCACGCCTGGGCCAAATCGCCCGAAGCGCCGGCGCGCACCTCCCGGCTGCGCCAGGACGACGGCGCCTGGTTCGCGCTGCTCGCGCTTCCTTTCGCGGCGCTGCTCTTTCGCCGCGGCTGGCTGGCCGGCCTCGCGGCGCTCGCCTTCGCGCTGCCGCCGCCCGAAGCCCAGGCCTTCGAATGGTCCGACCTGTGGCGCCGCCCCGACCAGCAGGCGGCGCGCGAATTTGCCAGCGGTCGGATCGGCGAACACGCGCAGTTGCTCGCAAAGCTCGGCCCTGAGTCGCCCTGGTACGCGCTGATGCTCTATCGCAGCGGGCGCTTCGCCGAAGCCGCCGCGCAGTTCGGCGCGGCCGACACGGCCGCTGCGCACTACAACCGCGGCAACGCGCTCGCCCTCGAAGGCCGGCTGGAAGCCGCGCTCGCCGCCTTCGGCGCTGCGCTCGAGCGCAGCCCGTCGATGCGCGATGCGCTCTTTAACCGGGCGCTGGTGCGCGAAGCACTGGAGAAACGCCGCGCGCAGGCGCAGCGCGGCGGGCCAACGGCGAAGCCGCGCAGCCCGGATGCGCCGATGTCGGCAACGGAACGCGCGGCAAACGCGCAGGCCGGGCGCGATGCGGGATCGGGGGCAGCGCCGGGCGCGGCACCGGGCCGCGAACGCGCCGGCGAAGCCGCGGGTTCCGGCCAAGGCCGCGCCGATCTTGCGCAGTCGCCCGGGCAATCGGACAGCACGGCGAAGCGGCCGGAGGATGCGCTGAGCGGCGCGGAGCTGCGGCGGCTCGAAGCCCTGCTGGCGGAAATACCGGACGACCCCGGCTCGCTGCTCGCCAACCGCTTCGCTTCGCAGCTGCGCATGCGCGGCATCTGGCACCACGACACCGGAGCACGCTGGTGAACCGCGCCATCCGGGGAAAGGTTGCGGCTGCGCTCTATGCTGCGCTTTGCGCCTGCGCCTTGCCGGCCCGCGCCGGCGCGCCGGATCTCGTCATCGAGGCAGAGCTCGTCCCTGAACGGGTCTACGTAGGCGGCGAGGCGCGCCTGCGGCTGCGGCTGCACCGCGCGCCTGGCGTCACTCAGGGTGTGCTGCGCGCGCCGGCGCTCGGCGAAGCGGCGGAGCTATCGGTGCTCGGGCCGATCAACCTCTACCAGGTGCAGCGGGCGGGCGTGACCTACGAAGTGCTTGAGCGCACCCACGTCATCGTGCCGCGCCGCGCCGGGCGCCTGGTGGTGCCGGGCACCGAGTTCGAGGGCGCGCTCAACTACGCCGAGGTCTTCGGCCGCGATTCCGGCACCTCGAGCGTGCCGCGCAAGCTGCGCGGGCCGCAGCTCGAACTCGAGGTGCTGCCGATCCCGCAGGGAGCCGCAGAGCCCTGGCTGCCGGCGCGCAATTTCAGGCTCGAAGAGACCTGGTCGCGCGACCTCGACGCGCTGTCCGCCGGCACGCCGGTGACGCGCACGCTCACCCTGCGCGCCGAAGGCATCGCCGCCGAGCGGCTGCCGCGCCTGGAGATGCCCGCGCATCCGGCGCTCTATGCGCACTACGACCAGCCCGAGATCGTCACCGAATACCTGGCGACGGGCATGAGCGCGCGGCGAGTGCAGCGCATCGTGCTGATGCCGATCGCCGCGGCCGAGGTCGCCCTGCCCGCGCTCAGCGTGCTCTGGTGGGATGTCGAAGCCGACGCGCCGCGCAGCGCGACGCTCGCCGCCCGCACGCTGCGCCTGCAGTCGACCATCGCGCCTACTGCCGTGCCGCGCCCGGCGCCCGCGGCCCCGGCCGCGCCGACCCTGATGCGCTTTCTGCCGCTCGCGGTCCTGCTGATCGGCGCCGCCGTCACCTGGTGGCTGCACCGCACGCGCGCCTGGCGCCTCGTCCGGGCGCAGCTGCGTGAATCCTGCCGCCGCAACGACCCGCGCGCCGCGCGCACGGCGCTCAGCGACTGGAGCAAGGCTCTGCAGACGGGCGCAACGGAGGCGCTGCCGCTGCCCTTGCATCGACTGGGCGCCGGCTGGCCGGAAGCCGCACGCGCGCAGCTTGCCGGGCTCGATGCCGCGCTCTACGGTGGCCTGGCCTGGGACGGCGCCGCCTTCTGGCGCCACGTGCGGCCCTGCCTGCGCAAAACTGACGCGCGCCGTACGGCGACCGCATCGCCCCTGCCGCCGCTTTTCAGGCTGCAGTCGCGCAGCGGGCAGCGATAGCGCCCCTCGATCCGGCCGCAGAAAAAGAAAAGGCCCGGGACGGTTTTGCCCGCCCGGGCCGCGCGCCCCATTCACAGGAGGAGGAGGATTGGAAAGTGAGGCGCTGGTTGCAAGTTACCCCTGCCCCCAGCGCACGTCTGTGACGTATTCACACTTCCGGGCAGGTGGCGACGAGCGGCCGGTTGCCGCGACGAACGGCACAGTTATTGGGGGAAATTGGCGGCGGCTGAGCGGTGCCAGAGCGCGCCGCGCCAGCGGTGGCCGATGGCGATCGTTGCCGCGAGACCGAGGCCGGCGTAGAGCACGGTCGTCGCCGGATAGCCGATGTGCGCGATGATCCACCCGGCGGCGAGCAGGCCGAGCGGTAGGCCCCAGATCGCGAGCATGCGCAAACCCATCACGCGGCCGCGCATCTCCTCGCTCGACGAGCGCAGGATGACCGCGGCAAGCGGCGTGAGGCAGAAGCTCTGCACCACGCCGGCGAAAAAGAGCAGCGCGAGTCCAATCCCCAGCGAGCGCGTCTGCCCGAAGAAGAGGATCGCCACGAACCAGGCCGCGCCCGTCCACAGCATGACGCGCCCGGCGCGCAGCCGCAGCCGTCCGGCGCTCACCACCAGCGAGCCGGCGAGCGCACCCGCGGCGAAGGCGCCGGCGAGGTAACCCAGCCCCGCCTGGCCGATGGCGTAGATCTCGCTCGCCACGTAGGGCAGCAGGCCGAGGAAAAACGGATACGCGAGCAGGTTGACGAGGAACGCCATGCCGAGCGCGCCCAGCAGCTCGGGCGAGTTCCAAACGTAGCGCACGGCCTGGTGCAGGCCGGCGAACACTTCTCCCGCCGCAGCATCCGCGCCTGCTTCCCGCGCGCGCGGGGGCGCGCCAGCGACCTGCAGCGACAGCAAAAACGCGGCGACGTACATCGCCGTGACCACCGCGTAGGCCGGGCCCATGCCGATCAGCGCCACGCCGCCCGTGCCGGCGAGCGCGCCCGCGACCCGGGCTGTGTCGGAGGTGGTGCGCGAGATGCCGAGCGCCCCCATCAGCATCGCGGGGTGCATGGTCTGCCCCACCAGCACGTTTCGCATCGCCATGTCGGAGGGCCGCATCAGGCCGGCGATCGCGGCGATCGCAAACACATGCCAGGGCGCGAGCGTCTTGCTCAGGATCAGCGCCGTCAGCAGCGCCGCGAGCAGCGCATAGGCGCCGCGCGTCACGCACAGGATGGCGCGCACGCCGAGGCGGTCTCCGGCCAGGCCGATGAACGGCGAAAACAGCGATCCCAGCCACGCCAGCGCGCCGATGATCACCAGCTGCTGCACCGAGCCCGTGACCGAGAGCACGTACCAGCCGAGGATCAGCGCCTCCATCTCGAAGGCCCAGGAGGTGGCGAGATCCGCCGGCCACTGGAAGCGGAAGCTGCGCACGGCAAAGGGCGCGAGGGCCCCGGAGGAGGCCGTACTCAACGGCGCACTAACAGCGAGAACTCCTGCACGACCGCGGGCTCGCCGCGTACGCGCAGGAACGAGCCCTCGCCCTCGGTGCGCTCCTCCAACACCGCGCAGGTGGCGAAGATCTCCCCGCGCAGCTTCTGCGCCGACCAGGGGAGGAACAGCTCGGCCTCGACCAGGCGTTGCTGGAAAAACGCCACGATCGCTTCGCGCAGTCTTGCGACGTCGGCCTCCCGCTTCGCGCTCAGCACGATGCCGCCAGGGTACCGCGCGCGCAGCGCCGCTTCATCCCCGCCGCGGTCAATCTTGTTGAACACCAGCAGGCGTGGCACTTCCTTCGCGCCGATTTCATTCAGCACTTCCTCCGTCACCGCGAGCTGGCGCTCGAACCCCGCATCGCTCGCATCGACCACGTGCGCGAGCAAGGAGGCCTCGAGCGCCTCGTCGAGCGTCGATTTGAACGAGGCGACGAGCCCGTGCGGCAGGTTCTTGATGAAGCCGACCGTGTCGCTCACCAGCACGCGCGGCACGGCCTCGGGATGCAGCGCCCGCACCGTGGTATCAAGCGTGGCGAAGAGCTTGTCCGCGATGAGCGCCTCGTTTCCCGTCAGCGCGCGCATCAGCGTGGACTTGCCCGCGTTGGTGTAGCCGACCAGCGCTACGCGCGCGAGGCCCTCACGCTCGCCGCGCCGCGCGCGTTGCGTCCTGCGCTCGGCACCCATCGCGTCGAGCTCCTTCTGCAGCTCGGCGATGCGGCCGCGGATCTTGCGCCGGTCGAGCTCGCCGTGCGATTCGCCGCCGCTCCGGCCGCCGGTGCCGCTCCTCGCCCGGTCCTTCGGCCCCGCCTGCTTCGCCGCCTCGCGCAGGCGCGGCGCCATGTACCCGAGGCGCGCGATCTCGACCTGCGCGCGCGCGAAGCGGGATCTCGCGTGCCGGTGAAAGATTTCGAGGATCACCATGGTGCGGTCCATGACCTCGCAGCCCACCTCCTGCTCGAGGTTGAACGACTGCGAGGGAGAAATCTCGTGGTCCACCATGACCACGCCGGCGCCCTCCTGCTCGCGCAGCAGGCGCAGCTCCTCGCGCTTGCCCTTGCCGAAATACGCCCCCGCATCCGGGCTCGCGCGCTTCTGCGTAAACGCACCGGCGACCTCGAAGCCGAGCGTCTTCGCAAGCTGGCGCAACTCCGTCAGCGACGCCTCGAACTCCGCGTCGCTAACACTGGACAACTGCACCGCCGCCACGATCGCGCGGGCGGGTTTCTGCTGGGTTTCTTTCATGGAGCACGGAGCCTAACAGGTCGAATAGCACGTCCCGCCGCCGAACTTCACTGCGACGGGTTGACTCTACGGCAAATTCATCCCGCGTGGCCGCGCTTTCACCCGAGCGCCGTAGGCGGGCAGCGTGGTGAGGCGCGCATCGTCCACGGCGCCGCCGACGGTGAAGTGATACACCGACTGGAAGGCGAGGTCCTGCAAGCCGAACACCTGGTGCACCGGATCGTCGAAGAAGCAGCCGATGCCGGTCGCGCGCACGCCCGCCGCTTCCGCTTCGAGATACAACACCTGCCCGATCGCGCCGGCCTCCCAGTAGAAACGCCGGTAGAACGACGGCCCGTGCGCGACGAGGCTCGCCTGGTACTCGGCGAGCATGCCGAGGGAAAACGCCCCTTCGCCCGCGATCTCCTGGCGGCAGCTCACCTGCGTGGCGAGCTGCCTGGCGTCGCCGCGCTCGAGGACGTAGAGCGGGAGGCTCCCGGGACAGCCCGGCGGCGCCTCCCAGGCGTAATGCGCGTGCATGCATTGCTTGAGCTTCGCCACCTTGCCCGGATCGCGCGCAAGCGCGTACAGGCCGGGCTCGATGCCCTCCACGCGATGCACGAACAGGCCGAAGTGGATCGCCGGGTCCCAGGCGATTGCGTCCCAGGGCATCGGACGGCGCGCCACGGGCAGCTCGACCCGCGGCATGACGCGCTCGAGCATGCGGTAGAAGCGCTCCGCCGGAATCGAGGTCCTGCCGTCGCAGGCTTGCAGGCTGCGCCGCTGCCGGATGATCTGCCCCGCGGACTTCATGTTTTACGTGTCGCCGCGGCGACGCGCCCGATCGCCTCGTAAGGCACGGGATCGTCGCGGCTGAGGCGGTTCGCCTTGCCGTACCAGCGCTGACCTTTCAGCTCCTGCACGGCCTCGCCATCGAGGCTTGAAGTTTCTGCAGCGGCTTCGCCGGGCCACACCGCCATCACGAGCTCCGCGCTTTCGCCCTCGGCGCCCTCGAAGTCCGCGCCGCGGTCCAGGCCCAGCAGCGCGTCGATGCCCTCGTCCGCCACGCCCTCCAGCACCCGCGCCGACCAGCCGAGCGCCGCCGCGGCGATGCGCACCGTGCCGATGGCATGGCCCGCGTCGTGTTGGCAGTAGCGGAAGGCGCGCTCGCCGTATTTCCAGGCCTCGCGCCAGTAGACCGAGGCGAGGCCCAGCAGAAACGCCCGCGGCGGCAAGCCGCGCATGAGGCGCGCCAGCAGCGCCACCGGGCAGTCGGCGCGCCGCTCCAGACCATGCTCCGCCGGCGCGTAATGGAAGAGGCCCGGCTCTCCGCCCAGCTCAGCGATCCCGCCGATCAGCACGTAACCCTCGGTGGGATGCAGATTGCCGCTCGACGGATTCGCGCGCAGCGCCCAGCGCGTGCCGCCCGCCTGCTTCCACGCCGAGAGCGCGAGCGCGTTTTCGAGCAGGCGCGAAAGCGTGCGCAGGTTCACCGGCGCGCCCGGCACTGCGCCGCGCTCGTACAGGCTCTCGTAAGCGGGCGAAACCGGCTCCTCGTCGGGTCCGAGCACCGGCAAGCGCGTCAGCACCGCGCCTGCGTAGCGCCGGAACGGATCCGGCTGGTTCGCCCAGTCCAGTTCGCCCGGCCCGGCGGCGAAGCGGTTGAAGTGATGCTTGGTGCGCTCGTGATAGCGCATCACCGCTTCGAGCTCAGAGGGGTCCGGCACCATTGCAGCCAGTGTAGGCCGGATCCCCGGCTATGCGGCCGCCAACGCCGGGGTCTGCGGTCACGAGGTATTCCTCGTGGCGGCATCCGCAATGGTCTGCATCTCTACGCTTACTTTGCTCTCTTGTTTTTGAGACCAGCGAGTAAGTGCTTTGCGGCGTTCTCTATTGATTCCTCACCATCTGACGCAAATACAACTGCGTCTATTTGTGTCGCCCGGAGACGGTTTTGAACGTTTACGTGTTCGTCAATGAATGGGTAGTAAGAGGTGGCCCCAGTCGTTTAGACAGGTCCGAGGGGTTTCTTAGGTGTATTCCCTGCAGGTTGAGGGTTATCCACGGCGGCGCGCGTGCGGCGCTTCTCACGCACGCAAGCGCGCGCCGC